>Ga0181588_10001177_pt1 | contig 23439 bp, 19 predicted proteins | sample 071ome_26_FD_148607 | JGI IMG/M metagenome (GOLD analysis project Ga0181588, IMG submission 148607) | Coastal salt marsh microbial communities from the Groves Creek Marsh, Skidaway Island, Georgia - 071409BT metaG (spades assembly) | ecosystem: Environmental > Aquatic > Marine > Intertidal zone...
GTTTCGTGAACTTCAATGCGGGGACTCTAGGCACCAGCATGGTCGAGGGTCGCATTTCGCAAGGAGTCGTCATTGGCGATGGAACCGATATTGGCGGTGGGGCATCCATCATGGGAACCCTGTCAGGAGGAGGAAAAGAAGTCATCTCTGTGGGACAGCGATGCTTACTCGGGGCTAATTCGGGTATCGGTATCTCACTTGGAGATGATTGCGTCGTTGAGGCTGGGCTCTATGTGACGGCGGGCACGAAAGTGCAGGTTGTCGGGGCTGGCGCCTCCAGCGAGGTGAAAGCTGGTGAGCTCAGCGGACGCTCAAATCTTCTCTTCAGACGTAATTCACTGTCGGGTTCGGTCGAGGTAATATCCCGGGACGGTCGCGGTGTTGAACTTAACAGCGACCTCCATGGCTAGCGCTTTGGCCAATCCCTCGCGGCTGGACCGACATACAACTGCTGAGGACGACCAATCTTGGTGTTGGGATCTGAATTCATTTCTCGCCAATGGGCAATCCAGCCCGGTAAACGACCAATCGCGAACAGGACGGTGAACATTCGAGTGGGGAATCCCATCGCCTTGTAAATCACCCCGGTATAGAAGTCGACGTTAGGGTACAGCTTTCGCTCAATGAAGTACTCATCAGCCAGTGCGATTTCCTCGAGCTCCTTTGCGATACCCAGCAGTGGGTCCTGGATTCCCAGCTGGCCGAGAACCTCGTCGGCGCTCTCCTTGACAAGTCGCGCTCTCGGGTCATAGTTCTTGTAAATGCGGTGGCCGAAGCCCATGAGACGAATTCCGTCCTCTTTTCGCTTGACCCGCTCCACAAACCTCTGCACGCCTTCTCCGGAATCGCGAATTTCCGCGAGCATGGAGAGGACAGCTTCATTAGCTCCACCATGAAGCGGACCAGACAGCGCATTTATCCCAGCCGATACTGAGGCAAACAGGTTTGCCTCAGTAGAGCCCACCATTCGCACGGTCGAAGTCGACGCGTTTTGTTCGTGGTCTTCATGCAGAATAAGCAAACGATCGAGCGCTTTCACCAGGACCGGGTTTGCCACGTATGGTTCTGCCAGTAGTCCAAAGTTCAACCACAGGAAGTTCTCCACAAAGCCCCTAGAGTTATCGGGATAGAGGAAGGCTTGACCGATGCTCTTTTTGTGGGCGTAGGCGGCTATCACCGGTAGCTTCGCCAACAGACGAATAGTGGACATCTCGATTTGCTCGGGGTCGTGCACACTCAATGAGTCGCCGTAGTAGGTGGACATGGCACTGACCGCAGCGGAAAGCACAGACATGGGGTGAGCGTTATGGGGAAGCGCGTCAAAGAGTCGCTTCAGGTCCTCGTGGAGAAGGGTGTGATGGCGAATACGGTCATCAAACTCTTCTAGCTCGCGTGCTGTGGGCAGTTCCCCATTGATGAGAAGCCACGCAACCTCCAAAAAAGTCGAATTCTGGGCTACATCATCAATCGCGTAGCCGCGATAGCGCAGAACACCCTCATCTCCATTGATGTAGGTAATCCCTGAGCTTGTAGACGCCGTATTAACAAATCCATGGTCGAGAGCGGTGAAGCCGGTCTCTTTGGTCAGGGTGGAGATATCGATGCTGGGAGCACCCTCCACGGAGGGAACAACCGGAAACTCTGCTGTTCCACCCGGTCCCGTGAGTGAAACAGTGTCAGGTGAGTCAGTCATTAGTCCCTCCTTCGACAGCGCATCCGTTACAGCCTAGAGGACCGGTGAAGCACTGGCTAAGGTGTCTACGAAATACGCCTGCTCATTGTTGAGAACTAACAAATCTAGGTTGAAAGCCTAGCCCCAAGGGCTTCTGCATGCTTATCCGAGACCGTCAGAGCAACCCGGACATGTCGCTCTCCACCTTCTCCATAGAACGATCCGGGGGCCACAAGGACACCGCGCTGGGCAAACCACGAAAGGGTGTCCCAGCAGTCCTCGTCTCTGGTGACCCATAAGTAGAGTCCAGCCTCGCTGTGGTCAACCCGAAAATCCGCAGCTAGAAGGGCTTGCCTCACCATTTGGCGCCGACCTCGATAGATCTCCTTCTGAGCTGCTACGTGCGTATCGTCGCCCAGCACTGCACCAAGTGCTGCCTGAATCGGTGCAGGCATGATGAGCCCAAGGTGTTTCCGTACCCCAAGGATTGTCTGGATAAATTCCCCATCACCTGCAACAAGGGCTGCTCGATATCCCGCAAGGTTGGACTGTTTGCTTGTCGAATACAGAGCAAGTGCCCCAGAGCGATCACCCTGGACAACCCTGGAATCGAGTAACGAAGGCACGTCGTGAGCTTCCCAGCCAAGCTCTGCATAGCACTCGTCACTGGCAATCACAGCGCCCAACTCTCTCGCAGCCACCAGTGCGTCTCGGAGATAGTCGACATCTCGTACCTGGCCTGTGGGGTTTCCCGGAGAGTTCAGCCATACGAGCTTCGTTTCTCGTGGCCACTGTGCTGGATCATTTGAGGCGACGACCCTTGCTCCCACGACATGTGCCCCAATCGCATAGGTGGGGTAGGCAATCTCAGGGATGACGACAGTGTCACCCGAGGACAAACCGAGCAGAGTGGGCAGAAGACCCACCATCTCCTTTGAGCCGATCGAGGGAATAACCTCCCGCTCGCTGAGCGGGCCCGTACCGCGTCGACGCTCCCACCAGTTCGCCATTGCCTCGACGAGCTCAGCGCTCCCTGCTGTCAGCGGATACGACGGCGCTTGCGAAGCCTCCTCGAGAGCCTCGGGAGCCACGGCGGGTGAAGGATCAACCGGTGAGCCCACCGACAGGTCAATGAGACCCTCCGGGTGCGAGGCCGCCCGCTGACGATAGGGAGCAAGAGAATCCCAGGGGAAATCGGGGAGCGAGAGGCTCACAAGAGTCTAGTTCTGTGGAGGCAGGGCTGACACGACTGGGTGATCGTGATGAATCACTCCGACCTTGGCGGCACCGCCTGGTGATCCCACCTCGACAAAGAACTCGACGTTAGCGGTGTAGTACTCCGACCATTGTTCTGGAAGGTCGTCTTCGTAATAGATCGCCTCCACGGGACAGACGGGCTCACAGGCTCCGCAATCGACGCATTCATCCGGGTGGATGTAGAGCATCCGGTCACCCTCATAAATGCAATCCACCGGACACTCATCTATGCAAGCGCGATCTTTCACATCAACACACGGAAGGGCAATTACATAGGTCACAGCGGGTGGGTCCTCTCGGAATGTGCTAGACCACCATCTTAACGGGTTGCCCTGGATGGAAACCTCGGCCACGCTATCGCTCCCACGACCAGCAGGGCGGCTCCAGCGAGCAGAACAAGTCCCGCCGTGTCTGCAATGATCAACACAGATCCGTTGCCATCGACCCCCGCAAGAAGCATGAGTGCTCCGACTAGTCCGACACTCGTCCATATGATGGGGGACCGCTCACCAAACAGTGTTCGAACGCCCGCCACCGCCAACGCGATGATGAGCAAAACCACGATGAGTCCCCAGGGGAACAGAATCGAATGGTAGAGACTAGCCGCGGTCCCGACGATGGCCCCGAGAAATAGAGCCCCTGCAGACCTCACAATCCTCATAATCAGAGGAGAACCTGTCACTGATCCAGTCTTTGCATCCACCCGTGAGGGTCGTTGGCGCGACCATACTGAATGTCAATGAGCTGTGACCGCAAAGCCATAGTCACATTACCAAGAGGTGCATCCGCCGACCCGATGGTGAAATCCGGAGCCTTAAGCAGACCAATTGGCACTACCGTCGCAGCCGTACCACAGGCAAAAGCCTCCGCAATGTCTCCCGAGGCTGCTCCCTCTCGCCACTCATCGATAGTCACGGGTCGGCGCTCGATCGTATGCCCGGCATCCTCTGCGAGCTGCAGTACCGAATCTCTGGTGATTCCCTGCAGGATTGTCTCGCTGTGAGGGGTCACTAACGTTCCGTCCTTGTGAACAAGGACCACATTCATGCCACCTAGCTCTTCGAGGAAACGACCCTCTTCCGAGTCCAAGAACAACACCTGCTTACAGTCGTTGTCCGCCGCCTCCATCTGAGCAATCAAGGAGGCGGCATAGTTGCCCCCCGCTTTTGCGGCACCCGTTCCACCCTTACCGGCCCTGGAATAGTGGGTAGAGAGCCAGATAGACACCGGGCTCACGGTATCTCCGAAGTAGGGCCCCACTGGTGAGGCGATGAGGTAGAACGCAACCTTCTTGGCGGGCCTCACCCCGAGGAATGCCTCTTTGGCAAACATGAAGGGCCGGATATAAAGCGAAGTCTCGGGGGCGCTCGGAACCCAGGACCCATCGACGGCAATCAGTTCTTTCAACGCTTGCAAAAAGTACTCGACCGGAAGCTCCGGAAGGGCCATCCTTCTAGCCGAGCGCTGAAGACGCAGGGCGTTCTGGTCAGGTCTGAACGTCCAAATGGAACCATCCTCGTGACGGTAGGCCTTCATACCTTCAAAGATCTCCTGCCCGTAATGAAGGACAGAAGCCGCGGGATCGAGAGGTATAGGCCCATAGGGTTGAACCCGTGGGCGATGCCACCCACCCTTCTCTGACCAGCAGATATCGACCATGTGGTCGCTGAACACCGTTCCAAAGACAGGATTAGCCAGAATGGCGTCACGTTCTTCATCGGAGCGTGGGGCCGGGTTCGGCGTGACATGGAACTGAAGATCCGGTGTTGCCATCGGGAGCGAAATCGCCATAGAAGTCTCTCTGGAGTGCGGAACTTTGGTACGAATACTGGACAGCCTACTGGCATCCGTCAGCTAAGGAACAGAGTCTTCTAGGCCAGAAGAGCCCGAATCGCCTCACCTATCTCCGAGGTTTTTCGGGAATCCCTGTCACCTGCACGCTCGGCAACGTCGGCTCGCACTGCGTCGACGATTCGCCCTGCCAACTGGGGGAAGCCCTGGTGTTCGAGCAAGAGCGCCGCCGACATAATCGCCGCTGCGGGGTCTGCTTTTCCTTTCCCCGCGATATCGGGCGCTGAGCCATGAACGGGCTCAAACATACTGGGGAAGGAACCACTGGGGTTCAGGTTCGCAGAAGCAGCCAAACCGATGCCACCTCCGACCGCACCAGCGAGATCAGTGATGATGTCGCCGAAAAGATTGTCAGTGACGATCACATCAAAGCGCTCAGGATCTGTGACCATGAATATTGTTGCCGCATCGATGTGGAGGTAGTCCACCTCGACACCTTCGTACTCTGCATGAATCTCTCGAACAACACGAGACCATAAGTTTCCTGCATGAACCAAGACATTCGTCTTGTGGACGAGAGTCAACTTATTCCGCCTCGTCTTGGCCAGCTCGAAAGCAAATCGAACGACCCGGGAGACCCCGCGGGCAGTGTTCACCGACACTTCGGTCGCAATCTCTTCAGGCGTTCCGACTCGAAGCGCGCCGCCATTACCCACATAGGGACCTTCGGTTCCCTCTCGGACTACGACGAAATCAATGACTCCAGGGCTTGAAAGCGGTGACTCGACGCCAGGGAACAAGACGGTAGGTCGCAAATTGACATAGTGGTCGAAGGCGAACCGAAGCTTCAGCAAGAGTCCCCGCTCGATAATCCCACCCTGCAACTTCGGGTCTCTCGGATCTCCCCCTACTGCTCCCAAAAGGATGGCATCATGACCGGCTAGTTTCTGGAGGGTCTCTTCCGAAAGGATTTCGCCGGTCTCCAGATAGTGAGCAGCCCCCAGTGAATAGGTGGTCTCTCGGACATCTAGGACACCCGCAGTGACTGCTTTGATTGTCTCGACTGCTTCTGCTATGACCTCAGGCCCAATACCATCCCCGGGGATTACAGCAAGATTGAGCGACTGTGTCATGGCCTAAGCCTAGAGCGCGGAGGCAACTTTGCCCGATTCACGTACTCGCACGATATGCCAGAGTGCTTCTCCGACCGCCCGGGCATCCTCAAGGCGATAAGGAGCACTGGTCTCTCCGCCTCCTACACGGATAGCAATATCTCGTTCCCCTAACACGGCAAACCCATCCTCATCCGTCCTATCATCGCCAGCAAATAAGACTGCATCTGGCTCGAAGCGCTCCCGTATATCGCGAATGCCATCGCCTTTCGTTGCTTCGTTAATCGAGCACTCCACAATTCCATGACCAGTCCGCACGACGAAGTCTCCATCCCAGCTCTCGCAGACCTGATGAGCAGCGCTCTCGGCTTGTGCGGCGATAGTCGGATCTACTCCCCTTGTATGGAGCGCTAAACCAAAGGGCTTCCGCTCCAGTCTGGTTCCAGGATGTTGGTCGATGACTTCCTCAAAATCCCTAGCGAGGCCCTCTGGGACAAGCCACGGAGTGTCGTAGCTAGCGAACTCTCCTGGAGAGAGAACCTCGATGCCGTGGGATCCCACAAGAAACCACTCAGGAAGAGGATCTGCAACTCTCTTCACACTGTCGATAGCCCGTCCCGTGACCAAAGCAACCGCAACACCCTTCATGTGCGTGAGCTTCTCGAGGGCTTCCCGCGCAGAGTCAATCATTCGAGATTGTTCAGGATCATCACCGAGTGGTGCAAGGGTGCCATCAAAATCCAGGGCAATCAGAATTGTTTTCCGTTCAGCAAAGCTCGCCAGGGCGAGCGTCACATCAGGAGGGATTGCACCTGACATCACAAATCAATGATGTCGATGTGCGCCATGGTGCTCGCAGAAATTTCCTCAGCGACCGTGGCCAGAAGCTCGTCAGGAACCCGAGAGTCCACGGTGAGGACGCTCAAGGCGTGACCGCCCTTCGTGTCTCTGGCAATTTGCATACCGGCAATGTTGATATTGGCCTCTCCAAATGCTCGTCCATAGATTGCCACGATGCCGGGGCGATCTTCGTACATCATGACGATATGGTGCTCCGCCAGGGGAACTTCAACGTCATAACCGTTGACCTCCACAAGCTTTTCTGCCTGTCGCGCCCCCGTCAACGTCGCAGACGCTGAGACGCTGCGCCCATCACCCAAAACACCCTTGATACTGAGCAGGTTCCTATACTCATCACTTTGAGGATCTGTCGACATGGAGACCGCGACTCCCCTAGCTTCAGCCAACAGGGGAGCATTGACATAGCTCACCTGCTCACTCACAATCCTGGAAAAAATGCCCTTGAGGGCAGCAAGCTTGAGGGCGCTCACGTCGTGCTCCACAATCTCGCCTCGAATCTCAACATGAATGCTGGCGATGGAGGCGTCACACAAGCCCACAAACACTTGACCGAGTTTTTCCATCAGAGGAATGCCAGGACGCACCGAAGGGTCAATGACTCCCCCGGCGACGTTGACCGCATCGGGAACGAGCTCACCTTCCAGTGCGAGCTTGACGGACCGAGCTACCGAGATACCGGCCTTTTCTTGCGCCTCCTCGGTGGACGCACCCAGGTGAGGGGTAACCAGGATGTTCGGGAGACCGAGGAGCGGTGAATCCTTCGGTGGTTCTGTGACAAAAACATCGATACCAGCGCCTGCTATCCAGCCTTCAGAGAGAGACGTGTGGAGGGCGTCTTCATCGATAATGCCGCCCCTGGAGGCATTAACAATGCGAAGCGAGGGTTTGGCTTTCTTGAGCTCCTCAAGACCAATCATCCCCGTTGTTTCAGGGGTCTTCGGAATATGAATGGAGATAAAATCGCTGTTCTCGATGAGGTCATCGAGTGTGGTCAGGGTGATTCCCATCAGGCTCGCGCGAGAAGGCTGAACGTAAGGGTCAAAACCAATCAGGCGAACGCCAAAGCCCGCAAGGCGCTCAGCGACGAGTGCCCCAATGCGTCCCAAGCCGATAATTCCCACGGTCTTATCGAACAGCTCAGCACCCGTGAAGGCGGAGCGCTTCCACTCCCCGGCGGCAAGCGAGGCGTGAGCCCGTGGGATGTGACGGGCGAGAGCCAGAATGTGGGCGATGGCAAGCTCAGCTGCGCTAACAATGTTGGAGGTGGGAGCATTCACGACCATGACACCGGCTTCAGTTGCGGCTCTAATGTCGACGTTGTCAAGCCCGACACCTGCTCGTGCGATGACTTTGAGGTGTGTGGCTACGGAGAGAGCTTCCGCATCCATCTGGGTTGCAGACCTGATCAGCACTGCGTGAGCGTCCGTGAGGGCGTCGAGAAGCTCAGCCCTGTTAGCGCCATCGGTGTGGCGAATATCAAAATCTGAGCCCAGTGCTTCGAGGGTTGCTGGAGAGAGCTCTTCAGCGATGAGCACGACGGGTTTCGTCACGAACGATACCTTTCCGCGAAACGACGCGCTATCTTGACGCTTTGCCCTCTACATAATCAGAATCACTCTGCTTCCAGGAGAAGAGAGCACGAAGTTTACGGCCGGTTTCTTCAATCGGGTGCCCTTCACCTTTGGCACGGAGAGCCTGAAACTCGGGTGCTCCTGCGTCCTGGTCAGCGATGAAGCGTTGTGCAAATGCTCCCGACTGTATATCGGCGAGGATCCCCTTCATGTTTTCTTTCACGTCTGGAGAGATAACGCGGGGACCGGATACATAGTCGCCATACTCAGCAGTGTCGGAAATAGACCAGCGCTGCTTGGCGATTCCGCCCTCCCACATGAGGTCCACGATGAGTTTTAGCTCATGGAGCACCTCAAAATAGGCAATCTCCGGTTGGTAGCCGGCCTCAGTCAAGACCTCGAAACCATATTGAACGAGTTGTGAAGTTCCGCCACAGAGCACAGCCTGCTCGCCGAACAGATCGGTTTCGGTTTCCTCTGTAAAGGTGGTGGTGATACCTCCTGCGCGGAGAGCCCCCAAACCTTTTGCGTAAGACCAGGCAAGGTCCCAGGCTCCTCCCGATGCATCATTCTCGACAGCGACAATAACCGGAACACCGCGGCCTGCCTCGAACTCACGACGAACGGTGTGACCGGGGCCCTTGGGGGCAATCAGGATGACGTCAACACTTGCGGGAGGCTTAATGTAGCCGAAACGGATATTGAATCCGTGACCAAAGACCAAAGTTTTTCCTTCAGAGAGGTTCGGCGCTACATCCTCTGCGTAGAGGTGACGCTGGTGCTGATCGGGGGCAAGAATCACGACGACATCGGCCCACCGAGTGGCATCAGCTGTCGTCATCACGGTGAATCCAGCTTCTTCGGCCTTCGGAGTTGACGCCGAGCCCTCTTTCAGAGCAACGACAACCTCAACACCGGAGTCGCGCAGGTTTTGAGCGTGAGCGTGACCCTGCGAGCCGTACCCCACTACGGCAACTTTCTTGCCTTGGATGATACCGAGGTCAGCGTCCTTGTCGTACTTGATGTCCGTCACAGCTACATGTCTCCTTGATTGGCGGGCTTTGGTACCAAGCCTAGTTCTTATTGATGCGATCAGAAATGCTCTTGGATCCCCGGCCAATCGCCAGAAGCCCAGACTGTGCGATTTCCTTAATGCCATAGGGCTCAAGGACCTTAAGGAGAGCGCGAACCTTGGCGCTGTCACCGGTGACCTCGATAACAAGAGCATCCGTGACGACATCCACCACTCGTGCGCGGAATAGGTTTGTCGCTTCGAGAATTTGAGACCTCGTGGAGTTGTCCACCCGCACCTTTATCAGCATGTGCTCCCGGGCAACCGATTGGTCCGGCTCCAGCTCCACGATTTTCAAGACGTTTACCAACTTGTTGAGCTGCTTGGTCACCTGCTCCAAGGGCAGGTCCTCAACATCGACTACGACGGTGATGCGCGATAAGCCAGGGATTTCGGTTTTTCCCACGGCAAGTGACTCAATATTGAATCCTCGCCTGGCAAATAGACCTGCCACCCTGGTCAAAAGACCTGGCTTATCCTCGACGAGGAGCGAGAGAACGTGGCTCATGATTTATTCCTCGTCCCACTCGGGCGCATGGTCCCTCGCATATTGAACCTGAGAATTACCGACGCCCTGAGGCACCATAGGCCAGACCATGGAATCTTTCGACACAATGAAATCGATAACGACCGGCCGATCATTAGTCTCCATAGCGAGCTTGATAGCTGGCTCGACCTCCTCTTTGGTGCGCACCCGAATTCCGAGAGCACCATAAGAATCTGCCAATTTCACAAAATCAGGCACCATGACCGTGTCGTGACCCGTATCCAGATCAGTAAACGAATGGCGTCCGTCGTAAAACAGTGACTGCCATTGACGCACCATCCCCAGAGAGGAGTTGTTGATGACCGCAACCTTGATGGGGATGTTGTTTATAGTGCAGGTTGCGAGCTCTTGATTCGTCATCTGGAAACACCCATCACCATCAATTGCCCAGACCAAACGATCGGGCTCGGCAACTTTCGCACCCATGGCAGCAGGGATGGCGTACCCCATCGTTCCGGCCCCACCGGAGTTCAACCATGCGTTAGGGCGCTCATATTCAATGAACTGAGCGGCCCACATTTGGTGCTGGCCCACTCCTGCGGCAAACACCGCTTCCGGTCCGGACATCTCACCAATCTTCTGAATCACCCACTGGGGTGAGAGAAGACCATCTTCTGGCTCGTCATAACCCAGCGGATATTGCTCGCGCAAAAAGTTCAGTCTCTCCCACCACGCACTGTAATCAGGCTTGTGGGCCTTGGCTGCTTGGTTGAACGCTGCGGACAGATCCCCCAACACATCCTTCACGTCTCCCACGATGGGCACCTCAGCATGACGAATCTTTCCAATCTCTGCGGGATCGATATCGACATGGATGACTTTCGCGTGGGGAGCGAATTCACTGGCTTTGCCCGTAACTCGATCGTCAAACCTCGCTCCCAATACCACGAGCAAGTCCGATTCCTGGAAAGACAAGACTGCTGGCACTGTTCCGTGCATTCCCGGCATCCCGAGATTTAGCGGGCTTGAATCCGGGAAAGCACCTCTCGCCATCAAGGTCGTCACTACCGGGGCGCCAACCTTATTGGCGAAGGCCGCGAGCTCTTTATGGGCACCCGCCCGGATAACACCACCTCCGACGTACAACACGGGCTTCGAGGCTTCCGCAATCATTTGAGCAGCCACCTGGACCTGCTTCGCATTTGCTTTCGTCACCGGGTGATAGCCAGGAAGATCAATCTCCGGGGGCCAAATAAACGGTGCCGATTTCTGCTGGGCGTCCTTGGTTACATCGACAAGAACCGGACCAGGGCGGCCAGAGGTTGCGATATGCACGGCTGCCGCCATAACACCGGGGATTTCCTCTGGTTTTGTGACCAAGAATGAGTGCTTGGTGATAGGCATCGTCACACCAGAGATGTCCACTTCCTGGAACGCGTCAGTTCCCATGGACGTTGAAAAGACCTGGCCTGTAATCGCGAGCAGTGGAACGGAGTCCATGTGAGCATCAGCGATAGCTGTCACCAAGTTGGTGGCACCCGGACCCGAAGTGGCAATAGCGACGCCCAGCTTGCCTGAGGCTGCTGCATACCCTTCCGCAGCATGACCAGCACCCTGCTCGTGACGAACGAGAATGTGGCGGATTTTGGCCGCTGACATCAACTCGTCATAGAAGGGCATGATGGCTCCACCGGGGAGACCAAATACATCTGTAATACCCAGCAGCTCCAGGCTCTTCAAGATGGCGCCTGAACCCGTCAAAACAGGCGCTTTTGCCGCCAGTTGAGCCTTGCGCTGTTCTTCTGGAGACAGCTCTGGAGTCTCCTGATCCAGAGTGCCCGTGGTTGTATCAGTCATCTCTTCACTGCTTTTCGGTGGGTATGGGAGTCGGAGGCGACGCTGTTAGCCGGTTACTGCACCCAAAGACGCTGACTTGACGAGCTTGGAATACTTCGCCAGCACACCCCGGGTGTAGCGGGGAGGAAGCGGCGCCCAGCCTTCACGCCGTGCTTCCAGTTCGTCGCCATCGACGAGAAGATCAAGCGTCCTGGAGGGAATATCGACCCGAATCAGGTCACCATCCCTTACGAATGCAATCGGTCCTGCATCCACTGCTTCGGGAGCTACGTGGCCAATACACAGTCCGGTTGTGCCGCCTGAGAATCGACCGTCGGTCAAGAGTAATACATCCTTGCCTAATCCCGCACCCTTAATGCGGGCGGTAATGGCGAGCATCTCCCGCATTCCAGGCCCTCCCTTGGGGCCTTCATAACGAATGAGGACGATGTCACCCTTTCCAATACGGCCCTCTGCGAGAGCATCCATTGCTTCCCGCTCGCGCTCAAACACTCTGGCCGGACCCTCAAATACTGTGGAATCAAAGCCGGCAGTCTTCACCACTGCACCCTCAGGGGCAAGCGAGCCGTGAAGAATGGTGATGCCGCCCGTTTCGTGGAAAGGATTATCCAGCGAGCGCAAAACCTTGCCATCAAGACCTGGTGGGTCCAGCTCGGCAAGATTCTCAGCCATAGTCTTGCCGGTAATGGTGAGAGCATCACCATGGAGCAACCCTTCATCAAGAAGTGCTTTCATCAGCACGGGCAGGCCACCATACCGATCGACGTCATTCATGACGTAGTTGCCAAAGGGCTTCACGTCCGCGATGTGAGGAACCTTGTCCCCAATCCTGTTGAAGTCATCCAGAGTGAGTGGAATCTCCGCTTCGTGGGCAATAGCCAGGAGATGAAGAACGATGTTGGTAGAACCACCCAACGCCATCCCGACGGCAATTGCGTTTTCAAAGGCTTCCATAGTCAGGATGTCACGTGCTGTGTGGCCGCGCTTCAGCATTCCTACAACGGCCTCCCCGGACTTGTGGGCGTAGTAGTCACGGCGCCGATCTGCCGAGGCCGGGCTTGCAGAGCCGGGAAGGCTCATGCCAAGAGCCTCAGCGACACTGGCCATCGTGTTTGCCGTATACATTCCGCCACAGGTACCTTCACCCGGAGCAAAGGCACACTCAACCCGCTTGGCATCCTCTTCTGACATCCTGCCGGCCTGAACAGCGCCAACCGCCTCAAAGGAATCAATGATCGTGATTTCTTTTTCGGTGCCATCCGAGAGCTTGACCCAGCCCGGAGCAATAGATCCCGCGTAGAGAAAAACAGAGGCCAAATCGAGGCGAGCAGCAGCCATCAACATCCCGGGAATGGACTTGTCACATCCAGCGAGGAGGACAGAACCATCGAGGCGCTCGGCCTGCATGACGGTCTCCACTGAGTCGGCGATGACTTCACGGCTGACGAGCGAGAAGTGCATTCCTTCGTGGCCCATGGAAATGCCGTCGGAAACCGAGATCGTCCCAAACTGGAGAGGATACCCTCCCCCGGCATGGACACCCTCCTTTGCTCCTCGGGCGAGACGATCCAAAGACAAGTTACAGGGAGTAATTTCATTCCATGAGCTGGCGATTCCGACCTGGGGCTTGTCCCAATCGTCATCACCCATTCCGACAGCACGAAGCATTCCCCTTGCCGTGGTGGCTTCAATACCGTCGGTCACAGCTCGTGAACGGGGCTTGGGATCAATTCCAGACATAAACCCTTACTCTAACCGGGAAACCAGGAAACGCCCATCCCAGAGTTTTTGAGAGAGCAGTGACGAGGTTCAGCCGTTTTTTGACCTCTTCGCGCGCTGACTGTGGCCCACTCACGATCAGAAATACCTCGTGCGCGGCGAGTGTGATTTCTCCCCCATTTGCTCTAGACAACCCGACGTGCGCGTTGTACCTTACTACTGAGGATTTCGAACGTCCATCGTCGGGCTTTTCCTCTACGTCTTAGAGCCTCTCCCATTGGCGGGGTTTCCCTCTGGATTGGAGCAGAAATGGATTGGCGCGACAGAGCAGCGTGTTTGACAGTAGACCCCGAGTTGTTTTTCCCTGTGGGTAACACTGGCCCGGCTGTCGAACAGATTGATCGGGCAAAAGCGGTATGTTCCCATTGTCCGGTCACGGAATACTGTCTGCAGTACGCGCTCGATACCAACCAGGACTCAGGCGTGTGGGGAGGTCTCAGTGAGGACGAGCGTCGCGCCCTTAAGAGACGCGCAGCAAGGGCGCGTCGCGCCTCTTAGACGCTCGGCACAATCGAGAGAACATCCTTTTCGTGAAGAAACTGGAGGGGGATGGAAACTGTGACCTCAGTTCCTTCTCCCCCCACGGTGTACCAGTCAATGGTGCCCCCTAGTTCACCTTCGACAAGGGTCCTTACAATCTGAGTTCCTAAGCCGTCTCCTATCCTCCCCTCAGGGAGCCCGCCGCCATTGTCGCGGACCACGACATTGAGGGTGTCGTCCGAGCGAACCGACGTGATGATGACCTCACCGTCAGCTTTCTCTTTAACCCCGTGTTCAACCGCATTTGTCACCAGTTCCGTCAACACGAGAGCGAGGGGGGTTGCATACTCACTGGGCAATATGCCAAAGGATCCCTCGATTATTGGCTTCACGATGTGCTGCGACCCTGAAGCCACCTCAGCCACCAACATCAGCACCCGATCGAAAACCACATCAAAGTCGACATTCTGACTAAGTCCCTCAGAGAGGGTGTCATGAACGACGGCGATTGCGGCCACCCGACGCATCGCTTGGCCCAGCGCATCCTTCGCGCCATCATTGTGAGTTCTCCGCGCTTGGATACGAAGCAATGACGCAACAGTTTGGAGATTGTTTTTTACGCGATGATGAATCTCTCGAATCGTCGCGTCTTTTGTAATCATTTCTCGTTCTCGGAGCCGAATCTGAGATACGTCACGCGTCAACACGATGGCGCCAAATCGTTTCCCCCTGAGGCGCAAAGGGATGGCCCGCAAAGTCACGGTTACCCCTCCTGCCTCGATGTCGGTGCGCCACGGTGCTCGTCCAGTGACTACGAGTGGTAAAGACTCATCGACGATCAGAGTGCCCTGCAACATCCCTGCCGTCACCTCTGCCAACACCGTCTCTTCGAGCTCATCCTGGAACCCCATTCGGCGAAAAGCTGACAGCGCGTTGGGAGAAGCAAAGGTAACTTTTCCCTGCTCATCCAAGCGAATAAGACCATCAGAGGCTCGGGGGGCGCCCTGGGCTGGGGCACTGGGGATATCGGGGTCTGGAAAATATCCTTCAGAAATCATCTGAAACAGGTCGTTCGCGCAATCGTTGAAAGTCAGCTCTTGGCGGCTCGGAACCCTGGCTTCTCCAAGATTGGCATGGCGGGTGAGCACCGCTATGACTGTTTCGTCGGAAACTACCCCGTCAGATCGGCGGCCCATTCGAATGGGAACGGCACGCACCCTCGTTGGAGCTTCGTCAAACATGTCTTGGACCTTGGAATCCGCTATCTTGCCGGTCTCAAAGGCACTCTTGACGAGCTCTGACCACTCTGGGCGTATTTCGGTTTCTACAACATCGCGATAGAACAAAGTGGCGGCAGACGAGGGACGAAGATGCGATACGGCAACAAAAGAGCCTTGATCGGTAGGCGCCCAAATGACGATGTCGGCAAAGGCGAGGTCCGCGAGTAATTGTCCCTCGTTCACGAGCTGATACAGCCAGGCCACCTGCCGATCAAACAGTGTCGTCCTGGTAAAGACTGATGCGGGTTGGGATGCCACCTCCTCAGGGTAATGGCTTGCGACCTGGAGGGGGTGAGGAGTCGATGAACCCTCTCGCGCAGTCTTCCGCGTGAGCGCAATTTTGCGGCGCTCCGCCTTGAAGGATTCGACCGACGGTGGCGAGCTACCCCGTTCACGGTTCTGGAGTTAGCGCTTCTTCTTTTTCTGAGCTCTGCGTTGCGCGCGATTGGCCGCTGGTGGGGCAGGGCGTGAGGGGGGTTGTTGAGTAGCGGGTCGCGCCGCGGGTGAAGCCGGCTGCTGTGAAGCGGTTGGGGTCGCTACCCCAAATGCCGACCCAGCAGGAGACGGTGAGTTCACGACCTGGCCTTTTTGATTGCGGACTTCGACACTTCCATCTGCAGAGGGAGCGGAGTAACTGAGGTTTTGCTGCGGAACGACTGACTGAGCTAAGCCCTGAGCAGAAACCTGCGCCGCCATGCCACCCTCTGGAGCCTGAACCTGGACGTCAAGGTTGTACACGAAACCTGTGGTGTCTTCCTTAATTTGGCCCATCATGGTGTTGAAGAGCGCGTAACCTTCGCGTTGGTATTCGATGAGTGGATCACGTTGAGCCATCGCTCGAAGACCAATCCCGTCTTTCAAGTAATCCATTTCATAGAGGTGGTCTCTCCAGCGACGGTCAATAACACTGAGAACAACCCTGCGCTCGAGCTCTCTCATGACCGCGGAGCCCAACTGGTTTTCCCGTTTCTCATAGGCAACGGCAGCATCTGATGCGACCTCGCGCAGTACTTCCTCCGATTCAGGGCTCATCCCGAGCTCCTCGAGGACCTCATCGACGGTAAGTCCAATCGGATACAGGGTCTTGAGCTCGGTCCAGAGAGCATCCCAGTCCCATTCGCTCGGATTACCCACTGACGTGTGCTCTGAGACGACCGATGACAGGGTGTCATCGATGAAGGCACGGACCCGGTCGGCGATGTCGTCCCCTTCAAGAATGTGGCGGCGATCGCCGTAAATGGCTGTGCGCTGGCGGTTCAACACGTCGTCATACTTGAGGACGTTCTTGCGGATCTCGGCGTTTCGGGCCTCGACCTGGCTTTGTGCCGAGTGGATTGCCCGGCTGACCAGGCGCGACTCGATCGCGATGTCCTCTTCGTCCGCGGAAGTTCTCGCCATGAGTGCCTCCGCGGCCCCTGCATTAAACATTCGCATCAGGTCATCCTGAAGCGATAAGTAGAAGCGACTCTCGCCCGGATCACCTTGACGGCCGGAGCGACCCCGGAGCTGATTATCAATCCGCCTCGACTCATGGCGCTCCGTGCCAAGTACATAGAGACCACCAAGTTCTCTAACGGTGGCGGCTTCCTCCTCAACCTGATCCATCATGGAGGTGAAGACCGCGTCCCATGCGCTCTCGTATTCCTCAGGGTTCTCATTGGCGTCAAACCCTTTGTCCCCCATTGCGCTCACGGCCATGAATTCTGCGTTACCGCCGAGCATGATGTCCGTTCCACGACCCGCCATATTGGTTGCCACAGTGACGGCACCCTTGCGCCCAGCCTGGGCAATGATGCTTGCTTCCCGTGCGTGGTTCTTAGCGTTCAAGACTTCGTGCCTGACGCCACGCTTGCCCAACATGCCAGAGAGCTTCTCACTCTTCTCGACACTGGTTGTTCCCACCAAGACAGGCTGGCCTTTTTCGTGTCGAGCCGCGATGTCTTCGACGACTTGGCGAAACTTCGCGTCCTCGTCGCGATAAACCAGATCAGGCTGGTCAATTCGAATCATCGGCCGGTTCGTAGGAATGGGGACGACGCCGAGCTTGTACGTGCTCATGAATTCAGAAGCCTCGGTTTCCGCAGTTCCGGTCATACCCGCAAGCTTTTTATAGAGGCGGAAGTAATTCTGAAGAGTGATGGTCGCGAGCGTCTGATTCTCGGCCTTAATTTCGACGCCCTCTTTGGCCTCAATAGCCTGGTGGATTCCCTCGTTGTATCTGCGGCCCGAAAGAATACGACCGGTGTGCTCATCGACGATCAGCACCTCACCGTTCATCACGACGTAATCTTTATCGCGCTTGAAGAGCGACCGAGCCTTCAGGGCGTTATTCAAGAACGAAATCAGCGGGGTATTGGCAGACTCATACAGGTTGTCGATTCCCAGGTAGTCCTCTACCTTGTCGATGCCGGGCTCGAGGACACCCACTGTTCTCTTCTTGATGTCTACTTCGTAATCCTCACCCTCGTTGAGACGTCCGGCAATCCGCGCAAACTCTCCAAACCACCGATTAGCTTCACCAGAAGCTGGACCAGAAATGATGAGTGGTGTTCGCGCCTCATCGATAAGAATGGAGTCCACCTCGTCAACGATTGCGAAGAAATGGCCCCGTTGAACCAGATCAGTTTTTTGCAAGGCCATGTTGTCACGAAGGTAATCGAACCCGAATTCGTTGTTGGTCCCATACGTGATGTCAGCTTGATACTGAAGACGACGCTCCTCCGGGGTCTGGCCAGAGACAATGCACCCCGTGGTCATGCCCAATGCGCGGAAGATCCGGCCCATGAGATCTGATTGGTAGGAGGCTAGATAGTCATTGACGGTGACGATATGAACTCCGCGAGCAGGAATGGCGTTGAGGTAAGCGGCGAGAGTGGCGACAAGAGTCTTACCCTCACCAGTCTTCATCTCAGCGATGTTGCCCAGATGAAGTGCGCCACCTCCCATGAGTTGAACATCAAAGTGCCTAAGCCCCAACGTGCGCTTAGACGCCTCCCGCACCGCCGCAAACGCTTCGGGAAGCAAGTCATCGAGAGACTCCCCAGCGGAATAGCGCGAGCGAAGCTCCTCTGACTCGTACTTCAGCTCATCATCACTGAGGTCAGCGAAAGAATCTTCGAGTTGATTGATTGCCCTGGCTTGGCTCTCCAGCTTGCGAACGGTTCGACCCTCACCCATTCGAAGGAAACGCTCTACGACGTTAGCCACACACAACCTCGCCTACAGAAGACCCGGGAAACTCGACCACTTATGCTACCAATCAGCGCTTAAGGCCTCTCACTCCCCTAAAGAGATGACACCGTAGTTCCAGCCTTTGCGTCGATAGACGACGCTGGGCATGGAAGTTTCCTTGTCGATGAACAGATAAAAGTCGTGCCCCACGACCTCCATGTAGTCCACAGCGTCCTCAGGGGTTGTGACGTGGGGCTCAAACACTTTCTTACGAATCACCACCGGGCTTTCAGTAGCCTCCGAGTCATTAGTCTCCTCATCATCGGAAATCACCGCAATGCTGCCCGTTGCAACGCTGCGCAAGACCTCAACGCTCGCCGGAGTGATGTCGATGCCAGGGAAACCACCAGCACTCAATTCGCTGAGCGATTCAGGTCGTTGACGACCGTGATGGACCATCTTCTTATCCTTCGCTCGGCGCAGGCGTTTGATTAGGTGATCTAACGCCTGGTCGAAGGCCACGTACTTGTCCGGTGATTTAGCCTGGGCGCGGATCACCGGGCCCTTGCCGAGCACCGTCAACTCAACAATGTCCTCGGATGCGCCTCCACGACTCGAATTCTCACGAGAAACCTTGACTTGAAAGTTCTGCGCTCGCTCCGCGAGCGCAAATACCTTGTCTGCCTTTTCGTCGACGTAATCCCTAAACCGATCCGGTATTGCGACTCCATGAGCTGCGAGTGTGATGTCCATAGGATCCTCCTTCAAATCTGAGGCGCGGAGCGATGGTGATGAGGTGTCTCTTCAGCGTAGACCTCTTGAGCACATCAGAAAAAGGTACTGTCGTTCTCCCGAATTCCTAACGCTGGGTCACCAGAGCAGTGGCCCGCTCTCCGGTGGCTTGCCACCCGTTTCCGCGGGCCTGGTAGATCAATCCGTCTTCAGCCAAAAGGCGCAGTCCAGAAATTCCACCCACTCCGCCTACGAGGGTGGTCGGTCGGAAGGGTCGACCTAGCGTTGACGATTGCCCACTCACATCAAAGACAACAACCTCACCCTGACCGGTCGCATCACCGGCAAGCGCCACCGCGATCCGGGAGTCATCAATCCAGGCGGCATCCACTCCCTCCCCCGACAGTGGTCCGAGCTCCACAAATTCACCTATCGAGACAGGAACACACTCATCTGAGCGACTGATTGCTCCGAGTAATATTCTCACTCCACTCTCGGTTTGAACGAGTGCCAAAAGTCGGGTGTCATCGCGGGCCAACTCGAAGGAAACAAGGGACGCATCGCTCCCAACCTCCAGCGCCAGGGGCAGAACATCGCGTTGTGGCGTGATGATTTGAACCATCTCGGAAGACGACTGGCTCGTGCTCGACCACACAAAACCGCAGTTGTCAATAATCCCTCGCACCAGGCTCTCTCTGGGATCGATAATGACCGGGTCTTGTCCAGGCTCAAGACTCCACAGGCCATCGCTCCTCGTGGCAAGTGCCCGGTCAAAGGTGGCGGAGTAGAAAAGCTTCTGTGGGATCAAGGACGCTACAGCCCGGGAGAGACCGTCAATTTCTTGGACAGTTCCCCCTTGGATATATCCAAAACGTCGATTGCTCAACACCACACTGCGAGGATCTCTCGCGCTGAGGAGCGTCGGCCCTTCTTCTCCGAGGGGACTAATCACCAGGTCGTTCTGATTGACAGAAATTCGTGCCGAAGAAATCCCTTGCACCTGGGCCAAGCTCACCGAAAGTTGTGTGAGCATACGAGATCGTGTTATCTCGTCCGCACTGAGAACTCGAGTCGTGAGGTCGACGCTGGCCACACCATCGACCACAGGAATCGGGGTGAGAGCGAGCTGGGTGCCCTCCGGAAACGCAGAAACAGTCGCCCCCTGGTCGAGCCAGAAGGTGGGAGGCTCGAGCAGCGCTCGCACAATCTTGGACGACACTTCTCCCCTCGTGGCAAACCACCGAAGATCGGGCACAAGCTCTCGATATCCGGCGGAGAAGTAATAGAGCCGGTAACTGGCAAACGCCTCAGCGAAGGCAGCCTCGGTGAGCACGATGCCATCGGCCAGACCGCTGATCCTCCATTCGTTGTCCTCCAGAATTAAACCGAATTCGAGAGTTTGGGAACTGACCGTGAGACTCGTGGACAGTCGTCCAAGTTCATCAACACTGGAGATGACGGGCACCACGTAACTCGCCTGCGTACTGGAGAGGAGGGACACCAGGGCCTCTCCTCGACGAATGAGCACCGATGCGTTGGGGTTCCACTCCTCTCTGGCATCCGTCGAAAGATAGCTCCTCGCAACTCTGTAGTTATCTTGAGCTGCTGTGCCCGCGGCGATAAAGCCGGCAATTATCTCTTCAGGCGTCGCCCCCGTCGATGGGCCAGGTGGGAGAAAGTCAACGTTGGAGGTATCACCGCCACTGGAGCGGGCAAGGGAGCTCACAGGCCCAGAGCTCGGTATCGAGGTGCAAGCCATGAGGAATGTTGCGAGGAGTGCGAGGATCGGCCAGCGGAGCGGTCTCATGTCAGGGCACCTCGGGCAGTGTCCTCCTCCGCGAGATAGGAGTCGATAGCGTCGCTCTCGGGAGGTAGCGGAAGTGGTGACTCTCGCCATTCAGCGAGTGGGGTTCGGGGAATGGTCAGTCGGAAACAACTTCCTTCACCCTCCCTACTCCAGACGTCAATCCGGCCGCCGTGTGCAAGAGCATCCTCACTAGCGATGGCGAGGCCCAGCCCCGTACCTCCGGTAGTCCTTTGGCGGGAGGGGTCGGCCCTCCAGAACCTGTCAAACACTCGGGCGACTTGATCCGGTTTCATCCCCACACCCCAGTCACGCACAGCTATGGCGACGGCGCCCTCATGTGAATCGACAAACACCACAATGGGTCGACCTTCCCCGTGATCAATCGCGTTACCCACGAAGTTCAAAATAATCCGGCGAATACGGCGCTGATCCACTTCACTCTCTCCATAGCCGCCTCGAACATCAACGACCAAGTTGGAGCCTTTTTGGGTCGCGAGCGATCCCAACTGATCCAAACAATCTTCGACCAAAGCGACTATGTTGACTTCGTCGACCTCGAGTGCGACCGCACCTGCGTCGTAACGACTCATTTCGAGCAGGTCGGTCAGCATAATCTCAAAGCGCTCAATTTGAGTGATGAGAAGCTCTAGGGTGCGGGCATTCTCGGCACTAAATGACTCCCGTTGCTCGTAGAGAACATCCCCCGCCAGCCGGATTGTCGTCAGAGGAGTTCTCAGTTCATGAGAAACGTCGGACACAAAACGCTGTTGGACTTTGGACAGAGTGGCCAATTTCTCGATTTGGCTTTGCATGCTGTCGGCCATTTTGTTGAACGAGCGGGCAAGAACGGCAATCACGTCTTCACCCTGTTCAAACAAACGCTCTTCCAAGAAACCCTGAGCCAGACGTTCTGCCGTTTGCGCAGCTCGACGGACAGGTCCGATTGCTAGCCTCACGACGAAGAATGTCACCAGCCCAATCGCCACTACCAAGGCCAAGGAACCGGCTATCAAGGTTTGCTGAATCAGGGTGAGAGTGCTCTGGACATCCACCAGGTCGTAAATCAGGTACAGCTCATACTGACCGGCACTCGGAACCTGGAGCGCTACAGCACTCACCAGGCCTGGACGCTGCTCACCTTGGACATCAAGCAAGACCGATTGGTAGTGAATTTGGTCGGGATCTGTCACAAGTCTGGATCGAAGTTCAGTCGTCACCACCGTTAGGTCCAGGCCCGCAGTGGAGGTCGACGTCATTGTTTGAGCTGTGATTTGACCGGGAGTGCGCAAAATGGCAAACCCGCTACTCCCTGGGCTCGATTGTGCCGAGCGAATCGCAGTCTGTGCAGACGTGTTCGCGGTTTCAATATCGATAGTTCCCGCGGGAGTCACGGAGTTGTCAAACAAGGATTGCGCAGTACTCGCCGCTCTCGCGGTTTCACTGAGAATTTGGTCACTACGACTGCTGAACAAACTATCCGCGATGGTCAACGACATGTAGCCGCCGATTAGGGTCACCGCGAGGCCAGAGAGAGTGACGGTAATCGCCACCGTGCGAGCGAGCAAGGACACCCGCCACGCTCTGATCGGGGCCAACAATCCGCGGAGAAAGGCCCGCCAGGCCGCCTTCATCATGAGTCTGAGTCAGCCTGACCTACAGATTCGCCAGCGCGATACCCCACCCCACGAACTGTTTGCACGATGAGCGGGTTGTCCGGATCGATTTCAACCTTCGCGCGCAAGCGCTGCACGTGCACATTCACGAGCCGGGTGTCGGCTTTGTAGTGATATCCCCACACCTGCTCGAGCAACATTTCTCTCGAGAAAACCTGCTGAGGCTTGAGAGCTAGGGCGAGTAGGAGATCAAACTCGAGCGGAGTCAGATTGATTCTGCTCTCCCCTCGCCTCACCTCGTGCGCGGGCACATCGATGGTGACATCTCCCACGGAGATGATGCTGGTCGCTCCCTCGGAGGTGGGTCGCAGCCTAGTGCGAATCCGAGCGACCAACTCTTTGGGGTTGAAGGGCTTGACCACATAATCATCTGCCCCGCTCTCGAGGCCTTTCACCACGTCAGTAGTGTCTCCTTTAGCCGTGAGCATAATGATCGGTACACCGCTAAATTCCCGAATTCTCGTGCACACCTCGATGCCATCGAGGCCTGGAAGCATGACGTCGAGGAGCACGAGATCGGGCTTGACCTCAGTAATTTGGGCCAAAGCTTCTGTTCCATCAAAAACCTGGTGGGGAACGTAACCCTCGCCCTTGAGAACAATCGAAATCATCTCGGCAAGCGCAACGTCGTCGTCGACGACCAGAATCCGAGCTGTCATTGCCACCCCCAATACGTGCAAGTATCGAAAGGTCTCCCGATGGGCCCTAAGCCTACTGGAGTTCCATTGGGCCTAATAGCGGTAGTGGTCCACCTTGTAGGGGCCCTGCTTCGGAACACCGATGTAAGCCGCCTGCTTGTCCGAGAGCTCGGTCAGCTCTACACCGAGAGCGTCGAGG
>Ga0181588_10001180_pt1 | contig 23409 bp, 12 predicted proteins | sample 071ome_26_FD_148607 | JGI IMG/M metagenome (GOLD analysis project Ga0181588, IMG submission 148607) | Coastal salt marsh microbial communities from the Groves Creek Marsh, Skidaway Island, Georgia - 071409BT metaG (spades assembly) | ecosystem: Environmental > Aquatic > Marine > Intertidal zone...
CGACCGCGACCGCGACCGCGACCACTGGTTTCGTCATCGTATTCGTCATCGGGCGTCACGCCGACGACGACGACGCCCTCCGTCGTCGTCGTCTTTTTCATGCGAACCGTCGCGGCGTAATCGCCGGCGGTGACCGCGACGACGACGACGACGACGACGTGTGAGGAGGGACGGAGGCGAGACAGAGTTTTGAGGTTGGATTCGTTAATCATTCATTCATTCATAAACAAAACAAAACGCTCGAGCGAGAGAGTCTACGACACGACGGACGACCGACCGACGGACGATTCGTTTATTCGTAAATCCAAGCCTTGGCGCACGGCTCGTACTCGCACACGCCCTCCGGGAACCAGAGACCGATCTCGTGCTGCGCGCTCTCCACCGCATCGGAACCGTGGATGACGTTGCGACCGACTTCGATGCAGAAGTCGCCGCGAATCGTACCCGGCTCGGACGCCGCCGGGTTGGTGGCGCCGATGATCTTGCGACCCGTCTTGACGACATCCTTGCCCTCCCAAACCATGGCGACGACCGGACCGGAGCACATGTAGGACACGAGACCGCCGAAGAAGGGCTTGGAGCTCAAATCCGCGTAGTGCTTCTCGGCGTGTTCCTTGCTCACGTTCATCATCTTCATCGCGCGAAGGGTGAAGCCCTTGCGAGCGAAGCGGGCGATGATTTCCGCGACGAGTCCGCGTTGGACGCCGTCCGGCCTGACGAGCGACGACGAGTCGTCAAAGTCAGTCAAAAGAAGTCGTTAGGTTCGCGTTTACCTCGACGCCGTCGTCGTCGGAGGCGTCAAGGACGTCGCTTCGAGTCAAAAGTGAGCGCCGCCGATCGGATTACGGATTACTCATCCATCGAACGCATCGATCGCATCCGTCCGGTGCGCGCGCGCGCGAGTGAGAGAGAGAGTCAGAGAGAGAATGAAACCGGGTCGTCCCTCGGGGTCGTCGTCGCTCGGGGTCGTACTCACTTGATCATGATGTAGGTGCGTTCGTCAGACATGTCGAAGAGGTCGAGGAGGTCGAGGAGTGACGCGAACGCGAACCCGAACCCGAAGATACTACTACTAAAGTACTACTAGATCGGTATGTTAACTACTACAATACACTTTGAACCAACGTATTAAAGACATTTAATGAACGATACAGCATACATGTACATACAATCGATACGTTTTCGAGCGCGACGACGACGACGACGACGAGGACGACGACACACCGAGCCGCGACCCGAGGGAACGGAACGGAACGGAACGGGGAACCGGGGACCGGGGAACCGGGGAACGCACGCACCGCGCTCGGGACACCGTTCGGGACACCGTTCGGCGGGTCGAGGACGCGATGCGACGGGCGGGACGGCGGTTGGCCGACGCGGGGGTTCGAGGGGCGTCGACGTCCCGAGCGGGGAGCGGCGCGCGTCGAGGATGGGCGGCGACGACGACGACGACGGCCGCGACGGCCGCGATGGCGGCGGCGACGGCGGCGAGGACGTCCGCGACCGCGACCGCGGCGGCGAACGGGATGGCGCGACGGATGGCGACGTCGAACGCGGCGCGACGCGCGTTTGAGCGGGCGAGGAGCGGGACGCGAACGTCGACGTCGAGCGGGACGGGAGGCGTGGCGGCGCGAGGGGCGTCGACGCGCGCCGCGCGGGCGGGGACGACGTTCGCGTGCGCCATGTACGTCGCGGGGAGGGACGTTTTGAATTCGGACAACTGGGCGCGGTGTTTGGAGAGGATGGAGGACGCGTCGACGAAGACGACAAAGGAGACGAGGGAGGACGACGCCCGACGAGCGGAACGACGACGACGACGAGAGTCTTCTCAGGCGATCGATACGACATCGCTGAGCTATCGCGTTAAAACGTGGGCTCGTGGGGTTCAGCTCGCCGTCGTTTTCTCCCCGTTGGCCTTCTTGGCACCCGTGTTGTTGCGAGACGGATGGGCGTGGGGAAACAGGCTGTGGTACTCGTTGCTCAGGCGAACGCTCGAGGCGTGCGGGCCCGCCTTTATCAAGTGGGGGCAGTGGGCGTCGACGAGGTACGACGTGTTCCCTGCGGCGATGTGTCACGAGTTGGAGCACTTGCAGGCGGGCGCGCCCGAGCACAGCTGGGCTGAGACGAAGAAAATCTTGCAACGCGCGTACGGAGGCGACGCGGCGGCTGGGGTGACGTCGTCGGACGACGGCAAGTCAATCAAAAGCTTCGAGGACATTTTCGAGTGGTTCGACGAGAAACCTCTGGCGAGCGGAAGCGTGGCACAAATTCACAGGGCCAGACTCAAGCCCGGAGTCGCGGAGGAACACTTGACGGCAACAAAGCTCGCGCTTCGATTGACGAGATCCGTATCGGCGGGCATCGAGTTGGTGATGAGCGGGGAAATTTCTCGCGCAGCGCTCGGCATGCTTGAGGAGTGGCGCGACGGCGCGGCTGGTCTCGGAAGAGAAGTAGAGCGCCTCGTCAACGGGCGCATCAGACGCGGGAGCCAAAAGAGAGAGGTGGCGGTCAAGGTACGCCATCCGGGCGTGGTGGACGCCCTGACTCGCGACTTTGAGATTCTCGTGTGGATGGCATCCTTATCGAAGAGTATCAAGTGGTTGGAGCCTTTGCAACTGGAAAACACAATTCAGCAATTCGGTGTGCACATGCTGCAACAGGTTGATTTCCGACACGAAGCGGATAATCTGGATAAGTTTAGAAAGAGCTTTTTGCTCATGCCCGCCGTGAGCTTTCCGACGCCCATCCCCGGACTCGCCACGGAGGAGGTTCTCGTCGAGACGTACGAGCAAGGCGTGAGCATCGCTAGCTACTTGCTCTCACCCGAAGCCGCAAAGGAGCAGCTTGGTAATCCTCAAAACAAGACGCTGGCTGGTTTGGGTGTGAAGACGCTTTTCAAGATGCTGATTGACGACAATTTCTTGCACGCGGATTTGCACCCCGGGAACATTCTCGTCAGACTTCCCAACGGGGTGGCGCACACGCTCTCCACGATTGCGGGGATGCGCGGGAAACAGTCGAGCTCAATCAAGGAGAACGACGACGACGACGACACCACGACGTTGTCGGACGCGTCACCGGAGATTATCATTTTAGACACTGGTCTCGCGACGCGCTTGACGCCGTTTCATCAAGCGTCGCTCGCGAGAATGTTCCAAGCCATCGTCACCTGGGACGGTAGCACTGTCGCGGACACGATCCTCTCCTTTGCGGACAACGTGAAGGCGAACGTGGATTACACTGACTTTAGGCGAGACATTGCCGTTGCCGTTAATCAATTCCAAGAGTCGACTCCGCGAGCGGGCGATTGCATGGGTGCCATTTTTGAGACGGTGCAGAAGTACCACCTCTGCCTCGACCCGAACGTCATGATTGCCGTCGTCACCGTCATGGTTTTGGAAGGTTGGCAGTGGAGACTCGATCCGACGGTGAACATTCTCGATTATTTGGACGACGTACTGAAGGCGAGCGCTCGCAAGTACGCACGTCTCGCCATTGCGGATTACGCGTTTAGAGACATGTGGGCTCCGTTCTCCGAACCAAACGTCTTTAGCAAGACCGCGGCGGATCCTATGAACGCCCTTCGCGCGCAGGGCGATACCCACGCGACTAGCGCCGTGTACGGCAATTTGTTTTAGATGATGCATACGACAAATTTGTTTTCTCACCCACAAAGCTGTGCTCTTTTTCAAAAAATAAAAAACGAACCGTTTCGTTGGAACCGATGGATTGATCGACTTGTTCAGTCGGCGGCGCCACACCGACGCGCGTCGACTGAAGCGCAAACGATGATGATGACGATGACGGCGAGTGCGATGACGACATCCGTTGCGTCGCGTCCGGGATCTGTGCGAGGTCCTTCGACGTCAAAGTCCACGGGCACGGGTTGTGCTTCAACAACAAACATGATGATGATGATGACGAGGCGTCGTGGTTCAGTGGCATCGGCGACGCGAGCGACGTCTTATAAGACGGGCCTGAAGGATCTCAAGAACTGCGTTGAAGCTGAACAGTTTGATCGGGTGATGATGGAGGAGCTCTTCGACATTGCGGATGAGATGGAAAAGGTTAAACCGGGGACCCCGGAGTCTCTTTTGTTGCAGGGCTACCTGATGTCCACGCTCTTTTACGAACCGTCCACGCGCACGAGACTGTCCTTTGAAGCTGCGATGGGCCGTTTAGGCGGTGGTATCGTGAGCACGGAATCTGCTGGTGAATACTCGAGCGCGGCAAAGGGTGAGACGCTCGAAGACACCATGCGCACCGTTGAGGGATACGCAGACATCATCGTGTTGAGACACTTCACCGCTGGTTCGGCTCGCCGCGCGGCGACCGTTTTGTCAAAGCCAATCATCAACGCCGGTGATGGCCCGGGACAACACCCGACGCAGGCGCTCTTGGATGTGTACACCATCAGAAAAGAGATTGGTCGTCTGGATGATTTCAAAATCGCCCTCGTCGGGGACCTGGCGAACGGCAGAACAGTGCGCTCCTTGGCGACGGCTTTGACGCAGTTTAAGAATGTCAAGTTTTACTTTGTCGCGCCAGACGTCGTCAAGATGAAAGATGACATCAAAGACATGCTCACGGCCAAGGGTTTCGAGTGGGAAGAGGCCACAGATCTCGCGGAAGTCGCCGCCGACGTCGACGTCCTGTATCAGACACGTATTCAAAAGGAGCGATTTCTCAACCCGGATGATTACGCCAAGGCGAGCGGCAAGTACATCGTGGATCGCTCCATCATGGACGCTTTACCCAAGAGTTCGGTCGTCATGCACCCGCTCCCGCGCGTCGATGAGATCACGGTCGATGTTGACTCCGACCCCCGTGCCGGTTACTTCCGACAGGCGCAAAACGGTCTTTTCATTCGCATGGCACTTTTGAAAGTGTTGCTTCGAGCCTGAATGCGAACGAGGGAAGAAACGCGCGTCGAGCCGCTTTGACAAGTTTATCTACCTACTTACAAACGCGCGCGCGCTAGACCTAAAGCACTTAGTATAATATCACTCAGCTCACCGTTTCACTGAACCTCGTGATTCCAGGAGTAATCGTCGTCGATATTAGCGAACGGCTCGTCAAATTTAACCGGAGTCGGCTTCATGACGTTTCGCACTCGACGCCGATCTCTATCGCGTAATCCAGCCATTTGCGACGCAATCTGCTGTCGCATCGTCTCCGTTCCAACCATGGTGACGCGCTCAGCCTCTTCTTCGCGCTCTTTTTCAGCCTTGGCGTCTCGCATCTTTCTCAGTTGTTCCTTCCATTTGAGTTTCCATTCGTACGTCTGCACCTTTTGCAAATCGCTCCCGCTCGCCGAGCTCAGCGTCTCGTACGCGGCTTTCGCTCTGAGAAACATCTCCTGCTCCTCGGCGTTGGGGTTGACGTCTGGGTGATAAAGTTTTGCCATACGTTTGTACGCGCGCTTACACGCCTCGGCAGAGGCTCCAGGGGCCACCCCGAGCGCGCTCCACGGGTCGTCATCGTCGTCGTCCAACGCATAGCCACCATTCGTGCTCTTCGTTCGAGAAGATGACGACGACGACGACGACGACGCGCGAGGTTGAACCGTCTCGCCGCGCCACGATCGACGCATGCGCGTCCCCGCGACGTTCGTGTGTCGAACCCGCGTCGTCGCCGTCGTCGACGCCATTCTCAAACTCGCGCACGACGACGTCATCGAGCCGAGTTCAGAGCGAGGTGAAGTGCCGCCCCGAGGACGCGACTGCGAGTTGTCGTCATAAAGCGACGACGACGGACCCGACGATGCGCGCGGTGATACAAAAGTGCGTGCGAGGAAGCGTCACGGTGACGCCGTCGTCCTCGAGCGGGTCCTCAGCCTCGGTGACGCGCTCCATCGGTCGCGGTGCCGTCGTTCTGGTTGGCATCGGTCACGACGACGACGAACAAGATGTGGAATACGTTTTAAGGAAAACGTTCAACACGAAGCTTTGGTCGAGCGAGGACGGGTCCAAGGCGTGGTCGAGATCGATCAAGGATGAAAATTTGGACGTCTTGTTCGTCAGTCAGTTTACGTTGCACGCCGAGCTCAAGGGGAATAAGCCGTCGTTTCATCGAGCGCTGCCGCCGTCGAGCGCCAAGGCAATGTACGAGTCGTTTTTGCAAAAGGCTCGAAACGAGTACGGTGGGGTGATCGAGGATGGGGAGTTCGGAGCGATGATGGAGGTGAATATCGTCAACGACGGTCCGGTGACAATCATCGTCGACTCTAAGAATCGAAACTGAGAGAGGGTCTTCGTCCCTACCTAGTACTTTCTAAAAACGTGTTGTAAGATATCTCTAAGTCTCTAGCTACATCGTCACTTGGGCCTGGCGACGTGCGCAAGTTTGAGCCGCCCCAACCCGCGTTCGATTGACCCACTCTGTGATCGTACTTCCGTGCATCTCGCGTCAGCCCACTTGTACGCCCGCTGCACGATCCTCTTGATTCCTAGGCGCCACGTCGTCGCGAGCCGAATTTTCTCGCTCATCGACGCTCGTAAATTGGCAAGCGCGTCGACGTCTTGCTTCGCTGTGGTTGGGAAACTCATCAACGTCTCACCGGCGGCTTTTCTGATGGCGTCAAACACGGCGAACTCTTCTTCGGCGCCGAGTGCGCCTCCCTGGCGAGCGACGTCGCGCAGGTACTTTTCGTTTTTGCGCACCTTCGTGAGCGCCGACCGAATGCGAATCTCCGCCAAATCGTTCCAATCAAAACCACCGACGAATACTTTCAGCGGCATCGTCGACCTTTCTGAATCGTCTACGCACACATCTAGCGTGTAGCAATCTTGTGGATTAACGTCGGGCTCTAATAAGAATCCGTAGAAATCCAAGAGCTCGAGATTGGAATACTCTCCGTAACATACAAAAATTTCCTCCCCCGGTAGACAGCCGCGTCTACCAAGCGGTTGAACCGAGGATCGGAACGAGAACGACCGCGTCACCTCATCGTACGCACCGTCGCCTGGAACCGGCTCTCGTTCTTCCGAGCCTACGATCCCAGGCTCGTCGTCTTCGTCGTCATCTTCGGAGCGAACGCCGAACGTCGGAGCGCCGACGACTCGAATGAGGCTCGGCGGATCGTGCGGGGCGTAGTTGAACATGTCTCCAACCGGACAGAGCGCCCCAGCACCGTGAAAGGGCACGGATACCGCGCGAGAACTCACCGTTCCACAGGCCCAGCGGTATTGAGCGTAAGCGTCGTCCTCCGATTCGCAACGCGTTATTTCGATAACCTCCGGCTTGACGCGCTCGAACGCTTTTTCCAGCTCGAGTCTTCTTCGCCGCGCCAAAGCCATCGCCGTGACGTCCTGCAGCTCACGCGCCTCGGCGTCGCTCCAAGAGTGCAACAACGCGTAAGATTCGGGTAAGGAATCAATGTACGGCCCAAAGCTCCGTTCCGTGTCAAACTTGCGCCGAAGCAACTCCAGCGCGAGCTCGTCGCGAGCCGCCGCCTCCTCTGAAACTCCCCCAACCAGTGGTCTCTTCCCCTCATCTCGCTCGCACGCGATCATCGCCTCGCGAGGAATCGTCACCAGATTTACCGCCTCATCCCTCGACACGCCCTCGCCGTCCACCCTCGCGTACACGCCCCGATGCGCCGTCGAACCATCGCTCGACGGTTGTCCTCGCACTTCAACCGACGCGCACCAGCGCACGCCCCGTTCGCGTGCCCACGTCTCGAGTGACGACGCGTCGCGGTCGTCCCCGTCGACGCATCGAGACGTCATCGATCGATCGCCCTCGCGTCCCAGTCTGTCGGTCGGTGACGCGTCCGTTGGCGCGTCCGTCGGCGCGTCCGTCGGCGTCCGCCGCGCTGGGCTCTGAGCAACCTCGGAGTGTATACGGACAAGGTTGACGGTTCGCGAACCAGGAAATCACATGTCCGAATAAAAGACAGAGATACGTCGTACTATGGATATAGAATCGGGATCATGTAGTAAAAGCGAAAATGCGGAGATATAAAATTCCACATGTCCGAGAGAAGAGAGGAGAGAGACGACGAGCGGGAAGAGGAGGTTCTCCCGCGAGGGACGATCCGCCTTTACTGAGCGCGCGCTTTCGAGCAAGGTACGCTTGACGACGACGAAACGAACTGAGCGCGAGAGAGGATGAATTCTTGGTTGATTTTAATCGGCGAATGACCTCGTGTCGGGTCGCGTCGCGCGGGAGGGGCGGGGGTTCGCGATTTCTCTAGGGTTCTCGAGAGCGCGAGAACGGATCGACTGACGACTGGCGCCGCGCTTTCACATCACCGCAGGCTAGTATAACTTTCTAGACATGGCTAAGCGCACCAAGAAAGTTGGTACGTATCACATTCAGGCCGCTTCGACGCGACGCTCGCCTCGGGATCTCTCGCCAACGCTCGAGTGACCAGGGTGACGGCATCGCGTTTTAGGGTCAGGCTTTCGTGCCTTGACGAATCGATCGCGCTCGACGCGACGCGCGAGCGTAGCCACGAGCTCTTTTGAGGGAGCAATCGACGTTACTTTTTACTGACAATCTGTTTCTTTCCGAATCGTAGGCATTGTGGGCAAGTACGGCACCCGTTACGGTGCCTCCCTCCGTAAGGTTGTCAAGAAGCAGGAAGTTTCTCAGCACTCCAAGTTCTTCTGTGACTTCTGCGGCAAGTACGGCATGAAGCGTAAGGCCGTTGGTATCTGGTGCTGCAAGGGGTGCAACAAGACGAAGGCGGGTGGTGCGTACAGCCTCAACACCGGCGGTTCCGTCACTGTCCGCTCCACCATTCGTCGTTTGCGCGAAGCCACGGAGAAGTAAATCTCCGCGTCAACGAACAAACGACTTTGCGCGGGTGTGTGAAATTACTCACGCATCCCGCCGTGACTCGTTAGACGGGCGCCTCCGAGATACAGTTTCGGGCAAGCGTCTCAATTAGCTAGTGTCAGTTGTAATGTGAGCGGCGGCTCGCACTTCACCAAGTCTGTGTCCTCGACTTCCGGCGCGCGTTACGCGCTTCGCCCACCAGCGCCAGGGTTGAGACTTCTCTTATTTAATCATCTAAACGCCCATAAAATGAGCCAACGCAATTTGCGTCACGGAAATTACTTTGCTTCTACAGTTACTATATTATGTGTTCTATACGCATATTATGAATTATTATGCTCTATCATTGACTTTGTTGCGCTCTTTGCGGTGACGATGGCGGTTTCGTTGTCAACCTCGACGACTCGATTTCTAGCTGGAGACTTGGCGACCGCGGCGCCTCCATCGTCCGCCTTGACGTCAACCTTGACGCTACCAAACGGTAAATTTTTACGAAGAGAGAACTCATACATGAGCCAATTCATCGTGCGAATGCGGTTCAATCGGTCCCAGGCGTCGAGTCGTCGTTCGGTGGAACGCTGTATCACGCGCAGCGGCATGTTTATGGCGCGAATTGGAACAGCCATTGCGAACGCAATCAGAGAGCTGAAAATGTGTACGGTGGCGCTCCCAAACTGGATGTTCGATCGGAAAATATCTACACTCGGCGCATCCTCGTGACCTGGTCTTGAGAATCGCATGGTGCGCTCGTTGTGGAGAACGCTCGAGGATGTGGGTGCGCGCGCCACGGCGGCGCCGAGCCACTCAAGTGGATTTTGATGTCGTCTCTTGAACCTTTCTTGCGCTTCTCGTGCGCGTCTTTCCTTTAACTCTTCGCGTTGCAGACGCTTCACTTCGAGTTCTTTTCGGACTTGGTCCTTCAGAACTTTCGCCTTGTCCTGCAAATCAGCCTCGAGCAATTTTTTGACTTCCTCAATCGTCTCCAGACAGACGGGCATGACGGGCACGTACATGCCCACAACGAGCTGCAGGGCGTATTCCACGCCTACAGCGACTCGTTTGAGGTGGACCGCCATAACTGGGAGCGTCGGCGCCACGCCAATCAACCAGACGAAATGCCAAAGCCTGATTGGACAATACGTGTTCACGAGCGAAAATATCTTTTCGACGACAAGGAGGCAGCAGCATACGACCAACGTGAGCATGACGGCCAGTGTGCAGAAATACTTGCTCAGGGCTGGATGGTCCCATGTGATGAGCTGGAGTGGTCGATCGAGCATGTCGGTGATACTTTCCAATTGCGTGCCCGCCAGTTTGCACACTCCAGGCATCAGTCTCGGGCCGCCTGATGTGACGACTTTATCGATTCTCACGAGCGTCGTACCGGCATCCTTGATAATTTTGAGGAGTCTCCACACAATTCTTTGAATGAGAGAAAGCACCATGTCTGCCGGGTTGGCTGACGTCAACACGGCGACTAGGCCGTTGATCCAATTTTGTGGAAGAAGCATCGACGTCACACTGGGTAATTCGTCATCGATACCGGCTCTCTGACGCCTCGCCTTGCGAGCGCGCACACCTTGCTTCACCGCTTTCTCCGTCAGTTCAACGGCGCGACCTTGCGCACGGAGTTTGACGAGCTTCTCCTCTTCCAAAAACTTGTCGCGATACTTGCGGAGCTTTCTATTCCTAGTTTTACCCAACTGTATAACCTCTCTCCGGGTCTTCTCCAGCACGCTTGCATTTGCTTCGTCATCCGTAAATAACGGTAAATGCGCCAAGAGCTCCCTCGTGATAAATCTCGAGCAATAGCCGCAGACAAACAATCCCGGGAGGAGCCATATCAAAATAAAGCTACTCAACATGGCTCGTCTGAACGTCAAGCAGCACAAGGTGTGATACGAGAACCAAAATACTTTTACCCGCGCGCGAAGCGGATGGTTGCACATGAAGACGGCTGCTCGAGCAAACATCTTGATGGGGAAGACGATGGATTCAATGAGACGATGTAGGCTGAGAATGACTCCGTCTATGGTGTCGGGAATGTGATTTGTTTTCTGCGGCGAAGTTGTCTGCTGCAAGTACCACGCCCATTCCGACCATTTTGAACTCTTCGACTCGAAAGACAGATTGATGCGCGCAAAGCCTTGCCAATCAGAGATGGATCCCTTTGACCGCGGGTAAATGCACATTGCGTGATTTGGATCTTCCATTTCCTCTTCAGTCAAAAACTCAGAATTCGGTGGTGTAATGTTAAACCAAGAATCGATCTTACGTCCAGGACTCTCTAAGACGGTCGAGATGGGAATTGAAACCGCCCCGAGTATGTTATCTCCACCTGTGAGTACGTCGCGACACTTGAAGACTATTCGAATATCGCTCGCCGCTTCTGTGATGGAAAACTTGAAATACTCGCGCGTCGACTTGACGGTTTCGGAGCGGTTATCCCACATCACCGATGCCCACACGTGATTTCCGAACTTTTCAGCGGAACCAGAAGCCATGTTCAAAAGGCTGTCGAGAACCGGGGCGAGATGTTGATTCGGCGTTCGATCCCCGATGACAGATGCAATGTTGCACGTAAACGATCCCAAGGTGGGACGCGCGGCTTGATCAATCTGTAGCAAGTTTTTCGGCGGAAACTTTGCGTACCCACACCCCAACATCACTTCCATTTCCCCGAGATTTTCTGATCTGCTCGAAAGCCACGACTTTGTCTTCTGCATTGGCAGCAGTTTCACCTTGAATTTTTTCAAATCGCCGACTCGCAGATCGTCCACTCGTATTTGCGCGTAACCAATCGCGTTGCCGTTTGTAAAACGCTCTTCACCTTCAACATATCCATAGTTGTCATCTTCATCTTCGTCGTCAATCGCATCCGCAACCTCATCGCCTTGGGCACCTTCACCCGCCTTGTTTCCATTTCCTTTATTCAACTCGGGCAAGCCTAAGTACGAAATGAACTTCTTCCCCAGCTTGACGGCTGTCCTTGAACCGTAGATGCTTTTCATTTCAGATATAACCTGTATTGTCAGCGTGCGACTCAAATGCGTCTTTGGCATCACCATCACTTCGGGCGTAAAATCGAAATCTTCCATGACGCCCCGTTGTATATGGCTGCACAGAATATCGCGATGCGTGTTCAAGGATACTCGGATTCGAGCATTTGTACTATCCTTTTTGTAACGGATCGGCAACCCTTCGAAACCAAGCGCTTGGACGTACAAGTACTTGTTCGTCTCGTGTTGGTTAATGTACATCATAGAATCGAGCACGGGCGGCGGTCGCGGAATATTTGCGTGTGGGAAGCGAGCGGCGCTCAAGCGCACGATGAGCTCGCCCTTGACGCGCTCGTGAGCGTTCCACGCGAGACCGCTGTCAGTCGATCCGACGAGTGCGTTTCTATTTTCGTCCGTCCCGTACAAGGGTGTGGCAAACTCTTTCCAAGAACCATCGGGAGGCAAAGAAGCCAAGGATATCGCAGCTTTTCCCATGAGTGTCGATGAAAATAAATTTCTGTCATAGAGTTCAATCCAAACTTCAGCCGCGCCCGGACGCGCAATCAACGTGAAGACTTGCCCTATACCATTGTTCCACACCGGATGCAACGTGTTGAAGATTGTTTTCGTTCTACAAAATTCATCCTTTGGCGCGTTGTCAATGGAAACATAGGCGAAAGCATCACACGAACCATTTGAGTTGTCGATGTGAAAAAGCTGCCTCGCCGCGACGACGGCGACGTGTACGCTCCTCGCGAGAGCCGTTCCTTCTCCTCGAGTCAACGGACCCACGCGAAGAGTTTTGAGAATGGCCTCAGATTCCGCTTCGCCCACCTCTGAAATTTGAACTCTAAGCTTGCCCAAGTCGGACGAGGCGCGAGGATGAATCCAGCACACTTCGCCGGCGGCGTCTGGGGTGATTCTGCCTTTGATGTCGAGATCGACGTCGGCGACTTGTCCGTCTAAAGGAATTTCAGCCAGCGATATGGCGGCTGATCCTAGAAAGTCGTGACTAGAGAACGTATCCTTATCCCACAGGGTGAACACGACGGCGCTACACTCTGGATCCTCCGGCACGCGCAACAGGTAGCGCTCGTTCCACACCGGGAAGCGCGTCCGGTATTTGCAAGCTGTCTGATATCTTTCGCCCAGAGGAGTCGTGTTAAATCCTAGTTTAACGTATGGATCGCTCGTTCCCAAGCTGTCCGCGTCGTAAACACCTCTCGCGTTCATCACGCTAACTACCAACAGCTTGGGTCGACTCTGCCTGCACACTTCCGCTTCGGAAGCAATGCTCGGCCAGTATCCCTTCTCACCGACGGCGGGCTCTTCGAAAATCGTTCTTCCTATGGACAACCGAATGATAGCTCCAGCGCCTCTTCTCTTCGAACCAGACTTCTTGTCTAGAAAAACACGCATGTGTGCCTTTGTTCCGTCGTGAGGAATGAGTTTTGCCGGAATGGATGCGTATCCAACCACCACTTTTCTGAACATGTGCACCTCTTTCAGTTTGATGTTAAAGTAACCGTCAGGCGAGCAGTTTTGAAAGATAAACTTCCCCTTCCCCTCGGACCATACTGGATGTTCCGTGTCTTCTCGTCTCGACGTGGACACTTTTCGACGAGTCATGTTTCGTTTCCAAGCAACCTGCACGTACGTCTTCTTGTGTTTCGTCTTGTAAACGCCCCGGGTCTCGACGTCGTAGACGTTCACCTCCATGGCGTGCTTGCCGTCTATGATTTTGGAGTCGCCGTCTCTATTCGACATCAGCGCGTTCACAGTCTCCGTCGGAAGCGTCGCTCGGCTCAGGTTTCGCTCTAAAACCCGACACTTTTCCTTTCGCGACGTCTTCTCCAACTTTTTCCTCCTCTTAGCGCTCTTCCGAATCATCCTCTGCACCCGTCTCTTGAACCGACGGTCCATTTTGTTTTCTTCACCCCCCGTCCCAGACCCAAGTCGCGGTTCCTCTCCTTCTTCCTCGCCCCCACTGTCGTCATCCATCGGTAACAACTTATGCAACACGCTCGCGCGGAGCGTCGACGACGCACCGAAGCGCGGGACGTCGACATCGTCGACATCTTCATCATCGTCCTCATCTTCATCATCGCGCTCGCCGTCACCACGAACGACGCTCCGTCGTCCCTCTGACTTTGACGTCGACGTCGACGTCGCGTCCGTCCTCATCGTCGTCACCTTTACGTTGGGTGAACTCACGACGCGGTCCGCCATCCCGTCCGTCCGTCCGTCCGTCGTCGTCGTCCTCTGGCGTTCCAAATCCATTCCAAATCCATTCCAGTTGGATTGACGTTCAAGTGCCAAAATCCATCCGTTCGTACTGTAAGAGTCATATGGCCATCAATCAATCAATTGGAACACACGCACGCAGTTCGCTTCGGCTCGGCTCGGTGACGCGAACCTCGACGACGACGACGACGACGACGTCAGAGCGCGCCGGACGACGGACGACGGCGATGAACACGAAGACGACGAACCACGCGCCGAGCCCGTCGGCGCAAGAGGTGAAGAAGTTCACGCAGATTTGCCCAAAGTGCGCGACGCACACGCCCATCGTCGAGGACCACTCGAGCGGGGATTTGATTTGCACCGAGTGCGGGCTGGTGATCGAGTCGAGGATCATCGATGAGTGCTCGGAGTGGAGAACGTTCGGGGACGGGGATAAGGATAAGAACGGGGCGGACCCGTCGCGGACGGCGGGGGCGACGAACGTGATGCTCTCGGGAGGGGGGTTGAGCACGACGATTGGGCGAAACCCGGATGGGACGGTGAACGCGACGCTGTCTCGGTTGCATAACCGAGGGATGAATCCAGACAAGGCGTTGATGAGCGCGTTTCACTCGATCGGGGAGTTTGCGGACGCGATGGGGATGAATCGGGTGGTGAAGGATGGGGCGTGTGACTTGTATCGCATGGTGACGCAAGCGCACAGCACGCAAGGTAAATCAAACGCGGCGATGTACGCGGCGTGTTTGTACATTGCGGCGAGACAAGAAGGGATGACGCGGACTTTTAAGGAAATTTGTGGCGCGGCGCAAGGAACGACGGTGAAGGAAATCGGGCGGTGTTACAAGTTTATTCTCAAGGTGTGCGACGGTTTGAATATGCAAATGATGGAGCAAATGATTACGCCGGAATTCTTGGTAAATCGTTTCTGCGGCAACCTCGGGTTGGCCAACATGGATTTCATCAAGCTCTGCTCGCACGTCATCAAGACATTCCTCAACTTGAGAATTTCCGAGGGGCATCATAGCGAAAAGCAACCAGCGTCTGTGGCGGCGGCGGCGATTTACGTCTCCGCCGTGGTCAAGGAGTGGCACAAGGACAAGGCTAGCTTGTTCCGAATCTCAGAGGTGAGCGGCATGGCGGAAGTGACGATTAGAACGTCCTTTTACGACATGGTGCCGTACGCGTCGAAGCTTTTACCGTCAGCGAATCAAGATAGATTGGCTGACTTGTTAGCCGAAGCGGAGCGCATGCGCGCTGGCTCCACCATGATGCTTCCATCACACGCTTCAAAGCGCAATCTCAACGCCGCCGGCGCGGACGTGCCGCTGCTTAAATTAGACGAGGTCGACGTACCGATAGACGTCCCGGGAGACGTAAAAATTGAAGTCAAGGAGGAGATTGGATCGTGAGAGACGATACGAGTACTACCGGTAGTTGTGATGATAAATCAAACAAAACTAAAACAAACGCGCGATGCCCCAGTCTCGCTCGTAGTAATGATTTGAATTTCAGCCTTACAATTCCGTCTTTTGGAGATTCAGACGCTCTCTAAAGTCTTCCACCATCTTCGGTAAGCCTTCCTTTAACGTAATCTTCGGCTCCCAGCCGAGCGCCTTCTTCGCCAATGAAATGTCGGGACGACGGCGACCCGGATCGTCGGCGGTGTTCTCCTTGAACTCAATCTTCGCATCCTTGTTGACAATCTCCTTGACAACTTCAGCGAGCTCGATCATCGTGAATTCACCCGGGTTACCAATGTTGACCGGGCCAATTTCATCTTCGTTGTCCATGAGCGCCATGAGACCGGCGACGAGATCGTCAACGTATTGGAAGGAGCGCGTTTGCTTGCCATCGCCGTAGACAGTGAGCGGTTCGCCGCGAAGAGCTTGCGAGACAAAGTTGGATACGACGCGACCGTCTTCGAGAGCCATTCTCGGACCGTACGTGTTGAAAATGCGGGCAATTCTGATGTCGACGCCCTCTTGGCGATGGTAGTCGAAGCACAACGTCTCCGCGACGCGCTTGCCCTCGTCGTAGCACGAGCGAACGCCAATCGGGTTGACGTTACCCCAGTAATCCTCCTTTTGCGGGTGCTGGAGAGGATCACCGTACACCTCGGACGTGGAGGTGAGAAGCATGCGCGCACCCACGCGCTTGGCCAAGCCAAGCATGTTGAGCGTGCCCATGACGGACGTCTTGATGGTCTTCACCGGGTTGTGCTTGTAGTGCACTGGAGACGCCGGACAGGCGAGGTGGTAAATCTGGTCCACCTCCACGAGCATGGGTTCGACGACGTCGTGTCGAATCAACTCAAAGAATGGGTTTTGAAGGTGGTGCATGATGTTCTCCTTGCGACCGGTGAAAAAGTTATCCGCGACGATGACAATGTTTCCTCGCTCCATGAGTCTATCCACGAGGTGCGAACCGACGAAACCGGCGCCGCCCGTGACGAGAACGCGAAGACGAGTCGCCTTGGGAATCGGCACCGGCATCGATTTAGCCACAGTACCCCGTCCGAGGGGTTCAGACGTCGAAGACGTGCTCAAAGCCGTGGACGACTTGACGTGCGAAGACCCAGACGATGAAGAATCAGCCGTAGACTTTTTCACGTCGATCTCCGCCACGTCCGAGCTCATCCCAGATCCAATGTTCGACGACGACGACGAAGAAGAAGAAGAAGACGAAGAAGACGAAGAATCATCGTCACCCCCGTCATCGCGCATCATTTCGCGTCCACTCTGCGTGGTGAACCCGGTTTCGCCCACCGGGCGGGACTCGTACTTTGACGAAGAAGAAGAAGATCCAAACGCCGTCGTCGTCGCTCCCCCATCCATGCTCGCCCCCGTTCTCGCCCCTCCGACCCCGCTCACCAACGCGATCGCCACCATCACCATCACCGCGCACATCGCCCGCGCGCGCATCCTTCTGCTCAACGCGTACCGCGCCATGATTCTTCCCAAAATCGACGTCGTCGTCGTCCCTCCGGGTGCGTGCGTCGAGCGTCCACTCACGCGCGCCGTCCCCGACGACGTCGCTCTCCCGCCGTTCCCGCCGTCGTCGCGCGACCCCAGTGAGGCTCTTCTTCGTTCGACGTCGCGGTGGCCGTCGTTCGTCACCATGCGAGGGCGTCGAGCGCTGGCGATCGCGGGCGGGATTTCATTTCATTTCGATCGAAATTCATCTTGCGGAAAAAGTTCCGGAAAAATGGCGTTTTACTCCACCCACTGAGACAATGGAACTGATTGATTGACATTGATGTTACAAGCCGGCCGACGCCGATGGGAAACCATCGCTGCGGACGTGATCGGACGGCACGAGACGAACGGAGTGATCGATCTCCGGACGGTGCGGGGCGAGAGAGGGAAGGACGGACGGGATGTCTTCGTCGGCGTCGGCGAAGGATGAAAGGGAAACGTAACGAAGCGCTGTGTCCGCGAAACCGGATGAAGACGAATCGGATTCGGATCTGTGGCGAGCGACGGCAAAGGTGAGGTACCCGACGGTGCACGCGAAGGTGTAGACGACGTAACGAATCCAAGCCAACGCACCGAGACCGGCGATGAGGATGCAGGTGAGCAAGACGCCAAAGGCGGGAAGGAACGGTACCAAGGGCATGCGAAACGTCGCCGGAGCGCTCGTCATGGGAATGGTGAGAAAGCTGAGCGTGGACGCGGCGACGCCGATGAGGGTGAGAACGCCGAACCACGAGATGTGTGCCCGGGATCTGTAATCCACGCCAAAGGCTAAGGAGTTGAAGAAGAGCGCGGCGGCGCGTTTGAGAGGAGGCGCGCGTTGGCTCCATTCCGCTCGTTTCGGCGTGCATCGACTGACGATGAGGCCGAGATTGACGCAGCAAAAAATGCTCAGGGTGCCGATGGAGACGAGTTGGGCGAGAAGGTTAATGTCGAGCAGAACGGCCAATCCACCGGTGACGATGCCGGAGAATAAGGATGCGTTCGCAGGGGTGCCGTACTTTTCGCTCACGTCTGAAAACCAAGCCGGAAGCAAACCGTCTCGAGCCATCACCATGAAGATTCTCGGCTGTCCCATCATGGAGAGCAAAAGAGAGGTTGTGATGGCAGCCACGGCGCCGATGGAAACGATGGAGGCGACCCATCCGAGGCCGTACGTCGCAAACGCCATGGCGAAGGGTGCGTGGACGTCGATGTCGACGTAGGAAACCATTCCAGTGATGACTAAACACATGAGCGCGTACAAAGTCGCGCAGACGCCGAGCGAACCGAGAATACCAAAGGGCAAATCGGCGCTCGGATTTGCAACCTCTTCCGCGCACGTGGCGATCGTGTCAAAGCCAACGAACGCGAATATGACGACGGATGCACCGGATATGATGCCCTTCATCCCGTTTGGCGCGAATGGGGACCAATTCTCGTGATGCACCTCCGCCGCGCCGGCGAAAATGACAATCGCAATGACGACGAGCGAAACGTACGTCACGATGGAGTTAAACTTGGCCGTCTCCTTGGCCCCGCTCACGAGGAGCGCCGTCATCCCAGCCACGACGACGCCTGCTATTAAATCTAATTCCATGACGTCCGGCCAAATGGTCAACCTCGCCGCGTTGGCGCGCACGCCAAACATGGACATGAAGTACGACGTCCATCCTCTCGCGACGGCGGCGCTCGCAATCGTGAGCTCGAGCGCCAAATTGCACCCGGTTAAAAACGCCGCGTACTCACCAAACGTGGCAAACATGTAATTATAAGCCGAACCCGCCACCGGCATGGCCACCGCAAACTCGGCGTACGCCAAACCCGTCACAGCGGACGTCGACGCCGCGATGACGTACGAAAACACCACCGCCGGTCCCGCGTGGTCGTGCGCCACCGCCCCCGTCAACACGAACACTCCAGCGCCGATGATGCCCCCGATCCCGAGCATCGTCAAGTCCATTCGAGTGAGCACTTTTTTCAATCCATTCGAGTCCCCAGTCGCGCCGTTTTCCTCTCCGTCCGACGCGACGCCCGCCGACGAAGCCGAACGCGCCGCCTCGTCCAACCGTTCCGTCGACGTGCTCGCCCCTCTCGCCGCCACCGCTCGTCGCACCTCGCTCGACGTGAAAAACGCACGCACCGCCGCTCGCACTTCCTTCAACGCGTCCGACGCCCTCTGTCTCGTCGTCGTCGTCGACGTCGACGTCGACGCGATCTCTACCGGCGCGCCGCTGCTTCGCATCATCTTCTTCTCAAAGCGAAACTCACCGAGTTGTCAACGCACGCGTCTGTTCCCTCTTCCCTCGACGCGACGCGTTTAGGCGAGCGAGCGAACGAGCGAGCGGAACGTCGACCCGAACGTCGCCCTCGTCCTCCTTCTCCGTCGTCGTCGTCGTCGTCGTCGTCGCACGCGCGCGCGCGGCGTCGGACTCTGAGCACACATTAGGATAACGCACAAATCATAGGATCCAAACGTGTCTTAATATGCAAAACAACCTATTTGATACCAGTAAAAACATTATAATACGTGTACACATGCGTGTGATCTCACGATTGTCGCGCGCGACCGACTCGACTCGTCGACGCGACGCGCGCTCGTCCGAGTCCGAGCGACGATCGGGTCGAGCGGAACGCGACGAAGGAGTCGTCCGATCCGCGCGCGCGTACACGACGAGACGCGAGCGACGCGACCGGTTCTCTTTCGGAATCGGTTCGATTTGATTTCAAAAACCAAAGACAGGTCGTCCAACCTTGGCGACGGATACCCGACCGACGACGATGGCGATGCGGTGCGCGGTGACGCGAAGCACCGCCCGGGCGACGCACGCGCCGCGAGGACGACGGACGCTGAACTCGGGGCGGCGAAGAGCCGCCGCGGGCGGGGTTGGTGAAGAATGGATGAAGAGACGCGGCGCCCTGGCGCGCAGACGAGCCGCGGGCGACGAAGGCGAGTCTTCTTCAACCGGTGACGATACCGAGACGTCGTCGTCGTTCGCGATGGGTTCGGCGGGTGATTACGGCGCGGCGGCGATGGATGAAGCGGTGACGTTCGAGGAGGAAAACGATGGGGCGTCGAACGGGGTCGCCGGCGGGTTCTCGACGTATCCGCCAGACGACGGGTCGCCGTATCAAAGTTTGAACGGCGGGTCCGAGCCTGCTTCGACGGCGACGGCGGCGTACAGAAACGGTGACTCGGCGTCGAGAGGTGATGAAGACGAAGAGGTGGCGAGACGGTTGTTCGTCGCCGGTGGGTCTTACGCAAACTCTGAGACGTCCATCGAAGACGCGAAGCGGGCGATGGAGCAAGCGGAAAATGAGGAACAACTTCGCGCATCCATCAACCAGCGTCAGCGCGTGGCGGTGGAACCGACCGTTCCGGCTGGTGCGCGCAGCACGGCGAATGGGAGCGCGCCTCTCGATTCCGACGAGTACGAATCCGACGACAGTGTTTCCCGCGTGCAAGCGGCTCCGGGTGAGGGCTGGAAGGGTGGCGGATTTGACGCTCCCGACGGCACGATTGCTCTTCCGCTCTCCTACTACCAAATCTTGGGCATATCTTCCGCGCGTTCGACCCCAAACGCGATTCCACGCGCGGCGATCGCCGCCGTAGAGACGCAACTACCGGAAGGATACTCGCCGCGCATGATGGAGGCGAGACTTTCCCTCATCGACGAAGCGGTGGCGGTGCTCAAGGATGAGGAGGCGCGAAGACAACACGACGCCGACATCCGTGAAGGTCTCTTGACCCCGATCGAACCGCATCGCGCGGCTGCTGCTCTTTGCCTCTTGCAAGAGGCTGGCGAGTACGAAGCGGTGCTCGAGTTTGAACACGTCGTCGCGCAGTGCATGCCGGGCCGACGACATCGCAAGGATGTCGCCCTCTCCGCGGCTCTCGCCCTCTGCGAGTACGGTCACATGGCGCTCATGGCCAACCCTCCGCGCATCAGCGAGGGATGTGAACTGCTCGAGATGGGTTCAAACACCCTCGATCGCGCTGGTGGTAAATCGTTCGCCCCAGAAGTTCGCAGAAACATCGACCTGACGTACCACGACGTGGCTCCTGGTTACGTGCTTGAATTGCTCTCCGCGCCTCTCGAAGAAAAGGCTGTTCGAGACCTCGGTCTCCGGGCCCTTCGCACGTTGCTGTGGACTAAAGACCCGTCTCAGCAACTCGAACAGCGAGCTGCGTTCATGGAGCAAGCGAACGAACTGTTGACGGCGGAAGAACAAGTCTCCCTCTTCATTGAGGCGCCGGATTACGTACCGGTGGACACGGACGAAGTGTACAAGAGCGCGTTGGCGCACGTCGTCGCGGGCGTCATGGAACGCAAACCGATGTTGATTGTTGACGCCGATGAGATTCTGCATCAGCTCCAGGTCGCGTCTTTGGAATCAGAAAACGTGACGCACTTGGGCGACGTAGCCGTCGAACGCGCGGTGTGCCAGTTGCTTCTCGGTCAGCTCGAGGAGGCGGCGCATACGTTGGGATTGTACGATGGAACCGTCGACCCCGATCTCGAGCAATACATTCAAGATCGCTCGCAGGCCGGTGACTACGTCGAGGGCATGTGTGCGATGGCTGATCAGTGGTTGCACGACGTCGCCTTCCCGCTGTTCCGCGGATCTGAGATTTATGGCACGCCATCCGTCGAAGAATGGTTTGCTGCGTCCAACGTGCAAGGCTTCGTGAACCGCTTCAATACGCTCCCAGTCCTCGTGCGCATCCAGGGCGCGGTCGAAGTCGGTAAGCGAGCCGTCGTTTCTTCTGTGGATTCGGTGTTGACAGCGTTCGCTCCGACGCCTCCGGCTTTGCAATTCGGCGTTTCCGACGCTCGCCGACGCGCCATTGCCGTGGCGAAACTTGGCGTCTTCGGTGCCGCTGCGTTCGCCGTGAGCGGCAAGAGTGTGAGCGTGAACGTTCCGAAGATTAACCCGATCGCTCCGTTTAAAACGGTCGCTACGAGCGCGGGGTCGGCCATTTCCAAGGTCAAGGTGCCGACGCTTAGCATGCCAAAGATTGACATGCCCAAGCCAAAACTCGACACGCCCAAGCCAAAACCGGCCCGCGCGCCGCCGGCGCCCCGCGCGCCGCCGCCCGTCAAGATGGACAAGGGTCAAGCTGAAAAGATTGTGCGCAAGTGGCAGACGGCCAAGGCGCAAGCGCTCGGCCAAAGCCATAACACGCGCTTGTTGGAAGGTATTTTGGAAGGTCCAATGTTGCAGCAATGGAAGACGAGGGCGGAGGATGTCGCATCTCACGGGTGGGCTTGGGAGTACCAGTTGAATCACTTGGGGGTCGATTCGGTTGACGTCGTCGGTAACGAGAAGATTTTTATCGAGGTAACTCTCACCGAGGTGGCTGTGCTCAAGGATCGCGCTAGAAATGAACCGGATGACATTTATGAGAGCACTTACAGAGCCAAGTACGAGCTGAGAAAGAGCGCCAACGGGGGAGGTGTTCAGGGATGGAAGATTGTTGGAGGATCTGTGGTGTACTGAGGATCCGTTCGTCTCTAGTCTCGTAACGTGTACTCTTAAAAAGCAAGCTATCGTTCATGAATAAAAATACCTATCTAAACACTTACTTGTCCTCCTCGCGTGCGACTTCATCGTCGAAATCGCGCTTGACTTGTCGCGCAAACTCCCACAGATATGCTTCGCCGCCGATGTGCACGACGTGATTGAGCACGTCGACGTGCGAACGGTTCGGTGATAAATCTATTCTACCCGCCCCGACGACCGTGACGCCGTAGTCCACATCATCAGCCACCCGTTGGAGTTCCTTCGGTCCGATGCCCTTCATGCTGACGAGCCCGCGCAAGTCTTCGTCCAACTCTGGGTCGCTCCGCTTTGATTGCATGAGAAAACAAAACTTCTCAGCGTCCGATCGGCTTTCAAACGCTACGACGTGGTATTTATCCTCCGGTCGAGCGCGAGCCGGGATGCTATCGGGCACCATTTGAAGCGCAAATAACTGAGTGACGCTATCGGCGTCGCGCGTAATCGTGATGAGGTGCAACGCTCGCGAGTTTCTCCACCAGTACGGGTCCAGCAGTTGCGGGTGCTCGTCCTCATCCTCGTCGTCTTCGGGATCAAACTCTTCCCCAAACTTGTCTAGAACGTCCTTGTACTTTTCAAACAACGCTTCTTCGCTAAACTTACCCGTCGCGATGTCGGCTTCCATTCGCTTCATCGCTTCGACGAGCTCTGGGGGATACTCTTCGCTCGGCGTATCCTTCATCCTTGGCTCTTCTTTCGTTTCTTCTAATGCCGCTTCAGAAACAACCTCGACGTGTGGCACGCCATCTATGACGCTCTTCATCGCTTCTTCTTCATCGTCTCGGTCCTCCTTCTCCTCCTCCTCCTCCTCCTCGTTTGCAATCGAACGCTCGGCGACGCGTTCTTCGAGCAACTCTCTCAAGCGCGCG
>Ga0181588_10001181_pt1 | contig 23405 bp, 20 predicted proteins | sample 071ome_26_FD_148607 | JGI IMG/M metagenome (GOLD analysis project Ga0181588, IMG submission 148607) | Coastal salt marsh microbial communities from the Groves Creek Marsh, Skidaway Island, Georgia - 071409BT metaG (spades assembly) | ecosystem: Environmental > Aquatic > Marine > Intertidal zone...
TAATGACGCACGGGTAACGGGACGTTTCATCGCCGCTACCCAGCCGTCATTCTCGAGTAGCGCACAGGCATCCACCTCTGCCGGGCGGACGAGGCCCGCTGGCAGTGCCGGCAAGTCTTGAACCGAGTGCGGGGGCTGTTCCGGCACCTGGGTAATGCGGCAGGCGGCGAGCAATAGCCAACCGTAAGCGTCGAGAAATTGCTTTCTCACCGCTGGCGCATAAGCAAGCGCCACTTGTTCTGCCGGCTCCGCATGCTCCGCAGCTGCTTGACGCCAACCTGCAAGTAGGATCCGGCCGTGGTAAATGCTTTGATTGGCAAACGCCAGCGGATGGCTCAATCGACCGTCTCGGGCGTGTTTGTCGCGGTCTTGGCCTTCGCCTTGGGTTTTGCCTTGGGTTTTGCTTTGGCTTTCTTCTTAGCCCTTGGTTTTTTTGCCGTACCTTCCTCGACCCAACGTCCATCCGCAAACAAGGCTCGCCAGCCACTGGGTTTACCCTCTCGCTCGGACATCACGTATTGCTCTTTGGTTTTTCGGCTGTAGCGGATCTGCGACCGGTTTCCCTGATCATCCGTGAGCGGCGCATCAAACAGGTAATGATACTTGGGATCAATCTCTGCCTGATGCGGCAGGAGTTCGTCTACAAAAGGCGGACGCGTTTCCCGGTGCTTGGGAAATTGGCTGGCAGCCAGAAAAATCCCTGAGGCCCCGTCGCGCAACACGTAATGATCATCCACTTTGCTGCAAGTCAACTCGGGCATCGGAACCGGATCCATTTTTGGCGGCGCCGCCTCTCCATTACGGAGCAGCTTTCGCGTGTTTGTGCAATTGGACTCGCTGCAGCCAAAATATTTTCCGAATCTGCCGGTGCGAAGCTGCATATCGGCACCGCACTTGTCGCACTCAATAATAGGGCCGTCGTAACCCTTGATGCGAAACTGACCCTGTTCCACCTCATACCCAGAGCAGTCGGGGTTGTTACCACAAACATGGAGCTTTCGAGCCTCGTCGATGAGGTAACTGTCCATCGCTGTATGGCATTGCCCGCAACGGTGTTTGGTCAGCAGTAAACGCGATTCGGCCTCATCATCGGCATCAATACTGATCGCCTCGTCACCAGAAATCAGGTTAACCGTCTCTTTACAGCGTTCCTTTGGCGGCAGGTTGTAGCCCGAGCAGCCCAGAAAAACACCGGTGCTGGCTGTCCTGATCTGCATGGCGCGGCCACAGGCGTCACAGGGAATGCCTGTCGGCGTCGGGTCGTTGGGTTGCATGCCATCAGGCCCTTGATTGGCCGCCTGCGCCAATTTGCCACTGAAGTCGGCGTAGAAATCGTTCAGCAAGTCTGTCCATGAGAGCGCACCCTGCGCCACCTCATCGAGTCGCTCCTCCATCAATGCGGTAAAACCATAATCGAGTAAGTCGCTGAAACTACCCTGGAGCCGCTCCGTAACAATATCCCCCATTTTTTCGGCATAGAACCGCCGGTTCTCCAAGCGAACGTAGCCTCGATCTTGAATGGTTGAGATGATCGCGGCGTAGGTGGAAGGTCGCCCTATGCCACGCTTCTCCATTTCTCTCACCAAACTCGCCTCACCAAACCGCGCCGGGGGCTTGGTAAAGTGTTGCTTGGGCTCAAAGCGCGTGACCTGAAGTGTGTCCCCAACGGCGAGCGGCGGTAGCACCGCGTCATCACCCTTTCTTGCCGCTGGCGGCTGGACCCGGGTAAAGCCATCGAATTCGACAACCCTGCCCTTCGCGGTCAGGCGACAGTCCCCTGCCGAGACCACCAACGTGGTGGAGAGGTAACGTGCGGGGGTCATCTGACAGGCGACGAATTGTCGCCATATAAGGTCATAGAGCCGCTCGGCATCGGGTTCCATACCCGCAAGCTGATCACTCCGCAAGGTCACATCAGAAGGCCTGATCGCCTCATGCGCCTCCTGCGCTCCCTCGCGAGACCCGTACCGGTTGGGTGCGTCGGGCAAATAGCCTGGTGGGAACTCACCTTTTATCCAATCCCGACAGGCCGCGACCGCCTCGTCGCTGAGGTTTGTGGAGTCTGTTCGCATGTAGGTAATAAAGCCGGCCTCGTAGAGGCGCTGGGCCAATGTCATCGTTTTTTTGACGCTGAACCCCATACGGGTGCTCGCAGCTTGCTGCAGCGTAGAGGTGATGAACGGTGCCGACGGCTTGGAACTGGTTTTGCGTGACTCCAAATCAGTGACATCAAACGCAGCGTTGGTCATTGCCTCTACCGCGGCATCAGCGTCTGCCTGTGTCCGTGGTTCAAATTTTGCGCCGTTGCGGTGCGTCACCATAAAGCGGACTGGCGCCATGTCGCCCGCTTGCAGCAGCGCATGCACCTCCCAATATTCCTCAGGCACAAAGGCTCGGATTTCTCGCTCGCGCTCGACGATAAGTCGCACCGCGACAGATTGAACGCGCCCGGCAGAGAGACCTCTCGCTACCTTGGCCCAAAGCAGTGGACTGACCTCAAATCCCACAACACGATCCAGAAAACGTCGCGCCTGCTGCGCCTGAACCCTCGCGGTATCCAATAATCCCGGGCTTTTGAAGGCCTCTTTAATCGCTTTTTGGGTAATTTCGTTGAAAACCACGCGATGGTACCGACTGGTATCGCCACCAATCGCCTCCTGCAAGTGCCAGGCAATGGCCTCTCCCTCCCTGTCCAAATCGGTGGCGAGGTAGATAGCGTCACTGTCCTTGGCAAGTCGCTTCAATTCGCTGACCACTTTTTCCTTGCCGGGCAAAATCTCGTAGCGCGCCTGCCAACCGTTGTCGGGGTCGATACCCATGCGCTTTACCAGTTGCTCTCGCTTCTTGCGCGCTTGATAGCGCGCTTTTTCATCCGGCGCCATTTTTCGGGTAAGCGCCGCCTGAGCGGCACGTTCTTTGGGGTCTGTGGCGCTAGCGCTGCCAGAAGTCGGCAAGTCACGGATATGCCCCACGCTGGACTTAACAACGAAGTCCTTACCGAGATACTTGTTAATCGTTTTGGCCTTGGCCGGCGATTCCACAATTACCAGTGCTTTACCCATAAAACCTGCTTGCCTGCGTTTGTAAACCGGGTTCGCACGCTACCCGTGCGTCGGAAGGTGGGCATCTATAAGGGCGTTTGGTCTCGGGGTCAAGTGTGCCGTTACTATTTGCCACCCCGGAGACAAAAGTACTCTGATCAGAAATTATTCAATTAATTCAATAGCCTGGTGAATTTGATCGAGGGCCTCAAGACCACCGCGCTCATCCCAGAAAATACTCGCATTACGTTCCGATAGCTCAGCCACCGCCGCCCCATCGGGTAATCCCGTGACCCAGTCGGGCACAGAGAGGTCATCAAAAATCGACTGCCAATCGCCTCGAATGCGGACATAGCGACACTGCCTGCCGGGGGATTGCAGCGCCTTGGCCAATAACCGCTCGTAGCAAACGAGCTCGGCGTCGCAGGAAAATTCGAACCGAGGTGGAATCTCGGGCGAGGGCCTGATGCTGACGCGCAAGCCATACTGTCTCGCTTGATCGCGAATGGCTGCTTTTTGGCGTTGTCCCTTGCTTGGCATTGCAGACATCAGCGGCGCAATGACCACAGCAAGACCCAGCAGAATGATCAGATAAACCACACAATTACCCCGACGAGACAAGCCCGAATTTTTGGACTACATTGTTGCGATGTGTGACACCGAGTAGCGAGGAGAGTATGCCCTACCAGAACATTCTCGTGGCGGTCGATTTGGGTAGCACCACGGATACAGTGGCCGGAAGAGCGTCTGACTTGGCGAAACAAAACGACGCCGCACTGCACGTTTTACACGTGATCGAACCCCTTGCCATTACGTATGGCGGTGACATCCCAATGGATTTCTCGGCGATTCAAGAAGAAATTCAAGACCAGGCCAAAGAGCAATTGGATCGCTTGTGCGATTCACTCGGCGTTCCAGAGTCTCATCGCCACCTGGTCACGGGTCGGCCGGAGGCCGAAATCCCGACACAGGCGAAAGCGGTAGGCAGCGATCTGATTGTGATTGGAACACATGCTCGCTGGGGCCTTGCCCTACTCCTGGGCTCGACGACCGACGGCGTCATGCACAGTGCAGAGTGCGACGTATTAGCCGTTAAAGTTGACTCTGACGCGTAGACCGGGGGCGTGACGCAGTGTCAGGAACCCGCCAGAAATGCCTTCAGTTGCGCAGTGTCAAAGGGCCACCCCAGCTCTCTACCCTCTTCGTCTCGCACCACTGGGATACGAACACCATAGCGCTCAAGCAGCGTGAGATCCTCCGCAATATCGACTCCGACAAAGGGGCATTGCGCGGCATCGAGGATCGCCTCCGCATGCTCACACAGGTGGCACCCCGGTGTGGTGTACAGTGTTAGTGCCTTCATTGCGCGCTCCCTAGACCCTCAATGTCTGACGACTCAGCCCCGCGATGGACGCCCCATGGAGGCATGACGCTGTATGGTCGCAAAGCCGTTCTGGAGGCGCTGCGAGACCCGACACTGACCCTCCATTGCCTCCATCTTGCCACCAGTAACCGCCCTTCGGAAATCATTGCCCACATTACGGAGAGCGCGAGCGCGCGCCGGGTGGAAATACGCCACCACGATCGATTGGCGCTGTCCAGAATATCTCGAAATAGCAAGCAAGATCAGGGGGTTGCATTAGATATTAGATGTGAAAAATTCTCTTCGATAACGGATGTTCCAGCGCGGGCATCAAGCGACGCCAGGTTATTGGCGTTGGACGGTATTACGAATCCGCAGAATGTCGGGATGATTATTCGCTCTGCAGTGGCCGCCGGCATCGATGGACTGCTCTATCCCGCCAAAGGCGTGGCCGCACTGGGGCCGTTGGTCATCAAAGCATCGGCAGGAACCGTATTCCGCGCCCCCATCATCCACTGCGATACGGTGGAGAGAGGGCTGGCCACCCTGCAACAGGCTGGATTCGCCATCGCAATACTGGAGGCTGGCGCCAGTCAGTCACTATTCGACTACCAGCCTGATGCGCCAACCATCTTTGTACTGGGAAGCGAAAGCCATGGCATCAGCTACCGCACGCGCGAGCTCGCAGAAACTAGCGTGAGTATCCCGATGGCCAATGCAGTGGAGTCACTCAATGTGGCGGTGGCTGCAGCGCTCGTTGCGTTCCATCTCGCGCCACGACGCCCTTAGTCGCGACTACTGTCCTCCCGGCGCTGCGGCATCCCCATTGGTTACCGCCAACCAGGCTTGCTGGATAACATAGGCCCTGATCGCATCTGTATCCTCTTTACTGAGATGCCCAGCAAAAGAGACCATGCCCTGCTTCTCCAGCGCTCCCTCGCGAACGACCTGATCCCATGCCTGCTCGTTTGCCGAAATAGCAGACCAACGTAAATCGGGAATAACACCGCCACTCACGGCAAAGGCCCCGTGACAAAAGTGACAGTTTTCTGCAAAGCGCTGCATTCCGAGCAGATGCTCATCGGGTTCGCCAAACATGGCCGACTTGGGCGTCGCGGTGACGCTGGCCACGGCAGGCGCCGGCATGGGCTCGGCACCTCCCAGCTTGAAGGTGATCACGCGCGCAGGCTCCTTGGCTTTGGCTTCGCCATAGGTAAATCCTGCAATCAGGCTGGATACACTGCCCCAGCCGGACAATACACTGAGGTACTGCTCGCCATCGATCTCATAAGTCATGGGTGCCGCTGCGGCATTACCGACCAAATTATGGGACCAGAGTCGCTCTCCCGTCTCGGCGTCGTAGGCCACAAACTCACCAAACTTATTCCCCTGAAATACCACACCCGCTGCTGTGCTGAGGACGCCGCCATTCAGGGGCAAGGGGAAAGGCACTGCCCATCTGGGCTCCGCTTTCACCGGATCCCACGCAAGCAAAGTGCCGCCATCGAGGCCGGACACTGCGTCCAGGGTGCCCGCGGGATACTCCACCGGCCATCCCGCCGCCGCGTCGTAGCCAATGTTCCAGAAAGACTTGCTGTCCTCTACGTTTTGCGTTTTATCGTAGAAAAACGGAATTTCATTGACCGGGATATACACCAGACCGGTGTCCGGATTAAATGCCATCGGATGCCAGTTATGCGCCCCTGTGGGCCCCGGCACGACTGCGTACAGCGCGAGGTCCACCGCCTCCTCTACCAAAACAGGGCGCCCGTTTTCATCGAATTCTCCGGTGGTCCAGTTTTGATTGGTGAAGGGCGTCGCCGAGATCAGTTCCCCACTTGCGGCATCAAGGACATAAAAGAAGCCATTTTTTGGCGCTTGCATTACTACGCGTCGCGACGCGCCATCTTCTCCGAGCGGCAGGTCCGCGAGCATAATTTGCTGCGTGGCCGTGTAATCCCATCGGTCACGTGGGGTGGTCTGGTAGTGCCAGCGATAAGCGCCCGTGTCTGCATCGACAGCAAGGATAGAGGACAGAAAAAGGTTATCGCCATCACCATTGGGGTCCCGAATGTCAGGATTCCAAGGGGAGCCGTTACCCACCCCAATCAACACTTGGTCATTGACCGGGTCGTACACAATCGAGTCCCAAGCGGTTCCGCCCCCGCCGTCCGTCACCCAGGCGCCCCCGTCTCCCCAGGTATCGTTAGCCAACTGAGCCAATATCTCGTCCGATGCAGCGCCATCAGGCTTTTTGTCCGGATTTGGCACCGTGTAAAACCGCCACACCAAATCGCCCGAGGTGACATCGTAGGCACTGACATAGCCGCGAACACCCAACTCTGCGCCGGCATTACCAATGATCACTTTGTCCTTGAAAACCCGCGGCGCGCCGGTGATGGTATAGGGCTTGGACTGATCCACCGTCACCTCACTCCACAGCACCTCGCCTGTTGCCGCATCAAGCGCCTCCAACCGTCCATCGAACACCCCGACGAACACTTTGCCCTCGTGAACAGCCACACCTCGATTTACTACATCACAGCAGCCTTTCGCCGCGTCCTTTCCTGACACCTTTGGGTCATAGACCCAGATTTCCTCTCCCGTTTTCGCGTCAAGGGCGTAAACCACTGACCACGCGCTGGAAACATACATCACCCCATCCACCACAATGGGCGTTGCCTCAGCACCCCGCGGTTTCGCCATTTCGTAGATCCACCCCACGCCCAGCTCGGGCAAGGTATCGCGATTGATTTGACCGAGGGCCGAGTGTCGTTGCTCGTCGTACCCGCCGCCATAGGTCAGCCACATCTCGGGCTCCGCCGCCGCATTCTCTATGCGCGCGGTATCGACCTGCGCAGCCACAGAGGCGCCGCTCTCTGTTTCGACAGAATCTGATTTTGATCCGCAGGCGACAAGCGCCAACAAGGCCAATGCTGCCGTGCTTGCGCGGGCGATGAATGTCATAGCGATCCCCTCTTGTTATCAATTGCTGTCGCTTTAAGTGTAGCGGAAAGCAAGCCCGCTAATCCCCGAAACGGCGTTAGCCGCTGATCATTTTGAGAGAAACGACATCCCCTCTTCCAGGCCACGGAGGGTCAACGGGTACATTTTTCCTTCCATCAATTGACGGGTAATCGCAATCGACTGCGTGTACTCCCATTCATCCTCCGGGACAGGATTAATCCAAATGCACTTCTCGTAAGTCTCCCGCAGGCGGCGCATCCAAAGCTCACCGGACTCCTCGTTCCAGTGCTCTACCGACCCTCCGGGCTGCATAATTTCGTAAGGGCTCATAGAGGCGTCCCCCACGAAAACCACCTTGTAATCGTGTGCATACTTGTGCATCAGATCGAGCGTTGCGGTCCGTTCGTTAAAGCGGCGTATGTTGTTTTTCCAGACGCTCTCGTAAATAAAATTGTGGAAATAAAAATATTCCAGGTGCTTGAATTCGGTACGCGCCGCAGAAAAAAGCTCCTCACAGACTTTCACATGCGGGTCCATCGAACCCCCCACATCCAGAAACAACAGGACCTTGACGGCATTATGGCGCTCCGGAACCATCTTGATATCAAGCAAGCCGGCATTGCGTGCCGTCGATTTAATGGTGTCATCTAAGTCGAGCTCTTCGGTAGCACCGGTTCTGGCGAACTTCCTGAGCCGGCGCATGGCGATTTTGATGTTCCGGGTGCCGAGTTCGACACTGTCATCTAAATTTTTGAAGTCTCGACGGTCCCAGACCTTCACCGCGCGTTTGTTTTTGCTTTCGCCGCCAACGCGAATACCTTCTGGATGGTAGCCGTCGTTGCCAAATGGTGATGTCCCCTCTGTACCGATCCATTTATTGCCGCCAGAGTGGCGCTTCTTTTGCTCTTCAAGCCGCTGTTTGAATTGCTCAATCAGCTCTTCCAGACCGCCGAGGCTCTCGATCTTCGCCTTGTCTTCCTCCGATAGCTGCTTGAGAAACTCCGAGCGCAACCAGTCATCCGGGATCATGGCTTCGATCACGTCGTCCAAGGCCTCCAACTCCTGAAAATGCAGGCCGAAAGCACGGTCGAACCGGTCGTAGTATTTTTCGTCTTTTACCAGCACGGCTCGGGACAGGGCATAAAAGTCATCCATATCGCCAAATGCCAGGCGTTGCTCCATCGCCTCCAGGAGATCGAGTAGCTCTCGGGGCGTTACCGGAACTCCCGAGTCTTTGAGTACATGAAAAAAATTGATCAACAAGGGTTAGCGCGCCTCGCGTCGATGCATAAAGGCCAGTCGCTCGAGTAGCTGCACATCTTGCTCGTTTTTCAGTAGCGCGCCATACAACGGGGGAATCGCCTTGCTCTGATCACGGTTTTTCAAAATCTCATCCGGTATATCGTCGGCCATTAGTAACTTGAGCCAATCAATCAATTCAGAGGTCGACGGTTTCTTCTTGAGGCCCGGGATTTCGCGCAGCTCAAAGAATACCTCCAACGCTTCTTGAACCAGGCTCACTTGAATGTCCGGATAATGAACGTCAATGATTTCCTTCATCGTGTCTTTGTTCGGAAAGTTAATGAAGTGAAAAAAGCACCGTCTGAGAAAAGCGTCAGGCAATTCCTTTTCATTGTTTGAAGTAATGATGATGATGGGGCGATGCTGGGCTTTCACCGTCTCGCCGGTTTCGTAGACGAAGAACTCCATGCGATCCAACTCAACCAGCAGGTCATTCGGGAACTCAATGTCGGCTTTGTCGACCTCATCGATCAACAACACCACCTGCTCTTCCGCGGTGAAGGCCTCCCAAAGCTTGCCCTTTTTGATGTACTGGCTGACATCCTCGACCTTGCCGTCTCCCAACTGGGAGTCGCGCAGCCGTGAAACGGCGTCGTACTCATAAAGTCCCTGTTGGGCTTTAGTTGTCGACTTGATATGCCACTGGATCAACGTCTTACCCAAACCCGCTGCGACCTCTTCTGCAAGCATGGTTTTGCCCGTGCCCGGCTCACCCTTGATCAGCAGGGGCCTTTGCAATGTCACCGAGGCATTCACCGCCATGCGCAGGTCATCTGTCGCAACGTAGCGTTCTGTTCCTTCAAACTTCATACACGGGCTCTCTCGTTTAGCGATTTAGTGGGCGGGGAGACTAACCGATGTGAAGAGCACAAACCACTCAGGAACCAGCGCTCATACCACGGCGACGCAGCCACAACCCCGCGGTCGCGCCGGCAACTGCGCCAGCCGTAAGCCATACACCGGGCCAAGCAGCGGACGCCACTCCCTCCCCGAACAAGGCATTAAAAACAACCACAATAAGCGCTGGCGCCAATGTTTCGCTGCCCTCGCCAGGGAAAGCGGGCGCCAATAACAACCCGGCCATACAGCCCAACAACGCCGCCGCGCCTCGGCCGATATCCTCAGAAAACCAGAGCCGCCTGAGCAGCCAAATGCCGCCAATAGCCGCGATCCAATAAAGCGCGAGTGCCACCAGGTAAGACTGTGTTGTCAGCATATACGTCGCTCCCCTCTCACTCTCGGCGCCCGACCTGCGGGTCCGGAGGCATTTGTAAAAAAAAACCACGCGTGCGAACGGCGTCCATAACTACCGCTGCTGACTGTGCCGCCAACGCCCGCTCGGGCGTCAGCGTCATCGTCAGTACTTTTTCTGGCTCACGAAACAGCGCGAAAAGATCCTCAGGCCACTCGCCGGGCGGCAGGTCTCGGGGGACAAATAAAAACGTCTGTGGACGACGCGCCGTCTTGTAGACATCAACTTCCAGTGAATCCGATTCCGCAATGGTCGTCACATCGCCCCCTCCGAAAGCCAATCTCGCAGAGGGTTCACCACGAGTTGACCGCGCCATCCCAGCCAGGCAGCCGGGCTATCCAGCGACGCATTGGCCTGCTGCCGGATCAAATGCTCGAGATCCGCTTTGGGCATCAATGTTTCGGGCGCTACATCCAGCTCTGTGGCGATCACCCCCAACCGCTTTGAGAGACTACCCAATAAATTGCGTTGAGCCCCCGAAAGAGGACCCGGTCCTACCTGAGAACCCATCGCAGAAACGCCTCCCTCCACGGCTGCGCTGATCGCGGCAATCAGTTCCTCTCCCGCTCTCCGCACTAACCCTTCTGGCATATCCGGTATCTGCGCCAGTTCGCGCAGGGAACGCGGGACCGCGCGAGCAATCGCCGTCAGCACCTTGTCCGCTAGAATCCAGCTGCGTGGCCGGTCGCGGCTGCGCGCTTCCCTCTCCCGCCAGTCGACCGCCGCGACCAATGCGCACTGCTGCGCCTCTGAAAGCTTGTAGGCCGACTTAAATTTGCTGATCGGCGCTTTACCCCCGGGGGACATACGAGCGCTGTCCTCCAATATCCACGATGCTCGTCCCTGCGCGGTCGCTCGCGCAAGCAGTTCGCAGCCAATTGAGTGGAGATAGGTCACATCCTGAGCCGCATACGCCGCCTGACTATTTGAAAGGGGTCGCTGCAGCCAATCGGACTGGGTCTCATCCTTTGGCAGGTCGATGTCAAAAAAGTCGGCGACCAAGGCCCGATAGCTCATGCCCGGGTGCATGCCCAAGAGCGCGGCGGCGCGCTGCGTGTCAAAAAGCGGTTTCGGCAATACCCCTAACCAGTGGGCAAAGACCTCTAAATCCTCACTGGCGCTGTGAATAAATTTGATTTGGCTGGCATTGTCGAGCAACTCCCTCAGCGGCGCGGCGTCAGGTACCCGCAAGGGGTCCAGCAGATAGGCTTTATCTCCCCAACACAGCTGCACCACAGCCACAATCGGAAAAAACGTGTCACGCCGCCTGAATTCAGTATCGATGGCTACCGACGCCGCATCACCGTTGGCAGCAATCACCGCCTCGAGTTGGGTCTCGCTGTGAACCCATTCCCAATTCACTCGCCGACTACCGTTCGTCCGCTCAAGGCATGGGCCAGAGTGCTGGAATCTGTATATTCGAGCTCTCCCCCGAGCGGGACGCCGTGCGCAATGCGGGTGACCCTGACTTTGGCATCTTTTGCTTTTTGACTGATGAAATACGCCGTCGCCTCTCCCTCGACTGTGGGGTTGGTGGCCAAAATGACCTCTTCAACAACGCCCTCGTCAAAACGTGCGCAGAGGGTATCGAGCCCTAACTGCTCCGGGCCAATACCGTCGATAGGCGACAGGTGACCCATCAGCACAAAGTAGTGGCCCCTGAATCCTCCACTGTGCTCAATGGCCATCACGTCGGCTGGCGCCTCCACGACGCATAATGTCGCGGCTTCACGTTTGGGGTCGGCACAGATCTCGCAAACCTTAAGCTCGGTAAAGTTCCGACATCGATCGCAGTTCTGTACTTTAGCTAGTGCCGACTCGATGGCCTCCGCAATCAGCTGCGCACCATCCCGGTCGCGCTCCAGTAAGTGTAAAGTCATGCGCTGGGCGGATTTGGGACCGACTCCCGGCAAGTGGCGCAAGCTGTCTATCAGTGCCTCAATCGATGGACTGAGTTTCATAGTGCCGGGTTCCCCATAGACCTGTCCCACAATGCGAGTGCCATCAAAATCATCCCCCGGAGGCTCGCTCAGGGTCAGCGTTCATTGCCTGCAGCTCAACATCAACTGCTGTTGGCCGAATGCTACCGGGGATGATCTCCCCGTCAAATGCGCGCATCAGCGTGTGCAGGGCATCATCGCTGGCTATGGCTTGCTCGGCATCGGCCAGTCTGGACGCGGCGAGGGCGGCGCGACGGCTGGCCGGGGTCAGACCCCCATGGTCGCCAATGGCAATGGCCGCTACGATCGACTCATCCACTTGCTGCTGCAACGCTTGGGTCAACTGCGCCGCGTGACGTTCGTTGAGCAAAGCCGCGTCCGACTGGGAAATCGTGAAATTGAAGTGCCCGCGGGTACAGCCGCTTAACTCAAGGTTGAGGGCAATGTTGTGCAATATGCCGCTAAAGCGCAGTCGCTCAAACAGCGTGGGCCAGCGCTCTGTAGTGAGTTCCGACAGCGCGTGCGCTAATGGCGATTTCTGGCGCACATCATCGTCCACATCACCGGTTGCCTCTGGATTTGAATCGGGCGCAAAAAGCCCCATTTCAGTCTCACGCGGCGGAACGCCTCCGGCAAGAGGCGTCGCGTCATCCTCCGCCTCGGAAAGCAACGCGTCCTCTTGATCCTCTCTGAAAAAATCAGCAGACGGCTGGTCAACAAGCCCCGCATCGCTGGCCTCACCACCCTGAGCGGCAACCGCCTGGGTAACGCCTGATGCCGCCTCGACTATTTCCCGCCGAGCGCCAGTATTGTTGGAAGGCGGCGCCGAATCGCTCCGCGACTGATTTGCTCTCTCGGACCGGGATTCCACCGGCGCCGCCGGTGGCTCAGGCTTTTTTGCCGGGGGTGCTCCTGCGGCGCCATCGCCGTGAATGATCGCGGCGGGCCGGAAGGCAATCATCCGCAGTAGAATCATTTCCAGCCCCGCTCTGGCAGAAGACGCCAGATGGACATCCCGCCGCCCCGACACCGCCATCTGCCAAAACAATTGGGTGTCATCAATCGTTGCTCGGGCCGCGAGGTCAACAATGCGGGCCTGATCCGGCCAGCTGGTATCCAGCGCTCCCGGCACCATTTGTGCAATCGTCATCTGGTGCAGGATGCTACTCAGCTCATCCAGCGTTGCCACGTAATCCGGCGCGTGCTCCGCGATTCTGGCCACCACATTTAGTACGGCGGGTGCATCTTCATCGAGCACGGCGGCAATCAAATCCAGCACGCGGCCACGGTCAACCGTACCGAGCATTTCGGCGACTTCAGCGCCTCGCAGGTGCCCTTCGCCGTAGGCAATGGCTTGGTCTGTCAAACTCAGCGCATCCCGCATGGACCCCTCGGCTGCCCGGGCAATCAGCGCAAGTGCCTCAGGCTCCGCAGCGATCGCCTCAGCCGCCAGAATGTGTTCCAGGTGCAGCACAATCTGCTCCGGTTGCATATTCTTTAAGTTGAATTGCAGGCAGCGCGACAGCACCGTAGCAGGCAATTTCTGAGGGTCCGTCGTCGCAAACAGGAACATCGCGTGAGGCGGTGGCTCTTCCAAGGTTTTCAGAAGCGCGGCGAAGCTGTTTTTGGAGAGCATGTGCACTTCATCAATGAGATAGATTTTGTAGCGGGCGCGAGTGGGCGTGTACTGCACGTTTTCGAGCAGCTCGCGCATGTCATCGACCCCGGTTTTTGAGGCCGCGTCAACCTCAATCAAATCGACCGAGCGGCCCTCAGCGATCTCCGCACACGCGCCACATTCGCCGCAAGGTGTGGCGGTAAGCCCCGTATCGCAGTTCAGGCATTTAGCCAGAATCCTTGCAACGGTAGTCTTGCCGACACCGCGTGTTCCCGTGAAGAGGTAGGCGTGGTGCAAGCGGCCCGACTCAAGGGCATTCACCAAGGCCTGCAATACGTGTTGCTGGCCGACCATTTCAGCAAACGTGCCGGGGCGCCATTTCCTGGCCAGGACCTGATAAGACATGCTTGACCATCCGTGTAGGGAGGCGACTCGGACAGCCACACCCCGGCACCCGAATCAGTAACTACCGTTGCTCCCTTCCGGGCCTGGCGGGGTTCATCACCTATCGTTGCGAGGGGACCATCCGAGTCACCATTACACCCGCTCTGCAGCGGGGCCGGCTAGTGTCGCGAAATCCCTGTCTGGGCGCAAGTTGATGACCAAAGGCACCGGCGATTTCCGACTATGTTAATTTGATTTACATTTAATGTGAATTCAATTAACATTACCGCCCGTAGTGAGACTCTTTACGACCATTCGAGACTGATGCCTTGAACCCCAATCTTCTAAAATCACTGTGGGCAATCGCCGTGGCAGTTGGCTTGAGCCTTGGCGGAACCGCACTGATCAAAGCCAATAAAGTGACCACCACCTCGGTCGAGCGTTCAGCCATGCCAGTCGCGGCCACACTGTACCGCCAGCAGCCTACGTTCACCCGAGACGCGAATTACCTCGGCGTGATTCGTGCAGGCTCCGATAGCGTCCTCGGTTTTGAGGTCGCAGGAGTCCTGACTGGCCTGACGGCGACCGAGGGTATGCGCGTGTCACCCGGCGATGTGCTTGCCCAATTGGGCACTGACCGCAGGAAAGCACACCTGGACGCCGCCACCGCGACCTACAACCGGGTTGCAGCCGAGCGGGCGCAAGCGGACGCGCGGGCTGAGCGGATTGCGCAACTGGTAGAGGACGGATCCGCCTCCGAACAGGATTACGACGACGCGCGATTCTCGGCACAGGCACTGGTTGCGGCAGAGAACACAGCCGCCGCGCAACGCCAGTCAGCGCAGCTTGAACTCGAAAAAAGTACGTTGCGCGCACCGTACGAGGCCGTAGTGGCTGAGCGACTCGTGCAGACGGGCGCAGTGGTCGCGCCGGGCACGCCCGTGCTCCGATTGGTGACCGCCACGGGCCGAGAGGCGCACGTAGGGGTCCCCCCCGACGTAGCGAGGCGGCTGGTTCCCGGTAACGCCTACCCACTGGTGCTTGAGGGTGAGCAGATCACCGCTGAATTGCGCTCCATTCGGGATGACCTTGACCCCAGCACCCTGACTGTGGGCACCGTATTTGATCTCCCAGCGAGCACCGCAGTAGCCGTCGGTGAATCAGTGGTGCTGCAGATTGCGGAAACGGTTGATTCTGCTGGAGGCTGGCTACCCATCTCCGCGCTATTGGAGGCCCCCCGGGGCCTCTGGGACGTACTGACGATCACGCCGGACGCTGAGGGCAAACAGCGTGCGCAGCGAGAAAGCGTTGAAATTCTGTATACCCGCGGCAATGAGGTTTTTGTGCGCGGCACCCTAGCAAACGAAGTGGCCGTGGTGGCCTCGGGGTTGCAACGTATCAGCCCCGGGGATCTGGTTGAACCCGTTTTCGATAGCGCCATGCCCAACACGACGGCGGCGCCAGGCTCATGATCGCTAAACTGCTGCACGCCAACACGCGCTATCTGGCGCTGGTCATTCTGGCCATTCTAGTGGTGGGCTATACCAGCCTGAGCGGCATGGCGCGCAAAGAAGACCCGGCCATTACGCCGTGGTTCGCCTCAGTCCAGGTTTTCTTCCCGGGGGCGAGCCCCGCAAGAGTTGAGGCGCTGATTACCAAACCGATGGTCGATGCCCTCCGGGAAGAGCCCGATGTCATGGAGGTTGATGGCACCTCCGCGTCCGGTGTGTCACTGATTTTCGTAGAGGTCGACTACAAAGCACCCCCGGCCCGACTCAAGCAGATCATGGCCGAGCTACGAGACGTTGTTGACCGAGTGGCGATGACGTTTCCCGCCGGCGCTTCACCGCCTGACTTCGATGACGAAATCTGGACTGAGTTCGTCAAGATCATCGCAATAAGCGGCGCTGACGGCCGCGAGCTGCCGCCGGCTCAACTGCGGCGCCAGTCGCTGTTGTTCGCCGATGCGGCGCGGAGCGTACCGATGACCCGCCGCGTTAAGCTATACGGCCTGCCCCAGGAGGAGGTTCGCGTCGAACTCGACGAGACGCGTTTGTCGATGCTGGGGATATCGATCGACGAGGTCTCCGCGGCACTGGCTGAGGCCGACGCCAGAGCCCCTGCCGGGCAGCTGACCGGCGCAGGTGCCGCATTGACGGTAGAGCTGACCGGAGAATTTACTGATCTAGAATCCGTACGTAACGTGATCGTGCGCGGCCTGCCAGACGGACGCGCGATCCGCATTTCTGATCTGGCTGAGGTGCGTAAGACCGAGGTCACGCCATTTGAGAGCCTGTCGCTCTCTAATGGCCAGCGCTCAGTGCTGATCGCAGCTGAGATGCAGCCGGGTTACCAAGTGGACCGCTACGGTGCGACATTCGATGCCTTCCTTGAGTCCTATCGTGCCGCCGCTCCCAATGGCGTGAGCATTGAGACCAGCTTCGATCAGGTGGGCTATAGCGTCGAGCGTCTGCTGAATGTGGGTAAAAATTTATTGTTAGGCATTATGCTGGTGATCGCGGTGCTACTGGTCACTCTAGGATGGCGAGCGGCACTCGTGGTCGCTGTAATCCTGCCGCTGTGCACGCTGATGTCAATGATCGCCCTGTTCTACCTAAAAATTCCGATTCAACAAATGTCGGTGACGGGACTCGTCGTGGCACTGGGCTTGCTGGTTGATGGCTCCATCGTGATGACCGACGAGATTCGCAAGCGCCTGCTCGCCGGCCTACCCCCGACCGAAGCGATGCGCCAAGCCGTATCGCGCATGCGGATCCCGCTGCTGTCTTCCACCTTGACCACGGTGCTGGCTTTCATTCCAATGATCCTACTTCCCGGCGCCGGGGGGGATTTTTTAGGCTCGATCGCCGTAGCAGTCGTGGCGATGCTCGTATCCTCGTTTGTGCTGGCGGTGGCCGTGACGCCGGTTCTGGCTTCCCGCTGGCTGCCCACAGGCCTCGCGCTAGAGCGTCGCTGGTGGCGCGCAGGCGCCGATAACCAAAAATTGACGCAAGCTTTCCGACACTCACTGAACTGGTCGATTCGCAACCCACTCGGTGCCTTTGCACTCGCCTTGGCGCTGCCGCTGACCGGCTTCCTGAGCTTCAGCACCCTGACCCTTCAATTTTTCCCGGGCACCGACCGCGATCAAATGTATCTGGACGTCAAATTGCCCGAGGGCGCGTCGGTTAACGATTCGCTGGCACTGGTCAAACAGGTCGATCAAAAGCTGCGTGCCGAGCCACTGATTCGCCGGGTCGACTGGTCGATTGGTGAGACTCCGCCCGAGTTCTATTACAACCTGCGTGGGAATACAAAAGGCGTTCCGAGTTGGTCAAGGGCGCTGGTGTTAACCACCGATGAGAACCAAACCGACGCACTGATCCGACGGTTACAAACAGAAATTGACTGGGAGTATCCCCAGGCGCAGATCCTGGTTCGCGGCATCAACCAGGGGCCGCCGGTCGACGCGCCACTGGAGGTGCGACTTTTCGGGCCCAGCACAGAAGTGCTGAAGACGCTAGGAGAACAATTCCGCCAGCGCATGGCCGCTCTGCCCGATATAACCCATACCAAAGTCTCGATGGCACCCGCGCCGCCCAAGGTCGTCTTTGATCTCGACGAGTCTGCGCTAAAACGCGCCGGGCTCAGTAAGGCAGAGGTAGCGCAGGGCATCGAGAGCGCGCTGAAGGGTCGCGTCGGCGGCGAGTTACTCGAGGGGACCGAGCGGCTGCCGGTTCGGGCGATCCTGAAGCGCGAGCAATGGGACAGCGTAGATGACCTCACAAACATCCGGATTCCTGTGCCGCGCCGAGGCAGTGATACGCTCGTTCCCGCGGTACCGCTTAGCGCTCTGGGCAGTGTTGCGCTCGTTCCGGATGAGAGCCCTATCGCGCGGAAAAATGGCGACCGATTGAATAACGTGCAGGGATTTCTTAGGCGCGGCGTCCTGCCCGAGGAAGCCCTGAAGATGCTGGCGGCAGACTTACAGGACAATCCGATCGTCCTCCCCAGCGGTTACTTTCTAGAGTTCGGGGGCGACAGTCAGGAACGCGGCGAGCTGGTGCAAGACCTGATAGCACCCATCGGTACGATCCTCGCCGCCATGCTGGCGACCATCCTACTAACCTTTAACTCCTGGCGACTGACCGGTATTGCATTTGGCGTCACCGGCTGCTCGTTCGGGCTTAGCCTGCTGGCCCTCGCGGTCTTCCAGTACCCGCTGGGCATTCAAGCGCTGATTGGCGTCATCGGCTCGGTAGGCGTCTCCATTAATGCGGCGATCATCATTCTCAGCGGGCTCAAATTAGATGAACAAGCTAGCCTTGGTGACCCCGACGCCATTGTCGATGTGGTGATGGATGCCAGCAGGCACATTGTTTCCACCACCGTGACGACCTTTGGCGGCTTCTTGCCCCTCATTCTGGAGGGCAGCCAGTTCTGGCCGCCGTTTGCGATGGCGATCGCCGGTGGCGTACTGCTCTCAACGATCGTATCGTTTTACCTTGTGCCGCCGCTCTTCACGTTGCTGATGCATCCCGGGCGTCACTTCCTAAAACCCAAGCCTCAGGCGGTACCTGAATCCTCCATGACGCTCCGGGAGGCTGCATGACTCAGGCACGTTGCAACTACCACCACGGCGATTTGAGTAATGCCTTGATTACCGCGGCTGCAGAGTTAATTGAGCGGGATGGCACGCTGGACTTCACGATGGCGGAAGCGGCAGCCAAAGTCGGCGTCAGTGCCGCGGCGCCTTACCGACACTTCGCCAATAAGGAAGAGCTACTGAGGGCTGTGCGTGATCTGGCATTTCTGGGTCTCGACCACGCGGCAATGGAGACGGCAGAGGCGCATGAAGAGGGATCTCTGGAGGGCATGATGGCCTTGGGCCACACCTATCTGGCCTTCGCTCGCGAGAAACGCGCTTTTTTCTCACTCATGTGGGAAGACCGAGGTGACAGCGCCGAGCGGCGCCTGGAGGCGCAATCCAAATATGGCGGCTTTGGAGTGCTGGTGAGCATGGTGCAGACATTCTGTGAAAAACAGGGTAGCGGAGATGTCGATGCGCTCTACTTTGCCACCCAGATCTGGTCTCTGGCCCACGGTATCGCCACGCTCGAGGCGAATCAGATGCTCGATCTGTTTGACGCGTCCGTTCAACCCGAACATTTGCTTGACGACGGGGCACGGACCATGTTGGCGGGGATCTTAAGTCAATCGGGTGACACCGACCCCGAGCCAGCAGGCATGCAGACGCGAGCTTGATCCCATCGACGCCCCAGCCTCTGTCTTGCCTGCCCCCAACCCGGACAGCCGAAGACGCTTTGACTTGGCCTCGAGAAGTGACGATGGGATACTGCGCACCCTCCGCCCGTAGCACAACCGGATAGTGCAACGGCCTTCTAAGCCGTAGGTTGCAGGTTCGAGTCCTGCCGGGCGGGCCATTTGCCCCAGAGCGCGCCAGTGTTTGGTGACTTCTCATCTATCTCCCTATCGACTGCAATGCCGTCGAGGCAGTATTCTGGGTCGACGCTCAAGAAAAGGTCATCGTCCATGCCTCGCCACATCATGATTTCAGACGGTCCCGCTCAGCCCGACGCGCACGCAATCGATAACTTTTGGGGCAAGGCTTGCGAGGCTTTCCCCGGGCTCGGGGAGGAGTACCAAGTGCGATCTTTGGGCATTGACGCGGATACAACAGAGCAAATCCTTGCTTTTATCAAGACGCGAGATAAAGTCGCGACCTTCAGTTTGCCTTGGGTTATGGAGGCAAACGGGTTCCCCTACTCCTCGCCCGGCATCCCTATCGTGCTGTGCGACTACGAGGGTGCGCCTAGACTCGTGATCCGCCTCACTGAGGTACGGGAAATAGCCTTTGGCGACATTGGCCCGGCCGAAACTTCTCTGGATGGACCCCCAGTACAAGACCCAGATATCTGGATTCCTCTGCACCGCCAGTACTGGAATGGCTTGCTCAAAACCTATGGCCGAGAATGCCTCGACGATATGCCGGTTCTGGTCGAACCCTTCGATTACATCGGCGAAATTTGCTGATGCCGCTGCCCTCAAGTAGCCCCTACATCATAATCGGCGCAGGAATACACGGGCTCAGTACCGCTTACCACCTCGCCCTAACGCTTAAGGCCACGGGTAAGGGCGACGGCAGAGACATTATCGTGTTGGACAAGACCGGCATCTGCGCGGGGGCAACGGGCATCGCCTGCGGGGTCATTCGCAATAACTACTTTCAGCCGGCAATGCGCGAGCTGATGGCCCACTCGGTCAAGATTTGGGAGAGCGACCCCGAGACCTACAGCTACCATCCCGTGGGTTACATGCAAATCAGCTGCGAATCGATGCGCGACGATGTGGCGTCAATTTTTGAGCAGCAGCAGTCCATTGGTTACGAATCGGTCTTTGTCGAGGGCGCGGCAGAGAGCCAACGCTATATGAGAAGCATCTTCTCCGACTGGCAGGCGCAAGGGATCACCTCTGTGTTACACGAAATGCCCGGCGGCTATGCCAACAATACCCGCGCGATGCAAGGGCTTGCAGCCAAGGCCGAAGCTTTAGGTGTTCACATTGTGACCGGGGTGGAGGTCACTGGCATGGCTTTAGACAGTTCAGGCGCTATCGCCACTGTAGAGACCGACCAAGGACGCCTTGATTGCGATTATGTCGTGGTTGCCGCAGGGCCCTGGGTGCGCAGCTTTTGGGAAATGCTCGGGCTCCCGATGACGATCGATATAAAAAATCCTGCAACGGGCGAGTCGGCCCAAAACGTACCCATGTGGATTTTTTGGTCTTTGCAAGAGGGTACGCTGGGCGTCGATCCAGCAGTGCAAGTTACCAACGACGGCGCGATGCCTCCGGTCATCCATGTGGATACCGACGCCCCTTTATATTCCGACGCCGACGGTCGCTGCCTCACTGAAGACATGTGGGGCATCTACTACAAGCCGGATTTTCATTTCGGGGGCGTTCAAGGTGGGGCCGCTCCTTTCATTGTTGACAAAGCCGCGGAGGATGTTGCGGTTGACCCCTACGGACCTGCGTCCCCCGAATTCGTGGTCGGGGCTGAATTCGCTGAGATGTGGGTGTCGGCACTGGCGCACTGCCAGCAACGGTTCGAGGGCAGGCTACCCGAGTTCAAGCAAGAGCCATCCGGTGGTATCGGCGCCTTCACGCCTGACAGTTTTCCCGTCTTTGACGCCATGCGAGAGAACTGTTTTGTGATCGCAGACTCAAACCATGGCTACAAGATGATCGGGGTTGGCGAGTTGGTGGCGCAAACAATTTGCGGCTCCGCATCCGCCCTGCTCCATCCTTTCCGCTTCTCGCGGTACGCCGCAGGTGACTTGCACCCCGTGTCGAACAGCCCCTTTCCCTGGAGCTAGCGTGCAGTACCGCCCGATTGAGTGCGGAAAAAGGCCAAGGCAATCTGACGCTACTTCCGAATGAAAAAGCATTTTCTGCGCGATCATGCGGGCGTACACTCCCTTAAAAATCCGTGGGATCCGTGAATACCCCTATGCTCGATACCCCCACCAGCGCCGCCATTAGCCCCCACGGGGTGGCCAAGCCAGACATTGCAGATGACCCTGCGCTGCCCAATGCGGCTTATGTCGACGCGGCAGAATGGCTAAGGGAACGAGACAGCATCATTGCCAACACCTGGGTGGGGCTTGGTTTTAGTTCGGATATTGCTTCGGCAGGTGCCGTATTCCCGGTCAACTTTATGGGATTGCCGTTGCTGTTGGTACGGGATCAAAACGGACGCGCCCGGGTATTTCACAATGTCTGCCGCCACCGCGGCATGACGTTGGTAACGGAGCCTGGAGAAGCGGGTCTCATGTTGCGATGCCCCTACCATAAATGGGGCTATGACCTCAGCGGACAGCTAAAAACGACACCGAATGTGGGCGGCATGGGGGTTCATGCCATAACGGGCTTCGACTGCGCGGATCACGCGTTGCTCTCAGTGCGTGCGGAGGAGGCTCTCGGGGTGGTTTTTATCAACCTCTCGGGTGAGGCACCCAATTTAATCGAGCATCTGAGCCCGCTGCTGACACGTTGGCGGCAGCTCGCCGGCGCCCAATTCGACCAGCAACTGACCTCCGATACCGGCATGTTTGGCGCGATGGAGCTCGTGCTCTCGGGCAATTACAAACTCGCGGTTGAAAATTATTGCGAGTCCTATCACCTGCCCTTCGTTCACCCCGATCTCAACACCTATTCACCACTGGATGCTCATTACAATCTCATTGTGGAGCCATTGGCATCCGGGCAGGGAACCCGGGTCTACGATCTCAATCGTGGCAACGAAAAACCGCTGCCCACCTTTTCAGGGTGGGACCCTGATCGCCTCAAAACAGCGGAGTACCTCTCACTCTACCCCAACGTTTTGCTCGGCATTCAGGCAGACCACTTTTTTGTCATCCTGTTATTGTCCGAAGCGGTGGACCAAACCCGTGAGCGACTGCAATTTTTCTATGCCTCACCTGAGGCGTTAGCTGACGAGCACAACGCGCGACGGCAAAATCTGTACGAGGCGTGGCGCATGGTCTTTGCCGAGGATATTGCGGTGGTCGAAGGCATGCAGGCTGGGAGGTCCTCACCCGCATTTGACGGCGGATTATTTACACCCCTGATGGACGTCCCCACTCATCACTTTCACCAGTGGTTCATAAAAGGGTCGGTGTGGGAGCCAATGGGCCAGCCACAAAAGCAGTCCTCATAAAAAAACCCCGCTTGAAGCGGGGTTTGCCCTTTCGACTGACCTCAGAGTTTTTTGTCGAGACAATCGAACAGCGCGTCATCCTGTCCATCTACCCAATCGTCTACCTGATCATCTGATGGTGCACCGCCGTGCTTATCAATCATTGATTTAGCTGACTTCATTGCCGCAGCGTCTGCCTTGCACGCCTTGAGTGCGGCCATTAAGTCATCAGCCGCCCCTTTGTCAGCAAAAGTTTGCGGCGCGACCGCAGTCCCCAAGAACAAAATCACTACGCTGATCAGTGGCCATCTTTTCATACTCACTCTCCCTTTGACTTCATCTTTCTCAATGTCGACCCAGCTGGGTCATTACAGCTTTCATCCTGCTCTAATTGCCCCCACCCTGCTCGGTGGCGCGCGAAACCTACGCGGTCTGAGCCCGCCCCATTGGGCTGCGTAACTCGACCCACCTACACTAACAATGTAGTGATCTACATACGAGGGTGCTGGCTTACTGTGCCACCCTCAACCGCATATTGGCCACCCGTACAGAAACTCGCCTCATCGGAAGCGAGAAACAGCGCCATCGCCGCAACCTCCTCTACCGTGCCCATTCGATTCATTGGGGACATTTGCTTACACGCCTCCTCGACTTCGGGCGCCTGCGCAATGGCTTGCTCAAGAATCTGAGTGCGCGTGGCGCCGGGATGAATCGAGTTGCATCGGATGTTGAGGCCGGCCTGCGCACAAAATACGGCCACTGACTTTGTCAGACCGACAACTCCCGCCTTGGACGTGGTGTAGGCCACATCAGGAATCG
>Ga0181588_10001182_pt1 | contig 23399 bp, 16 predicted proteins | sample 071ome_26_FD_148607 | JGI IMG/M metagenome (GOLD analysis project Ga0181588, IMG submission 148607) | Coastal salt marsh microbial communities from the Groves Creek Marsh, Skidaway Island, Georgia - 071409BT metaG (spades assembly) | ecosystem: Environmental > Aquatic > Marine > Intertidal zone...
GAGGATGCCTTGCCCCTCCATAACAGCGCCTACGACTTTAACGATGCGCTGCTGCCCCTGGGCGCGGAGTATTTCGCGACCCTGGCGCGCCAGCTGCTCCCGGCCTGGGAGGGGGCATGACACCCCCGTCCTTTGATTTGGCTCCGGTGCTCGGGGAAAGCTTCGCCCTTCGCGAGCAGGCCGAGGGCTATGCCCGCGCCTATTTGGAGACCGTGCACCACCGTCCCGTGGCGCCCGGGCCCGAGGCCCTGGCGGCGCTGGAAGGGTTTCGCGAAGCGCTTTCGGTCGAGGGCGCGGCTCCGGCGGAGGTGCTTGAACAGCTTCATCGCCTAGGCTCTCCCGCCACCACGGCGCAGGGAGGCGGACGCTTCTTTGGCATGGTGAACGGCGGCGCGCTACCGATCACCCTCGCTGCCCGACTCCTTGCCGATAGCTGGGATCAGAACGGCGCCGTGGCGGCCGTGGCGCCCCCCATCGCTGCCCTGGAAACGGTGGTGGAGGGCTGGCTTCAGCAGCTCTTTGGGTTGCCGAATAGGGTGGCCGCGAGCTTCCTCAGCGGCAGTTCCCTGGCGCTGGTGACCGGGCTGGCCGCGGGACGCTGGCGCCTGCTTCAGCGCCGGGGCTATGACGTGAACGCCAAGGGGCTTAGCGGGGCCCCACCGCTGCGCGTGGTGGCCGGCGCTCACCTTCATGCCGCGGCCCTGAAGGCCCTGGCCCTCCTGGGCTTCGGGCGTGACCAGATCGAGTGGGTGCCGGTGGACGATCAAGGCCGGCTGCGTCCCGAAGCCCTTCCTACCCTCGATGATCGAACGCTCCTGCTGTTGCAGGCGGGGAACGTGAATTCCGGGGCCTTTGATCCCTTTCACCCCCTAGTCGCCGAGGCTCGGGCCGCGGGCGCCTGGGTTCATGTCGATGGGGCCTTCGGGCTCTGGGCCGCCGCCGCGCCGCAGCTGGCCGCCCTCACCGAAGGCCACGAACAGGCCCACTCCTGGAGCGTGGATGCGCACAAGACGCTGAACGTGCCCTACGACAGCGGCATCGCCCTCTGCGCCGATCCGGAAGCGCTCTTTGCCGCCCTGGGGGCGGAAGGGGCTTACCTCCCGTCGGGGACGGCGGGGGTGCTCGGTTTGAATCGCGATGGGATGCGCTACGGGCCCGAAATGTCCCGCCGGGGCCGGGTGGTGGAGCTTTGGGCGGCGCTGAAAAGCCTAGGGACCGAAGGGGTGGCGCAGCTGGTGTCCCAGCTTCACGAACGGGCTTGCCTGCTTCGGGACGTTCTTGGGGAAGCTGGTTTTTCCGTGCTGAACGACGTGGTGTTCAATCAGGTGCTGGTGGAGGTGGGGCCGGATGCGGAGGCTTTTGCCGGGGCCCTGAGAGAGAGCGGGGAGGCCTGGGCTGGGGCCTCCCGCTGGTTCGATCAACCCGTGCTGCGCCTAAGCGTTTGCAGTTGGGTGACCTCGGAAGAAGACATCGCCCGCACGGTGCGGGCGATGGTTCGGTGCCGGGAGGCTCAGGTTTAAGCCAGCCGCAGGGCGTCGCTTAGGGGCAGTTCGGTCAAGCGCTTGCCCGTGGCCCGGTACACGGCATTGGCTACGGCGGGGGCAATGGGCGGTAGCCCCGGCTCCCCGACCCCCGTGGGGGCTTCCTGGCTTTCCATGATCACGACTTCGACCTTCGGCGCTTCATTGATGCGCAGGATGGGGTAGTCGTGGAAGTTGCTTTGCTTCACGGCGCCCCCTTCGAAGTCGAGCTTGCCATGAAGCGCCGCCGTCAGGCCGTACATGATTGCCCCTTCCATCTGGGCCCGCACAATGTCCGGGTTGATGGCGAGGCCGCAGTCCACGGCGCAGAACACCCGGTGTACGCGAATGGCGCCGTCTTCTACCGACACCTCGGCCACCTGGGCCACGGAGGTGGCGAAGGAATGGTGCGCCGCGAAGCCCAGGTGCCGCCCCGGCGCTGGGGTCCAACCGTTCCAGGCTTCCTGGGCCTTGGCCACCACGGCGGCCAGGCGCGGGTTGTGTTCCAGATGCGCCAGACGGAACGCCACGGGATCTTGCCCGGCGGCCTCGGCGAGGGCATCCATGGTCACTTCCTTGGCGAAGGCCGTGTAGGAGTGGCCCACGGAGCGCCAGAAGGTGACGGGAATGCCGTGCTCCTTCGTGGCGTGGTGCACGGCAAGGTTCGGAACGGCGTAATCCTCATAGAGCCCTTCGATGCTCGAGTGATCCACCACCCAGCCCTGATGCAGCCGATCGGTCAGCCCCACCATGAAGTCCACCACGCCGTCGGGCATGCCGGGGAGGAGCGCCGGAAGGGAGTTGCGGATCGTCTCCGGGGTGATGTTTGACCCGGCGCGCGCCGCATCCCAGGCCGCTAGTCGGCCGTCGTCGTCGAGGCCGGCGCGGATGCGCATGAGGGAGGCGGGGCGATAGAGGCCGCCGCGGAGGTCGTCTTCCCGGGTCCAGAGCAGCTTGATGGGCGTGCCCGTGGCCTTGGAGATTTGCGTCGCTTCCACCACGTGGGTGAGTGTGCCCCGGCGTCCGAAGCCGCCCCCGAGGTAGGTTTGGTGCACCATGACCTGGGCCGGTTCGAGGCCTGCATGGCGGGCCACCAGCGCCCCGGCAGGCCCGGGACCTTGCGTACCGGCCCAGAGCTCGGCGCTGTCGCCTTTCACGTGCACCACGGCGCTCATGGGCTCCATGGGCGCGTGGGCCAGGAAGGGCGCCCAGAACTCGAGATCCACGGTTTTCGTGGCCCCGGCCAGGGCGGCGGCGACATCGCCGGTGCTTTCCGCCTCCTCGCCGCCGGCGGCGAGGGCTTCCGCGTAGTCGGCGCGGAGGCTGGCGGTGGTGGCACCGTCGAGGGGCGAGGCGGACCATTCCACGGTCAGGGCTTCCGCCCCCTTCTTCGCCTGCCAGAAGTGCTCCGCCACCACGGCGACGCCGGTAGCGATTTCCACCACCGTGCGCACCCCGGCCACGGCCTTGGCGGCGCGATCATCGAAGCGCACGACCTTCGCCCCGAAGACCGGCGGCCGCACCACCACCGCGTGCTCCATGCCGGGCACGTCGATGTCGATGCCGTAGACCGCTTTTCCCGTGGCCTTCACTTCGCCATCGAGGCGGGGGAAGGCCGTGCCGATCCAGCGGTAGTCCGCTGCATTTTTGAGGTCCACGGTTTCAGGCACGGGAAGGGTGGCCGCGGTGGCAAGGAACTGAGCGTAGGGGTAGCGGGCCTCGCCGTGCACGATCATGCCATCGTCCGTGCCGAGGGCGCTTTCGGCGACGCCAAGGTCCTGCGCTGCCGCAGCCAGGAAGAGGGCGCGCATCTGGCACCCCACGGTCATGAGCTGGGTGAAATGCTCCTTCACCGAGGTGCTGCCTCCGGTGACCTGGAAGCCCATGCCCGGGTTGGCGTAGTCCGGGTGGGCGCCGGCCAGCTCCACGGTGAGGCGCTGGGGGGCCATATCCAGGCCCTCGGCGACGATGGTGGTGAGGCCCGTGGTCACCCCCTGGCCCATTTCGTCCCGGGGGCAGTAGAAATGCACCGCGCCATCGGCGGTGAACTTCAGGAATGCGTTGGGCACGAAATCCCCGCTTTCCCGGGGCACGGGGAGGCTCGGGGGTGTGCTGCACCCGGGAAGCGTAAAGGCCACGAGGAGGCCGCCCCCGGCAAGGGCGCTGTGGCGAAGGAAGCTACGGCGGCTAAGCGTGCTCATGCGGACACCTCCTCGGCCATGGCGTCGGTAAAGAGGGCATCCTGCGCGAGGGTGGCCGCGGCCGTTTGGATGGCGTTCTTGATGCGGGGATAGCAGCCGCAGCGGCAAATGTTGCCGGCCATGGCCGTTTCAAGCTCCGCTTCCGTGGGGTTGGGGTTGGCTTCGAGCAGGGCAGCCGCGGCCATGATCTGTCCCGATTGGCAGTAGCCACACTGGGAAACGCTCTCTGCGACCCAGGCCGCTTGGAGCGCCGCGCCGACGCCCTGCGGATCCAAGCCTTCGATGGTGGTTACGGCCTTGCCCGCCACCGCCGCCAGGGGCAGCACGCAGGTTTTCTGGGCTACGCCATCGACGTGCATGGTGCAGGCGCCGCAGAGGCCAGCGCCGCAGCCGAATTTCGAGCCTTTTAGCTTGAACTGATCACGAACGGCCCAAAGCAGGGGCGTATCCGGGGCCAGGTCCGTTTCCACGGTCTGACCATTGAGCGTAAAGCGAAGCATGAGCATTCCTCCGGCTCGGATGGGTGCGCCCTAGGGGCGGGGGGTGGGAAAGAGGCCATGGCCCTCAAGGACCCGGATCATGGCACTGCGAAAATCTTCCGCGCTTTGGGCGCTCACAAAGAGCCCCTTGGCCGCCATGGCCAGGGCGAAGGCCTGGGCCTCGGCGGGGCCTCGCGCCTGGGCGGGGGGACCGGTCATGAGCCGGGCCGTCACCGCCGGGGACACGGAATTTAAGGGGTCGTAGCCCGCGGCGCGCTTGCCTTCCATGCCGAGGCCAAAGAGCGCTTGACCGTAGGGACCCTGATTCAGCAGCGTGACCATGGGCTCGAACCAGGCGCAGTAGTGGCCCAGGAGCTGGTCCGCCAGTGCTTCCCCGGGGCGCTCCAGGGCCGCGAGGGCGGCGCGCTCGAGGTGGCCACTCATGGCGTCTACGGCCCAGTGGAACAGCGCTTCCTTGTTGCCGAAGCGGTTGTAGAGCGTCTGCCGCGAAACGCCGCCGGCCTCAGCAAGGCGTCCCATGGTGGTGCGGGGGAAGCCATCTTGTGCGAAGCGCTCCAGGAACGGCATCACTTCCCCAAGGGAGGGGAGGATGCGTTGCCCGAGGGCGTCCAAGGTAAAGGCCGGTTCGTTCATGGGCGAAATATACATTTAGTGTCTAAATTGTAAATAGCGCCTGCGACACTTCGTCACTCCTCCCCCGCCCCTTCCCTTCCTACACTGCGCGCCGTCTTCCCAACACCTAATGGATCCTCACGTCATGTCTCTGCCTGCGCCCCGCTTGACCCTTTCCGCCCTGGCTGTCGCCGTGCCCCTGCTGGCCCAGGCCGACGGCGCAATGGAAGAGGAAATCGTGGTGACCGCGGCGCGCATGGCGTCCCCCCTGGAGGTGGTGACCGATCCGCGCCTGCCGCGCCAGCCTCTGCCGGCGCACGATGGAGCGGACTACCTCAAGACCGTTTCCGGCTTCTCCGTGATTCGTAAGGGCGGCACCGATGGCGATCCCCTCTTTCGCGGCATGGCCGGTTCCCGGGTGGCGGTGCTGAATGAGGAGGCAATGCTTCTTGGGGGCTGCGGCAATCGCATGGATCCCCCTACGGCCTACGTCTTCCCCCAGAGCTATGACCGCATCCGTATTTTGAAGGGCCCGCAGAGCGTGCTCTGGGCCCCCGGGGCCTCCTCCGCCACGGTGCGCTTCGAGCGCGATCCCTTCGACCCGGAGACGGACCGCTCCACTCTGGCTGCAGGCCTCACCGTGGGCAGCTGGGGGCGGCGCGATGCGGCCCTCGATGGCCTTCTGGGCGGCCGCCTCGGTTACCTGCGAGTGCAGGGCACCGATAGCGAAAGCGATGACTATGACAGTGGCGATGGCACTGCGGTCCACAGCGCTTATGACCGCTGGAACGTGAATCTCATGGCGGGATGGAGGCCCGACGAGGCGACCCTGGTGGAGCTCTCTCTGGCACGCAGCGACGGCGAGGCGGCCTACGCCGACCGGGCGATGGATGGGGTGGTCTTTGATCGGGAAAGCACGAGTCTGCGGCTGCGCCGAAGCTTCACCGGACCCCTGCTCCAGGCCCTTGATGTGCAGCTGGCGACGGGGGCCGTGGATCACGTGATGGACAACTTTAGCCTCCGGACCTTTACCCCGTCGGCCATGATGGCGAATCCGTCGGTTTCTAACCCGGATCGGGAAACGAAAGCCCTCCGGGCCCTGGCGGACCTGGCGCTTGGCGAGCAGGTCTCGGCCCGGGTCGGCATCGACGGACACCGCGATGACCATCGGGTGCGTAGCAGCATGAATGCGCTCATGGTGGATTTCGAGACCCGGCCCCGGGTGGGGGATGCGCGCCTTGCCCAGGCCGGCGTGTTCGGCGAGCTCACCTGGCAGGCCTCGGAGCAGCAGCATTGGGTGCTTGGAGCCCGGGCCGATCGTTGGCAGGTCGAGGATCTTCGCGCAACCGTAGGCTCCATGATGATGGCCCGGCCCAATCCCACCGCCGACGCCCACGACGACGAGGTGCTCCTAAGTGCCTTCGCGCGCCTTGAACGCACCCTCGCCCCGGGGACGGGCTACGGCGCCGGGGAAACGCAGGTCTTTTTTGGCTTGGGCCATAGCGAGCGTATCGCCGATTACTGGGAGCGCTTTGGTACGGGGCGGGTAGGAGAGACCAGCGCCAGCGCCTTCTTCACGGACCCGGAACGGACCACCCAGCTCGACCTGGGCCTGCGTCGGGAAAGCCCCCGGGCCGCCCTCTCTGTTGCGCTCTTTGCGGCCCAGCACAAGGATTACATCCTCATCGACGCACGCCCTGAGGATCGGGCCCTCCCCGCCGTGGTGACGCGAAACGTGGACGCCGTGAGCCTGGGGGGCGAAGTCGACTACACCCAACGCTTGGGCGAGGCCTGGCAGCTGACGAGCACCCTGGCCTATAGCTGGGGGCGCAATCGCACGGACGGCACGGCGTTGGCTCAAATGCCGCCTCTGGAAGGGCGCGTCGCCCTCAGCTGGCGCCAGGGCCCGGTTACTCTGGGCGGCATGGTGCGCCTCGTAGCCGATCAGGATCGGGTGGATCTGGGCGCGGGGAATATCGTGGGCCAGGACTTTGGGCGCACCGATGGCTTCGCCATAGCGTCGCTGAATGGCCATTGGCAGCTGCGGGAGGGCACGGCCGTCTCCCTCGGGGTCGATAATCTGTTCGATAGCGCGTACCAGGAGCATCTGTCGCGCAGCGGCGCAGACGTCACGGGCTTTGATCCCATCGCCCAGCTGCCCGAGCCCGGCCGGACCCTCTGGCTGAAACTCGACGCCCGGCTCTAGGGCTCAGTCCTGGGGGGATAGCGGGGGCGGGCGTTTCGCCAGCTTGCGCTGGAGGGAGCGCCGATGTACCCCGAGGGCGCGGGCGGCGGCGCTGATATTGCCATCGTGATCCGCGAGCACCCGCTGGATGTGCTCCCACTCCACCCGAGCCAGGGGAATGGGTTGGGGGGGCGCGTCCTCCGCATCCTGCTCCCCTCCGGGAGTGCCCTCCCCCAGGGCGCGTAGCACTTCCCCCAGGCCCACGGGCTTCGCGAGGTAATCCGTGGCGCCAAGGCGCATGGCCGCCACGGTCGTGGCGACGCTGGCGTAGCCTGTGAGCATGATCAGCCGCGCGCCCGGGCAGGCAGCGAGCAGAGGTTCGATGAGGGGCAGGCTGCTGCGCTCCCCCAGCATCAGATCGAGAAAGATGACCTCCGCGGGAGCGTCGCTAACGGCAGCGAGGGCCCCTTCCCCGGTCCCCGCCGTGCGCACCGCGTAGCCCTTGCGTTCGAGAGCGCCCCCGAGGGTGCGAAGGAAGAGGGCGTCGTCGTCGATGATCAGCAGGGTTGGCTTACCCATGGCCGTCCACCAGGGGCAGGCGCAGGGTGGCGCGCCAGCCCGTGGCCCCTGCCTCCACCGTGAGCTTTCCGCCCAGCCGTTCCAGGTTTGCCTGGGCCAACAGGAGTCCGGCTCCCGCGCCATAGGGTTTTTGCGAGGTAACGGGGGCGCCGGGAAGGCGGGGGGCGGGGCCCTGGCCTTCATCCTCCACCGACAGGGTGAGCCACCCCTGAGCGCTCTTCGCCTCGAGGCGCAGCGTGGTCGCGCCCTGGGCGGCATTGGCCTCCGCTGCATTGTTCAGCAGCGTCGTTACCGTATCTTCGAATGCGGGATCGAGAAGTCGGGCTTCCGGCACGAGGGCGACGGAAGTTTCCAGGGTCAGCTCGGGGTGCAGCAGGCGCCACCCCTCCAGCACCGTGGCCAGCCGGGGCGCCAGGGGGCGCGCCGATGCCGCCGCTTCTAACCGTTCCAGCTGGGCGCCCCTAAGGGCGTCCGTGAGCCGGCTTCGCCCGCGCTGGATCTGCGCCAGGGTCTGGGTCACCTGGCTGCGTTGCTCTTCCGTAAGGGGCGCCTCTTCCCGGAGGCCTTCGAGCGTAATCGCCGCCGTGGAGAGGGGGGTGGAGAGGGCGTGGGCAGCGCTGGCGGCCACCCCGCCGAGGGCCACCACATGGGCGTTGCGCAGGGCCTGGGCTTCTAGCGTGGCGAGCCGCGCCCCCTGAGTCCGCGCCATGGCCGCGAGGCGCGCCAGGAGCCCCACGAGCACCACGCTACTCAGCAAGAAGTTCAGGCCCATGCCCAGCACGTGCACCGTAAAGCCGGCCCCGGCGGCGCCCTCATGAGCGCCGTGGTCCAGGGCGCTCACGCCCTCCATGGCCTGGGCGGCCAGGGGTACATAAAAGCGAAAGAGCAGGGCATAGGCGAGGAGCGCCAGACCGGTCAGGGCCACGGCCCGGGGCCAGGGGAGGACCATCGCCCCCAGGGCCAGGGTAATGAGATAGAGGGAGGCAAAGGGGCTGCTGGCCCCGCCGGTGTAGTAGAGGGCCCCCGTGAGCACGGCGAGCTGACTCAGGAGCAGGGCCGTGACCGTACCCGTGGCTGCTTCATCGTCTCCCCCGGGGCGCCGCCGATGCCATAGGGCCGCGGCGGCGGTGCCCAGGCCGTAGCCCCCGGTGAGGGTCCCGAGCGGCCCGTAGGGCAGCTCGAGGGCAAAGCCCTGCGCCGCCAGGATCAGCCCCAGGGCGAGCCCCGCCGTGAGAACCCCCTGGAGCACGAGTAGCAGGCGCACGGCCTGCGGGCTCGCAGCGGTAAGGGCAGCCCAACGCTCGAGGGACGGAGAAGGGGGTGGCGTCATCATGCGCGCATTCTCGCCCCGGCGGGCCGCGGGGGCCAGCCGCTGCGACCTTTTGTCGCGGCTAAGCCGGCGCTGCACCCGCGCTGGCGCTTTCCCCACGCCCGGGGCATGGTTAGGGCGGGAGAGGGGAGGAAAATCGATGTCAGAGAGCATTGCGGCGCCGTCGAGCGCCCCAAGCCGGGGCCGGCTGGCCCTGGTGATCATGGCCGCCCTGGCGGTTTTCGTGTGTTACACGGACCGGGTCATCATGTCCGTGGCCATCATTCCCATGGCCAGCGACTTTGGCTGGAGCCCGGAGCAGCAGGGGCGGGTGCTGTCGTCCTTCTTCCTGGGCTATCTGCTAACCCAGGTGGCCGGGGGCTGGCTGGCCGATCGCTACGGCGGCAAGCGCGTGCTGGGCTTTGGGGTGATCTTCTGGTCCCTCTTCACCTTGCTCACCCCCGCCGCGGCCCTCGGGGGCATGACGGCCTTGCTGATCACCCGGGTCCTCATGGGCGTGGGGGAGGGGGTCACCTTCCCGTCCGTCTATGCACTCTTCGGACACTGGATCCCGGAGCGGGAGCGCTCCCGGGCCGTGGGGATCCTGTTTTCCATGATTCCTTTGGGGAGCGTCTTCGCCCTTGTGGCCACGCCGCCCCTGGTGGCGCGCTTTGGCTGGCCTTCAGCCTTTTACGTTTTCGGCGCCGTGGGCTTTCTCTGGTGGCTTGCCTGGCAGCGGGTGGCCGCAAAAACCCCGGCGGATCATCCTCGTCTCGATCCGGCGGAACGGGCCTACATCGAGGCGAACCTGGGCACGGACGCCTTGGCGGCCCCGCCGACGCTGAAGGCCATGCTCGCCCAGCCGGCTATCTGGGCCATTGTGGTGTGCCACTTTTGCGCGAACTGGGGCACCTATGTGCTGCTTGCCTGGATGCCCACCTACATTAATAAGGGGCTTGGGGTCGATTTCGCTTCCGTGGGGATTTTCACCATGATCCCCTCCCTCTTTTCCTTCCTGGCCCTGAACGCAGGGGGCGCCATGGCTGATCGGCTCCTGGCCTCGGGCATGGCCACCACCCGGGTCCGCAAGCTCATGCAGACCATCGGCTTTGGGGGCTCGGCCCTCGTGCTCGCCGGGGTGGGCTATGTGGAAAGCATTCCCCTGGCCATCGCGCTCATGTCCCTGGGGAATATCTTTGGCGGGGCTACGGCCGGGGGCTTCGGAGTGAATCACCTGGATATCGCTCCCCGGAGCGCGGGCACCATCATGGGCCTGTCGAACACCGTGGCGACCCTTCCGGGTATCATCGGCGTCTACATCAGTGGGCTTTTGCTGGAATGGACCGGCAGCTGGGCCCTCGTGTTTCAGGCTGCCGCCGGCGTCTACATTTTCGGCCTTCTGGTCTATCTGCGCTGGGGCAGCGCCGAGCGCCGCTTCAGTTAACCCCTTCCTTGGCGCGTTTCGGCAAGACCGTTAGGGCCAAGAACGTCACCGTGCCCAGGGGGAAGAGCCAGGGAAAGGCGAGGCTCGGAGCCGGGCCCGTGGTGAGGGGCAGGAGCGTCGCCACGAGCCCGATCGCGCCGAGGGCGCCCAGGGCCGGGCGTCGCAGCCAGGCCCGGGGGGCGAAGGCCGCCAGGAGTAAGAGCCCCAGAAGCGGCGGATAGCTAAGGGCGGTCATCTGGTAGGCCAGGGGCACGAGCTGGCCACCCCCGTGGCCCAGGCCCCAGGCAAAGGCGCCCAGGGCCAGGGCCCAAAGCCCCACGGCCCGCGTCGATCGATCGCCGTCTCTGGCGGTGCTCACCTGGGCGAGGGCCGAGAGGACCGAGTCCAGGCTCGACATGGCCGCGGCGAATACCCCCGCAATTAATACTCCCCGCACGCCGCTGGGGATCGCATCCAGGATGAAGGCCGGAAAGATCCGATCGCCGTTCTCGGCCACGGCGCTCGCCAGGGCCGGCGCCAGGGCATGGGTGCCGTAGTAGGCCCACAGGGCCAGGCCCACGAGGAGAAAGAGCGCCGTGACCCCTTCCCCAAGAAGGCTCGTGTAAAGCGCCCTTCGGGCCGCGCCCAGGCTGGGGCAAGCCAGCATGCGCTGCGTGTTCACCTGATCCCCACCGTAGGCCGCCAGGTTCTGGAAGGGCATGGCGATGAGGCCTGTCCACAGGGTGAAGCTGGCCGCAGGGTGGGTGCTGAAATCCAGGGTGCGGAGCTTTCCCGCCTCCCCGGCGGCGGTGAAGAGGGCCTCAAAGCTTCCGGCGCCCCCGGCCACAGCGAGGGTAAGGGCGAAGGCGCCTCCGCCGGCGAAGAGCAGGCCCTGGAGCGCATCGGTCCAAACCACGGCGCGAAGGCCTCCGTGCCCCGTATGGAGCGCCGAGGCGCCGGCAATGAGGGCAATGCACGCCCCGAGACTCCAGCCCGTGAGCAGCTCCAGCACGAGGGCCACGGCAAAGACCCGCACCCCCTGGCCCAGCACGGCGCCCACCATGAAGAGCGCGGTGGCGGCTTGGCCATAGCGGGGCCCCAGCTTCAGGGTGATGTATTCGTAGGGGCTGCCTACCCCCACGGCGTAGTAGCGGGGCAGAAGCGCCACCCCCAGCACGCCCTTAGCGATCAGCGCGGCCAGGGCGAACTGCAGGTAGCGGAAATCCCCGCCCTCGGCGAAGACCAGGGCCGGGAGCCCGATGAAGGTGACGCCGCTGATGCTGGTGGCCACGATGGAGGCGGCGACAAGGGGCCAGCGCAGGCTGCGGTCTGCGAGGAAGTAGGCATCTCGGTGGGCGCGCCGGGGCCGGGCCCAGTGGCTGACGATCGTTACCCCGAGGAAGTAGGCGACGAGAACGGTGAGATCGAGGCCGTTCATGCGCGAGGGAGGCGCCGTCCGGCGCCCTCGCCGGGATAGACCCGGTGATTGGCGCCCGGGTAGGCGTAGCCGTTGATGAGCACGCGCCGCGGCGTGGTGCCCTCGTTGGGGCCGCTGCCGTGCACCGCGTAGGGCCCGAAGAACAGCACGTCTCCCGGGTCCCCTTCGATCAAGACCGTGCCCGGCGGATCCTCCCCCGGGGCCATGGCTTCATCGTAGTTAAAGGGGGCGACGCTTAGGCGCGCGCCCTGGGCCAGCCCCGTGGTGCGCCGGGGGAGAAACTTCAGCGCGCCGTTGCCGGGACCCATGGGGTCTAGAAGCAGGATGGTTTGCACATAGCTGCCTTGGCCGTTGACGTCTTCCCAGGTGCCGGGCCCCTTATCCCGGTGCTGGATGTCCTGGTGCCAGGCGAAGGACACCCCATCCCCGGGCATCTTGTAGTGGGCCTGGCACAGCAGCTGGTCGCATTCGGGGCTGCCGAGGAGGGCGAGGGCCGGGCCTAGGATGGCGGAATCTTCGGCAATGGCCAGGAGCGTGGGCTCTGCGCCCCCGGCCCACACGATGCGCTCTACCCGGGGCGTGCTGGGGTCGCCGGATAGAACAAAGTGGGCGCCGTCCTCGAGCCCCGTCACCCCTCGGCGCTGAGCCTTCGCAAAGAGTCGGTCGAAGGCTGCCCGGGCGTCCTGAAGCGCAGCCTCGGGAATCGCCCCGCGGCGCAGGAAGAAGCCGTCGTCGGCGAAGGCCGCCCGTTCCTGGTCGGTGACTGTGCTCGGCGCCATGGGCCGCTCCCCCCGGTGAAAGCGGCGCCTAGTTTAGCGCGCCCGCGCCTTGCGTTGGCGCCCCCGGGCCGCCCGTGCACAATAGGAAGAAAGCCCACCTAGGACAGCTCATGAGCGAACACCCCGATCCCTGGTCCCTGGCCAGCGCCGCCGTTTACCAAGCCCCGGACCCGGCCACGGGGGCCATCGCCCCGCCCATCCACGTGTCCTCAAGCTTTCAATACGACGCCGAGATCTACCAGGAGGTGGTCGCCGGCGCCCGGGAAACGGTCAACATCTATGGCCGCTGCGGGAATCCCGGGGAGCGGCTGTTCCAGGATCACCTCGCACGCCTCGAGGGCGCCGATGCGGTGCTGGCCACGGCCTCGGGCATGGCAGCGGTGACCACGGCGATCTTTGGCCTGCTGAAGCAGGGCGACCATCTGATCTGCGACTGGACCACCTACAGTTCCACTCACGAGTTTCTCGCCCACCGGGCCCCGGACTTCGGCATCGAAACCACCTTCGTGGATATGGCCGACGAGGCAGCGGTGCGGGCGGCCCTTCAGCCCAATACCAAGGCCCTCTATTTCGAAGCCATTGCCAACCCCACCATGAAGGTGGTGCCCATCCCCCCCCTGGCTGCGCTGGCGGAGGAGAAGGGCCTGGTGCTGCTCTGCGACAACACCTTTGCCAGCCCGGCCGTGCTTCGGCCCCTGGAGCACGGGGTGGATCTCGTCATCGAAAGCGCCAGCAAGTTTATTGGGGGGCACAACGACGTCATTGGCGGCGCTATAGCGCTGAAGGCGCGGCGCCTGCCGGCGGATTTTCTCGATAAGCTGCGCTGGAACACCATGGTGAAGTGGGGCGCGCCCATCGCCCCTTTTAGCGCCTGGCTCCTCGATCGGGGGCTCCAAACCCTGCCCCTTCGGGTGGAGCGGCAGTGCGAGAACGCCGCGGCCCTCGCGGACTTTCTGGCGAACCAGCCGGCGGTCACGCGGGTGTGCTACCCCGGCCGTCCCGATCACCCCCAGCACGCCGTGGCGAAGGCCCAAATGCCGCGCTTTGGCGCCATGCTGGCCTTCGACGTCGGCTCCGAACCTCGGGCCCTGAAAGTGGTCACGGCCCTGAAGCTCGCCAGCTTCGCGGCGAGCCTCGGGGGCGTGCGCACCGTGACCCAGATCCCCGGCACCATGGCTTTCCTCGACATTCCCGAGGAAGAGCGGGCGCGCATGGGCATTACGCCGGGGATGGTCCGCATCTCCGCGGGGATCGAAGCCATCGAGGATTTGAAAGCCGACTTCGCGGCGGCCCTGGCAACGCTTGAGGCCACTGGCGCGTGAAGCTTCAGCGCACCCTGGGGTTTTGGGATGTCTACGCCATCGCTCTGGGGCAGGTGATTGGGTCCGGCATCATGGTGCTCGTGGGCATTGGCATTGAGCTGACAGCCTATGCCATCCCTCTCGCCTTTCTCGTCTCCGCGGGCCTGTCCCTCCTAAAGCAGTGGCCCATCGCCTTTCTCGGGTCGGCCATGCCCGCCACCGGCGGGCTCTATGTCTACTGCAAGCGCCTCCTGGGGCCGCGCCTCGGCTTTTTCTACCTAGCGCTGCTCCTGATCACCCATATTCTGATCGCGCTCTTTGCCCTGGGCTTTGCCCAGTACGCGAAGGCCCTGTGGCCTGAGGTGCCTGAGCGGGGGGTGGCGGTGGCGATCCTCGCCCTGTTCTTCCTGGTAAACCTCTTTGGGGTGCGCCTGGCGGCCTTCCTTCAGCGCATCATGATTGTGGTGCTCGTGCTGGGGCTCCTCACCCTCTTGGTGTTCGGCTGGGGCCAGGTGCGCTTTGAGCCCTTCCTTGATCCGGCGCAGCTTTTCCCTCAGGGGCTCTACGGCTTTGCCCTAGCCTGCGTGATCCTGTCCTTCGCCACCGGGGGCGCCCAGTTCATCTCCGAGCTCGGGGGGGAGATGGCCAACCCGGAACGGGACCTGCCGCGAGCGATGCTCGGCGCGACCATGACCGCGGCCGTGCTCTTTACCCTCGTGTCCGTGGTGGCCGTGGGGGTACTGCCCCTGGAGCAAACCGCGGGGCAGTCCCTCGCGGAGGTCGCGCGGGCCATCCTTCCCCCGCCCCTCTACCTCGCCTTTATCGTGGGCGCCGGGCTCTTCGCCCTGGCCACGAGCATCAACGCGACCTTCTCCTGGGCGACGAAGGCCGTGCTCATCGCCTGTGAGGATGGCTGGTTGCCGAAGTCCCTGGCCGTGGTGAATCCCCGCTTCGGGACCCCGCACCGCTTGCTCCTGGGCCTGTTCCTTCTGGGTGCCACCCCCATCGCCCTGGGCTGGGAGCTGCGCTACATCATCATGCTGGGGGGCGGGCTGGTGTTTATTTACGACACCTTGCCCCTATTCGCAGCCTTCCTGTTGCCGAAGCGTTTGCCCGAGGTTTTTGCTGGCGCCGCCATGCGCCTCTCTGCGCCGCGCCTTCGGCTCCTGTCCCTGCTGGCCCTCGCCGTGGTGCTGGGGCAGGCGGCCCTGTCCTTCTCCGATGTGGACGCCGTGGGCTGGATCCTGGTGCTGACCTACCTTTTGTTTGTGGGGCTTTACGTTCGCAAAGGGGCGCCGGGCGCACCGTCCAATGAAATCCATTAATTCCCTGGCCGCCCCCGATATGAAAGATAAGCTTATGTTTTTAATAGATTTTAGTTTCCAAGACCAAGCGCCCGGATGGGGTATGACTGTAGGGAAAGCGCTTTTCATTGCCAAACGATAACGATAGGCTGCGAAGTGGGAAGGGACAGGTTAGGCCGGCGTTGAAGGCGTAACTGCGTAATGCAGCGGGAAGTGAGGGGCCTGCTTCTATGACGGAAAAAGTCAAAATTGCCGTAGTCGGTGCGGGCCCGGGGGGCCTCAGCGCCGCCGCCCACGCCGCTGAGCTGGGCGTCTCCCATGTGCTCCTTGAGAAAACCGCGAAGCACGCCGACACCATACAGAAGTATCAGAAAGGCAAGCACGTCATGGCCGAGCCCAACGTGCTGCCCCTGCGCAGCCCCGTGCCCTTCGAGCAGGGCACCCGGGAGGTTATTCTCGACGGCTGGGCCGACGCTTTGGAAAAGCATGGCGTGAACGTGCGCTACGGCGCCGGCGTTAAGGCCATCGAGGGGGCGAAGGGCGATTTCCGCCTCACCCTCGAGTCGGGCGAGGTGGTTGAGGCGGAAACGATCATCCTGGGCATTGGGGTGCAGGGGAATCCCCGGAAGCTCGGCGCCCCCGGGGACGACGCCGACTTCGTGCAGTACCAGCTCGACGACCCGGACGAATACAAGGGCGAATCCATTGTGGTGGTGGGCGCCGGCGACGCGGCCATCGAGAACGCCGTGGCCCTCGCGAAGAATAATTCTGTGGCCATCGTGAACCGGCGGGATGAGTTTGCTCGGGCGAAGGATGGCAACATCGCCCTAATTTTGGCGGCCATCGAGGCCGGGGACGTCACCTGCTTCTACGGCACGAGCGTGGCTCGGGTCGACACCGGCGATTTTAACGGCGCGCCAGGGCAGCTCGTGCTGTCCACCCCCAACGGGGAAGTGCCCGTGCCCGTGCACCGTATCATTGCCCGCCTCGGCGCCGTGCCCCAGCGCGGACTCGTGGAAGCCTTCGGGGTGGAGTTCCCTAGCAAGGACGCCAACGCCTTGCCGACCCTGTCTTCCCAGTACGAATGCAACGTGCCGGGGATGTACATCATCGGAGCGCTCGGCGGCTATCCCCTCATCAAGCAGGCCATGAACCAGGGCTATGAGGTCGTCGAGTACATCCTCGGCAACAAGATCAATCCCGCGGATCACCCCCTGCTCGAAGAAAAGTTCAAGGCGCTGCCCTACGACGAAGACGTCGACGGCATCCTCGCCATGATGCAAGCGCGGATCCCGGTGTTTAGCGGCGTGAACCCGCTCATGTTCCGGGAGGTGATGCTCGATTCCTCCGTGCATGCGCCGGCGGAAGGGTCCGTCATCTTCGAGAAGAACGACTACACCAACACCTTTTATACGATCCTCGACGGCGAAGTGCAGATCGAGGTGGCCCCGGGGCTCACTATTGCCTCCGGGCAGGGGAACTTCTTCGGGGAGATGAGCTTGCTCTCCGGGCGCCGGCGCTCAGCCACGGTGCGCGCGGGGAAGGGTTGCGTGCTGATCGAAACGCCCCGGCGCACCATGAACAAGCTGCTGAACTCCGTGGATGCGGCGCGCCGGGTGCTCGACGAAACCTTTATTTTGCGCACCATCCAGTCCCGCTTCGCCCCGGGGGTGCCTTTGGACGTGCTGCGGCCCATCGCCGCGGCGGCGCAGCTCAATCAGTACAAGGCCGGGGAGCTGATCTTTGCGGAAGGGGACGAGGCGGACACGCTCCACCTCATTCGCTCTGGCTCTGTGACCATCGCCAAGAATTTCGGCGAGCGGGAAATTCCCATGGCCTACGTGGCCGCCGGGAATTATGTCGGGGAAATGGGCCTTCTGGGCAACAGCACCCGCTCCGCATCCGTGCGCGCTACGGTGAAAACGGAAACGGTCTCCCTCGATGCGGAGGCCTTCAACGCCCTGCTCGACGCCACACCGGCCCTTCGCGCCGAGATGGAGCAGGCCGTGCGCACGCGCTCGCAGCAGAACGTGCGCATGCAGGGAAGCGATGGCTCCGGCGATGTGCTCAGCTTCCTGATGCAGCAGGGCCTCGGGGAAGCCACGGACGTACTGCTTATCGATAAGAGCCTCTGCGTGAACTGCGACAACTGCGAGGTGGCCTGCGCGGAGACCCACGACGGCACTTCGCGCCTGAACCGAAAGGCCGGGGCCGTGTTCGCGGAGATTCACGTCCCCACCTCCTGTCGCCACTGCGAAGACCCTCACTGCATGAAGGACTGCCCGCCCGATGCGATTCGGCGAGCCCCCGGTGGTGAGGTGTTCATTGGGGACAACTGCATTGGCTGTGGCAACTGCGAACGCAATTGCCCCTACGGCGTGATTCAGATGGCCTACAAGCCGCCGCCGAAGCCGGGCTTCTGGTCCTGGATGCTCTTTGGGGCGGGCCCGGGGCCCGGGCAGAAGGCCGGGGGGAAGGCATCGAAGGACGAGATCAAGAAGGCCGTGAAGTGCGATATGTGCAAGGACCTCGCCGGGGGACCGGCATGCGTTCGCGCCTGCCCTACCGGGGCGGCGGTGCGCCTATCGCCGGAGGCCTTTGTGGATGTGGTGAGTGCACGCCTGCCCTAGGGGCGGTGGGCGCGGCGCCGCCCGGTGCGGTGCCGTGAAGAGGGGGCTGGGAGCCTATGTTTGAGTCGTTTTTAACCTATCGCTCGGGACGCTGGTTCTGGTGGGCTTCGGCCCTCTCCCTGCTGTCCATTGGGCTCTATGCCTGGCACGACCTGCCCGATCCGCCAAACGGGGGCACCTGGCTCGGCTACACCCTGGGCACCATCGGCGCGGTGCTGATCGTGTGGCTGATCTGGCTCGGGCGGCGCAAGCGGGATTACGGCTCTAACGCCGGAACGGTGCAGGGCTGGACCAGCGCTCACGTCTACCTGGGCACGGCGCTCATCATCATCGCCACCCTGCACACGGGCTTCCAGTTCGGCTGGAACCTCCACACCCTCGCCTACACGCTGATGATGATCGTCATCCTCAGCGGCTTCTTCGGCATTTGGGCCTATGCCCGCTATCCCTCCATGATGACGGAGAACACCGGCGGTAAATCGCGCCCCGAGCTCTATACGGAGGTCGCGGAGCTCGACCGCCAGCTTCAGCGCTTGGCGGAGAAGGGCGGTCCCGAGGTGGCGACGGCGGTGGCCAGCGCCCTGGAGCGCACCGTGGTCGGCGGCAGCTGGCTCGCCCAGCTGCGCGGCGAAGATCTCTCGGAAGTGCAGCTCCCGGGCAAGGGCCGGGTGAGCAACGCCGGCATGAACGCCATTGTGGACTTTGTGATCGAGCACCTCGGCGCCAGCCGCGACGGTGCTCAGGGGGAGGCACTGCGAGAGCTGTCGACCCTCTTGGGGAACCGGGCCCGGCTCTTGGCCCGCGTTCGACGCGATGTGCAGCTCGTGGGCCTGCTTCGCGCATGGCTCTTTGTGCACGTTCCGGTGGCCTTCGCCTGCCTGGCGGCGCTCACCGCGCATATCGTCTCCGTCTTCATCTACTGGTGACGCCACCATGCGCCTATTGATCAGAACGCTAAATCCCGCGGGGGGCGAGCCCCAGGAGCGGGCCCACTACGGGGAAATGCTCACCCTGGGCCGGGCCACAGACCAGGGGCTTCAGCTCCCGGACCGCCACCTTCCCCTAAGCTTCTGCGAGCTCACTCCCGATGGGGGGCAACTCGACCTGCGGGTGATCGGAGAAGGTGCCGCTTTTGTGAACGGTCGGCGGACCCGTGGCTCCAAGCTCGCCATCGGCGACAGCGTGGATTTGGGCGCCAGCCGCCTGACCCGCGTCGAGGCGCCGGCGGACTTTGACTTTGCCATAGAATTTCGCCCGGCCCCGGACAGCGGAGAAGAGGGCGCCTTCGGGGCCCAGTTCAAACAAACCCTCGAGCTAGGGGGCCTTGCCCGTCGCGGACCCTCCTGGGCCTTCGTGGGCGTGATTTTGGCGCTCTTTTTGATCCTGCCGGGCACAGCCCTGATCAGCGAAGATGCGGCGGAGTTCACCCGGGCGACCCCGCTGCCCGATGATTCCCTCTGGTCCTCAGGCCCGCTCCATACCTCCCACCGGTTTATGGGGAATGACTGTACCGCCTGCCACGTGGACGCCTTCGCCATGGTGCGGGATCAGGAGTGCGTGGCCTGCCACGCCAGCATGACCCACCACGTGGATCCCGCGGTGCATCAGGTCGCTGAGCTCGAAGAGACGCGCTGCGCCAGCTGCCACAAGGAGCACAACGAACCCTCCGTGCTCGTGCAGGGGGATCAGCGGGAGTGCGCCAGCTGCCACGGCAATCTTGAGGCCCACACGGACGGCGCGCTGACCCTCGCCAATGCCACCGATTTTGCGGAGAACCACCCGGAATTTAAGGTCTCGCTGCTCCGCGACAGCGAGGGCATGGCGCCCTGGACCGTGGAGCGCGTCGCGCTTGATGCGCCGGCGCTCACGGAAACCTCAAACCTTTTGTTCCCCCACGACGTGCACCTCGCCGCCGAGGGGATCGAAGGGCCCCGGGGCGACGTGACGCTCCAGTGTGCCGATTGCCATCGCACCGACCCCTCCGGCGCCTACATGGAACCCATTTCCATGGAGCAGCACTGCGCCGACTGTCACCTCCTGACCTTCGATCCCGGTATGCCCACCCGGGAGCTGCCTCACGGCGAGCCCGCGGTGCTGCTGCCGATTCTCGAGGAGTTCTACGCCAAGCAGACGCTGGTGGGAGCCTCCCTAGAAGCGGGCAGGCCCGCCTACGATGCGCGCCGTCCCGGCGGCGATACGCGCATGGAGGCGGCGCTGCGCCAGGAAGCCCTGGTGTTCGCACGGCAGCAGGCCCTGGCCACGGCGGAGGACATCTTCGAGCGCACCACCTGCGCCACCTGCCACGACGTGGAGCGCCTCCCGGATAGCGCCGAGGGTCCGGCTTGGCATGTGCGCCCCGTGAAGCTGGCGAAGGTGTGGATGCCCAAGAGCTTCTTTGATCATGGGCCTCACGAAAACGAGACGTGCACGAGCTGCCACGATGCCGAGCAGTCGGAAAGCGCCGCGGACGTGCTCATGCCGGCCATTGATTCCTGCCGAGCCTGCCACGGCGGCGGCGAGGAGCAGGTGCTTCTGGCGTCCACCTGCATCGACTGCCACGAATTCCACCTGCCTCAGCATGGGCTGATGCGTCCCGAGGTCCCGGGCTCGGTGCTGAAAAGCGCCCGCACGGACTTTGACCGGCAGCGAGCGGCTCATCGCCAGGCCGAGCGGGAGCGGGGGCGCTGATGCATCGCGGTCTCCTCCTTAGCGCCCTTGCCCTTGCCCTCGCCGCCTGTGGTGGCGGTGGTGGCAGCCAGGGCGCGGAAATTGCGGCGCAGCAGGGGGGCGGCGCCGTCCCCACGAGCAGTGCAGCGCCGACGGTTGCCGTGAGTTGTGACGGCCAGTGCGCCGATACGCCCACGCGGCTGACGGACGCCGAAGTTAAGCAGGTGATTGGGCAGGTGGCGGCGGAGGCCGAAGCGCGGAATCTGCCGGGCACCATCGCCGTGGTGGATCGGGTGGGCAACGTGCTGGCGGTGTACGCCATGGACGGGGCGCCGACCGTGGTCACCATCAGTTCCACCGCCGAGGTGGGTGCGCCCGTCTCCGGAGGCTTGGAAAGCCTGAACTTTATTCCTGCGGAGATGGCAGCCATCGCCAAGGCGGTCACCGGGGCCTACCTGTCTACGGAAGGCAACGCCTTTACGACCCGCACGGCGTCTCAGATCGTCCAGGAAAATTTCAATCCCGGAGAGTTCAACCAACCCTCCGGACCCCTCTTTGGGGTGCAGTTCAGCCAGCTGCCCTGCGGCGATTTCGTCCGTCGCCACGTCCCGGCCCTGCCGCCGGGACCCGGGCCGCATCGGTCGCCCCTGGGCCTCGCTGCGGACCCTGGGGGCTTTCCCCTCTACAAGTCGGGAACGCCGGTGGGGGGTGTGGGCTTCATCGGCGATGGCATCTATGGCCTCGATAAGGTCATTTCCAGCTTTGACGATGATCTGGACGAGATCATCGCCCTGGCGGGCACGGTGGGCTTTTCCGCCCCCGTGGATCGCCGTGCTGACGTCATCACCGCGGCGGGGAAGACCTTCCGCTACGCTGATTGGAGCGTCGCCGATCTGCTGAGTGACCCCGCGAGCGCGCAGGATCTGGATGCGCGCCTCGCCGCGGGCTCCGGCGCCCTCGTGCCTGTCACGGGCTACTACGACGGTACGGCGGTGCTCACGGGTACGGCCTTCGGGCACGCCGATTCGGGGGTGCGCCCCGCCGCCCCGGGTACGCTCGTGGGGGCGAACGGTCAGGATCTCGACGCCTTTGTTTTTGTCGACGAAAACGATCAAAACCGCTTTCCGCCTTCCGCAGGGACTGATCAGCCGGGGGGCGTGGCTGCGAACGCCCTCACCGCGGAAGAGGTGGAAACGCTGCTTGAGGAGGCGATCACCATCGCCAATCGGGCCCGGGCGCAGATTCGCCGACCCCTGGGGACGTCTGCTCGGGTTACGGTGAGCGTGGTCGACACCAACGGCGTCATCCTGGGCATGGCCCGGACCCGGGATGGCCCGGTCTTCGGCGCTGACGTATCCATTCAGAAGGCCCGCACGGCCACCTTCTTCTCGAGCACGGGTCGCGTCGGCGGCGTGGCGCCCGCGGACGTGCTCCGGGCCCTGCCGCCGCCGAAGTACCTTGCGCCGGTGACGGACATCGAAGCGGTGGCGGCGGATATCGCGGGTACGCTGGTAGAGGCGCTGCTCGCTAGCTCGCCCCTGGCGACCCCGGCGCCCACCTTTCCGGCCTATCTAGCCGCGGTGCAGAGCTTCCTCGGCGTGCCCCGGGCCCTCGAGGCCGATGGCCCCGCGGCCGCCTTCGCGGATCGCTCCGGCGGTAACCTTTCCCGGCCCAACTACCCGGACGGGGTGGCCGGCAATCCCCCCGGACCCTTCTCCAAGCCCGCGGGGGAGTGGAGCATTTTTTCCGTGGGCCTTCAGAGTGATCTGGTCTACAACGGCGTGATCCAACACGTGGCCCACGTCGCGCTCTCCGGCGCGATCCCCGATGCGGGCACGAGCTGCACGGCGAATACGGGCTTCGACCCGGACAATCTCTTTCAGGAGCTCGGCGGCGCCGAGGGGCTGGCCAACGGCATTCAGATCTTCCCCGGAAGCGTGCCCATTTACCGCGGCGACGTGCTCGTGGGGGGCATTGGGGTGTCCGGTGACGGGGTGGACCAGGACGACATGATCTCCCTGCTGGGGGTGCACAACGCCGGCCTGCGCCTCGCCCGGGCCGTGAATAACGCCCCCGTGGACCTCCGCGCTGACCAGCTCACCCTGCCGGGTCATCCTGAGCGGCTGCGCTACGTCAGCTGCCCCCAGGCCCCCTTTATCGATTCGGATGAAGACGATGTCTGCGATGGCAAGTAAGGCACAGCGCGCCCTCGTCAGCGCCGGGCTCGCGTTTTTAAGCCTGGGGGCGTTCGCTTCGGAGCATGGGGCGTCCGCGCACGGGGCGCCGGCTTCCGCTGCGCCCGCAACGCCGCAAGCGAAGGCGGGCTTGCCGCCGGCTAGCGCCTTCTGCGCCCCGGCGCCCAGCACCGAGCGCCGACGCCCGGGCGGACGCACGACTGGCGGCGCGCCCCGCATCGAATACGAGCTGCCCGCCTGCGACCCCACGCGCATCACGCCCTACACCGCGGCCATGGAGTTGGGCCCGGCCATGCCCGATCGTTGGCGTATCGTGCAGGCCCTGGGCTACAAGGAGCAGATCTGGAACCCCTACGAGGGCCATAACCCCATCAAGGGCGATCTTCCGATCTGGGGCGACGATTGGTTTTTCTCCATCACCGCGGTCTCCGACACGCTGGTGGAGCCTCGGCGCTTCCCCGTGCCCGTGGGCGTGGCCACCACGGACCGCCCGGCGAGCCTCGATCTGATTACGGAAGGGGAATCGACGATCCTGAATCAGCAGCTCTTAACGGAGTTTGTGCTGTACCAGGGGGATACCACCTTCCGGCCGCCGGACTGGGAATTCCGATTTATCCCCGTGCTGAACTTCCAGCAGGTGATGTTCGACGAGCGGGGGATTTTGAAGGTCACCCCCGACGGCGGGGAGGCCGGCGGCAAGGTGCGCCGGGAAGGCATGCTGGGTATCCAGGGTCTCTTCGTGGATCGGCATCTGCG
>Ga0181588_10001191_pt1 | contig 23336 bp, 22 predicted proteins | sample 071ome_26_FD_148607 | JGI IMG/M metagenome (GOLD analysis project Ga0181588, IMG submission 148607) | Coastal salt marsh microbial communities from the Groves Creek Marsh, Skidaway Island, Georgia - 071409BT metaG (spades assembly) | ecosystem: Environmental > Aquatic > Marine > Intertidal zone...
CGAGGCGGCGGACAACATCGGCGGCAAGTTGCCGCGTTCGTCGGGACAAATCTCGGCCGCCGGCACGCGGCTGCAGGCCGAAAAGGGCATCGTCGATTCGCCCGACGATCATTTTGCCGACGTCATGCGGATTTGCCGTGAGACCGCCGATGCGAAGGTCGTGCGCCTGGCCGTCGATCATGCCGCCGCGACGGTGGATTGGCTGCAGGACATCGGCGTGCCGTTCCCGCCCGACCATCCGGTGATTTCGTACAACCACGACGTCTACCGCGCGCGGCGCTATCAGTGGCCCACCAAGAAGGGCCAATCGATCCTGGATGCGCTGCGGCCGTTGTTGGACGCGCATATCGGGGCGGGCCGGATCGACCTGCACCTCAACACCGCGATGACCGAGATCGCGCGCGACGCACGTGGCGCGGTCACCGCGATCACAGTGCGTGGGCCGGGCGACGACGACCAAATCCTGCAGGCCGATGCCTACGTGCTGACCTGCGGCGGCTATACCAACGATCCCGCATTGTTTCGCGAACTCACGCCGCAAAAGCCGGTGTTCGCCGCGCGCATTCCGATCTCGAGCGGCAAGGCGTTGCGCGTGGCGCAAGCGGCCGGGCTGCAGGTCGACGGCGGCGATCACTACATGGGGATGCTGGGCGGGGTGTTGATGGACCCGGACGATCCCCTGTCGGTGACGTTCGCGCTCAACACCGTGCCGCAGGATCGCCCGCCGTGGGAGATCTGGGTCAACACCTCGGGCGAGCGCTTCACCCGCGAAGACCACCCCAGTGCGACGCATCGCGAACATGCCGTGAATGCGCAAGACAACCTGACGTTCTTCATCGTGTTCGACGAAGGCATCCGGCAGAACGCCCCGCCGATTACGGGCACCAAGGAAGCCGCGCTGAGGCAACTCATCGACGCCAACCCGAGCACGATGCAGGGCGACACCATCGCCGCGCTGGCGCAAAAGATGGACGTCTCGGCGGATCGATTGGCCAACACGATCGACCACTACAACCAAGTGGTCGCGATGGGCCATGACACCGCGTTCGGCCGCGAAAGCCTGCCGCGCGCCATCGACACGCCGCGCTATTACGCCATCCAATCGGTGGCCTTTGCGATGCCGAGCCCGGCCGGCGTTGCAGTCGATGCCGAGTTGCACGCGCTCGATACCGAGGGCCGCGCGGTACCCAACCTGTTTGCCGCGGGCGAGTTCATCGGCAACACCCGGGTGATGGGCAACGCCTACGTCTCGGGCATGGGTGTCGGGCCCACGGTCACGTTCGGGCGCCTGCTGGGCGAGCGGCTGGGTGTCGCGCGCTAGGGTTTCTCCTTTCTCATTCGGCGCATCCTGCGGCGCATCGCGCCGCGATGCGTCCCGACGGGCGGCCAGCTTCCCTTTTCATGGCCCTGCTTGGGATGACGAAAAAAAGCCAACCGGCGCGGAAACCCAGAGGTTTTGCGTCCGACGCCGGGGCTCATGACCAGGGGACCTCGTCGTCGGGATCGGCGGCGTCGGGCGCCGGCGGGACGACGGCGTGCGGGCCTTGGGCGGCGGCGAGGGTTTCGATGTGGCGGGCCAGGGCGTGCATGTCGGCCGGGGGCGCGGGCCGCGCGGCGACGGCGTCTTGGTCGGGCGGGGCGGCGGCGCGCGCCTCAAAGGCTTGAGGGGGATCGGACGGCGGGTCGTTCGGCGAGGCGTCGTCTTCGTCCGCCGCGAGATCGTCGTCGTCTTCGTACCACACCCAGGCGGGCGGGCCGGACATGGCACTGCGCCGCGCGGTGGTTTTGGCGGCGACGAGGGGATCGCACTGGGTGCGCAGCGCTTGCAGGGTGTTGAGCATGTCCAGCGTGCGCTGGTGCATGCGTTGCAGGTGGGCCTCGTGCCGGTTGATGCGCGCGAGGGGCGAATCGAAATGACCGGCGCGATGCGCCGCGCCCCACAGCGCGGGCAGATCGACCGCGATGGGGGTTTCGCCGGGATCGTCGGCGGGGACGAAATCGTGCTCGAGCGCGGCATAGACCGCATGCTCGGCCGCCGGCACGCGGCTCAGCCGCCACAAGATGGACGCAAGCCGCGCCACCAAGGCGGCTTCGGCCGCGCCCTCGGGCGCAAAACGCGCGCGCAGATCGTCGAGCAGCACCGCGAAGGCCGCCGCATCCTCGCCCGTATCGGGCGCGGTTTCGGCATAAAGCCCATGACGGTGCGCGTTGCGCCGCACGTTAGCCTTGCCGCGCGCCGTGCGCGGGCCGGTGGCATGGTGCGCGTTGGCCCGGTTGGCCGCGGCTTGGGCATCGGAAATCAGCATGACATGGGCACTCCTTTGATGGGGTAAAGGTCCCTTTGATGGGGTAAAGGTCCCTTTGATGGGGTAAAGGTCCCTTGGCAGGTGGGGGTTAGGGCGCGCGGTGTCCCGTCACGATCTCAGTCCCTGTGGTCACGTTTGGCGGTCCCCATCGGTCGTCGCAACACCTCTCATCCTGAGCCGTGCGGATCGTGCCGACGTCGCGCGCATTGCGTGACGAAGGGCCCTTCGAGACGCGCCGCATGGCGGCGCTCCTCAGGATGACGTTCTTCTTTTGTTGAGGCGGCCGACTGGCGGCGGGCTAGTGCCTTAAGGCGCGCAATATCGCCGGCCATGAAGGCCTCCTTCTTGGCGCGGCTCCACCGTTTAAGTTTACGTTCGAGAAAAAACGCATCGACGTAGGTTTCGAAGTAGGCCGACCACAGGAGTGCGACCGGGCGACGACGACGGGTGTAGTCGCTCCCGACCCCTCGTTATGCGCACCGACGCGTTCTTCGACGGCACGCGAGGTGCTGCCGACGTAGTAGCTGTTGTCGCGGCATTGCAGGATGTAGACTCAGGCGCCCATGACGGTGGGTATGGCGGGGCGAAGGTTGGTTTTGCGCGTACCTGCGCCGCGCCCTACCCAGGGTGTCATCCTGAGCCGGGCGGATTTCGCCGTTGGCGGAAGCCGCCCGTGACGAAGGGCGTGCGGCGCACCGCGAGGGGCGCGTTCTTCATGAAATGACGCGCTATCGCGCGAGAGAGGCCCTTCGTCTCGCGGGCCTCGGGCCGACGGCCCAAGGCCCACGGCTCAGGATGACGGGGTGGTGGGAGGTTGCGAGTGTTTGCTAGTGCGCCTCGTCCCAGTTCTGGCCCGACCCCGCCTCGACCACCAAGGGCACGGTGAGGTTCACGGCTTGGGCGGCGTTTTCCATCACTTTCTTGACCAGCGTCTTGGTGTCGTCGGCTTCTTTTTTGGGAACTTCGAAGACCAGTTCGTCGTGCACTTGCAGGAGCATTTTGGCGCCCAACTTCGCGCGCGATAACGCGGGCGGCAGAAGGATCATCGCGCGTTTTATGATGTCGGCGGCCGCACCCTGCAAAGGGGCGTTGATGGCTTGGCGTTCCGCAAACGCCCTATGCGCGCCGTTTTTGTCTTTGATGGCGGGGAGGTGAATGCAGCGGCCGAAGAGGGTTTTGACGTAACCGTGGTCGCGGCAGAATTCTTTTTGTTCTTCCATGTAGTCGCGGATGCCGGGGAAGCGGTCGAAATAGGCGGCGATGTAGTCGCGCGCGTCGGCTTGCGGGATTTTGAGCTGGCGCGCGAGGCCGAACGCCGAGATGCCGTAGATGATGCCGAAGTTGATCGCCTTGGCGCGGCGGCGCACGGATGGGTCCATCCCTTCCACCGGGACCTCGAACACCTCGGCGGCGGTCATGGCGTGGATGTCGATGCCGTCTTTGAAGGCTTTGTCGAGTTGCGGGATGTCGGCCATATGCGCGAGCAAGCGCAGTTCGATCTGCGAATAATCGGCCGAAAGCAGCACGTGGCCCTTGGCGGGCACGAAAGCTTGGCGGATCTTGCGGCCCTCTTCGGTGCGAATGGGGATGTTTTGCAGGTTCGGATCGTTGGACGACAGCCGGCCGGTGTTGGCGACGGCCATGTCGTAGGTGGTGTGGATGCGCCCGGTTTCGGGATTGATCTCAAGCGGGAGCTTGTCGGTGTAGGTGTTTTTGAGTTTGGAGAGCTGGCGCCAATCCAGGACCTTGTCGGCGAGCTCGATCCCTTGGCCGCCGAGAAATTCCAGCACGTCGGCGCCGGTGCCCCAGGCGCCGCCCTTCCCCTTTTTGCCGCCTTCGAGGCCCATGTCGTCGAACAGGATTTCGCCCAGTTGTTTGGGCGAACCGACGTTGAACTCGCGCCCGGCGAGTTTGTGAATCTCGGCCTCTAGGCTGCCGAGGCGGCCTTCGAAATCCTTCGACATGGCGCGCAAGGTTTTGGGATCGGCGATGATGCCGGTGCGCTCCATATCCGCGAGCACGGGGATGAGCGGGCGATCGAGGGTTTCGTAAACGCCGACGACATGCGTTGCGACCAGCCGCGGTTTGAGTTTGGCGTGCAGGCGCAGGGCGGTATCGGCCTCTTCGCCCGCGAACGCGGTGGCTTGGTCGAGCGCGACCTCGGCAAAGGTGACGGCGGACTTGCCGGTGCCGAGCAGTGTTTTGAGCTCGGTCACGGGGCGGTCCAAATATTCGGGCGCGATGCGCGCGAGGTCGTGCGCGTGCAGCCCGCCTTCGAGCGCGTAGGACAGCACCATGGTGTCATCGACGGGCGCGAGCGCGATGCCGTAGCGGCCCAGCGTGAGGGCCGCGCGCTTGACGTCTTGGCCGATCTTGAGGACGGCGCCGTTTTCCAACACCGGTTTGAGAAGGGCCAGCACCTCGTCGCGCGGCAGGCCGGGGCCTTCGGCGGCGGGGCCGTCGAGCAAATCGCGCTGGCCGTCGCCGGTGTTGGCGAGCGGCACCCACGCGGCCTGGCCGGGGTCGACGCACAACCCGATGCCCACCAGGGGATCGCGCACCGGGTGGCCGGCGGCGGTGTGGGTGACGAGCGCGAGGCGACCGCGCGCGGTGGCGAGGTCGACGATTTTTTGCAAAGCGGCCGCGTCGGTGACGGCGGTGGCTTGGGTTCGGTCGGGCACGGCGGCCGCGGCGGGCGGCGGCGCGGGTTCGCCATCGACGCCGAACTTGACGCGCACGCGCTTGGCGATGGCGGTGAATTCCATATCGTCGAGGAAGGCGAGCAAGGCTTGGACGTCGGGCGGCTTGAAGGCGAAATCGTCGAGGTCGTGATCGACGGCGCAGTCTTCGCGCAAGGTGACGAGATTGCGCGACAGGCGCGCTTGGTCGGCGAACGCGATCAGGTTTTCGCGGCGCTTGTTTTGTTTGATCTCGGGCGCGCGTTCCAACAGCGTATCGAGATCGCCGTATTCGTTGATGAGCAGCGCGGCGGTTTTGACGCCGATGCCGGGCACGCCGGGAATGTTGTCGACCGAATCGCCGGCGAGGGATTGGACGTCGATCACGCGTTCCGGGCCGACGCCGAATTTTTCCTGCACTTCGTCGGGCCCGATGGCGCGGGACTTCATCGGATCGAACATCGTGATGTGGCCGCCGACCAACTGCATGAGGTCTTTGTCGGAACTCACAATGACCACTTCGTCGCCGTGTTCGCGGGCGACGCGCACGTAGGTGGCGATGATGTCGTCGGCCTCGAAGCCTTCTTCCTCCACGACGGGGACGTTGAAGGCGCGCGTTGCCTCGCGGATATAGGCGAACTGCGGGGCGAGGTCGTCGGGGGTTTCGTCGCGGTTGGCTTTGTAGTCTTCGAAGATGTCGTTGCGAAAGGAGTCCGCGCCCTTGTCGAAGACCACGGCGATGTGCGTGCCCTCGCCCGACACGAAATGATCCTCGAGGAGTTTGTTGAGCATGTTGGCGAAGCCGACGACGGCGCCGACCGGCAGCTTGTCGCGCTTCCGGGTGAGGGGCGGCAGCGCGTGGTAGGCGCGGAAAATATAGCCCGAGCCGTCGATCAAATAGACGCGGCGGCGGGCGTTGGCTTCGGGTTTTTTGGCGGCTGTGGGCATGGCGGGCATCTTGCCATGCGGGCGCGGGGGCGGCACCCGCACGGCACGGGTTATCCACAAGTTTGCTTAGCCCGGCGCCCTTCGAGACGCAGCCTAGGGACCGCGCCTTGGGATAACGCCGTTAGGGGTGGATGAAGAGGCTTAGGCCGCGGAGGCGGGGGGCGGGCCTTTGACGAAGCGTTTGTCGCAGTAGGGGCAGTCGATCCAGCCGTCTTTGGTGAGATTGAGGTAGACCATGGGATGGCCCAGCTCGCCGCCGTCGCAACGGACGGTTTCGGTATCGACGTAGACCGTTTCGGGTGCGTCGGTTTGGGGGGTCGACATCGGTTGGAGGCCCTCGTTACACGCGATCTGATGACGCCCGCGCGCCACCAGAGGAATGATAAGCGATTGCGCTTGGGGCGCAACTGGCGTGACGCACAGGTGCGGCATTGAACCCAAGGGGGGCGCTCCCGTAGGGTGACCGCCTTGATGGTTTGGGAAAGGTTGCGCCCATGAGTTTGATCCGGCTTGACCGTACCGACGGCGCCATGGTGCTGACGCTGGACCGCGCGCCGGTGAATGCGATGAACCTCGATTTGCTGGGCGACTTGGCCGCCGCCGCGGCCGAAGTGGCGGCCGACCCGCCGCCGCGCGGGCTGGTGGTGACGGGGGCGAACGGGGTGTTTTCCGCCGGGGCCGACATCAAGGAAGCGCCCACGTACGACGCGGACCAGTATGCGACCTTGCGCCGCCACGCCAACGACGGCTTCGGCGCGATCTTCGATTTGCCGGTGCCGACGGTGGCCGCCGTGCCCGGCCACACGATCGGCGGCGGGCTGGTGCTGGCGCTGGCCTGCGACCGGCGCTTGGCGGTGCCGGGCGATTATCAATTGGGCTTGCCCGAGGTGACGGTGGGGATCGCGTATCCCGATCATGCCTGGCGCATCGTCGATGCCGGGCTGGACTCGACCGTGAAGCGCCGCATGGTGCTGGACGGCAAGCCGGTCGACCCGCACGCCGCGCACGATCTGGGCATCGTCGACGAACTGGTGCCGGCGGGCGATATTCTGGACCGCGCGTTGGCGTTGGCGCATGAACTCTCGCACGCGGCGGGCTATGCGATCGTGAAGGCGCAGTTGCGCGGCAACACGCCCGCGTGAGGCCCGGCCGCGGCGGTTGACGGCGGGCCGAGGCGACCTTAACTCGGTGTTGCCGCCCGCCCCTTTTCGTCACAACGCAAAGCACCGCGATGCCCAACGATCAAGGCCCGATCTATCTCGAAACCATCATGGGGCGTTTCCCCGTGGAGCCGTGGAACACGGTGAGCAACTTTTTGTTCCTGGCCATCATTGTGTATTGGACGTGGCGGCTGAAGGACGATGTGCGCACGCACCGTTTCATCGCGGGCGCGATGCCGGTGCTGGTCATCGGCTGGGTCGGCGGCACGGTCTATCACGCGACGCGATCGCACAACGTGTGGCTGTTCATGGACTTTGTGCCGATCGCCCTGCTGGCAATGGCGGTCTCGATGTTCTTTTGGCGCCGCCAGGGCGTGCGTTGGTGGTGGGTGCCGCTGTTGGTGTTCGGCCCCTTCGCGGCCGTGATGACCGGGATGAGCGTGCTGGAGATGCCGCGCGCGATGCGGCCCGTGGCGGGCTATCCGACCCTGGCGATCTCGATCCTGCTGCCGGTGATCTGGAACCTGGTGCGTGAGCGTTGGGCCGACGGGGGCCTCGTGCTGGCCGCCTTGGCGGTGTTCGTGGGCGCGGTGGGCTTTCGCAGTATCGACGGGCGGTGGCTGGTCGAGACCTTGCCGATGGGCACGCATTGGCTGTGGCACAGCCTGGGCGCGGCCTCGGTGCATTTGCTGATCGTCTATATCTGGCGCAGCGATTTGCGGGTGCGCGACGGATTGCCCGCGGGCGGCGCACCGGTGCGCGTGGCGGCCGCCTAGGCGCTTTCCGCCGCGTCTGGGCGCGCGGCGCGCGTGTCGAGGTTGCGCACGAACATAAAGCCCGGCGATCGCCCCTTCGACGCGATATTTCAGCATCGGTTGGCCCTTTCCATCACCGCCCGCCGGGCGGCCCGAAGACGGCGGCAATGCGCCCCCGTTGCCCCCGCGACGAGGCCACGGGCCGAGGTGTGACGGCGCAGGGGCGATTATTTCGCGCAGGCTTGGCGCGCGCGCGGCGAATCCAGTATGGTCGCCCCCACGCACCCGTAGCTCAGCTGGATAGAGCGCTGCCCTCCGAAGGCAGAGGTCACACGTTCGAATCGTGTCGGGTGCGCCACCAAAACTTTCGGTTTCTCAGTAGCTTAGGCGATTGAGGAACTCTGGCTCAGGGCTAGCGAAGTCGAAATGCAAAAATCTGCGGCACTTTTACCTAGTGGATGAATCCTTGGCGCCCTCGGTTTCTAGCAGTTCGATGACGTTGCTCCACGGGTCTTCGATGTAAAGTGAACGGGTACCATCGCGGTGGTTGGCGATTTGATGGGTGTCGGCTTTGGTCTCGAGGTCCGCCCGCTCGACCGCGACGTGAGGCGGGTGCTGATCGGGCATGACCAGCGCCAGCTTAGTGTTGGCAAAGCGGAGTAGTGCCCAGCTTTCGTCCTGGTAGTCGACCGCGACGCGAAAACGGGCGGTGTAGAATGCTACGGCGTCAGCGATGTCGGTGACAGGAATCGCAATGTGGTGAATAGTCTCAAGATGCTCTCTCATGGGCACGCTCCGACTGGGTAATGGTCCACCTAACGCGACGATTCCTCTACATCGCCGACGCTATGCCAATCCGCCCGGATAACGAAAATCAGAGCGGATTGACCTAATCCGGTGCGTCCTACATCTCGGATCACCTTGTCGTTCTGGTGATCGTCATTGTTTCGGATGGCTGGCGGCTGCCCACCATTGATAGAAACTCTTGCCGAGTTGTAGGGTCCCTCGCGGAAACTCCGAAGAAGAGTCCTGGTGACCATCGTTGCACCTGTTAAGAGGGGTTACGCGCAATCAGTTGTTTGGCGATGATAATGCGCTGCATCTCGTTGGTACCCTCGCCGATCGTCATCAGCGGCGCGTCGCGATAGTAGCGCTCGATGTCGAACTCCTTCGAGTAACCGTAGCCGCCATGGATGCGCATGGCTTCGAGCGACACCTCGACGGCGGTCTCGGAGGCGAAGTATTTCGCCATCCCGGCTTCCATGTCGCAGCGCTCGCCGAGGTCGTAGGCCTGCGCGGCACTCTCGACGAGCAACCGCGCGGCTTCGACCTTGGTTGCCATCTCACCGAGCTTGAGCTGGATCGCTTGGTGTTTGCAGATCGGCTTTCCGAAGGTCTCACGTTCTTGCGAGTATCGAGTGGCGTCCTTCAACGCGGCACTGGCGAGGCCAACGCCACGCGCCGCTACGTTGATGCGCCCGATCTCAAGGCCGCCCGCGGCCTGGTAGAACCCTTGGCCCTCGACACCGCCGACTAAGTTAGATGCCGGAACCTTGAAGTCTTCGAAAACCAGTTCCGCGGAGTCGATCGACTTGTAGCCGAGTTTTTCTAGGCGACGCGACACCGTGAAACCATCGCCTTTTTCCACGATGAAAAAGCTCATGCCCTTGTGCGCCGGCGTGACCTGCGTATCCGTCTTGGTGAGCAGGGCATAGCAGGTGCCTTCGATCCCGTTGGTGATCCAGGTCTTGCCGCCGTTGATGACATAGTTGTCGCCGTCTTTGTCGGCGCGCGTACGGATACCCTGAAGATCGCTTCCGGCGTTCGGTTCAGTGAGGCCGAGGCCACCACGCAGTTCTCCGGTGGCGAAGCGTGGCAAGAAATGTTGCTTTTGTTCCTCGGTGCCGAACCGCTGCACCAGCGTCGCCATGATGAGATGCGAGTTGAAGATGCCGGTCAGCGCCATCCAAACCTCGGTGATCTTGATAACCACCTTGGCATAGGTCGAGGCCGACATGCCGAGGCCGCCATAGCGCTGCTCGATGATGGCGCCAAAAAGCCCCATCTCTTTCATCTGCTCGACGATTTCGTAGGGATACTCGTCCGCATGATCGAACTTCTTGACCACGGGTCGCACATCTCGTTCGAGCCATTTGTCGATCGTGTCGAAAATCTGGCTCTCTTCTTCAGCCGTCAGGCCGTCTTCTTCGATTTGTTCTGCAGCGCTCATTTCTGGTTCCTCCATCCATCCGCGCGAGCGGATGTGCGTTAGTTGTTTCAGCCCTTCGCTAACGATTAGTCGTCTACGGCATGCCCCCTCTTGGGAATCAACATCGACCGTTCGTAGGAGCAAACGACTACGCCATCTTGGTTCTTGCTGATGGTTTTGATCGTCACGATACCCTGATTGGGGCGGGACTTCGACTCGCGGACGGAAAGGACTTCCGATTCCGAGTACATCGTGTCGCCGACAAACATCGGAGCCGTCAGTTTGATGTCGTTCCAACCAAGGTTCGCGATAGCCTTCCCCGAGGTGTCAGCGACGCTTTGGCCCACGGCGATCGCCACGGTCAATGGGCTGGCGACAATGCAACGACCGAATTCGCTTTCTTTGGCGAACTCTTTGTCGAAATGCATTGGGTGCTGGTTCATCGTCAGGAGCGTGAACCACGTGTTGTCGGATTCGGTAATCGTCCGACCGGGGCGGTGCTCGTAGACCGCGCCGACTTCAAAATCCTCAAGGTAACGACCGGCGGATTCGCGATACCGCTTTTCTCCGATTTCTTTGGCAACGACGACCATTAATTCCTCCCAGAAACAGTGTGTTAGCTGTGCAGACTATTGACCGATCCCGGCCCGAAATGCAAGATTTGTTCGAACAAATTTTTATCCCATGGCCGTCATGATCGAGAAAAATCGTATCAGTAGCGCCGAATCTTCGGGAAATCAGCCGTTTCCCGCGGACGGTCCCGGAGCGATCACCGCCACCGACATCGCCGAGCAACTCCAAGCCGCGATTCATCGAGACGACTACCCCCTTGGGGCGAGCCTGCCCACCGAGGCCGCGCTGTGCGCGGCCTATGGCGCCAGCCGATACACCGTACGGCAGGCGCTGGGGCGCCTTACCAAACTGGGCATGATCGAACGCAGGCAAGGGTCAGGGTCGGTGGTCCGCGCCACCGAACCGCAAGTGTCCTACGCCCAGTCGATGGGGTCGCTCGACGAATTGATGCAATACGCCAAGGACACTGTGCTGACGGTCGACCGGGTGCGGCTTGAGAAGGCCGGCGCGCGGACCGCCCATATGATCGGGAGCGAGGTCGAGTCGGGGTGGCTCCATGTTAGCGGCCGGCGCCATACGATCGGGCGCCAGACCTCTCCCATTGCGTGGACCGATATCTATATCAACCCACGCTTTCGGGCGGTTGAAGACCACTTGGACAACAAGACGGTACCGGTCTATCGCTTGATCGAAGAATTGTTCGACCAAACGGTCGATCAAGTCGAACAAGAAATCAATGCCACACTAATCACCGGACGCATGGCGGAAAAACTGCAAATCGCCGCAGGCCAACCGGGTCTCCGCGTCATCCGACGCTATCTGAGCAAGGATGGATCGGTGCTGGCAGTGGCGGTAAACGTGCACCCGGCGAGCCGCTTTCGCTACTCGATGGTGCTGAACCGTGCGATAGGGCGCTAGCGTTCTAGGAAGCGATAATTTGCGCCAGTTGGTTGGGCCCATCATGGGCATGCCACAACAAGCTCGCGACATCTGCAAAGCGACACATCAACTCAAGATCGACCGGCCGATAGCTATAACGCGCTTGCGATCCGGCAATCAGCTGGCCGAACATCTCGCCTTGCCAGAACATCGGCACGTATAGCGATGACCCCATGCGCGAAGTTTTGAGGATTTGTTGAAAGTCGGCATGCTCATCGGTGTTGGCAAGCAATAAAGGTTCTTTTTCCCGGACAACGCGACCGGGATGGCCATGCTCGATGTCGATCTGCATGTGAATCTGTTCCGGCGGAAAGCCGCTTTGACCCACGAACACGTTGTGTTTGCGGTCGGGGGCGATCATCACGGTCGCCGCAACGGTGTATTGCGTTTCCCCTTCTTTGAGGCCGCCCGGTTTTAGGTGTGCCGTCTTGTCACCCAAGAGGTCCGCAACGCATGCCGTTACCACACGAAGGGCAGCTTCGGGCCCCGCCGCAACGAGGCCGTCCGCCAGGACTTTGACGAATGGATCCCACGCTTGCGCGGCAGTGGTGACCGTTTCGGTCGTCACGCCGCACCGGCGGGGTATTGCTCGGCGAAGGACTGCGCCATCTCCAACCGCGTGGCAATCCAAACGTCCTCGCGCGCGCGCACGTGTTTCAGAAAGGACTCGAACGCGCCGATCCGCCCGGGACGCCCGATGATCCGCAAGTGCAGCCCCAGCGACATGATCTTGGGCTCGCCCGCGACACCTTCGTCGTACAACCAATCGAAGGTGTCCGTTGCGTATTTCAGCCATTGGTCGGGTGTGAGCGCGGGGTCGGTCCAGAACTTCATGTCGTTCGAATCGACGGCATAAGGCATGATGATGAACGGCTTACCGGCAACATCCTCCCAGAACGGCACGTCGTCCGAGAAGTCATCCATATGGTAGGTGAAGCCTTCTTCGGCGAGCAGCCGCCGCGTGTTCTCGGTATGCAGGTATCGCGACAACCATCCGTAAGGTCGTGTCCCCGTGGTTTTCTCGATCGAGGTCACCGCTTTACGGATGTACTCGCGCTCTTGATCTTCGTCCATGCGGTGCTGGGCCTGCCAACGCCAACCGTGCGAACACGCCTCGTGACCCCGGTCGCGAATGTAGTCACCGATCTGCGGCGCCCTTTCGAGCGCTAGTGCACACGTTGTCCACGTCGCCTTGATGTCGTATTTGTCGAGCAGCTTGGCAACGCGCGGGAACCCGGCCTTGATGCCGAATTGGTAGTTCGATTCGTTGCCGAAGTTGCGCAACGGCCCGCGGACGAAGACCCCGAGTTCGTCAACCGGCTCCATTCCCTTGTCGCCGTCGAGAATGTTGCCTTCGGCCCCTTCTTCAACGTTAACGACGACCGACAAGGCGATCTTGGCATTGCCGGGCCACTTCATGACTTTTGTACTCACGCGCTGCGCTCCCTACTCGGCGGCCGCTCGGGCGGCCACGGTCCAATGTTGTTGGGCATACTGGACCGCGCGCGATAGCGCGCGACGGGCATCGTCCAGCATGTCGGTATATTGATGCCAGACATGGATCATCTCCGGCCACACTTCGAGATCAACCTGCGCGCCGTGCCGTTTGGCCTGACCATAAAGGGCAATGGAATCCCCCATCATCGCCTCGCTGCCACCGACTTGGATCAGCATCGGCGGCATCCCCGTCAAATCGGCGAAACATGGCGATACCATCGGCGCCCGAAGGTCGCCATCTTCGCCCACGTACAATTTCGCCATCCCGAGCAATCGCTCGCGTGTCGCGGTGGGGTCGACGCCGTCCAGCATGTCGTAGGTATCGAACGAACAACTCAGATCGGTCCACGGCGATTGCAACAAAAGCGATGCCGGCAAGGATTGTTTGCGTTCCGCACGGGTCAGACTGAGAGAAAGCGCTAGGCCGCCACCTGCGGAATCGCCACTCACGGCAATGGCTGACGCCGTTAGGCCCTCGTCCTCAAGCCAGTCGAAGGCGACCAACGCGTCATCCAGCGCTGCAGGACAGGGATGTTCGGGCGCGAGGCGGTAATCGACCATGTAGACCGGCACCTTGGCCTCGGCCGCGAGATAGGCCCCGATCGAGCGATGCGTCGTCGGCGAGCCGAATTCGTAGCCACCGCCATGCAAGTGCACGATCGCGCGACTGGTATCGGCATCGGCCACCGTCAATCGTTCGGCGGCGACCCCGCCCATATCGATCCTCGCGAAATTGACTCCCTCGGCGATCGGGCGGCGGCTCGTCAAGGCTTCGCGAAGCTGCCGAATTTCCTCCCGCGTCGCCTTGGCGGGTGGGGCCGTTTCCTTAATGTATTCGCGGACCGCAAGAATTTCGCTCATGAGGCCTCCCTAATGCATCTCTTGACCACCGGAGACATCGAGGTTCTGCCCGGTGACGTAGTCGGCTTCGGAGGAACACAGATAGGCGCAGGTCGCGGCAATGTCGCTGGTTTTGCCAACACGACCCAAGGGAATTTGCTGGGCACGCGTGGCCAGTAATTCCTCCACCGTGATGCCCAGAGACTTGGCGCGAAACTCGTTTTGGCGCGCGCCCAATCCTGTCGTGATGTGGTTCGGGCACACCGTATTCACCGTGATGTTGTGGCCGCCGAACTCCAGTGCCGCAGTACGGGTGAGGCCGACCAAGGCATGCTTCGAGGAAACATACGCCGCAAGGTCGGGAAAACCTCGCTTGGCCGCCTGGGATGCGATCGAAATGATTCGCCCGCCACCGCCCTGCGCAATCATTTGCTTGGCTGCGTGTTTGATCCCGAAGAAGGCGCCGCGCAGGTTGACCTCCAAGACAGCATCCCAGTCCTCTTGGGTCAGCTTGAGGGTCGAGTTCATGATGTAACCGACACCGGCGTTGTTCACCATGATGTCCAATGCACCGAATTCTTTGACGGCGGTCTCGATCGCGCCTTGTACCTGCGTTTCATCGCGAACGTCGCACACCGCGGCAACCGCTTGACCGCCCCCGGCGTTGATATCGTCAACGATCGACTGTAGTTCCACGGCGGTGCCGATGTGCTCCGCGCCGAACCGTTCCCCTTTCGGCGCCCCAATATCGGTCAGCACCACCTTGGCGCCTTCGGCAACGAACCGGCGCGCCACGGCTTCGCCAATGCCGCCGTTCCGGCCAGCGCCGGTAACGACCGCTACCTTGCCGTTGAGGTCGTACATCCCTAGTGCATCTCCTCGCCGCCGGAGACATCTAGGTTCTGCCCCGTAATGTATGGCGCCTGGTCCGAGCACAGGAAGGCCGCGGTCGACGCGATATCGCTCGTCAGGCCGACGCGGCCGAGCGGTATGCGTGATTGCATTGCCGCCATGTAGTCATCTTCGCTTTGCCCCCCTGCGGCACTGAAGTGCTCGTTTTGCCAGGCACCAAGCCCGGTCGTGACGTGGTTGGGACAGATCGAATTGACCCGGATGTTATGCGGCCCGAATTCTAGCGCTGCCGTCCTGGTGAGGCCGACGACACCGTGCTTAGACGACACATAGGCCGCCGCACCGGCGAATCCGCGTTTCGCCGCTTGGGAGGCGATATTGATGATCGAGCCGCCGTTGCCTTGCGCGATCATCTGCTCGGCCGCATGTTTGATGCCAAAGAAGACGCCCCGAAGATTGACGTTAAGGACGGCATCCCAGTCTTTTTGCTCGAGATTGAGGATGTCGGTCATCAAGTAACCGATCCCGGCGTTGTTGATCATGATGTCGAGGCTACCGTAGGTATCCACCGCTTTTTTCACGGCGGCCGCCACTTGGTCTTCGTCCAGGACATCGCAAATGTGCGGCGTCGCTTCCCCGCCGGCCTGCTTGATCTCGGCGGCGATTTCATCCATTTCGGCGGTGGTGCCGATGTGTTCGGCGGCGAACTGCGCGCCTTTCTCGGCACCGATATCGGTGATTACGACCTTCGCGCCTTCGGAGGCGAGCCGCTTCGCCATGGCTTCGCCCAACCCGCGATGGCGTCCGGCGCCGGTCACCAACGCAACTTTGCCGTCGAGTGCGTACATTTTCGCCTCCCTATTCCTCGATCACCACGGCAGCTGCCCGCCGTTCATGGCGATGCACTGTCCGGTGATGTATTCCGCATCGTCGCACGCCAACCACGAAACCGCGGCGGCGACGTCTTCAACCTTGCCCCAGCGGCCCCAGGGCACCTCGTCCTTCAAGGCCTGATAGGCATCGTCCCGGGTCAGGTCTTGCGCGCCGGCGATCTTATCGAGGAGACCGCTCATCATCGGCGTTTCGACGTGACCGGGCGTGTAGCAATTGACCCGAATGCGATGCGGCGCGAGTTCGCCTGCCGCCGCCTGGCTCATCATGATAATGGCAGCCTTGGTCGCGCAGTAGTGGGCAAAATTCGGCACGCCTTTGCGACCACCGCCGGAAGAGGCGTTGACGATGATCCCGCCCTTGCCCTGGGCAATCATCTGCTGCGCCCCCACCTTGGTGCCGAGAAAGATGCCGTTGATGTTTACGTCCATCATGCGCCGCCAATCCTCCGCCGCGGTCTCGACGATCGGCGAGAACATAATGTAGCCCGCGTTGTTGACCATGATGTTCAGGTCGCCGAATTGCTCGACGGCTTGGGTGACGCACGATGACAGGGCGGCTTCTTCCCGGACGTCCGTTTCGATCGCCTGGGCATTGGCGCCGAGCGTGTCGGCCAGCGCCGTGGCACTCGCCATGTCGATATCGGCGATGACGACATTAGCGCCGTCGGCATGAAGGCGCTCGACAATACCCCGCCCGATGCCGTTGGCACCGCCGGTAACGACGGCCGTCTTGCCGCTGTGACGATCCGACATCCGCCTAGCCGGCGAATTTCTCGGTCACGATAAAGATGGGATTGTCCGCATACTTTTGGAAATCGGCCGCCACCTTCTGCATCCGGGGTTCTTTGCCGATATCGCCGACCAGCGCATCCAGGCCGGTGACATGAAGAATCTCGAAATACTTGTAAGGCGGCTTCTTCTTGGACCCGAAGATCCCTTCCGCACGAAACACTTTGAAGTCCTTGACGGATTTGAGCCCGCCGGCGATCGGCACGTCGGTCTTTTGCGCCCATCTTTCGTAGGCCGCGGGCTTTACGCCACGCCGCAAGTTGAACAGCACGATGAGCGTGCGGGCTTTGGTCGGCGCCGCTTTGCGCCGCGCCTTTTTGGCGGCGGGACGCCGCTTGGCAACCTTCTTCTTGGCTTTTTTCGGCGCGGCTCTACGCGTCGCCTTGGCTTTGGGTTTCCGCGTCGCCTTGCGCGCCGGCTTTTTCGCGGCCTTTGATTTTGCTGCTTTCTTTCTCTTGATCGCCATCTGATCCTCCCCAGGACACCGTGCGTCTGATCCGTTTCGTCATCGGGTGGTGCTTAGATCACCTTGCCCGCGATTATAGATGCGACGGGCGGCGTGGCCAGCCTTGGCGCTAAGCAACCGGTCCCGGCTTGCCAAGGATGAGATCGCTGGCCTTCTCGCCGATCATGATCGAAGGCGCATTGGTATTGCCCCCAACCAGCGTCGGCATGATCGACGCATCCGCGACCCGGAGCCCCTCGACGCCACGCACCCGCAACTGTGGATCGACGACCGCGTGATCGTCCGTCCCCATTTTGCAGGTCCCGACGGGGTGGTAGATCGTTTGGGCGGTTTCGCGAATCCAGGCGTCAATCTGGTCGTCGGTGGTGATATCCGGCCCGGGCGTCTGCTCGTCGCCGCGCAAGGCATCGAACGCCTTTTGAGCGAAAACCTTGCGCAAAATTTTCACGCCATCGCGAATCGTTTGAATGTCGTTGGGTGCTGAAAGGAAATTAGTGTGGATGGCGGGCGGCGCTTGGGGATTTGTGGAACGGGCACGCACCCAGCCGCGGCTTTCCGGCCGTAGGCAGCAAATATTGGAAAAGAACCCATGGGTGTGCAGACCGCCCATATCGGGCCCCAGCCCCGGTAGAAAATGAAATTGGATATCCGGCATATCGAGTTCGGGCCGCGTCCTGACAAAGCCCCCGGCCTCGAGTGGAAATCCTGCCGCCGGCCCGGTGCCGAACAGCGCCGCTTGGAGCAGAGCAAACGGTGCGACATGGGGCTTGAACATGCTGAGGAACGTAATGGGCTGGGTGCACAGATGCTGCACATAGACCGCCACGTGGTCCTGCAGGTTCTGACCCACGCCTTTGCTCTCTGCCACCACCGGGACGCCAATGTCGGCCAAATCCTCTGAACGCCCGATGCCCGATAGCTGAAGAATGGCGGGGGAATTGATCGCCCCTGCGCTGAGTACGACCTCGCGAGACGCCTGCGCTTGAATGCGTTCACCGGTCCGCTCGTACTCGACCCCGATCGCGCGACGACCCTCGAACAACACCCGGGTCGTATGGGCGTGGGTGACAATATCCAGGTTGGGCCGTTTCTTGGCCGAGCGTAGAAACGAAACCGCCGTGCTTTGGCGACGCCCGTTCGCAATAGTGAAGTCGTAGCGGCCGAAGCCCTCCTGCTGGGCCCCGTTGAAATCATCGGTAAACGGGTAGCCCGCAGCTTGTCCGGCCTCGACGAATGCGTCGAAGAGCGGGTTCTTCATCGTGCCGCGCCCAACCCTGACCTCGCCGTCATCGCCGTGGAAGCCGTCATGACGATCGAGGTGCCGTTCGGAGCGGCGGAAATACGGCAGCACGTCGTCGTAGGCCCAGCCTTCGCACCCGGATTGGCGCCAAAGATCGTAATCGCGCGCGTGCCCGCGAATGTAGACCATGCCGTTGATCGACGACGATCCACCCAATGTCTTGCCGCGCGGTATAAAGATCTCGCGATCGTTCAGATTGGGATCAGGCTCGGAGTTGTAGAACCAGTTGCTCATCTTCGACGGATAGAGAACGCCGCACAGCAACGGAATATGGATCATCGGATTGAGGTCGCGCCCGCCGGCCTCCAAAAGTAGCACCCGATTGTTCGGGTCTTCGGAAAGCCGGTTGGCCAGCACGCAACCGGCCGAGCCCGCGCCCACAACAATAAAGTCGTAGGTCGTCATGGTGCGCTCAGCCTGGCGGTTAGTGCGCGGCGGGTTCGTCGGGCAGATCGCCCTCGGCCACGCGCCAGCAGCGGACGCTGCGCCCGTCGTCGAGCTTGGTCAATTCCTGCGGCAAGTCGCGACACTTGTCGACCTGCGACGGGCAACGACCGTAGAGGTAGCAACCTTTCGGCAGATTCTCGGTAATCGGGCTCGGGATTTCGCCCTCCAGCGTCTCGCGCACCTCGCGATCGACTCGGCGGTTGGCCGTGTCGGGAAACAGATGCGACGACAGCAACGCGCGCGAATAGGGATGGCGCGGGCGATTGAACACCTGGTCTTTGGTGCCGACCTCGACGACTTGACCGAGGTAAAGAACGACGACGCGGTGGCAGATGTATTTCACCGTCGTCAGATCGTGCGAGATGAACAGGTAGGAGATACCCAGTTTGGCCGACAAATCCATCAGCAGCTGGATGATTTCTGCCGTGGTTTCCGGCGTGAGCGCGGAGGTCGGCTCGTCGAGCACGATGAAATCGGGGTTGGAAGCGATCGCGCGGGCGATCGATGCGCGTTGCTGCCGGCCTGCGCTCATCTCGCGCGGCAGCGCGAAACGCATAGAGGGCTCCAGCCCGACGAGGGTCAGCAATTCGGTGATGCGCTGCTCTTTTTCCTCGGGCGACAAATTGGTGTGTAGCTTGAGAGGCTCGCTCAACACCTGATGAACGGTCCAACGCGGGTTCAGCGAATCCAACGGATCTTGGAAAACGATCTGAAGATCGCCGCGGAATTTGCGGAATTCGTTGGACCGAATATCGGCGAGGTTTTTCTCTTGGAAGAGAATTTCACCCTGCGTGGGCTCGACGAGCCGCAAGACGCAGCGACCGATCGTGGTCTTGCCGGATCCGGACTCACCGACCAGGCCCAAGCATTCGCCGGGCCGTAGTTCAAAATCAACATGTTCGGCGGCATGAACCTTCGAATCCGAGCCTCGGATCGGGAACAGTTTGCTCAGGTCTTTAACTTCGAGAATTGGCGGCGCTGTCCGATCGATCTTGCCGAGCACCGACTCGCCCGCCTCTTGCGCCTCGCGCTGCAGCTGAAGGATTCGCCGACTGTACTCATGCTGGGGCGATTTGAAGAAGGTATAGACGTCGGCGTCTTCGACGATCGTCCCCTCATGCATGATCACGACACGGTCGCAATAGTTGGCGACGATGCCCAAATCCTGCGTGACGAGCACCACGGCGGAATTGGTTTGGCGGCAGCTATCCCACATCTGATCGAGGAACTGGGCCTGAATGGTCACGTCGAGACCCGACGTCGGTTCGTCGGCGATCAGCAGCTTGGGCTTGGAACTCAACGCGATCGCGATCAACACGCGCTGCGCCATGCCGCTCGACAGTTCGTGGGCGTAGGCTTTGACGCGTCGTTCGGGGTCGTTGATCCCGACCATGCGCAACATGCTGACCGCGTGATCCCATGCTTCGCGTTTGCCGACGTCGTTATGGGCGCGATAGACGTTGGCGATCTGGTCTCCCACCCGCATCATCGGATGAAGCGAGTAACGCGGGTTTTGGACGATCATGCCGATATCGCGCCCACGCATTTGACGCACGGTTTCCTCGTCCATCTTGAGGATATCGTCACCGGAGAAGTTGACCTGGCCCGTTTCGATGACGCCCGGGGGACGCACGAGGCCCAGGAAAGACATCGCGGCCGTCGACTTACCGCAACCGGGTTCGCCCATCAGACCGACGAATTCACCTGGCTTCACCGTCAGGTTGAAATCGCGAACGGCGAAGACATCCGGGCCCTCCACGATGGGAAAACGGACGGAGAGATCTTTCACCTCGAGGATGTTCCCGGACGACGACCCGGCGACCGTTGATTCGTTTGTTTCAGCGACCATGGTCATTCCTACCGGTAATCTTCTTCAAGGCCGTGCCCGACAGCGGCATAGCCAAAGATGGTGAGCGAGATCGCTACACCAGGAAAAATCGACTGCCACCATTCGCCGAGAATGATCTGCGGCGCACCCAGCGCAATCATGAGGCCCCACTCTGCCGTCGGCGGGCGGACGCCTGCGCCAACGAAGCTGAGGCCAGATGTCAGTAGAATGGCGAAACCAACCGTCGTCGAAAGTTGGATCAGCGAAGGCACAAGCGAGTTCGGCAAGACGTGTTTGAACGCCACTTTGAATTCGGAGTTGCCGACGGCGCGCGCCGCCTCGACATATCCGCGCGGCATCTGACCTAACACCTCGGCCCGCGTGAGGCGAATGAAGATCGGCAAGTAAACGATCGTGAGCGCGATGACGATGTTCACCGTGCTGCGACCGGAAAGCGCTACCAGGATCATCGCCGTGATGAACACCGGGAAGGCTTGAAGCAGGTCGGAAATCCGCATCAGGATTTCAGTGGAGAAGTGGCGGAAGAACCCGGCCAACAGGCCCAGCGTCGTGCCGATCACCATCGAAAGCAGCGCGGCGATCAACGCGATCTGCAGATCCGTCTGAGGCGCGGAGATCGTCCGCGAAAAAATATCGAGACCCGAGTTATCGGTGCCGAACCAATGGGGCGGATCAGCCCCAAGGAACACCGTGTCGATAAACAAACCGGGCCAATCCAACAGGTTCGGCGGACCGACCGATACGTTGCCGGTGGCAAAGTTCGGATCGTAAGGCGCAATGATAGGCCCAAAGAATGCCAAGAAGATCGAGAGGAAAACAATGATCACGCCAAAGGCGAAAAGCTTTTCCTCCTTGAACTTCTTAACCAGATCGATCTGACGACGCTTGGTCGGCACCGTCTCGACGACCATATGAGGTTCGACATGCTGATCAATGTCTTCGGGCGTTTCGATGTGCCCCTGCGGGTTGGCTGGCTCGTTCATCTGACCTGACCTAGAACGCAATCCGCGGATCAAGGAAGGCATGCAAGATGTCGATGGCGAGGTAAATCACCAACGACACCATCGCGATCACCAAAACGGTTCCTTGGATGGCGGGAAAATCGAGATTGAGGATGGAGCGGATCGAGTATTCCCCGATGCCACCGAGCGAATAAATCAATTCCACGGGCACGGCGCCGCCCAGTAGGAACCCGTAGATGATGGCCGTGAGGGTCATCGCCGGCGCAAGCGCCGCCCGAAGCGCGTAGCGCGCGACCTTCTTCCGGGGCAGACCGGCGCTACGGGCATAGAGGATGTAGTCCGAGCGCAGCACCCGCAGCATGTTCTGACGCACCATTTTCACGATCGGGCCCGACACCACGAAGACGAGTGTGAAGACCGGCAGCATCAAGTGCTTGCCCGCGTCGATCCACACGTCGAACCGGCCGCGAAGCAGCGAATCGATCATGATGAACCCGGTAATCGGATCAGGCGCGGTCAGGAAGGGATTGAGCCGTCCGAGCGGTGCCGGCGCCGATGGCCACCCGGCCTGCTGGAAGACGAAAAAGAAAACGAACACGAACATCAGGCCCCACCAGAATTCTGGTTGAGAGCCCGCGAACAATCCCCAGACGAAGGTAAAGCGATCCGCGGCACCTCCAGGCCGCGTCCCACTAGACATCCCCAGTGGCATTGCCAGCAAGAAGGCAATGATGAGCGCGTACGTAATGAGTTCAAGCGTAATGGGAAGAAACCGCGTGACCTCTTCAAGGATCGGCGAACCCGTCACCCACGACTCGCCAAGGGTTCCTTGCACGATCCCGGGGTCGCCCGTGGACGAAAAAATCCCCAAGTAATTTCCGAGCTGCTGAAGTTGGTGTTCGTGAAGCCCCAACGATTCCGTTGCTTGCTTCACCGCCTCTTCGGTTGCATTCAGCCCGACAATGCGCGCGACGGGGTCCGCGTCCAAACCGCGGATCAAAAAGAATACGACGAGCGAAATGCCGATCAATTGCAAGACCGCAATCGCCACCCTTTTCGCGATAAATCGCCAGACCATGTCGCCTCCCAAATCCCCGGTCGAACCCGTGCGGGTCCCGCAATACGACGCCGACGTGCGACTTTTCTGCCGCTTTTCGCCCGACGGTGGGGGACTCTCCCATAACCTTCCCCCAAGTCAAGAAAAATGACCGGATTTCTGCGCTAGAGTGCGACGCGAGAATTCAACCAAACGGAGACAATCCATGCCCGTCACGATCAAAGAGGTCACCAGCGAACCTCTGGCGCAAGATACCTTCGCCCTCTTTGGCGATGTCCTCGCACCAGGCGACGGCGGGCTGGACAACCGCGACTTGCTTTCAATGGGCTACGCCAGAATGTCCGACGACGTCGACGACGACCGGCTCGACGATTTCGACGTACTGGATTACTGGGGCGGCATTGCGACGATCTCGCGCGAGGCCATGCGTCTTGGGTACCTGCGGCCCAAGAAACGGCCGTTGGCGTTCTCATGGTTTGAGCGCCATCTCAAAGGGACTCAGACCTTTGTGCCGCTGAACGGCGCGCGCAGCGTGATCGCCGTCGCCCCGCCTTACGACGCCGACGATCCAGCGGCGGTTCCAAAGTTAGACGAGGTACGCGCGTTCGTCCTCGATGGCAGCATGGGTGTCAACTTGCATCCCGGCACCTGGCACTGGACGCCGTTCCCGCTCGACGCGCGCAGCGACTTCATCATTTTGGTGCGCGAAAGCGTCGCCGAAGACGACCTCAATTTCATCGATTTGGAGAAACGAATGGATACGCGCATCCAAATCGCGATGCCCGGTCAGTCGTAAGTCAGTTCTTGCGCAAGGTC
>Ga0181588_10001196_pt1 | contig 23311 bp, 16 predicted proteins | sample 071ome_26_FD_148607 | JGI IMG/M metagenome (GOLD analysis project Ga0181588, IMG submission 148607) | Coastal salt marsh microbial communities from the Groves Creek Marsh, Skidaway Island, Georgia - 071409BT metaG (spades assembly) | ecosystem: Environmental > Aquatic > Marine > Intertidal zone...
ACGTTGAGCACATGTTTTTCATTTTTTTTTCCCACAGCACTCGTTTTTGAAGTGAAGCTTATCTCTTCTTGCGCGTTGGTTTTCGACTTTCAAAAAAACAAACAAAACAAACAAAAAAAAAACGCCAATTTTGCTGCTCGCATCCACGTGCCTAAATTTACAAATCGTCGTTTTGAATGACTACGTGTTTCTATAAAGCTATAACGTTATACAATTTGTGGTAGTACAGCGCTCTCTCGAGTTCTTCTTCTTCTTCTTCTTCTTCTTCTTCTTCTTCTTCTTCTTCTTCTTCTTCGTCATTCAGAGCTCTCGCACGCCGCACTTTCGAACGATTTCTAAAAATCCTCTCTCGGTGACGATGCTGCTTTTTTTTTCACCCCTCGCTTCGCTCAAATCGTACGCGTCGAGCATGTTTTCAATCTCCGCGAGCGTCCAATCGTGGTAACCGTATTTCGCGCACAAATGGAGAAGGTTTTGGAGAGTGAATCCTTCTTTTTTTCCTCCCGCCTCGTCGTCGCAGCGGCAGAGCTCCTCGAACGCGTTTCGGATCGTTTCCTTCGAAGGGAGCTTTCCTCGTCCTCCTTTTTTTCTTCTTCGTCGTCCTTTCTTCGCGTCGTCGACGCCTTGTTCGGATTCAGATTCGTTTTCCAATTCTTCTTCTTCTTCTTCTTCGTCTTCTTCTTCGTCGTCGTCGTCGCTCGAGGTCTCTCCTCCCTCTTCCTCCGACGAGAGCGCACTTTTCCTCCTCTTTGTCCTCTCCTCCCGTTCTCTCTCTCGTCCTCCTCGAGTCGTCGACATCGCCGGCCCGTTCGATTCGATTCGAGAGAGAGAGAGAGAGAAAAAAAAAGTATGGAGCAAACTCTTCGCGTTATTCTTTTTTTCCATCATCAAAACTTCAAATATTTATTCCTCTTCTGCTCTTCACTTCTCTCTTTGCGAAGAAGAACGAACAAAAGTCGCGCCCGCGCGGCGCCCGAGAGAAAGAAACGGCAGTTTTACTTACGCGCTCATCGCATCGCTCTCGTCTTTTCCTTTTCTTTTCCGAAAGAGAGAGAGAGAGAGTGAACATAAAAAGAGCGACTCGGCATAAAATTCTTTCGTCGTTGTTGTTGTTGTTGAAAAGTGTAACTAACATTTTTGAGTCCCGCGAAGATGTTCCGGAAGAAAGAGAGAGAGTCCTCGTCGCAGTCCCAGTCTTCGTCGCCTCCGAAAGGCGCTGGTGGGAGTGGTGGGAGCGCTGGTGCTGGTGGTGGTGGGAGCAGCATGGCGTACGCGGCGTTAGTCTTGGACGCACCCTCGGGGAAACCATCGAAAGCTTTGAAAAACTCGGGGTTTCCGAGAACCCATTTTAAGTGTCCGGATGGCAGATACGCGCTTGGGAAACAGTATTTAGTCGTTCCGGAGAGCACGGATAAAACGACTTCCTCTTCGCGAAAAGAACTAAAGACGAAAGGCTTGGAAGATTTCGTGTATTCGGGCGCGCATAAGCACGATCCGAGCGCGTCGATTTTGCTGACACATTTCTACGACGCGACGCATAGGATGACGGCGAAACTTTTATTCGTGGCGAAGGGCGAAAGCGTGGCTATGTTTGATTACAACGCGCCGAGTAAAGACGGTTGCGTGAAAATTTTAAAGATTGATCGATTGAATGAACGGAGCAGCAGGAGTAGTTCGAGTTATTTTTACAGTCAAACGGGCGGCGGCGGGTCTCACGGCGTGGACGAGGACGGGAGAGAAACGATTACGTGTATGGCTTGGACCGGGGAACGCGTGAATGATTGGAAGTTTGCTGACGTGCAGCACGGTACGAGTGGAAATAACAGACCACCATCAGGGACTCATAATAATAATAATAATAATAGCAATCCTGCATCATTAGCAGGTATAACGGGCGTGAAGGATGAATACGTCCCGGATATGTTCATCGGTTTGAGTTCGGGTGCGATGTTAGCTGTGAAACTTCGAAAGTCCTTCTCGGATAAGAGAGCAAACACTACGAAGCGAATTTTGCACAAGATGCGCTATCAACCGCAAACAAAAAATACAATCTCTTCATCAGGAAGTGCGCACAGAACGACGTGCTTGAAAGTATCTCCAGACGGGAAGATTGTTGTTTCCTTACACGCGAGCGGCGACATGTACCTGTACGACAGAAGCTTGATGGGATTCGAGTCCTCGCAACCAAACACGACCGCAAACTCCGGGAATTCAATAGCAGAGGTAACACAATTTGCACCAATATTGTACCCCGAAGATTCGAGGTTGGATGTCACGACGTCTTCAACGACGACAAATCCGCGCTCACGATGGCATTTTGGCGCTGCGCCGTTGGAATCGTGTGCATTTTCTCAGTCTGGAAAGAAACTATGCGTTTGCAGCAGAGATGGTATCGTACGCATCATCGATATCGCAAGAGCTTGGAGGAAAACTAATAAAAATAGCAGAAAAAGTAGCATTAGCAGCAATGGTAGCAACAGTAGCGAAGAAAATATTTTCACTGTTGCGAGATTTATCGATAGCGGTTTCAAAAGTTATTTCGGCGCGATATTTGCCGTAGCTTTTAGTCCGTGCGGTAGGTTCATCGCGGCCGGTGGCGAAGCCGCCGTCGTTGAAATGTTTGATTGCAAACAAAAGTGCGTAATAGCATACGGTGGTTCTGGTCATCAAAGTTGGGTCACAGACATATGTTTCGATGTGCACATGATGACTGCGCCCGATGGGAATAGTACGTACGCATCTTCTTCTTCTTCGGCGATGCATAGCAACGCCGATAACGATCACGACGAAGACGAAGACTCAGATTCAGATACGAACGGCGTGAACGATGTTGAACCAGGTACCTTGCGCGTTTTTTCGGTAGGCGCGGACTGCCAAATGTGCGTCTGGGACTTCATCACCGAAGCCTTCATCCATGAAGGCGACGAAGGATACAAGGAAGAGGAAGGAGTAGAAGACTCCGATTCAGACCGTGACACCCTGATGTGCGACGATGGTGATTATGGCGAGAGACATCCACACCACAGACGTCAACGTTCGAATAGTGTCCCCATCAGTGGTAGTAATATTTCGCGTGAAATCAATTTCGTCGATGAAGACTACGACGGTTCTCCAATGACGACGAAGAGAAAAGATGACCACGACGAGGCAGATCTAATCGTTGAGTCGATGAAACGAAACGAAACGACGAGACTTTTGCCAGTCATGGCGCACAAGTTTCACGATCGACCAATAGCAAAGGTACGCACGAATGAGCACGGGATTTTGACGTCTTGCGACTCTGGAAAAGTGAAACTGTGGTCTAGACCAGTAACTAAGGAGCGTTACTTGACATTCATTGAAGAAGAAGGCGAGGAAGGTTAAAATAATACAACTACAAACAACGCGCGACGAGTCGATAAATATTAATGATATCATTATAATCATCTCTATACAAATCTTCTCTAAATACATATGCAAAAAAATCATCCAATTTTTCATCGTCTTTGTAAGTTATCCGCCGCTGGAAATGTGTAAGTCTACTTGTAACACTCTCTTGACTTCTTCGTACGTCACAAATGCGATGGCAATGCTCGGCATGACCTTGATGTAATTCGCGCTCAAGCCGTGGAAAAACGCACCCATCCCTTCATATCTAGCAATTTTACCGAAGCAGTCCATCATGCCGCTATATTTCGCTTTTTCCATAGTCTTACTGGCGCTGCCTTGCCAACCGGCGACTTGTAAACGCCGCCTGACAACGTCGAAAGGATACGCAACCGTTTGTCCAACCGCGCCGGCAAATCCCCCGCAAGTTAACGATTGCACAACCGTTAAGTCCTTGCTCGATTTCAATTCTAATTTTGCCGCCAACATATCTTTTAGCGTCTCGTATACGGCAAAATTCAAACCGACGTACGGAATCACCCCAATCACGCTCGGCAATAAACCTTTATACAAACTACCGACGCCTTCGTGTTGAATGATCTTTCTCGTCGCGTCCACCATCCCGTTGTATTGATGCACCGTCCCAGCTTGCACTGTCAACCTTCCTCTAACCATATCCAGCGGATAAACCGACGTCATCGCGATAATGCCAGCCCCAGCACCGCCGGCTAATCGATTAAACACGTTCATCTCGCACTCTGGGTCTAAAGTCCTCCGAAACTGAAATATCGCATCCGTTATGCGTTCGTAGCAGAAGAACTTCACCGCAGAGTTTGGAATAATACGTATGCAGTTCGCCCCGTTCCCGATAAAGAACCCTCTCACGCCATCCTTTTGTAAAATCGTGCCCAATCCTCTGTACACCGTCGCGTACTCCGTCGCCGCGCGACCGTGGACTTGCTGCAGAATCTTCAATCGCTCTAAAGGCGCAACCGCGGTCCTCGAGACCCCACCGGCGATCCCTCCGGCGAACAAAGATTTCGCAATCGACGTCCACGTGTGCACTTTCGGTTCGTGTCCTCCGTTCTTACTCTCCTCGGCCGCGGAGTACGCGATAAAAGACGCCGCCGCCGCGCGAGAGGAAGCGACGTTTCCATTCCTCAAAGCCGCAAATTTCCGATGATATCGACGAACGCCATCGGCAAAATACAAAGAATAACGAGGGTCAGAAGTGCTCGTTAAAAACGACGACCGGATTCTTTGCGACAGCAGTCGCGTGGTTTCCGACGTCGTCGTCCGCGCGCCGCGTCGTCTGCCACTCGTCGTCGCGGTCATCTCCAAAAGCTGTTGTTGTCGTTGTTTAACACGCGCTCGAGCTCGATGAGTGAGGTGTGAATTTGCTGGTTCGATGCTGTTTTTTTTCCCCAAATTTTTTTTTTTGTTTTTTGCGCGAAGCAACCACAACGCGAGAGACCAACAAAAAAGGTCTTCATTACTTCTAGACGCGTTTAAAAGAAAAAACCATCATGACGGCCAGAATCACGTACAAAAGACGGTGAGTGTGTTTCATATCATCTTTTTCGTCGTCGATGAAATAATCGCGCGCTCGAGAGTTTCGTTCGCGCGATGCGTTCGCATCGAGTGGGAGGCGTCGTTCGCATCCTCGCGCGAGAGAGACATTTTCTTTTTTCGAGCGCGATGCGGTGTTTTCCTTCTTCGATGAGGAGGGGCTTTTCATTGGAGAATTTACGCTCGCGCGGTTGAGGATGACGCGAGGGTTAGATGCGCGCGCGCGCGTTCGAATTACGGCGAGATGGATAGATTGCGCGTAAAGAGTGGTTTTGCATCGATGGAGCGGCGCGTGGAATGCGTTTTCGGCGTCGGTTTTCGTAATCGATTTTTGTTTCGGGGGCCCTGATGGGGCTCTCTCTCGCCCTCCTCTCCCGTGTTTTTTTACTCAATCGCTCACCCATTTTCCTTTTCTCCTTTCCTTTGGCGATAAAAACAGACACTGCTACGCGACGAGATCGAACAAGATCCGCAAGCTCAGACTCCCGGGCGGCAAGTTAGGCATCCAGTACGTGAAGAAGAAGACGAAAGGTCCGCAAACGCCGTCTGGTGACCACGGGAAAATTCACGGCGTCCCCCACTTGAGAACCCAAAAGTACTCGAGAAAACACTTAGCGAAGAACAAGAAGACGGTGAACAGAGCTTACGGCGGGGTTTTGTCTGGCGGTGCGGTTAGAGAAAGAATCGTTCGCGCGTTCTTGGTCGAGGAGCAAAAGATTGTGAAGAAGGTGTTGAAGTTGCAAGCGGGCAAGTAATTTGTTCGAGCGACCCGAACCAGAGAAGAGATAGAAAGACCTTTGTAATAGCAATATAAACCTTTAGACGAATCACATACATTAACACATATTATATCGTATCGTTTCATATTTTTGTTTCGTTTTCACTACAAGTTTGTTTATACATTGTTTCTCTCTCTCTCTCTTTCTCTTTTACCCTGCTGCTATGCTATTTATATATCTCGTCTGCGCGCTGCCTGCGCTATTTGTTCTCAATAATTCAACGTTTCGCTAACTCTTTCACCTCCTCCTCTGTTGACCGGCGTTACGGAAATACGGAAATCCTCGCCGCTGGACTCTCCCTGGGCGTCGCCGAAGTCTCCAAAACGTCGCGACACACGGGACAGCTGTTTTTCGTTTTAAACCACTCATTCACGCACTCGTTGTGAAACACGTGCCCGCACCTCTTCAACTCGCACACCTCCTCGCCTTTCTTCATCTCTTCCAAACACACCGAGCACTGCGTGTCAGTCTTCTCGTTTACATTCCCGTTTCCTCCTGTTTTCATCTTCTTCGTCTTTTTTCCGTCCATCTCTTCTTCTTTTTCTCCTTTCATCGTAAACCTTCGCAGCATTTCTTTCTTCGCGTTTTCGCTCAGCGGTTGTTCGAACCGCCGGTCGTCCAAATCGAAGAAGTTCATGTTCCCATCTCCGTTCATCGCTCGCTCGAGCATCTCTTCGAGCATCTCCTCAAATCTAGTCGCCTGTCTCTGACGCGCCGGTGATGGACTAGGTCGAGAAGCGGGTGTTTCCTCGTATTCCGTCCACACCGGTCCTTCAGAAAACAACCCGTACTGGGCCACCGAATCTCGAAACGGCACGAGCTCCAAAAAATCACCCTCGCCGCACGCCGGACAAATCGGCGGTAAATGCTCCTCATCCAACGTGGACGCGCACGTGAACCGCTCGCACTGGTGACACCATATTCGAAACGTTATTTCTCTGTTCGTGTTTTGTTCGATTTGCGTCGTTGGACTTTGTTCGTGGTCGTCTTCTCGCCGTCGTTGTCCTCCTTCTGCTGCTGGCACCTCGTCAACTTCAGCCGCTGTCGAGCTCGGCGGGTTGAGTCTGTGTTGTCGCCGAGGAGGCATATTCAGTTACCAGCGTTAGGCGATAGTGAAGGTTGCGTCGTCTCTCGCTTCTTCTCTCCGCTCTGTCTTTGCTTTTTTATTTTCCCCGTATCAACAGCCACTCGAAGTGAAAGTCTGACGATTCTGAAGCGTTACTGTTTCTCACGTATTGACTTTTTAAGTGCCTCGTAGTGCCAAAAAGGAGACGATGAAAGTCCGTGGTTTTAGATGCGAGCGCACGCGTAAAAATAAGAGCTATAATGAGCATTGCTTTTTTATATTGAACTTTCTACTCTCTCTCTCTCTCTCTCCCTCTCTCTCTCCATTCTCTTCTCTCTCCCCTCCTCTCACTTTCTCTAATTTCCTTCGAAGACGAACTCTCTTTCGTCTTCGTTTTCTTCTTCATTTCTCTCTGACGTGGCTATAAATATACAAAATACTCCTTTTTTTTCTTAATCCGTGCCTTCGACGGTGGATTCAACTCTCAACAACACGAAACCGAGCGCCAAACCAATGAGGGTGCAACCAAACAAAGTGGTGGCAACGTCACCAATTTCCGTGGCGGCGTCGGCGATTTGGGAGATTTCCATCGGGGACAACGCGGCGGTGGCGACGGATTTGCGGGACTTTTGTTGGACGATGTTTCTTTTGCTGTTTAAGTGTGTGCCGAAAGGAACAAACAGGAAGAAGAGAATATAAAGTTGGTTAGATTTTTCAGTTTTGATTGGAACCGCGCGCGCAAACTCTCGCCCGCCCGCTCGCGCGTTTGAGGAGAGAAGATCACCTCCCGCACGGCGAAGACGAGGAGAGGCACAAAAACGAAAAATCTGAAGCGCGCACAAAACCCACAAAGAGAGAGATACAAAAAAAGAAACCACGTACCAGACGACCGGGGCGGAGACGACGGACTTGGAGAACGACGCAACCTTGGAGGATCTGTTTTTTCATCGCGAAAAGGTGAGAGGTTAGTAAACGCGTTTTAGCATTTTTGAAAAAAAAAGAGAGATCGGATCTCTCTCGTCGGATTATCCAGAAGAGGGGAGAGAGCTCTCTCTCGTCGATGGAAAAAAAAGAGCGCTCTTTCGCTCCCTCGGCGTTTAATAACGAAACGCGCGAAATATGTAACGTCGCAAACGCAACGTGAACGCATCGTCGACACATTTCTACGCGCAAACAGCGCGCGTGGAACTTTCCCGCTTTCGTCGAACTTTCCCACACCCCCTCGGCGCATCACGCGTACGCGCGTTTTTCCTTTCCTCCCCCGTCGTTATTTTCCTCCTCAAAACAACAACAAAGCAAAAAATAAAAAACAAATCCGGGAAGAAAAAATCTCGAAATCCGCTCTCGAACGACATCAACGCACCGTCTGTTGGACGAAACCGTCGGCTTGACCGACGCGACGACAGTGCTCGCGGTTAAAGTGAGTGCCATTTTTGTTCTTTTAACTTCGTAAACTTTATGACGATATGTGGATTTTTTTTTCTCGCTCTTTTTTGATGTGGGTGTTTTTCTCTTTTTTTTTTCTTCTCTCCTTCTCTGCTTCTATATAAAAGGATATCTATCTAATCGCCCCCAATAATAATTTCTCTTCCTCTCGACGAACAGACGAAGCTTTCGTTCGACGCTCGCGTGGGATCGATCTCTTCTCTGAAAAAAAGCATCATCACCCGAGTCAAAAAAAAGTCAGAGAAACCACCAAACTCACCATCATCAATAGGAAAAAGGAAGAGAGAGAAACTACTTGTTACTGCTCTCTCTCTTTCTCTCCAAAAACTCTCTCTCCGTTTTGCTCGATATATATAAATACACGCACAAACGGACGCGTGGTGGAAGAAAAAAAAACAGGCGTAACTTTTACGTCGTCGTCGTCTCTCGAGTGTCGGAGGTGAAAAAAGAACGCGCTCAAAGTCGTTTTTATTCATACGCATCGTCCGATAGAGAGAGATTGAGAGAGAGAATTGTAAAGAAGAGAGGAGGAAAAATCATGTTGAATGGACACCATCACCACTTGAACAACGGTGGTGCGTCTTCTTCCGCGCACTCGGACGCCTCGCACCGGCTGCGAAGAGAAGCGAAGAGAGCTTTGAAGCGGACCGGGTTTACCAGCCGACAGATTTTATGTTTTTTGGGCGTTTTGGTGACGGTGGTGCAGATGATTTTCGCCGCGAAATGGCTGACGAGTTCATCCTCGGACGACGACGACGACTTTGACGACGCGACGATGGACTACTCGGCGGCTGATGTGGACGAGGATTCGAGTAAATTGACGCCGACGATGATGGGTGATGGTAAAGATGACAGCGGCGGAGTAAGTAAATCGGGACCGTATAAAGGATTGCACGTGCACGATACGACGGATAAATACAAGAACCGAGGCGCAAACGGCGAAGAGACGGCGTTGGATTTTTGGGAGAAGCATTTCAAGTTGAAGCAGTCGGTAGATTGGAACGATTTTGCGGTCATTCTGTTGATGGAACACGCGAAAGACGTTCAGAATTTAACGGCGGCGTTAGCACCAGCGATTAGCGGGCACTTTGATGCGAACAACGATGGATTCGTTTCGAGGAAGGAGTACAACGTCTTTTTGCGCAAGTTTGGCGTGCAAGGCATGCAAGAGAGTTTACAGTTTGCCGTGGACGCGTCGTTAGATAACTTTTGGAGACGAGACCCGCTGGATAGACGAAAATCGCATCCGATTGGTTGCGCGTTGTATTTAGACGGACAACACACGAACCACTTGGAGTTGGAGGCGAGTTCTGATTTTCATTTCAACGGCGCGAAGCCGTTCGCGATCGAGGCGTGGTTGAGGCCGCACGCGAGGCCTAAAAACACGGACGCAGAGGCGTTGAAAGCGTACAGATTTGGTGGGGTTGTTTTTTCAAAGTATAACCGAGCGAGAAGAGGACAGTACTTTTTCCAATTGGAACCGGATGGACACGTCTTTTTCCATCGAGAAGTCGCGCCGTGGGGATTGAGGTCAACGGTGACTATCCCGGCTGGGTATTACACGCACGTCGCGGTGACGTACGGTGCAGGACGATCGAAAATTTACATCAACGGTACGTTACGTGGCTCTCAAAGAGAAGGCGCGCAGGCGCATGATCCAGCGACGAGCGTTTTAATCGGCGCTATTCACGATCAGGATAAACCGGCGAGCGGTTTCAACGGCGAAATCGACGAGTTGAGAGTCTGGAACGTCGATCGAACGCAAACGGAAATCGAACAAAACATGGGGAAGACTTTGACGGGATTAGAGTACGGATTACTCGGTTACTGGCCGTTCGACGAGTGTTCGGGTTGGCGCGCGAGAGATAAAATGGGTAGACACGATGCTCAGTTAAACGGAGGTCGATGGGTGCGCACGTCCATCAACGTCAAACACAACGAGAAGATTGTGCACTGCGCGGTGCCTGGAAAATGTTCCATCGACGAAGAAGAACCGAGAGTAACGGGTGCAAACTACATCGATAGCGAACAACTGAGGGCGGACTACTGGAAACGCGCTATTCGGGTCATGGAGACGCAGAACCGCGTGAATAAAAAAGTAATCAAAGAACTCTTGATGACCATGGATACCTTGACGAATCGCGTGCGATGGTTGGAAAAGCAAGACCGCGTGCGCAAATCGCAACTGAAAGAATTAAAGTGGCGACACGGGAATGTCACGGAAGCAATCGGGTTAATGCGCGGAAATTTCACGAAAGCCGGGTTCGGATTCGATGGTAAAGACCCGTTAGATTTGTTGAACGATTTAGAAACTGGATTGAAAAAAAAACATTTTCGCATGGGATTAGGAAACGGCGAAGACGAGGACGAAGAAGATGAAGATACTTTTTTGAACCGAAATAGTAAAGAAGATGGAACGGATAGCAACGAAGACGAAGACGAAGACGAGGAAACGGTGTTGAATAGAGTCAAAGCGAGACGAGAAAAAGCACGATTAGAAAACTTGAAACTTCTCGGCGGCGACAACAAGGACGACGAGGACGAAGCCAATAAAAAGTCAGAGTTACACTTTCCCACAAAGACAAAAGAGGATAAAGAAGTGGACATAGACGAAGTCGGTGGAGGCGGAGTGTTAGCCTCGGGCGGCTCTGAAGATTTACTCAACGCCAAACGTGGCGAGAAAGGAGATATCATCACCACCGAAGAGGACGAGGAAGACGAGAAGGACGAAAAGAAGACGAAAGAAGAAGACGCGGCGACGTTACAGGAAAGATTAGCAGCTAATTTCGTTCAGCACGATGAATCGTAAAGCAGACAGCAATACATACACATAAATCTACATCTACACTACTTCGATTTCTCGCACGTTGCTCGGTAATTTCCCTTTCGCGCCTTTCAAAATCATCTGCGACATTCCGCCGATATCCATCTTCGCTTTTCGTCTCTCGCCTCCGGTACTCCAAAGCTCGTAATCTTTCCCAATCGTCTCTAAAAACCACGGCAACGTCGCTCCTAAAACAAAACTCGCAATCTCGTTTAGTCTCGGTCCTATCTTTGCAAACACACCTTCCGTAAAAGTCCCACTAAACTCCAACTGACTCTCAATGTGGTGCTCGTTCCCTCCTCCGGAAGTCGTCGCCATCACGCTATTGACCACCCTGACGCAACCGATGCTCTTATTCATCGCGTCCACGATTTTCCCATTCTTCCCGCTCACATCGATCATCTCTGCTTTTTCCAGCGTTTGTTTCACCCCACTCTCGGTCTCTTCGATTTTGACCCGTCCTTTTGCCTCGACGGTGAGAAATAGGAATTTCTGAACTCCAGTAGAGACAACGAACGCACTTCCATCGTCCACCATTTCGACTTTATCTTCGTCTATGACGTTGTATTGACTCGCCGGAAGCTTGCAATACGCGGTCGGACTTTTACTCTCATCCTCGTCGTCATCGCTCTCAATTCTCTTCACGTCGACTTGGAACCTTCGCTTGACGTTTAACGTCGTCGATTTAATCGTCGACTTTGATGTCGTCTTTTCCACATCCGGCACGACTTTTTCCAGCGAAGCGTCGTACTCGAATTTTTCTCCACCACCATCGACGCCGCCGCCGTCTTCGGATGAAGAAGAAACAGAAAAAGAAGACTTCCCGCGACGACTTCGAAAAGGAGGACGCGACAGAGAAGAAGACGAGGAGGGTGAAAGTAGCGCGCGCATGCGTATTGTTGTTGTTATTTATGCGTGCGTATCGCGCAAAAGCGTGTTTTTCTCGCGAATTTCCACTCTTTTCTTTTTCCAATTTGGCAGCAAAAACTTTTCTTTTACGTACGCGCGTGGAAATATATGACGAACGACGACGCGCCTTCCTCCGCTCTTCGAAAAGAAGACGAGGCAAACGGAAGAGCGTTCGCGCGAAACAAAACGATCGATTTAAAGCGAGACGACGTGTACGCGCTCGTGAGAATAGAGTTGGAGAAGAAAACGAAAACGAACGGAGACGACAACGAACTTTTACCAAAGGGAGGAGGAGGAAGAAGAACAACGACGACATCGACGACGACGACGGATGCGCCCGCCGGGGCTCTTCCGGTGCCGAAAATGACGAGAGGGACGTTTTTAGAAATCATCGAGAACGCGCTGCTCGTCATGCGAGGCTCGATTGGCGGGAACATCGAGAAACATTTGCTGCATTTTGAGAACGAAGACGAAAAGAGGAAGAAGAAGAAGAGCAAAACCGCCGGCGTCGGCGCGGTGCGAGCGAAGAGGAAAGATTTGGAAACGTTTACGAGCGCTTTGCGAGGATACGACAGATTGTATAAAACGACCGAGAATAGCGAGGACGTTGGTTTACGGATAGAGATAGTTTGCGTGGCGAATTCGCTGTTGGATGTGGTTGGGATCAAACGCGAAAGAGACGCGGTGGAAAGGCTGTTGCGGGGAGGAGAATGACGCGAGGAGGAGATTGAGAATAGATAAATATGTACACGTAGGATAGATGCTAATAGATCTAATACAACTCTAAATTTTATTAAACAGAAAACCCACGAAACGACGTTTCAGCTCTCACCCCGTATCGCTTTCTCCGTCAAAACGCCGATGTGCGGCAGGCACCGGTACGCGCCGTTATAATCTAATCCGTAACCGACGACGAACTCGTCCTCGCACTCGATGCCGATGTACAATCCATCCTCCGGATCTTCCTCATTCCCTCGCGCCAGTAACGTCTCGAACGCTTTCGTGCACTCCGCTCTTCTTCTCGCTTGTTTATTCAGCAACGTCGCGCAGTGCACGTCCGCGGCGCCCAGCGCGTACAGTTTCTCGCACAGCGCCACGAGCGTGTTCCCGGTGTCCACGATGTCTTCGATGACCACGACTGTTTTACCCGCGACGTCTCCTTTCACCTCCACGCCTTTGACTTCCTCCCCGCCTTTCCCAGACGCGTCGACGTTTTCGTACGACGTCGCCACGCACGATCCGAGTTCCACGTCCACCATTATTATCGTACTCTCGTTGTTAGTAGTATTCGCTTTCTCGTACACGCGTCGCATCACGTCCGTCGCGAAAAACATCGCGCCGGTCATGCACGGAAGAAAGAGAACGTTCTCGTACGCGGTCGGTCCGAATTTAGCGTCGAGTGTAGATGCGATCTTTTCCACGGCCGAGGCGATTTCGTCTCGATCGTGCAACACGCGCGAGATTGGGTCCGCGCTGAACTTCATCGAGCAGATAGATAAAGAGCGAGAGAGAGAGGGAAAAGCGGCGTGTCTGTCGTTTGGAGGTTTTTATTCTATAACGAACTTTTCAAAATTTGTACGCGTATTCACGCAATAAAATACTTTCAAGACGCCGCCCCCGCCCCCGCGGCGCGCGAAGAAGAAGAAGCAGAGTTCTTCAGCGTTTCCTCTCTGACGTTTTCGTCCTCGCCAACCTCGCACTCGCTCTCGACCACGCACTCTTTCAACGTGCTGTTCTTACCGACGACGGCGTTTTCACCGACGACGCAGTTTACGATTTGACAGTTTTCTTCGATTATCGCCGACGAACAGACGACGGAGTTTGTGATTTTCGAGTTGGCGCCTATGCGCGCGTCGTGGGAGATGACGGAACGTTTGACGTGCGTTTTTTCGCCGATGAAGACGCCGGAGAGGACCGCGCATTGCGCACCGATTATGGCTTTACCTCCAAGTTCGACGTCGGAGGCGACGTAATTCTCGTGTCTCTGAGAAGGTTCTCGGCCGACTAAAGATTGCGCCGAAGAAAGAATCTCTTTGCTGATTTCGAGAAAGTGCGGAGAAATGCGCTCGATTTCGCACGCAAAATTATCTCGAGGTTGTTCCGGACGACAAATGACCGCCACGACCGGCTTTTCGCTCGCCGCGTTGAAAATGTCGCCGTCGACGACATTTTCTTTACCGACGTCGTCGTTGTTGTTCGCAACCATTCTCCAAAACTGCGCTTTACACATCTCCGGAACGACGTCGTTCTTCAAAGACAAGCTCTTCGCGCTACCACTATTAGATGATAATTTCTTCAAGCATTCCACCAACGCCTCGGTTTGAAAACAATACACTCGCACGTCTCTGTAGCGCACGCTCGCCTGGACGTTGCCGACGGAATCTAGCGCCGACCGATTGATCTTCACAGTCTTCTCGCTCTCGCTCGCGGAGAACACTAACCTCTTGATTAACTTATTACTAACGCCGCTACCACTACTATAATTGCTAGAAGAGATGTCTAAATCGTCGCTCAAACCGATGTACTTCGCGCCTTTCGGCGCCCTCCCGTACTTGGTATCGATCACGTCCCAAACTCTCCTTTCCGATAACAAAACCGTCGCCGACGCGTCCGCGCGTCTGTGCGCCATGATTATCTCCTCCAAAGGGACGTCGAACACCGTCTTGTGGGAAACGATGACCACATCTCCTCCTCCGTCGTCCGTCGTATTTTCGTCGTCGTTCAAAACCTCTCTCAGCACGTCTGCGTCTCCTTTCCCGATTCCTCCCGCGCCGGCGCTCACTTCCACGACATCAAACGCCACCCGCGAAACTTTATTGGTGTTGTTGTTGTTATTCCCGTTGCCGTTGCCACGCGTCGACGCGCGCACCTTCTCCACGCACTCCCTCGCGAACTGCCCGCCGTCTCTCTCCGTCACCACCACGCGACACGCGTCGATGAGCGCGCACTTTTGCACCGCTTCCAACGCGTAAACGAGTAAAGGTTTAAACGCGACGAGGTGTTCGCAGGATGGTTTTTTCTTGTCGGAAGAGACGAAAGATAACGCGTTGTTGTCTCCTTCCTCGAAGAAGGTGCCGGCGAGGACGACGGCCTTCATGTGTGTCTCTCGGCGCGTATCTCTCGCTCTCGCGCTTTGGAGTTTTTTTTTCTCTCGAGTCGTTTTGGCATTTTTTGTATTTAGGGTTTAGGGTTTAACCCTAAATTCTCACAAAGAGCAAAAAAGAAGATTTTCCCAACAACCCACACACATTCATCCGTCGTCGCGGTTTGCTGCTGCGATTATTCGTCTCTCTCGATAATATCGTCCGTTCTTGTTGAGAGGGGAGAGGCAGGCAGGAGGCTTCTTCGTCCTTCTTCTTTTCGCTCGCTCTTTCTCGCGTGATAATAATAACATAACTCTTTATAATTATAGAAAAGCATATACATAATAAAGAGAGAAAATCGAAATGTCGTCGGACCCGCTGAACAATCTGAAAATAAAAGCGAGTTCGAAAGTGAAGGAGCTCATCTCCACGGCGCAAGCGAAGAGAGAACAAGTCGAACGGAGCGCGACTGGGAACCACTCCGGGAAACATTCGTTGGCGTACAAGTGCGTGCGGTTGAGAGAGCTGGTGAGGCTCGTCAGGAATGCAAAGACGCAAGCGGAAGAGAGGAGCATAATTGCGAAAGAGTCCGCAGCCATACGAGACGCTTTCGCGGACTCGAGACTTTCCGGGCCGTTTCGGCACAGGAACGTGGCGAAGCTGCTGTTCATGCACATGCTCGGGTATCCGACGCATTTTGGGCAGATGGAGTGCGTGCAACTCACGGCGATGCCGGATTTTGCGAATAAACGATTGGGATATTTAGGATTGATGGTGTTGATGGACGAGCGCTCGGAGGTGACGATGTTGACGACGAACAGCGTGAAGAGCGATTTGACGAGCAAGAACGTGTACGTGGTTGGGTTAGGTTTGTGCGCGTTGGGAAATATATGCACCAGCGAGATGGCTCGAGACGTGAGCGAGGAGGTGAGGAAGTTGATGCTGTCCAAGAATAGCTACGTGAGAAAGAAGGCGGCGCTGTGCGCGATTCGAGTGGTGAAGAAAGTGCCCGAGTTAGCGGAGAGTTTTTTAGAGCCGTGCGAGAGGTTGTTGAACGATAGACATCACGGAGTGTTGTTAGCTGCGGTAACATTAGCGTACAGGTTATGTGAAGGACCTTCAGACGTTTTCGAGGATACCGAGGATGTGAGGAAAGCGGACGAGATTGACGGCGAGTTCGACGAAGACGCTGCGGACAGAGCGGTTGAACGATTGAGAAAGAAAGTTGGGTCGTTGTGCAAGGTTTTGAAATCGTTAAATTCACAACAAACGAAAAAGAAAACGAGCGCGTCCGGCTCCTCGAGCGCGCAAAACAATGGTAATCAACAAAACGAACACGACGTCGGGGGTCACTCGGATCCCTTTTTACAGGTGAACATTTTAAAACTCCTAAAAGTATTAGGTCGAGGATGTAGCGAGACGTCGGACGAAATGTCCGACACCTTGGCGCACGTGGCTTCTAACACGGAATTCTCTAGCAAAAATTTAGCCGGCGCTTCAATTTTGCTGGAATGCGTCGAATGCATCGTAGAAACAGAATCGGTTGGTGGATTGAGAGTGTTAGCGGTGAACATTCTCGGAAAATTTTTAGCGAGTAAAGAAAATAACGCAAAGTACGTCGCGCTGACTGCGCTGTCGTCTGTTGTTAAAATTGACCAAGGTGCGGTACAAAGACACCGGAAAACTATAGTCGAGTGCGTTAAGGATTCCGACGTGAGCATTCGGAAATCAGCGTTAAACTTGGTGTACAATTTAGTCAATACGAGCAACGTTCGAACGTTAGTGCCGGAACTTTTAGAGTATCTGAAAGTTGCAGACAAAGAGTTCAAGCGCAATTTAACGAAGCGCATTGCGACTCTGATTGCAGAGAACGCGCCAGACGACCGTTGGCGATGCGAAATGACCGTGGAGACGTTTCGTCAAGCGGGTGAATTCATGGACGATGTCGACCAAAGAACTTTTTGCGGCGTCGTGTCGCGAGGCGATGAAAAATTGCAAGCCTTGATTGGTAGAAGCATGTTCAAGGCGTGCGTTGATTTAGGAGAGAACGCATCGCAGCAGTTGAAATCGACGACGTGTTGGGTATGTGGCGAGTTTGCTGACTGCATAGCGCACGTGCCGACGTTGGAAAACGAAGAGAAGAATACGGTAACGATTCAAGATATCGTCGCCTTGTTAAAAGTTTTCTTAAAAGACGCGAAAGAGAGTGAAACTACGAAACAATACGCGTTGACGGCGATAACAAAAGTATCCGCGAGAGATCAATCGCAATCCGTGCAAGCAATCGAAGTGATGAAGCCGTTGCAAGCATCGGTCGATTTAGAATTGCAAGCCAGAGCGTGTGAATATTCACACATCATCGAAGCCGGGTCGGAGATGTTGACGACGGCGATGGAGCGCGTGCCGCCGCCAGAGGCGCCAAAGTTCGTCGAATTGGGGAAGAAAAAGCGACGAAAATCATTAGCGAGTAGTGCTGCTCGAGCCTCGGCGAGCGAGAGCGAGAAGAACAAGAGCGAAAGCGCCGCGTTGGGGGATTTGCTCGATTTCGGCGGCGAATCCGAAGCAGTACAAACGAGTGATGTTCCCGCAGCCTCGACCTCGCCTGCTCCAAAGGCTGTTGCTGCGGCGAATGTGTTAGACGATCTCTTCGCCGATATCGAGCCGATGCCAACTCCTGCACCAGTTTCGTCGTCACTTCCTTTTCCTGCAACTGAAAAAACAGCAACGAAACAACCGGAAATTCATCACTCTCCGCAAGTCTCTTTGGAGGACTTGTTGGGGGGTGGCGACGTTTCCATTTCTTCGGCGCCGGCATCTGCTTCGAAACCGACACCATCACAAAGTGTCGATCCACTCGCGGACTTGTTCGGTGACGTTTCTGCCACGCCTGCTCAATTCAACGCAAATCCCCAATCGATGGGAGCAATGGCAGCGACACCAACATCCGCGACAGGTCTGCTCGACGCGTTTGACGCCACAACTCCAGCGAACACGATGCCCGCGAGCACATCCGCGAATACTTCGGCATCTCCTTTGGACGATATGTTCGGTGGTTTGAGCATGGATGCACCACCTTCTGTTGCGCAGGCGGTTTCACAGTCTCTTTCTTCTGCTCCTGCTCCTGCTCCTGCTTCTGTTCCTACTCCTCCTACACCGGCGACTTGTACGTTTACCGCGCACAGCTCGCATCCCTTGACAATAGTCTTCGAATGCTCGAAAGACTCTGCTGACGTCAAGAAAACAATAATTCTTGCGAAAGTTTCTTCTACGAGTCCTGTTTCGAGCGTAACGTTACAATCAGCCGTGCCGAAGTCTATGACTGTTGCTTTAGAGCACGCATCTGGTAGTGCGCTAAAGGGAAGCGGCGAAAGCGAGGTACTCACGCAAATCATGCGCGTCGAAAATTCCATGCACGGCGAGAAATCGTTGGCGATGAAATTGCGAGTTTCGTACGTGGACGATACATCGGGTGCGGAAAAGGTAGAAATGGTCACGGTAGCCGGTTTCCCGCCGAAGTTTTGATAAGTTTAGTTTGTAGTCAAATTCGCACTTGAAATATGGTACACGTCGCGATAAAAATACAATCCAATAAATACCGGTATCTGATCTACATCTAACTATTTTTTGTTCGCGAAATCTGCGACGCGATTCGAGCTTTCGAACACCGTGAATTCTCGCAAATCGAGAAGTGCTTTTATGTCGCCGTCTTCGCTAAATACCACGCCGAACTCGCACTCGGCTTGTTTGAATCTGTTCATATTGGTTTGCATCGTTTCCTCTGCGGACAGAGTACAGCCAATCGGTTCCATGATATCTTTAGCTTTCATCTCGACATCAAAATACCCATCTTTTTCCCCGTCGACGACGTTTGCGAGCGCGACAACGGTGATGACGCCGATTGGAAATCTATACGTGGAGCGTTCCTCGTTGAATTCATCGTACACGATAGCGTGCGAAGTAGTCGATAACGATCCTAAATGTCTTTCTTCCGTCATCTTTTTCGCGACCTCTTTCAATTTGGCATCTTTGTATACTTTTGCACATGTTTTCGAAACGTCCACCAACGCAACGCTTTCCTGTAAAACTTTTGCAGATGCAGAAACGCCTGGTCTCTCAGAAGTCGTCGTTCCCGTTTCTTCCAAACCAACTCGCGCAAAGCTATCGTAAATCGACGCTGAGGATTTTGAAACTTTCCCACCTTCATTCTCGTTGAATTCATCGAACGATGCGTTCGCAAACAACCCATCGCCGGAATCCATGGACGTTTCTTCAAAAATTAAACCGGCGCTTTGCTGCGTGTCAAACCACGCGTCGGCAGATTTCACGGCCCAGCTCGCCACGCCAACTGTTCCCATGAGCGGCAAAATAATTTTCGCGTTCCCGGTCAACTCAAATAACAGCAAAATTGCCGTCAAAGGCACGCGACACACAGATGCCAACACGCCAGCCATCCCAACCAACGCGTACGCTTGTGGCGGGGCGACTTCAATAAAGTTAGACATCGTGTCCATGTGCGCAAGAAACCCACCATAAGATGCGCCTAAAGCAGCTCCCATGAACAAAGATGGCGCGTATACGCCGCCGACTAACCCGCTAGATCGACATATGCTCGTTGCTAAAAGTTTCGCCGCAATCAACTGCACCAACAGCTCCGGTTTGTAAATGTTTAACACATCCGTCGTTAAAAGCGCGTTGACGTTATCGAACCCGTTGTAGGATACCTCGGGGTAAAATATAGAAAAGACGCCCAAGGCGAACCCACCTAACGGCGCTTGCGCGTTTCTTGGAATCCCAAATCCACTCTTCGAGTGTGAATCGCTCAAAAATCCAGCTAAATCCGTAGAGCGATTAGAGACACCTCGAAAAACAATCGCCGTCGCGCCGCACAACAGTCCAAGCGGCAAATACAACGGCAACTCTGCTAAAGTTAACAATTCAAACGGTGGCACGTCAAAACTCGGAGACTCGCCCAACAACAAATTCGTCATCGTTCCGGCTAAAACAGCAGCGACAATAACCATCTCCGTCGTCGACGCGTTGTTAAACTGCTGTTGTCCAAACGTGTATGTCGAATTTCGAGCCAACACGCTTTCAAACCCGAAGAAGAGCCCGGCTATCGGGGCGCCAAATCCCGCCGACAATCCAGCGGCCGCGCCCGCCGCTAACAACCCAACATCCCCGACACTATTATTAATATTACTATTCCCGCTGCTGTTGCCGTTATTGTTCTTTCTTTCATCGCCAAACGCTTTCAACTCGAAAAAACTAGCCACCCTCCCGACGCCGCTACTCACCGCTGCGCCAATCTCAACGCTCGGTCCTTCCGGTCCTAAACTCGCGCCCGTGCCTAAAGTCACCACCGCGGCGACTGTCTTTAACACCGTTTTCTTCACGTCTTCAAACACCGCACTCGTCGTGTTACTATCATCATCATCATTACTATTATATCCTTCTTCGTTAGCACTGTCGCTCTTGTCGCTCTCTGCTCGAGATGCGTTGCCGACGCTCTCTTCTCCGAGGAACCCGCCCGCCGTCTCCCTCAACAGCGAAACGACGCACCCGCCCAAAGTAGGCGCGATCACTTGCAACGAATGACTCACAAACGACGCGTTCCCGCTGTTCAAGCTCAGCGTTTGGAACTTATTCAACAACAACTCTCGAGCTTGCGCGGCAGTTTCCCCGTCGACGCCCCCTCCGTTCGACGACATCTCCGCCGCGTCTGGAACCAAAAACGTCCGAAACGTGAAATCAAACACCGACGAGTGCACGAATCCTTCGGCCAAGTTGAACGCGGAAACCGCCAGCCCAGTCGTCACGCCGACCGCCACGGCCACCAACAAAAGCTCGGAATTGTTTGGATCTTTGCTTTTGTCGCCGTCGTCGTTCTTTGAACCGATTTGTGCGTCGTAACGTGCCACCGGCTGTTTAACGACTCTTCTCCGCTTTTTGTCTCGTTTCCCGAAAAGTCGCGAGTTGTTCTTGTTGGTGTTCGAAGAAGAAGAAGACGTGGAACAGAACATCGACGAGGAAGTGCGACGGTGGTGATGACAACGACGAGAAGAAGAATCCCGACGATGTGGTATCGACGAGGGGATCGACGTCATCGAACATCGAACGACGACGACGCCTGTTGTCATCGTTCGATAGAGTTGACGATGCGAGAGCAGTGGAAGTGTGACGTTTAATATCTCTACTTTTTTCTATACATCATCAATCCGACTTTTAAACTAAAGCGCGTCTAAACATCTCGCACAAACTCTCTGCTAATTATTTATTTCTACGGTAAAAACTACGGTCTCGGGACATCTTTCGTCTCCATCCTCGCGACTCGAATGCCAAAGCACGTCAACTGACCTCTCGCGCCGTACATGACGGAATACGCGACGAATACGTATTTCCCGTCTTTCGAGTGGAGCACGGTCGGGTAGGCGTATTGCATCGCGCCAGGTTTGAGAAGCGACTTGTCCAACTCTGGTTTGATTATTTCGCCCATGCCGCCGGGTTCGAGTTTTGCGAATGGTTTCCACGCGTCGATGCCGTCGGTAGATTTGCTGACGGCGACGACGAGTGGGTCTCGGGTGCGCGGGTGGTGGTTGTACGCGGCGACGAAAAATGATTTCGAAGAGGAGCGGTCGTCGTCCTGGTCATCCTCGATGTCGATTCGAACGGTATGCATTTTCGAATTTGGATTCGGCAACGTCGTCTCGGTGGCTTCGGTCCATGTTTTACCGTTGTCTCTCGAAAGACTGACGAACGCGACGCCCGCTTTGGTTCGAAAATGTTGCACCAATACGTTGTTCTTTTTTTTCGTCTTATTCTTCTTCGGATGCTTTCTCTCGACGACTGTGTTTTCAATCAACCACGACTCTCCTTTCGTCGCGGTCAAATTCCCGAACACCTCCCACGTCAAACCTTGGTCTGCGGATCTCATGACCCCCGCGCTGCCTTTTCTCAATAAACTCGCGTCTTTCACTTCGCTCTTCATCTGCGGACACGTCTTTCCGGGTTCTCGCCAAAACGGTAACACCCACGACCCGTCTTCTAACTCCACCAACGTATTCGCGATGACTTTCGGCATCCCGTCTTCGCTTCCGTAGGATAAAATCATCTGCCCACTCGACCACGTCTTCCCGTTATCGTCGCTCACTTTATACATGACGTCCCCGCCCGGAGAGTGCCGCAACGCGTTTCTCGATTGATCGTAATACCGACACTTTCTCGAACTCACCGTGTATAACAAAAACACTCTCTTCCCGCTCACTTTCAACACCGGCGTCCAAACCGGAAGCTGGTCGTCCTTCGCGATCATTTTTGGTTTCGAAAACGTCTCACCATCGTCTTTCGATATCGCCCAGTACAACGCCTGCCGGATAGATCCTTCGTATTCCGTCGGCGACGCTTGAAACGCTGTCGTTATCCCGCCGAGCGCGAGGAAAGAGGAAGAAGATATACACGTCAGACCGCGCCGCGCGCGCAAACGAACAAACGCGCGATGATGATGATAAACCCTCGCGCGAAAGAACGAACGAAAAGACACACATATAGAGAGAGAGAAGCAAAAATAACGAACGAACGCACCGACTGCGATCGACCCGTCCGGTAAAATCGTCGGCATCGCCATGTGCATGTACTTAAACTCCGACGAAAAGAATGAAGAAGAGGAAGAGGATCCTTCGTCTGCGTCTCTCTCCTCCTTTGAACCGGCACCATCACTCTTCGCGCCGCTTCTCTCGGAGGGCAACGCGTGTCCTTTCGCGACCCAAGAGTAGCGTATTTTCCCGTTCGTCGGCGTGAACGCGTACTTGTGATTGTTGTTGTTGTTATTCGTCGTCGTCTTCGATGAAGAAGACAAAGAAGAAGAAGGAATACCGTTGTTGATGGCGAGAAGAGACTTCTTCGCGTCGTCGACCACGACGAAAAGAGAGACGAGAACGACGAGGCACGAGAAGAGCAAGGTTTCTCCTCCTCCTCTTTTGGAGGGAGATTTTCCCTGCGCCGCCGCCGCGCGCTCTACGTCCGTCATTGTTATTCTGTCGTCGTCGTCGTCTTCGTTCGCGCTCTTCTTTCGGTTCTTCTCTCTGACGTTTTTCTTTAGATACGATTTCCAATTCATCTCCACTTCAGTGACTTTACGACGACGACGACGACGACGATGACCGCAGCTGCTGCTTTTGGCGCTCGAGCGGCGTTCGCCCGAGCCGCCGTCGTTTTTTCGCCATCATCGCCGCGCGTTTTAAGAAGAAACGGACGCCGTTCGTTCTTCTCCGCA
>Ga0181588_10001198_pt1 | contig 23302 bp, 28 predicted proteins | sample 071ome_26_FD_148607 | JGI IMG/M metagenome (GOLD analysis project Ga0181588, IMG submission 148607) | Coastal salt marsh microbial communities from the Groves Creek Marsh, Skidaway Island, Georgia - 071409BT metaG (spades assembly) | ecosystem: Environmental > Aquatic > Marine > Intertidal zone...
GCGCGCGGTGCGCCGAGCGCGCCGAGGCGCGCCTGCAGTCGGCCCTCGCCGAGCAGCGCCGTCGCGATGCCGCCCGCGCCGGGGCCGTGGCCGCACTCGATGCCGCGCGCGCGGAGATGGCGCGGCTCGGGGCTGCGCCGGCGCAGGCCGTGGACGACCCCCAGATGGCCGACGACGCTGCCCGCGCGGCCCGTGAGGCACGGGATGCCGCCAGGGAGGCGTCGCGCGTCGCGGCCACCGCGCTGGCCGAGGAGCGCGCCCGGCATGAGGACGTCGTTGCGCGCCGGGCACGCGCCCGTGCCGAGGCCGAGGCGCCCGAGCCCGCGCGCGCCGATCACTCAGGGGTGCTCACCGCGGCACGTGCGATGGAGGCGGTGGCCCGCGCGCTGGCGCCGCGCGCCGACGAGATGGACGCGCGGTCACGGGAGCGCGCGGACGGCATCGCCGCCGCAGCGACGGAGGCCCGCGCGGCGCAAGAGGCGGTGGAGGCCGCCGAGCGCGCGGCCGCGCAGGCCGGTGAGGCCGATCGTGCCGCCGAGGTGGGGATGGCCGTGGCCGTCGAGCGGGCACGCGAGGCGGGCGTGGCCGAGGATGCCCCCGCGCCGCCACCCCCGTCGGACGACGAGGAGTCGGCAGACGTCCTCGCGGAGCGCGTCGAGGCGCTGGCCATGCGGCGCGAGGGCATGGGCGCGGTGAACCCGCTCGCCGCGGACGAGCGTGCCGAGCTCGCCGACCGCGAGGCCGAGGCCACCGAGCAGATCGCCGACCTCGAGGCATCCGCTGAGGCCCTGCGGGCCCAGATGTCCGAACTCGATGCCCAGGTGGCCGGCGGGTTCGCGGAGGTCATGCAGGCGGTGGATGAGCGGTTCCAGGAGGTCGTGGGGCTCCTGTTCCCCGGCGGCACTGGGCGCCTGCGCATCGTCGATGACGAGGGCGAGGAGGGCGTGGAGGTCGAGGTGGTGCCCGCCGGCAAGCGTGCCCGCTCGTTGGCCCTCTTCTCGGGTGGCGAGAAGTCGCTCATCGCCCTGGCGTTCTGCCTGGCCATCGCCATGGCGCGCCCCACGCCCTTCTACCTGCTTGACGAGGTCGAGGCAGCGCTGGACGACGCCAATCTCCGGCGCTTCCTTGGCGTGCTCCGCCGTCTCGCCGGTGAGCGGCAGTTCATCCTCATCACCCACCAGCAGCCCACCGTCGAGGTGGCCGACCTGCTGTTCGGCGTCACGATGGGGCGGTCCGGGGTGTCGCAGGTGGTCGCCCGGCGACTGGATCGCGATGCCGAGGGCCCGGCCCGGCCCTGGGTGCGCCGACAGCTGTCCGAGGTGCGCCCGAACGACGCACCCGCCGCACAGGCCGGATGAGCGACGCCGCCGGCGGGGCGGACCTCGGCGCGTTCGCCGAGCTCTTCGGGCTGGAGCCACCTCCCGCCCCGGATGACGCCCCCGCTCCACGCCGGGGGCTCTTCCGCCGCCTGCGCGAGAGCATCGCGGCCAGCCAGGCGCAGCCGATATCGCCTCAGCTCGCGGGCATCTACCAGTCGAAGCTGGTCTCGGACGACACCTGGGACGATCTGGAGGAGGCCCTGGTGCTGGCCGACTGCGGGATGCCCGCCACCATGGACATCGTGGAGGCCCTGCGCGTCGAGGCCGACGCAGGGAAGGTGACGTCGGGGGATTCCCTGGCCCGCGCGCTGGCAGACGAGATCACCCGCCGACTGGCTCCCGAGCCCGCGCGGATTCCGCTGGGCGATGACCCCACGGTCATCCTCGTGGTGGGCGTGAACGGCAGCGGCAAGACCACGACCATCGGCAAGCTCGCGCATCGCCTGACCGAACTGGGGCAGAAGGTCGTGATCGGCGCGGGCGATACCTTCCGCGCGGCGGCCGTGGAGCAGTTGGCGGTGTGGGCTGATCGCGCGGGTGTGGACATCGTGAAGCAGGCACCCGGGGCCGACCCCGGTGCCGTGGCATTCGATGCCGTGGCGGCCGGCCGCGCACGGGGCGCCGATGTGGTGATCATCGACACCGCCGGGCGCCTGCAGACCCAGCACAACCTCATGGAGGAACTGCGGAAGGTGCATGGGGTCACGGGCAAGGCCATGGAGGGCGCGCCGCATCATGTACTGCTGGTGATCGACTCCACCACGGGGCAGAACGGCCTGTCACAGGCGCGGCTGTTCTCCGAGGCGGTCCCGGTGTCGGGGCTCGTGCTCACGAAGTTCGATGGCGTCGCCCGGGGCGGGATCGTCCTGGCGATCCAGCGTGAACTGGGGATCCCGGTGGCCATGATCGGGGTGGGGGAGTCGATCGACGACCTGCAGCCCTTCGATGCCCGTGCGTTCGCCGAGGCCATCTTCGCCCCCGATGCCGCCGCCTAGCCCGGGCGCGATAGTGTTCCCGGGTCGCGCGTCCATGCGCGAGTAACGCCATGTTCGACGCGCTCACCGACAAACTGCAGGGTGTCTTCTCGGGGCTGAAGGGCCGCGGGAAGCTCACCGAGTCCGACATCGACAAGGCCATGCGCGCCATCCGCCTGTCGCTGCTCGAGGCCGACGTCAGCCTGCCCGTCGTGAAGCAGCTGACCACGGCCATCAAGGAGCGGGCCACCGGCGATGAGGTGATGTCCTCGATCACGCCCGACCAGCAGGTCGTGAAGATCGTGGATGAGGAGCTCACCCGGCTGATGGGTGGCACCAACGTCGGCCTCGCCATGGCGCCCAGCCCCCCGACCGTCATCCTGATGGCGGGTCTCCAGGGCTCGGGCAAGACCACCCATACCGCGAAGCTCGCACGTCTGCTGGCCGCTGAGGGGCGCGCCCCGCTGATGGTGGCCTGCGACGTGCGCCGCCCGGCGGCCATGGAGCAGCTCGCCGTGCTGGGTGACCAGATCGGCGTGCCCGTGCACCGCGAGGAGGGCGCCACCGACCCGGTGGCGGTGGCCCGCGATGGCATCGCGGCCGCCAAGCGCGCCGGTCGCGACGTGGTGCTCATCGACACCGCGGGCCGGCTGACCATCGACGCCGAGATGATGGACGAACTGGTGGCCATCCGCGATGCGATCCGGCCCACCTCGGTGATCCTCGTCGTGGATGCCATGACCGGGCAGACCGCCGTGGACGTGGCCATGGCCTTTCAGGAGGCCGTGCAGTTCGATGGCGCCATCCTGAGCAAGCTCGACGGCGACGCGCGCGGCGGCGCCGCGCTGTCGGTGCGGGCGGTCACCGGGAAGCCCATCCTCTTCGTGGGGACAGGCGAGAAGGTGGACGCCCTCGAGGCCTTCCACCCGGACCGCATGGCATCGCGCATCCTGGGGATGGGCGATGTGCTCAGCCTCATCGAGAAGGCGCAGCAGAACGTCGACGAGGTGGACGCCAAGCGCATCGAGGAGAAGATGCGTGGCGGCAACCTCACCCTCGACGACTTCCTCGACCAGTTGCGCCAGGTGAGGAAGATGGGCCCCATCGGCCAGGTGATGGGCATGATTCCCGGGCTGGGGCAGGCCGGCAAGCTCAAGGACGTCCAGGTGGACGAACGGCGCATCGATCGCGTCGAGGCCATCATCAGCAGCATGACCTTGTCCGAGCGCGCGCGCCCGGACATCATCAATGGCAGCAGACGGCGCCGCATCGCCCAGGGCAGCGGCACCACGGTCCAGGAGGTCAACCAGCTCCTGGCGCAGTTCAAGCAGATGCAGAAGCTCATGAAGCGCATGGGCAAGGGCGGTCTCCCGTCCATGCTCGGCGCCTGAAACCGAATCCGAGTAGGAGCACAGTGGTCAAGATCCGCCTTGCCCGTGTGGGCAGCAAGAAGAACCCCATCTACCGCGTGGTGGTGAGCGACTCGCGCTCGCCGCGTGACGGTCGCAACATCGAGACCATCGGCCGGTACAACCCCCAGACCGACCCGTCGATTGTCGAGGTCGACCTCGACCGTGCGGACCACTGGATCGGCAACGGCGCACAGCCCACCCCTGCCGTCAAGAAGCTCCTCACCATCGTTCGCGAGCGCGGGTGAGCGAGGACCGGGCCGCGGAGATGGTCGCCCGCATCGCGCGAGCGATGGTGGCGCATCCCGACCAGGTGTCCGCCCGCGTGGGGGAGGAACGCGGTGAGCCGGTGGTCGATCTCATGGTGGCCGAAGAGGATCGCGGTCAGGTGATCGGGCGCGGCGGCCGCGGTGCGCACGCGCTCCGCACCCTGCTGCGTGCCGCGACAGGTCCGCGCAGCGCCGGGGGCCTCGGGCTGCGGATCGTCGACTAGCCCGATGCCGTCCGGGGACGAGCGGGTCGCCATCGCGCGGCTGGGCCGTCCGCATGGGGTGCGGGGGGGCATCGCCGCTCATTCCGACGGCCCCACGCTGGGCACCCTTCAGCCGGGTGATGTGGTGGTGGCCGCGCTGTCATCGGGTCCGCGCGAGCTGATCCTGGACGACCGGCGGGGTGGCCCCCCCCGGGCCATCCTGGCCTTCCGCGGCATCACCACACGCGAGGATGCCGCCGCCCTCACGGGCGCGCGCCTGGAGGTGCCGCAGCACCGGTTGCCCCCGGTGGACGACCCCGACACCTACTACGTGCGCGACCTCATCGGGTTCACCGTCCACGCGGATGGTCGCGTGCTGGGCAGCGTGCGCGAGGTCCATCCCGGCCCCGCCAATGATGCCCTGGTGGTGGGCGACGACGAGGGCGAGGTGCTGCTCCTGCCGTTCACCCGCGACGCCGTGGTGCAGGTGGATGTCGCCGGGCGCTCGGTGGTGCTGCGCGACGGGCTGCTGTGATGGGGCCGCGCCGATGAGGGTGGACGTACTCACCCTGTTCCCGGAATGGTTCGACTGGCTTCGGCGGCCGCGCCACCTGGCGAATGCCGCCGCCGTCAGCGGGCTCGACATCCGGTGCTTCAGCCCGCGCGATCACACGCCGCTGGGGCAGGGGCAGGTGGACGATTCCCCATACGGCGGCGGTCCCGGGATGGTGCTGCGGGTGGACGTCATGGCGGCCGCACTCGAGGCGGTGTACGGCGTTCCCGCCGATCAAGTGCGTGACGGCCGTCGCGTGGTGGTGCTGTCGCCGCGCGGCCGCCCGTTCACCGACGCCGTGGCCCGGGAACTCGCGGCCCTGCCGGCGCTCACGCTCCTGTGCGGCCGCTACGAGGGGTTCGACGAGCGGGTGCACGATCACCTCGCCAACGACTGCATCAGCCTGGGGCCGTTCGTGCTGGCGGGGGGCGAGGTGGCGGCCATGGCGATGATCGACGCCCTGGCCCGGCGCCTGCCCGGCGCCCTCGGCAACGCCCAGAGCCTGGATCGCGAATCGTTCTCGCCGGGGCTCGACGGCCGCGTCGAGCACCCCCATTACACGCGCCCCGCCGAATTCCGGGGCTGGGGAGTACCGCAGGTGCTGCTGTCCGGCGACCATGGCGCCATCGAGGATTGGCGCCGTTCACAGGTCCGGGACGCCCCCGCGCCCGGGACGGTGCTATCCTCGCCGCCGCTTTCATCCCAGGAGGACACCCCAGCATGACCGTTATCGAAAGCCTGGAGCGGATGCAGATCCGCGACGACGTCCCGGAGTTCCGTCCGGGCGACACCGTGCGCGTGCACTTCCAGGTCATCGAGGGCCAGCGCCGCCGCGTGCAGGTCTTCGAGGGCACGGTCATCAAGCGCCAGGGCGCGGGTGCCCGCGAGACCTTCACCGTGCGCAAGCAGAGCTTCGGTGTGGGCGTGGAGCGCACGTTCCCGGTCCACTCGCCGAAGATCGAGAAGATCGAGCGCACCCTCGAGGGTGACGTGCGGCGCGCCAAGCTCTACTACCTGCGCGACCGGGTGGGCAAGAAGGCCCGCGTGCGGGAGAAGGCCACGTGGATGTCGCAGCGTCAGGACGCCGCCGCGGAGCCAGTCGTCGACGAGGTCGTCGCCGTGGAGGTCGATGAGGCCGTGGAGGTCGAGGAGGCGCCCGCCTCCGAGTGAGGCGCTAGCCCGCGAGGAACTCCCCGAGGCCACTGATCGTCGAGACGGTCGTGGTGGCCTCGGGCCGTGTCACCACAAGCTCGCCCCCGACGTCGTCGACCGTTTCGGTCGACGTGCTCGACATGCGCATAGAGCCGAGGTCGCCGGTGGCATCCGCACCCGCGGCCCGCGCCAGCGCGCCGAAGTCGAATGACACCTCCAGAACCACCTCGTTGCGCGCCACCGTGCCCGTGGCGTCGTCCACCAGGATGGTCGTGGTGCCACCGTCGAGCGTCACGGCGTCGCTGATTGCACTGCCGGCACCGCCGAGTCCCGCCAGCACGCCGGCCAGAAGCTCACCTGCGCGCGCGGGGTCGATGGTTCCCACGTAGCGCGTTGTCGGGCGCCCGTCCACCTGGGCGGGGCCATCGTTGCGAATGGCCGAATACAGGGCGGTTGGGTCGAGCCCCGCGAGGGACGTGGCCTGCGCGAACGCGCCCGCGGCCTCGCCGGTCACCCGGGCCCACGTGCCACCCGCGCGGCGCACGAACACATCGCCGTCGTACAGCACGATCTCCTGCTGTCCGGTAGGCAGGCGCTGGGTGATCGCGATCCGCTCGGGCGATTCGAACCGGGTGGCCGTGTCGACATCCGTGGGCTGGGCGGCGAACTGCGCTTCTGCGGCATCCCGCAGTGATGCATCAAGGCCCGAGGCATCGAACGACGACGTTGCGCGCGCCGTGGATTCATACGTGCCCGCCCGGAGCAGCGCGAAGGCTGCCGCCACGGCTGATGCCGCATCCGGTGAGGTGGCGGTTGATGACGGGGAGGCCGTCGCCGTGGCATCGGGCGCCGCGGGGCCGTTCCCGCAGCCCGCCAGCATCGCGGTGGCGCCGATTGCCGCGATCCCGACGATCGCGGCCAGGCGCCGTCGGCGCCGATGGGGGTGAGTCGGGGCCATGGGTCCTCCCGGTTGGCGTCGCCATTCTGCCCGGTCGCGGGGGTACCGCGCCGCGTCGGATGCCGTGGCTACGGTGGTGAGGTGGCCTCCCGACCGGATCTCCTCGCCCACGACATCGGCCTCGGCGCGCGGTGGGTCGCAGGTGCGGATGAAGCCGGTCGCGGATGCCTGGCGGGTCCCATCGTGGGGGCCGCGGTGTGCCTCGACCTCGTCGGCCTGCGCGCGGAGGGGCGCGATGCGCTGGCGGGCCTGCGCGACTCCAAGGCCCTCACCGCCCGCCGCCGGGCGGCCCTGTTCACGGTGGTCGTGCGCCACGCCGCGCAGGTCACGGTGATCGCCGCCTCGTCGCGGGCGATCGACCGCGACGGCCTGCACGCCACGAACATCCGCGTGCTGCGTGATGCCCTGGCCGCCCTCGATCCGCTGCCAGAGGTCTGCCTGGTGGATGGCTTCCGGCTGGGCGAGGACGCACCACCGCACCGGGCCGTCGTGAAGGGTGATGCCACCAGCGCTGCGATCGCCGCGGCGTCGATCGTGGCCAAGGAGACGCGGGACCGCCTGATGCGCGGGCCCGTGGCGGGCGCATACCCCGGCTACGGCTTCGAGCGACATGTGGGATACATCACGGCCGTCCATTCGCAGGCGGTGCGGGATCTGGGGCCCAGCGCCATCCACCGGCTCTCCTTCCGCTCCTCGGCCTATGGGGACCACCCGACCCTGTTCGGGTAGTCGTCCGGCTGGATCCCCTCCACCCGCGTGATGCTCCACCCGGGTCCCCGCGGCACCACCACGATCAGATCCGGGCGAACGGCGTGGTCGGCGTAGTGCGGGTGGCGTGCCAGCCACGCCTGTGCAGCGCGCACCAGGCGTCGCCGTTGCGCGGGCGCGATGGGCGGTGCATGGGGATCGGCCGACGTGCGGGTCTTCACCTCGCATGCGGCCACCACGCCGCGCCTCTCGGCCACGATGTCGATCTCGCCACCGCCACCTCGCCATCGGACGGCCAGCACACGCCAGCCACGGCGGATGAGCCAGCGCGCCGCCGCAGCCTCGCCCGCCGCGCCCAGCGCATGCGTGGGGTGGGAGGCATGATGATGTGTCTCGTCGGCCACGGACGCATCATGGATGCCATCGTGCCTCGTGGGAGTGCCCATTCGCGACGACCCGCGCAGGACATCGTGCCGTTCCCCGTGAATCACGTCGCGACATCGGCCACACTGCTTCCGTACCTGTGACGAACCCACCCCGAGGAGGCCACATGCCCTTCGAGCTCCCGCCGCTCCCGTACGCGTTCAACGCGCTGGAGCCGCACATCGACGCCACCACGATGGAGATCCACCACGATCGCCACCACAAGGCATACGTCGACAACGCCAACGCCGCACTCGCCGGCACCGCCTGGGAGAACAGCTCGGTCGAGGACGTGCTCACCAGCCTCGACCAGATCCCCGAGGACATCCGGATGGCGGTGCGCAACAACGCGGGTGGCCACTACAACCACTCGCTGTTCTGGGAGATCATGGGTCCGGATGGCGGCGGGGCGCCGGGCGGGGCGTTGGGCGCCGCCATCGACTCCACGTTCGGGTCGCTCGACGACCTCCGCGCCACCGTGAACGATGCCGGCGTCAAGCGCTTCGGGTCAGGCTGGACCTGGCTGGTGGTCTCGGGTGGCACGCTCGAGGTGATGTCCACGCCCAACCAGGACACGCCGCTGTCCGAGGGCAAGGCGCCCATCCTCGGCATCGACGTCTGGGAGCACGCGTACTACCTCGAGTACCAGAACAAGCGACCCGTGTACCTCGAGGCCTGGTGGAACGTGGTCAACTGGGACGCCGTGGCCGCCCGCTACGAGGCCGCCGTCTGATGACGTGACCATGGCGCGCGGCCCCTGACGCGGGCCGCGCGCCATGCGGGCGCCTCCGTGCGCGACCATCGCCGCATGGTTGCGCGCATGGTCACTCCCGCCCTCGTGGGGCTCGATACCGCCACCGTCCAGGTGGAGGTGGACCTTCGGGGCGGGCTCCCGGCATTCCTGGTGGTCGGGCTCCCCGACGCGGCGGTGCAGGAGTCCCGCGAGCGCGTGCGGTCGGGCATCGCGAACCAGGCCTACGCGCTGCCCGCAGCGCGGATCGTCGCCAACCTGGCGCCGGCGGACCTGCGCAAGGCCGGGCCCCAGTACGACCTGCCCGTGGCCCTCACCATCCTCGCGGCCTCCGGGCAGCTGCGGCCGGGTGCCCTCGCCGCCACGGGCGCCGTGGGGGAACTGGCCCTCGATGGCGCGCTCCGGCCGGTGCAGGGCGCGCTGGTGCTGGCTGAGCATGCGGCCCGTCAGGGGTGGCGGCAGCTCGTCGTGCCCCATGCCAATGCCTCCGAGGCCTCGCTGGTCCCGGGCATCCGCGTCATCGGCGCGCGCACCCTGCGTCACGCCGTGGACGTCCTGGAGGATCGGGCGCAGCCCGTGGGTGCCCCGGTTGACGCCCGCGCACTGCTCGCGGCCGACCCCCCGTCCGCCCAGGGTGACCTCCGCGACGTCCGCGGCCAGGCCGATGCCCGCCGTGCGCTGGAGATCGCCGCTGCCGGCGCGCACTCCCTCCTGATGATCGGCCCCCCGGGCGCCGGCAAGACCATGCTGGCGCGTCGCCTGCCGGGGATCCTTCCGCGCATGCGCGTGGAGGAGGCCATCGCCGTCACGCGGGTGCACTCCGTCGCCGGCCTGCTGGCGCCCGGGCAGCCGCTCGTCACGCAGCGGCCCTTCCGGGCACCGCACCACACCACCAGCGCCGCAGGGCTGGTTGGGGGAGGCAGGGTCCCGCGGCCGGGTGAGATCACCCTGGCGCATGTCGGGGTCCTGTTCCTCGATGAGGTCTGCGCGTTTCCCCCGGCAGCGCTCGATGCCCTGCGCCAGCCCCTCGAGGAGGGCGTCATCCGGGTCACGCGTGCGCGCGGATACGCCTGCTTCCCCGCCGAGCCCATGCTGGTGTGCGCCGGCAACCCGTGCCCCTGCGGCCACGCAGGCGACCGTGCGCGTGCGTGCACATGCGCCCCTGCGGCGGCAGAGGCCTACCGCGCCCGCATCTCCGGACCGGTTGCCGACCGGATCGACCTGCGCGTGGACCTCGCGCGACTGGATCGCCGCGACATGCTGGGGCAGCAGGCGCCGGGCGAGTCAACGGCCGATGTCCGCGGGCGGGTGGAGAGGGCGCGCCTCGCGCAGCACGCGCGGGGTCAGGAGGTGCCGAACGCCCGGCTGGGAGCGGCCCCGGCGCGCGAGGCAGCGGGGCTCGACAGGATCGCTCGCGACCTGCTGGGCACCGCAGTCGATCGCCTAGGACTCTCGGCCCGGGGGTGCGACCGGGTGATCCGCGTCGCGCGGACGGTGGCCGACCTCGCGGGCTCCGAGCGCGTCGGCGGCGATCACCTCGCCGAGGCGCTGCGATTCCGCAGTGCCGGGGCGCTCACGTGACAACCGCCGACCCGGACTGGCCGCTGGGCCTGGCGTGGCTGGCCCACGTTCTGGCGCGCGACCTCCAGCGGGCGGCCCGCGAGGCCGGGGGTCCGGAGGCCCTCTGGGCCGCACGCGGAGCCCGAGAGGGCTTCCGGGCGCATGCCATGCGGGAGGAACTCGGTCGGATGGGAATCACGCACGTGCCGATCACCTCCTCCGCATATCCGGACCGGTTGCGGACGATCTTCGATCCTCCATTTGGCCTGTTCGGCACAGCAGGAACGGTGTCCGCGCTGCGATTGGCGCATGGGGTCCCGTGCGTGGCAATCGTCGGCAGCAGGCGGCCGACGATTGCCGGCCGACATCTGGCCCGTGCCATCGCGCGCGATCTGGCGGCACGAGGAGCAGTGATCATCAGTGGCCTCGCACGCGGTATTGACGCAGCGGCCCATGAGGGCGCACTGGAGGTGGGCGGCGTGACCATTGCGGTGCTCGGTTCGGGCGTCGACCGCGTGCATCCGCGACGGCACCTCGCCCTCGCGGAGCGCATCGCCTGTGGCGGGGCCGTCGCCAGCGAGTACTGGCCCGGCACGGAGCCGGCCCCGTGGAGGTTCCCCGCCCGCAATCGCATCGTCGCTGGCATGGCCGACGCCGTGGTAGTGGTGGAGGCCGCGGCCCGATCCGGCGCGCTGATCACTGCCGACTTCGCCATGGAGAACGGCACCCCGGTCCTGGCGGTGCCGGGATGGCCGGGGGCGGCCATGTCCGCCGGCTGCAACGCGCTTCTGCGGGCGGGTGCCGCGCTGTGCGAGGAGGCAGATGACGTCGTGGCCGAGGTGCGCCATGGCGCCTGGCGGGATGCCCCCGTGCCCGCGGCTGCATCGGGCACCGATGCCGCCGTGCGTGCGGTGGTGGCGCGTGAGCCCATCGGGGTGGACGCCGTGGTGGCCGCGACGGGGCTCGGGGCCGGGGAGGTGGCCGCTGCGCTGGCCCGGCTCGAGATATCCGGGCTTGTCGCGCGTGACCCCGGGGGGCTGTTCCGTGCCGTGGCCCCGGCGCCGCCGGCGGAGCGCGGTGACGCACGTGGCTAGCGGCGTGCCCCCGCAGTGGCGTAGCGCGCAAGCAGGCGCTCGGCGTGCTCGGCCACCACGGCGCGGGTGCCGGCCGGGGTGTGAAGCACTGCCTCGCCGCCATGCTTGGTGATCTCGCGCACCAGCCATTCGTCGCTGGCATATGGGATCTCGACTATGACGGACCCGTCGGAGAAGCGCTCGGCGGATGGATGCTCCTCCGCCAGCCAGCGGGCGATGGCCGGGCTGCACCACACCGTCGCGATGTTGGCATGCGGCTCATCGGCGCCGGTCGCACCCCACGGCTGGTAGGGCACGGCCCGCACCTCGGGTCGCCGCTCGAAGTGCTCATCCACGGGCCTGGCGCCACGTATGCGGTCGAGGCGGAAGGTGCGCTGCTCGCCGGCGCGACGGCAGTGCGCCACCAGGTACCAGGCGTCGCGCGAGTTCATCAGCATGTGCGGCTCGATCTCGCGCTTGGTCACCTCGCCACGCGACTCATTCCAGTAGTCGATCTCGAGCACCCGGTCCTCGCGCACTGCACGGGCCAGCATGGCGCCCACCGGCTCGCTGGCCGTCTGGACGGTCCCGAGTTCCACTCCGGTGGATGCTTCGCCCCCCACGGCCCTCTCGATCTTCGCGCGCGCCGAGCCCAGGGACTCCTCGCCCACCAGGGGCAGTCGGCCACCCACGAAGTCGAGGGCCCAGAGCAGCGCCTTGGCCTCCAGCGGCGACAGGCGCGCTGGGCGGGAGAACTGGTCGCCGTAGACCTCCTTCTGGACCATTACCACGTCGCCCTCGACCTGCGCGAACAGCGCGTAGCACCCGCCACCGAAGTTGATGAGGTTGAGGAGGGTGAGGTCCTCCTCCAGGGCATCCTGCGTCAGGTTGAGCTCGGCCCGCAGTTCGGCGCACGGGACCTCGGCCTCGTAGGACCTGCCGCATGCGGCGAGCAGGCGTGTCATGAGGGCCAGCAGGCGGGAGATGCGCTCGACGGGCACCACGCGCTCGGAGGGATCGTCCGGGGCCTCATCGGCGCCCGCGGGCTCCGGTCCGCGAGGCAGGGGCTTGGCACGCCGCCGGGGCTTGGTGGCATGGCGGGTGCGCAGCCGCTCCAGGGCCTGCGCGGTGGCCTCGCGCAGGGCCGGTGGCTCCAGTACCTCGGCCTCGTCGCCCAGGCCCAGCACCCACGAGATGATCTCCCGCTCGCCGCCGTAGTCCGTGCGGAACACCGCAGAGCCGTCGGGGCGCTCCTCCACCTGGCCCTGTTCGCCGAACATCTGGTCCACCCACCAGGTGATAGTGGGCGACAGCGCGATGACGGCGGTGCCCACGGCGTCGGCCAGCTGCCAGGGCGCGCGGTCGCGGTAGCGCGACAGGTCCACCTCGCTCGGAGGGGGGAAGTCGTGCTCGGCACGCGTCTTGAAGGTGATGCGCCCCTCGATGCGCGACAGCCGGAAGCAGCGGAGGTCCTCGCGGTCGTGCGCGAAGCCCACCAGGTACCAGTTCCCCGCCATGTACAGCAGGCTGTAGGGGTCCACCTCTCGGTCCCCGTGGTCGTCGCGCCCGATCGAGTAGTACCGGAACCGGATGGTCTTGCGACGACTGATGGCCGACTCGACCTTGATGAGATGGCCGGACACCTCGGATGTATGCCGGCTGCCCAGCAGGTTCACGGCCACCGTGCGCGCGGCGTGATCGTCCAGGGGGCTGGGGCGACCGAGCGTCAGGTGCTGCAGGGCAAGCCGCAGGGGCTCGGCGTAGGCGAACTGCCCCTCCAGCAGGTACAGGCTGGTGTGCAGCGCACTCAGCTCGGCCTCGTCGAACTCGATCGGCGGCAGGTAGTAGTTCTCGGGCGGCATCGCGTACAGATCGCCCTGGAACGGGTCGTCGCTGGGCCGCTCGACGGCCAGCCGCAGCCCCACGCCTTCCAGCTCGGAGCGATCGGAGTAGAAGCGGCGCAGGAACGCCTGCTCGCTCATCCCGCCGTAGCCCTCCACGGCCTCGTGGATCTCCTCGGCGGTGACCGGGCGTTGCTGTGCCATCAGGAATGCGACCAGCGAGAGCTGCCGCACCAGCTTGTCGTCGTCCCTCTGGCCCAACCGGCCTCTCCTTCGACTGCGGCGCACTGCTGATGCTAGCCGGAATAGGGGTGACCAGGCGCCTCCGGGGGACCCGAATTGTCGCATGTGGAGCCATGATCGCCACACTCGTGGCCGCGGGGTGCGGGGAACCGGGGGAGGGCCCCACACGGTCCGGGCGGGTGCTGAGCGTCGTGGACGGCGACACCGTCGTGGTGGCCGGGGTCGGCACGGTGCGCTACCTCGGCATCGACACCCCGGAGTTGCATCATCCCCGCCGCCCCGTGGAGCGGTATGCCGCGCGCGCGGCGGCGCTCAACCGGAGGCTCGTATCCGGGCGCACCGTGACGCTGGAGACCGATGTGGAGGAGCGCGACGCCTACGGCCGCCTGCTGGCATACGTGTACGTGGACGGCCGCATGGTGAATGCGCGGCTGGTGGCCGAAGGCGCGGCCGAGGCATTTCCCTTTCCGCCGAACACGCGCCACCGGACACTGTTCGCCCGGCTGCAGCGCGACGCCACGGCCGCAGGTCTCGGGCAGTGGGGACGCGCAGAGGGGGGCCCTCCGTGGGGGGCGCCGTAGGGCCGGATGCCGTGCCGATGGGTTGTACGATCCGTTCATGACGATCATGGAGCACGACTACGGCATTCCGTCCGAAGATGAGCTGGCGCGGCTGGTCGGCGCCGCCACGCCCCACTTCGCTCTGCAGATCCGCGACCGCGTGGTGGCGTACCGCGCCGCACTGCCCGAGGGGCACCCCCGCCGTGCCGAACTCGATGCCCAGGTCATCCGCCTGGAGCGCCTGGCGATCGACGGCGCCGGTGGCCCCCGTGACGTGGCCGACCTCCCTCCGCGCCCCTCGCTGGAGTTGCGCGGGCGCGGCAGGTCCTAGGAGCGCCCGTCCCGGTCCGCGACCGCGTGCAGGATGCCGGCGAACGTCCGCAGTATCCGGGCCGTGAGTCCCCAGACGTCCTCGCCCAGCAGCGGATATCGCAGGGTCGTGATGTCCGGGCGGCGGGGGAGGCGCAGGTCGGCCTCCAGCACGTCGGCCAGCGGAACCTCCATGATCCGCGCGATCTCGGAGTCCTCCGGCGTCATCGCGGGGCGCCCCCCGGGGTGGTGCGCAACCCAGGGGCTCACGGTGAAGCCGCTGGCCATCGTCATCAGGTCGTCGAGCGGCCCGAGCACGCGGAGCGCGTCGCGGGCCACCCCGATCTCCTCCTCGGTCTCGCGCAGCGCCGCTCCGAGCAGGTCGGGATCGTGCGGCTCCAGGCGGCCGCCGGGCAGCGACACCTCGCCCTTATGATGGGCGACGGTATCCGACCTCTTGGTGAGCACCAGGTGCGCACGGCCGTCGACGTCGTACAGGAGCACCATCACGCCGGCATCGCGTCCGGATGGATCGAGCACGACGCGCTCCCGTGTGGTGAGGGCGCCGGGCAGGAGGCCTGCGAGGTCCGCGGCGGTGGGAGTGCGGGCGCTGCTGCGCATCGGCGCCGAGTGTACGCCGGGCTGACGGGCGTCCCCTCATGAGCGGCGTACCCGGGCACCCGCCCGTGGAGGGCGCCGCGGCGGCGGCGCAGGCGGCGGCCGCCGCGGTGGCGCCGGGGCGGCCCATCGTGGGGCTCCGCGCGGTCGACACGGGCACGGGGGGGCAGGCGTGGCTGATCGCGTTCGAGGGGCCGGCATTCCTGTGCCTGGACGACGCCGGGCGTCCCGTGGCGGCGCGCATGCGGGCGTGCGACGTTGCACAGGCGGCCCTCGCGGCGGAGATCGTGGAGGAGGCCCTGGATGCCGCCGCCCTGCGCGCCATGACGGATGCCGCGGATGGTCTCGCGGCCGCTGCCGCAGGAGTGCCTCCGGCAGCGGTCGAGGCGCTGTCGCGCGCGGCAGATCACGCACGTGCGCTGGCCGGGTGGCGCGAGGCCCCGGAGCGCACCGAGGCATCGCTAATCGCGCTGGACGCCGCGACCAGCCTGCAGGAGCGTGCGCATGCGGCCTACGCCACGTTCGTATCGCTCACCGATCCCCTGGCCGACAGGCAGGGCGATCTCGACGCTGATGTACTCGCTGCACTCGTGGCCGCCGAGGAGGCCGCGGCGGCTGCGGGACTTGGTGCCTCACTCGGGGCGATGATGGGGGAGGGCATGGCCGGAATCGCGGCGGCGGCGGATGAGATCGCCGCGCTGCACGTCACGCCGCTGCGGTGACCTCGGGCGCGGCTGGCGCCTCCGCCCCGTCGGGCACGTCGGGCGGCGCGAAGCCCGAGCTGACGAGGGCCTCGATCCGCGCCAGGTCCTCATCCGACAGCGGGGGTAGGCCGATCGCGCGGGTGAACTCCACGAGTTGGTCCTCCCCGTGGATCGCCGTGACCACCGACGCCACGCCGGGACGCGACAGGCTCCAGAGGATCGCCGCCTGCCCCAGTGACCAGGGGCGCCCGGAGTCGTGCAGGAAGCCGAGGGCGTCGACGCGGGCGAGACCCTCGGCCAGCCACTCGCGCGACAGATGCGCCCGCGGGTCGCCGGGTGGGAATGTCGTCTCGCGCGAGTACTTTCCCTCCAGTAGCCCCCAGCAGTGCGGGTGGCGCGCGATCACGCTTGATCCGGCGGCGTGGGCGAGCCCTGCGAGTTCCGCCCCGGGGTCGTGGCCCAGGATGCCCAGCTCCACGTCCAGCAGCGGGAAGCGGCCCTGCCGGATGAGCCGGCGGCCGTCCCCGGGGCGCGCGCCCTCCGGTATGGCCACCCCGAACGCACGCACCGTGCCGTCTCGCACTAGTGCGTCCATCGCGTCGGCCAGGGCGTCATCCGCCAGCGCCCGTCGGGTGGGATGGTGCAGTTCGCAGATGTCGATGTGGCCGCCCAGGCGCCGCGCGCTCGCGCGCACCGCGGTGATGATGGCCTCGGGCCGGAAGTCCTGGGTCATTGTCCGTCCGGGTCGGCCCGCGTCGGCCTCGGCCCAGGCATACCCCACGCGGGTGGCGATCACCACGTGGTCGCGGCGTTCCGCGAACGCCCGGCCCAGCGCCGTTTCGGCCCGCCCCTCGCCATCGCGGTCCGCCACGTCGAAGAACGTGATTCCCCGGTCGAGCGCGGCGTGCAGCAGGCGCACGGCCTCGTCGTCGCCGTCATCGCCCCACCACCCCGTGGCCAGCGATTCGGCGCCGAAGCCCAGTTCCGACACGCGGATTCCCGTGCCGGGGATCTCCCGGTAGCGCATGGGGCGAGACTACGCGCGCCCCCTGACGCTTCTAGGCCGCGTCGCCCCCGAGGTCGTCCGCGTCGTCATCCGGCTCCAGCAGGAACTCGATCAGGTCCTCCACGGTGAAGCGCCCGGCCTGCATCGAGGCCACCAGTCCGTACACGGTGGCGGAGTGGGGGCGGTCCAGGACGTAGGCACGTATGGCCTCGTTGCCGCGGGCGTCGATCTCCTCGATCGCCTGGCGTCCCACTGCGGTTGCCACCACGCCGGTGCCCTCGACATCGGCCAGCCCGGCCGCCGAGAGCGCCTTGGCGGCCGTCACGACCTCGTCCGGCTCCGCGCCGAAGCGCCCGGCCAGATCGGTGATCGACGCACCGTCCTCATCTGCCGCCAGCGCCCGCAGAAGGAGGTAGGAGCCCGACGACAGGCCCGCTTCCATCACCACCTGATCCAGCACGCCCGCGACCTCCGCGAGCAGCTGCAGGTCGTCCTCGTCCCGGCGCACGCCTAGGGCCCGTACCGGTGCGCGGGAGCGGGTCGCAGGGAATCGTAGGCGGCGCCCACCCAGATCCGGCCCGTCACGCCGCGGTCGTCCAGTGTCCTGAGCGCGGAGCGCACCACGCCGGGCAGCGCGCCGCGGCCCTGCGTGCGCGCCATGGTGATGGCGAAGTCGTGATCGGACTGCCCGACCGTCGGCCGGCCGTTGGCCCGGGCCAGGGCCACGCGGGCGTCCACCAGGCGCAGGGGGTCGTCCACCGTCAGGCGGCACTCCGCCACGGCCCAGTCCGGGGCGAGCTCGTCGAGGACCGCATCGAATGAATCCGTGTAGGCCATGGGCGCAGGCTATCCCAGCGTGTCGGCGTGCTCACCGGCCATCGGGCGCGCCGCGGCCAGGGAATCGGCCACTCCGTCCATTACCGCGGCGAACGCGTCATCGTCGATCACCGGGTCCTCTCCCGGCAGGTCGTGAACCACCTCGATCCAGCTGCGGCACCCGCGCATGTCACCGGTCATGTCCAGCCCGATGGGCGGCGTGATCCGGTGAACCCGGGCGACGATCGCCATGAGGGGGTGGCGCGGCCTCCAGCGCAGGCGCTGTCCGGCATAGCCGTGCCCCAGCACGTGGTACGGGGCAAGGGCATCCAGCTCCGCCTGGGTGCTCACCTCATGCACGGCGGCCACGCGGCACCACGCCCGCAGGTCGACCCGGTCCGGCTCCTCGGTGACGCCGATCAGGTCCGCGTAGGCATCGCGGGCTGCGGGCACGAGCAACTCCGGGCGCTGGTGCACATGGGTGGGGAGGAGCAGGAATTCCCGGTGCGGCACGTCGAAGCGCTTCTCGCCGATGCCGCCCTTGCGCAGCATCACGACCTGCGCGCCGTCCAGCATGGCGGCGATGACGGAGGCCCATTCCTTGAGGGCGATTGCGGACACCCGGGGAACGGTAGCGCCCCTGGGGAGGGCCGGATGACCCTCGGGAGCGACGGCGTTCGGCGCTACGATCACCTCATGATCGACGCCATCCTGTCACGAGCATCCGAGGGCGGGCGGATCACCGCCGACGAGGCCGTCCTGCTGTACGAGTCGGCTCCCCTCGAGGACCTCGGCGCCGCGGCCGACGCCGTGGCGCGCCGCCTGCACGGCGATGAGGTCACCTACAACGTCAACGCGCACCTCAACCCCACCAACATCTGCGTGGTGGGCTGCGGCCTGTGCGCGTTCGCCGTGTGGACCGACCACGACCCCCGTGCATACGCCTACTCGGTGGACCAGTTGGTGGACCGTGCGCAGGAGCTGTCGGACCTCGGCATCACGGAACTGCACATCGTGGGGGGCATGACCAAGGAGTACACCCTCGTCTACTACGAGGATCTCTTCCGCGAGCTCAAGGCCGCGCTCCCCGAGGTCTTCCTCACGGCCCTCACCGCGGTGGAGATCGATTTCGTCGCGAAGTTGGAGCGCATCAGCGCCCGGGAGGCGCTGGAGCGCACGATGGCCGTGGGGCACGACACCATGCCGGGCGGTGGCGCCGAGGTGTTTAGCCCGCGGGTCCGTCGCATCATCGCCGACCGCAAGGTGGGAGCAGATGTCTGGCTCGACATCCACCGCGATGCGCACGAGATGGGCCTGAAGACGAACGCCACCCTCCTGTTCGGGCACTTCGAGACCCCCGCCGAGAAGGTGGACCACATGGTCCAGCTGCGCGACCTGCAGGACCATGCGCTCGCGAACGAGCACCCCGGCCGCTTCCAGGCCTTCATCCCGCTGCCGTTCCTGCCGGGCAACACCGAGTTCTCGTACCTGCCGGGTCCCTCGCGCGAGGAGAAGCTGCGCACCATCGCCCTGTCGCGGCTGGTGCTCGACAACTTCCCGCACATCAAGGGTCACTGGGTGATGCTGGGCGAGGAAGTCACCTCCGAGGCCCTGTCCTACGGCCTGGATGACCTGTCGGGCACCCTTACCGAGGAGCGCATCGCGCACGCCACCACGGTCCAGACCCCGCTGGGGCTCACCCATGAGCGCATCCGCGAACTGGTCACGGCCGGGGGGCGCGCTCCCGTGGAGCGGGACTCCCTCTACGCGCGGGTGGCGCGGGAGCCGGTATCGGCCTAGGAGAGCGCCCGGCGCCGCAGGGCCATCGCCGCGCCCCAGGCGATCACCCCGCACCACGCCGCGGTCCACAGCACCGCGCCCCATGACGAGGCCGGCACCAGCACCACGTTGCCGTTGATCTCCAGTTGCGCCCCGGCCACCCCGGCCTCGGCGCGGTACTGCATGTCGCTCAGCATCGGCGAGGTGATCGCGCGGGGGAACACCAGGTACAGGGTGGTGACCAGCCCTGACCAGGCGGTGCCGATGGCGTCGGCGTTCACCGCGGCCATCAGGTTGGCCAGGGACAGGCACGAGACGTAGAGGAAGACGGCCACGATCCCCGAGGCCACGGGGCCCAGGGCCACGCTGCAGAGCGCCGCGACCACCAGCACCAGCACCATGTTCAGCAGCATGGCCAGCCCGTGGACCGCCAGCGGCCCGTCTCCGCCCTGGCCGATGATGAGCGAGCACACCGCCGCCAGGGCGATCCAGATGGCGAAGACGCCCACCAGCACGGCCAGCCGGCCCGCGATCCTGCCCAGCATCACCCCGGGCCGCGGGGTGCCGGTGGCCACCTGCAGCCCCACCCAGCCGGCGTCGGCATCACGGTTGGCCGCGCTCGCGCCCAGCGTGGCCGCCACGGCGAGCCCCGCCACCAGGTAGACGGCCGCGGTCCATGAGCGCATGGTGTCGATGCCGGCCGCGCCGTCGCGGCTGGCGGCCACCACGGCGCCGACGACGATGATCGCGGCCCCCGCCAGCAGGAGCACCATCGGCCACCTGCGTCGGCTGATGCCGCGCGCCTCGATGCGGCCGATCACCGCCATCGGGTTCACCCGGGCGCCCCGTCCACGAGGTGGATGCTGGCCCCGAGGAGGGCCGGAAGGCCCCCCGGGTCCTTGGACGCCGCGAGCACCGCGGCGCCGCGCGCCATCGCGCGGCGTATCGCTGCGGTCGTCTCGGGGAACTCCCAGGGGTCGTCCAGCACCAGGAGGTCGGGCTCGCCGATGAGTGCGCACGCGAGTGAGGTGCGGCGCACGTCCTCCACCTCCAGCGATTCCACCCGCATGTCCGGCTGCTCCACCCCGGCCTCGTCGATGGCCCGTGCGGCCTCGGCGCGTCCGTGGCCGCCCAGTTCGGCGACCATGTCCACCACCTCGCGGGCGCGCAGGCCGAACCCGAACGGCCATGACTGCGGAGCCCAGCCGATCCGCCGGAGCGTCGCGGGGTCGCCCGGGGGCGCCCCCAGCACGGTGGTGTCGCCTCCCGGCCCGGCAAGACCCAGGACTGCGCGGAGCACGCTGGACTTCCCCGAGCCCCTGTCGCCGGTGATGAGCAGGCCGGCACCCGCATGCAGGTCGATGTTCACGCCCCGCACGGCGAGTTCGCCACCCCGCTGGTACCGCACCTCGATGGCGCGGGCGCGGATGACCGGGTCAGTCAATCTTCTCCAGGCGGATGGCCTCCTGCGGACAGTCGTCCACGGCCTCGCGCACGGCGTCCGCGAGGGATGGATCAAGCACCTCGTCCGACGCGGACGACAGGTTGGTCTCGTCGTCCACGGTGAAGACCCCGGGCAGGCGCGCGATGCACACGCGGGTGCCCATGCACATGTCGTGGTCCACCGTGAGGCGGTACCGCTCGCCGTCGATCGTGATCTCGGCCATCTCAACCCTCCCTGATGATCTCGAGCACCTCATCGCGCCTGCGCTCCATGTCGGCCTCCGACACGAGCGACTCGAGGTTGAGGCGCAGGAGCGGTTCGGTGTTCGAGGGGCGCACGTTGAAGTGCCAGTCGTCGTAGGCGACGGACAGGCCGTCCACCTCGGCCTGACGGCCGTCCGCGTAGCGTGCCCGAAGCCGGTCGATCGCCGCCCCGGCATCGTCCACCGTGGAGTTGATCTCCCCGGAGATGTGGTACCGCTCGCGGAGCGCCTGCACCATCTCCGACAGCGCCTGTCCGGACGTGGCCAGGATCTCCAGCACCATGAGCGCGGGGATCAGTCCCGAGTCGGCGTACGAGAACTCACGGAAGTAGTAGTGGCCGCTCACCTCGCCGGCGAATACGGCGTCCACCTCGCGCATCCGCCGCTTGATGAACGCATGGCCCACGCGGAACTCGTCCGGCGTTCCCCCGGCCGCGATGATGGAGTCGCGCACGGCCCAGGATGCGCGCAGGTCGTACACGACCGTGGCGGGGCCGACCCGCTCCAGGATGTGCCGTGCGAGCAGCGCCGTGAGGAAGTCGCCGGCGACGAAGCCGCCCTTCTCGTCGATGAAGAAGCAGCGGTCGGCGTCGCCGTCCCACGCGATGCCGACGTCCGCGCCATTCTCCACCACCGCGCCCTCGATGAAGGCACGGTTCTCCTCCAGTAGGGGGTTGGGCTCATGGTGCGGGAAGCGCCCGTCGGGCTCCAGGAAGCACGGGACGGCGTCGATGTCGATGCGCTCCAGCACCGGTGGCAGGTACACGCCCGCCATGCCGTTCGCGGCATCCAGCACCACGCGCAGGCCACGGATTGCCGGGGCATCCACGAAGCCCATACAGCGGTCCACGAACCGGTCGAGCAGGCCGTCGTCCACCGACTCGGCGCCTGGGGTGGCCGCCGGGCCGGGCTCACCGGCTAGTGCGAGCCGGCCGATCTCCGCGATCCCGGTATCCCCCGACAGCGGCAGTGCGCCCGCGGTGACCATCTTCACACCGGTGTACGCGGGCGGGTTGTGGCTGGCGGTGATGGCCGCGCCCGCGTCGTAGCCGCCCTCGTCCACCGCGAAGTAGAGCATCTCGGTGGCGGCCAGCCCGAGCGCGGTCACATCGGCCCCGGCCGATCGCGCCCCGCGGATGAACGCGGCACTGATGCCCGGCGACGACAGGCGCACGTCGTGACCCACCGCCACGCGACGCGCGCCGGTGACGGCGATGAACGCCCGGCCCACGTGCTCGGCGCCCTCCTCGTCGATCTGCTCGCCGTAGAGGCCGCGGATGTCGTACGCCTTGAATACCCCCGGGTCCAGGGTCATGCGCCGAACCCCGGCCTCAGCGCGGCGTAGGTCTCCTCCAGGCTCTGCGGCATCACGCGCACGTCTCCTGTCGATGTCATGAAGTTGGTATCGCCGTTCCAGCGCGGAACCAGGTGCAGGTGAAGATGGTCCGCGATGCCTGCGCCCGCCGCCGCGCCTTGGTTCATGCCGAGGTTGAATCCGTGGGGCGACATCGCCCCGGAGACCACCTCCTGCGCCATCCGCGCGAGTTCCATCATCTCAGCCCGCGCAGGGGCATCGAGGTCCGTGAGCCGGTCCACGTGCGCGAAGGGGACGACCATCAGGTGCCCGGACGCGTACGGGTAGGCGTTCAGCACGACGAAGCAGTGATCGCCCCGGTCGAGGATGAGCGCCCGGGCATCGTCGCCCAGCGCCGGTAGCTCGCAGAACACGCAGCGGGGCCCCTCGAACTCATGGTCATGCTCGGCGGACACGTAGGCCATTCTCCACGGCGCCCACATGATCTGCCTGCCGGGCGGATCCCCTACAGCCACGTGCGCTTGCGGAAGTACCAGAGCACGCCGCCCGCCAGCCCCACGATGATCACGAGGAGGGCGATGAACGACGCCACGCCGTGCCGTGCGAACGGGAGCCCGTCGATGTTCATGCCGTAGAAGCCCGTGATCAGCGTGAGCGGCAGGATCACCGCGGAGATGATCGTGAGCAGCGCGAGCATGTCGTTCAGCCGGTGCGTGATGACCGACTCGTTGGTGGCCTCGAGCGCCTCGGCCACCTCCTTGTAGTTCTCCAGCGAGTCCCAGATGCGCTCGTTCTTGTCGACGATGTCGTCGAAGTAGATCTCGAGGTCCTCGGGCGCATAGCGCTGTACCGCGCGCTCCAGCATGCGCAGGGTGGGGCGCTGCGGCTTGATCACCTTGCGGTAGTTGATGATCTCCTGCTTCACGTTCGAGATGTCGCGCACCAGCTCGCGGCTTTGGCCCTCGAAGATGGCGTCCTCGAGTGCGTCCAACT
>Ga0181588_10001200_pt1 | contig 23281 bp, 24 predicted proteins | sample 071ome_26_FD_148607 | JGI IMG/M metagenome (GOLD analysis project Ga0181588, IMG submission 148607) | Coastal salt marsh microbial communities from the Groves Creek Marsh, Skidaway Island, Georgia - 071409BT metaG (spades assembly) | ecosystem: Environmental > Aquatic > Marine > Intertidal zone...
CATCGTGCGGATTGCCTCATGGCAAGCGGGATCTCAGGGGTCCCCCAAGTGCCTTTTGTGACATTCTCGTGACGAAACCGCACAAGCCACGACACAGGGGACAGTCCCTCCCCCCGGGGACTGTCCCCGGGGGGAGGGACTGTCCCCTCATTCCCCGGCGGTACGATCACCGTCGTGAGCATTGATCGCATCGCCTACTTCGGCGATCTGGTGGCCGAGCAGCCCGATGAGCCCCGCGCCCGCTACGGCCTGGCCGTGGCGCTGCGGCAGGCGGAGCGGTGGGATGAGGCCGTGGACCAGTACCGCGCGTACCTCGCCCTGGCCAGTGACGAGGGTGCGGCATGGGGTCACCTGGCCGAGTGCCTTGCCGCCACGGGCAACGCGGACGCCGCTGCCGACGCCTACCTCAGCGGTATCGATGCCGCGCTGGCGAACGGCCACACCGGGCTGGCCGACGACTTCCAGCAGGCGCTGGAGGCCCTGGCCTGACACCCGCCACGCAGCGGGTCACCGTGGCCGGCGCCGTGCGGTTCTGGTCGCGCAACGCCACGGTCGGGCGCAAGACCATCCTCACCACCCTCGGACCGCGGTTCGTGGAGGCCATTGCCTACCTGGCCATCATGGGCCTGGGCCTGGGCGCCTACCTCACCTCGATCGAGGGCGTGTCGTACGTGGCGTTCATCGCCCCGGGCATCGCCGCCAGCGCCGTGATGTTCGGGGCGATCCTCGAGACGTCCTACAACGCCTTCGTGCGCATCCACGTGCGCCGCGTGTTCGAGGCCGCGGTCACCACGCCATTGTCGGTGGGCGACGTGGTGGTGGGCGAGTACCTGTGGGGTGCCACCCGCGGCACCCTCTACGGCGTGGTGTTCATGATCGTCATGGCGCCGTTCGGGCTCATCGACAGTTGGTGGGCGGTGCTCACCCCGCCGGTGTTCCTCATCGGCGCGCTCACCTTTGCGGTGATCGGCATGGCATACACGGCGTTCACGTCGAACATCGAGCACTTCAACATCTTCTGGACCGGCGTGATGACGCCCATGTTCCTGTTCGGCGGGATCTTCTTCCCCTTCACCGCCCTGCCCGAGTGGGCGCAGGTCATCGGCTGGTGCCTGCCGCTGAGCCACCTGGTCGCCGCCACCCGCGAGCTGGTGATGGGGGATGTGGGGTGGGTGACCCTGGGCCACGTGGCGGTGTTGCTGGCCTTCTCGGCCGTGCTGTTCACGGTTCCCATCCGCCGGCTGGGGCGGACCCTGCTGGCTTAGCGCAGTCCGAGCACCAGTCGCACGGCGCTGTCGAGATCAACCATCTCATCGGCGCTGAGCGACCCCAGCTTCCGGCCGATGCGGTCCTTGTCGAGGGCGCGCATGCTCTCCAGCAGCACCCGGGTCTCGGTGCCCTTCAGGTCGACCGTCGGCCGGAACATCGAGTGCCGGGCAGATGAGGACAGCGGGGCCACGATGACCGTGGACCATCCCGCCATCCCCTCCGCCTGCAGCACCAGCGCCGGCCTGGCCCCTGCCTGCTCGCGGCCGGTGGCCCGCCCGAACCGCGCGGCATGGATATCACCCCGCCTCAGTCCGGCCATGGCGCAGTGATCTCCTCCCATTCGCGGAACTCCGCCATCTCACGCGCTACGGCCTGCTCATCCTGCATCAATCGCTCGCACTCCGCGCGAAGCGCCTCGTCGGTGCTCCTGGCCGCCGCCGCCTCCACCAACGCGATGCGCACAGCCTCCGACTCGGTCATGCCCATGCGCACCATCAGGCGCAGGGCCATGCGCGATTCGTCATCCAGCCGCGCCCTCACGATCTTCTCTGGCATACGACCATCGTGGCACAAAACGTGCCACACAAGACCTCGCGGGTCAGCGCCTTTACGTGCCGGAACGCGAACCGATGCGTGCCAGCCACCGGGCGCCCTCGCCCCGTCGGCGCTCCAGCGCCTGCACGTCGGCCTCGGCCACCCGTGTTACCCCACTCCGGCGGTTGAGTTCGCCGTTCACCTGGGCGTGCGTCATGCCCGTGGCCCCGGCGATCGCCCTCACCAGCACCGAATTGGCATCGCGCAGCGCCCGGCGCCTGGCCACCGGGCTCAGGCCCGGGGCATCCGCGGCCGCGCCGCCATTCCCACCGGCCGCGCCGCCGCCCCCCGTCCCCAGATGCGGCGCTTCGGCCAGCTGCAGTTCGAAGCCGTCCTCGACCGGCTCGCCGTCCTCCAGGCTCCCGAACAGCCCCAGGGTCTCATCCACCTTGTGCACGGCGGCCTCTCCCGATGGCGTCGCCGACACCGCGGAGAAGAGCGACAGTTGCTCATCCTCCGGCCCCGCGGGTATCTCGTCCAGCGCCGCGTCGCCACGCGGGTCATCCTCATCCCCCGCCTTCTTCAGGAAGTGCCGCCGCTCCTCGGCGATGCCCATGGCATGTGCCCGCAGCCGCGGGTCGTCGGGCATGAACATGTAGCTGGGCTGCCGCCCGGTCCGGCCCGGCACGTACCGCACGATCCGTCCGACGGCCTGGCGGAAGAACAGTTCCGTGGTGGTGGTGGTGGCGAAGACCCCCACCCGCAGCCTGGGGATGTCCACGCCCTCGCTCACCATGCGCACCGCCACCAGCCACGGCCGGCGTCCGCCGGCGAACTCATCGATGCGCGCGCCGGCTGCGGGGTCGTCGCTGGTGGCCACCACGGCGTCCACGCCCAGCACCCGTCGCATGATCCCGGCGATCCCCCGTGCATGCTCGCGGTCCATGGCGATCACCAGTCCGCCCGCATCGGTGTGCGAGGCCCGGATCTCCATCAGCTGCGCATGGGCCCGCGTCAGCGCGTCGGGCAGCCATGCGCCACCCACGTCCAGGGCGGTTCGAAGCCGCTGCGCAGCCAGCCGGCCGTCGAGGGCGTCGTCGAACGATGCGCTCTGCGCCGAGCCATCGGGTCCGATCCATTCCATGTCGCCGCCGAGTCGCGGGAAGTGCACGGGCCGCACCACGGTGCGGTCCGCCAGCGCCGGCCCGTAGCCGTACTCGATGTCCGGCTCGGCTTCACCGGCGGCGTCGTACTTCACGAACGGGATGGCCAGCGAGTCGCTGCGGAATGGGGTGCCCGACAGGCTCAGTCGCACGGCGGCCACCTCCAGCGCGGTGCGCACGCCGTCCCCCCACGCGCGATCGTCGCCGGCATGGTGCACCTCATCCAGCACCGCGAAGCCGTCGCGGGCCACCTGCCGCACCGCCTCCGCGCCCTGCGCGACCTGCTGGTAGGTGACCACGATTCCGTGAACCTGGGGCGGCAGCGGTTCGCCGGTGATCCAGGCGGGGTCCAGGTGCAGCCCGAAGCGCTCGGCGGCACCCGCCCACTGGCCCTTCAGGTGTTGTGTGGGCGCCACCACCACCAGACGACGTCCGGGGTGCGCCGCCAGCGCCTGCCGGGCGGCGGTAAGGGCAAAGGTGGTCTTGCCCGCACCCGGGGTGGCAACCGCCAGGAAGTCGGGGTCACCGCCGGCCTGGAACGCATCGAGGGCGTTCTTCTGCCACGTACGCAGGCGGATGGTGCGAGCGGGTGATGCCACGAAGGGCGGGAGGCTAGCGGTGCTCCCCGGCACCGGCCATACTCACCGCATGCGAGAGCGCCTCCGGCACGCCCTATACGCGGGCGGCGCGAAGGAGACACCGCTCGAGGCCGCCGAGGACCAGGTGTTCCTCTTCGCGCCCGGACTCAGCCGGGATCGCCTCGTGCGGTACGGAGTGCTGCTGGTCCTGTCGGCAATCATCGCAACCGGTGGCGTGCTCGTGGACTCGACCGCCACGGTCATCGGCGCGATGATCGTGGCGCCGCTCGCCACGCCCATCCTCGCCGTGGGCCTGGGCGTGTCGATCGTCGAGCCACGTCAGGTGGGCCGTTCGATGCTGGTGGTGGGCGTATCGCTGCTCGTGGTCGTCCTGATCGGCATGGTCATGACCCTGACCCTTCCCGTCATCCCAAATGAGCAGTGGGCCCTCGGCAATTCCCAGATCACCGGCCGGGTTTCCCCCGGGCTCATCGAACTGGTCGTGGCCATTGCCACCGGCCTCGTGGGGTCATTCGCGATCACCCGCAGCGATGTCGCCGGGGTGCTCCCCGGGGTGGCCATCGCCATCAGCCTGGTACCCCCCCTCGCGGTGGTGGGCGTGGTGCTCGCGGGCGGCGAGTGGACCATGGCGATCGGCGCACTGCTGCTGTTCCTCTCGAACGCCATCGCGATGGTGCTGATGGCCGCGCTGGTCTTCTGGATCGTGGGTTACGCGCGCGCGGCGGCCGACCGGCGCGAGGTGCGCCGGCCTGTGGTGTTCATCCTGTCGCTGGGTGCGATCGTGGTCGTGCTGCTCACCTTCATCAGCATCCAGACGGTTGCCATCGCCACTCAGGAATCCCGCGCCGCGAAGGCCGCTGGCGTGTGGCTGGATGGCTCGTCGTTCGAGCTCCTCGACGTCCAGACGCGCAACACCGACCTGGTGCTGGAGGTCATCGGACGCGGTGAACTGCCCGACAGCGGCGGGTTCTACGGGGCCTTCGAAGCGCCACTGTGGCTCGATCCGTCCGTGACGGTGCGGGAATACTCAGGGCGCACCATCGCCCTCCCCCCCCGCCCGGACCCGGCGTAGTGCCCGTCGGGCCTCCGCGCGCGCATTGCGGGGTGACGGCCGTGGGGCACCGGCGCGATAGCATCAGCCCGCCGCCTGTGCACCATGGTTGATGGGGCCACGGCCGACCCGCACCGTGACCGACACCTGCCCTTCTGAAACCCGCGGTGCCGACCCCGCGCCGCCATCCGCCGGCGGGCCGCCCATCGGCCGATGGGGCCGCCTCCTGGTCATCCTGCTCTCCCTCGGCCTGCTGGTGGCGCTGCCCACTGCGTGGGTCACCACCCAGTACAAGGGCGAGGAGATCAACTCGGCGCTGAGCTACCCGGCCAACGATGGCTGGTGCCATCTGGGCTACACCGCCCCGGGCTTCGGCATCCACTGCTTCGGCGACTACGCGCAGGCGCTCATCAGCGCGCAGATCGACCTCGACCTTCCGGGTGCCCCGCCCGCGGGCGTGATCCCCGGCGTCACCAACCCCGACTACACCTCGCTGTACCCACCCGTATCGCAGTACCCGCACGTGCTGTCGGCGCTCGCGGCAAACAGCGACATCGGCCGGGAACGCACCTTCTATGGCTACATGTCGCTGCTCGCCCTCGCGGTGTTCGCCCCCGCGCTGTGGGTGGCCTGGATGTGGCGGCGCTCGGCGTTCGCGGTGGTACCCCTCATCCTCATCGGCGTGGCCGCGGTGCCGGTGTTCGCCACGCTCGACCGGGGCAACAGCGCCGGGTTCGTCATCCCCTTCCTCTTGGCCTTCGCCATCTTCCTCGGGCGCGATCCCCGGCCCGCCGCACCCATCGCCGCCGTGGGCGCCGCCCTCGTGCGCCCCCAGTTCATCCTCATCGCCGTGGGGCTCCTGGCCGTGCGGCAGTGGAAGCAGGCCATCGCCGCGGTGGCGTCGTTCGCCGTCATCACCGTGGCGTCGTTCGCCCTCATGCCCGCGGGATTCACCGCGAGCTTCCGCAGTTGGTATGACACCGTGTCCGGCCTCACCAGCGCGGGCGTGGCCAGCGTCACCCGCGACATCCCCGCCAACCCCTCCATCCCGCGCAGCGTCACCGCGGCGGCATCGTGGGTGGGCGGTGCCCCCTCGGCACTGGGCGAGGCCGGGTGGTGGGTGGCCGGCCAGGTGGTGAGCCGGCCCCTGCTGCCCGTGGTGCTCATCCTCGTCGTCACCGCCCTGCTGTTCTTCTTCGCCCCGGGGTCCGTTCCGCGCTCGGTTGCCGTGGTGCTCTCGCTGTCCATCGCCGCGCTGTCGCCGGCGGTGGCACCCGTCTACTACCTGGGCTTCGCCCTGGTGGTGGGCGCGCTGATCCTGCGCGATTCCGGCGGCGGCACGCGGGGACTGCTGGACGAGGGCGATACCTGGCCGCATCGCATCTGGGCCGTCGCCGTGGTGGTGGCCGTGACGCTGTCGCTGGTGCCCCTCACGTTCCGCGGGCTCGCCCCCGAGGGCTGGCCCGTGCCGCGGCAGGCATGGGTGCTCGAGAATGTCGGGCGCCTGTGGTTCCTGCTCGTCGTGGGCGCCCTGGCGTGGCTGCTGGCCCGTGCCGTCGGCGCCGCACGCGCCCGACGCGCCTAGCTCAGGAGCGCTTCGGCCCGGGCGATGTTGGCGAGCCCCGCCTCGTCCGCCGCCGCCCGCTCGGCGGCATCCCATGTGGGCCCCGGGTCCTCCCGCAGCGTCGCCGGTGGCTCCTGGCCCAGCGCCGTGCGCAGCGCGTGCCGCCAGCCCTCCGGGGTGGGCACCGCATCCCCGCCGGGCACGGTCCCCGGTTCGGACAGCGCCCCCAACTGCAGTGCCCACAGGCGCCCGAGCGTTGCCGGGTTGTAGCCCCCGCCCGCGGTGTCCAGCAGTCGGCCGTTGCAGCACTGGTCGGCGAGCGCCACCACCCGCCGGTACATCTCCTCCATCCCGGCGATGGTCATCTGCAGGTGGGTGAGGGGGTCCGCGTGGTGCACATCGGCCCCCAGGTGCAGCACCAGCACATCCGGGTCGAACCCCCGGAGGGCCGGTGCCACCACCCGCTCCATGGCCGCAAGCATCGCGCGATCGCCCGCGAATGGCGGTAGGGGCACGTTCACGGTGGTGTCCTCCGTGCCCACGGGTCCGCGTTCGGTCACATCCCCGGTGCCCGGGTAGAAGCCGTAGGCGAACTCGTGCACGCTCACGGTCAGCACGCGCGGATCGTCGTGGAAGATCCACTGCACCCCGTTGCCATGGTGGGCGTCCAGGTCCACATAGGCCACGCGCCCGGCGCCGGCATCCAGCAGCCAGGCGATGGCCAGCGCGCAGTCGTTGTACACGCAGAACCCCGACGCCCTGTTGGCGAATGCGTGGTGCAGCCCGGAGGGTGCGGGGCAAAACGCCCGTGAGCCCGCCGGGCCCTCCCACACCGCCCGCGCGCCCTCCACGGTGGCCCCGCACACATCGGCAGCGGCCTCGTGCATGCCGGCCCGGGCCACGGTGTCCTGGCCGGCCACGAACCCCCACTGCGAGGCCTCGAATGCCAGCGCGAGCGCCGGCTGGGCCGAGTAGCGGCGCACGGCCTGGATGTAGGCGGGCGCGTGCACGCGCGCAAGCCCTGCGTCGTCCATGCCCGGCGGGTCCACCACGCTCACCCCTCCGGAATCCAGGAGCCCCATCTGCCCAAGCAGATCCCACGCCAGCCCACGGCGCAGTGCCCGTTCGTCGTCATCCGACGGGTTGTAGGCCTGCAGCCGCGGGCTCCACGGGACGGTGACGCCCACGCGCGGTGCTACCCCCCGCCCGGGCCGCCCACCAGCGGCAGCAGGACGGGCGCGAGCGATTCGTACCGGTCGCTCTCGCACCCGTTGGTGCGTGTGAGGGTGGTGTCCACCGCCTCCCCGGCCCATGTCCCGACCAGGGTGATCTGCTCGGGACCGCCGTAGATGTCGGTGCACACCCGATCGGCGGGCACCGGGTCGAACGCCGCGCTCAGCGACTCCAGCTGCTCGCAGGCCGCGGCGTCGTTGGCGTTCACGCCCGGGCATGCGAGTACCGCCACCCGCGGCGTCACGCCCTGGTCGGGGATGTAGGTGATCTGCAGGTTGCCGGTGGCAGGCCCACCCGCCATGCCGTCGTCCTCGCCGCAGCCCTGCGCCACCAGGCCCGCCGCGCCCAGCGCCAGCACCGCCAGCGTGGCGGCCAGGCATCGCATCTACCCCTCCGCCACCGTCACGTTGAAGGTCTCGGTGTTGTCCGGCGTGCTGCTTCCCGGCGGCAGCAGCTCGAACTCCAGGGTGCCCGAGCCGGTCTTGGCCGTGTCGTATGTGAAGTTGCGCACGCCCGATGAGCCGACCGCGTCGGGGTTGTCGGGCACGAAGGCGTCGTCGAACAGCTCCACCTGCACACCGGCGGCGCTTCCGCCCGCGGGCTGCCACTGGTAGCCGGTGCCGGCGGTCTCCGGCAGGGAGATGACGAACTTCGCACCGAGCTTCACGTTCACCTCGGTGTCGCCGGAGGTGAACGTCTCCATGCCGTCCGGTGCGGTGCTGGCCGCGGTGTTCACCTGCTCGTCACCGCAGCCGGCGGCCACGAGGCCTCCCGCCGTCAGCATCAGTGCAGCCGCGCCGATCGCGGCGATGCGGGGGGTCTTCATGTGATGTTCACCTCGTAGTCAACGGACTCGATGAAGTCCTCGGTTCCGACGGGTGCAAGCCTGAACTGAAGCACGCCGCCGCCCGGCTCGGTGGTCTCAAAGGCCCAGATACCGCCTCCGGACGGGTTCTCCATTCCCTTCAGGGAGAGCCCGCTGATCTCCTGCTCGGAGTACAGCTGCCATTCACGGCCCTCGCCGGGCTCCGGCATCTGGATGGCGAACCGCGATCCCGGTGGCAGGTTCACGACGTTGTGATCGGGGTCGTACAGCGGTGCGCCGTCCGCCCGCGTGGAGGCCGGGGTGCCGTCTGCGCCCCCGCACCCCGCGGCGGCCACCCAGGCGGTGGCGATGCCCGCGCATGCGAGCACCACGGCGGCTGTGCGGCGGGCGCGGCTCACGCCGCCAGTGTGGCAGAGCGCTACGCGGTGGGGGCCACGCGGGCCACGCCGGCACGCTGGCTTGCGTCCGCCACCGCGGCTGCCACGGCGGGCACCAGCTTGCGGTTGAACACCGAGGGCACCACGTAGTCGGCGGCCACGGCACCCTCTTCCGCCACCACGTTGGCGATCGCGCAGGCCGCGGCCATCACGGCCTGGTCGGTCAGCGCCGATGCGCGCACGTCCAGGAGGCCGCGCCACATGCCCGGGAAGGCCAGGGTGCTGTTCACCTGGTTGGGCAGGTCCGGGCGACCGGTGCCGAACACCGCAACGTGCCCGGCATCGCCCGGATCCAGATCGGGGTTGGGCATGCCCAGCGCGAACACGATGGGCTCCGCGGCCATGGCGGCGATGTCATCGCGGTCGAGCGACCCCGGGGACGAGACGCCCACGTACACATCCGCGCCCTTCACCAGGTCGTGCATGGCCTCGTCGCTCTCCGCGGCCCGCACCTCCAGGGCCCCCGCGGCATCGGCGATGCGCCGGAACGCGGTGGCGCCGGGGCCGGAGCCCGCCACGCACATGGTGGTGTCCTCGATGATGCGGCCGGTCACCTGCAGTCCGTTCAGCACGCCGGCCAGCAGCGCGGCAGCGGTGCCCTCGGCGTCGCCGTGCAACACGGGGATGTCCAGCGCAGTCTTCAGCGCGTCCTCCACGGCGAAGCATGCGGGCGTGGCGATGTCGGCCAGGTGCACCCCGGCGAACACCGACGAGATCTTCGTGACCACGTCCGCGATGGCCGCGGGGTCGTCCAGGTCCACGGGCATCGGGAAGGCATCCACGTCGGCAAGCTCGCGCATGAACAGCGACAGCCCCTCCAGCACGGGCAGCGAGGCCAGCGGCCCCAGGTCGCCCTGGCCCACCAAGGCGGATCCGTCACTCACCACCATCACGCTGTTGCCCTTGATGGTGAGGTCCCACGCGCGCTCGGGGTCGTCATGGATGGCCATGCACACGCGGGCGACGCCCGGCGTGTACGCCATCGACAGGTCATCGCGGCTCCTCACGGGTGCGCGCGTGCGCATGGTGAGCATGCCGCCCTCGTGCGCGCGGAAGATCCCGTTGGTCACATCGAGCACCTCGATGCCGCTGATGCCCTGCAGCGTGCGCACGATCTCCTCGCAGTGGGCATCGTCGGTGCCGTGCACCACCACATCGCGCGTGATGGTCTCGCGGGTGGAGCGCACGGTGTCCATGCCGCCCACCTCGCCGCCGGCCATGGTGACGGCGGTCATTGCGCTGCTCAGTACGTCCGTGCCCACCGGGAATTCGGCGCGGACGATCACACTGGCGTTGGACGGCATTACGGGAACTCCGGGGACTGAAGGGAAAGGCCGCGGGAGACTAGCGGGGAACGTCCCACGTGGAGCGGGGTTCCGCGCCGGGTCGTGCGGTCCTGCCTAGGCGGGCACCTTCGCGGCGACCAGCGCGCGCAGGTCGGCCTCGGGTCGTGCGCCCAGGTGACTTATCACCTCGGCGGCGGCCACGGCCCCCATCCGTCCGCAGTCGTGCAGGTTCCGCCCTTGCGTCCAGCCGGCCAGGAACCCCGCGGCGAACAGGTCGCCGGCGCCGGTGGTGTCCACCACCTGCCCGGCGGGCTCGGCGGGGATCACGTGGGTCTCGCCGTCGCCCACGATCACCGCCCCGTGCTCGCCGCGCGTGCAGGCGGCAACCTTCACCAGCGGCATCACCTCGTTGAACGCCCTGTCGAGGTCGTCGGTCCCGTAGAGCGACGTGAGCTCGTGCTCATTCGCGAACAGGATGTCCACGTCGTTGTCCACCAGGTCCAGGAAGTCCGCGCGGTGGCGATCCACAGCGAAGGGGTCCGAGAGCGACAGCGCCACCGCGCGTCCCTCATCCTTCGCGATGTGGATGGCCCGGCGCATGGCCTCCCGTGCCCCCGGTGGGTCCCACAGGTAGCCCTCCAGGTAGAGCACCGCCGAATCACGCACCAGGGCCTCGTCCACGTCGTCGGGCCCAAGCTCGATGGATGCGCCCAGGTGCGTGCACATGGTGCGGTGGGCGTCGGGCGTCACCATCACCATGCACACGGCCGTCTCAGGCCCGTCCGTGGCGGGCGCGGTATCGAATCGCACGCCGGCCGCCCGGATGTCATGCGTGAACACCTGGCCCAGCTGGTCGTCCCGCACGCGCCCCACGAAGGCGGTGCGCACGCCCAGCATGGCGGCCCCCACCACGGTGTTGGCGGCAGATCCGCCCGAGCACTCCACGCCAGGCCCCAGGGTGCCGTACAGGTCCTGCGCCTCCACGGCGCCGATCAGCGTCATGCCGCCCTTGTTCACGGGCAGGCCGTCGATCACGGCGTCGTCCACATGACTCAGAACGTCGACGATCGCATTGCCCAGGGCGAGTACGTCCACTGATGGCGGGGCAGGTGGGGTCACGCGTGGTCCTTCCGTCGGGTACCCGGCGAGCGTACCGATACGGGCCCGCCCGGGGGCACGGGGGCCGGTGACCGATGGGGTACCCTCGGCCCGTGCCCGATGAGCCCGCCCGCGGAGCCGTGGACACCCCGCGCCCGCCCCGCGTGCGATGGGCCACGCGGATGCTCCTGCTGCTGTCCGCCGCCCTGGTCGTGGCCCTGCCCGCCCTGTGGGTGGCGTCGCAGTACAACGGCAGCGAGGTGGCGGGAGCGCTCAGTTACCCGGTCCGCGACGGCTGGTGCGAGGCGGGTGTATTCCCCGGCCTGGGTGCGCACTGCTTCGGCGACTACACGGGGCAGGTGCTCACGGCCCGGCACGACTTCGGCCTGCCGGGCTTCGACCCGTCCACGCATCCGTACCTGGCCGACCCGTCACTGGCCTACAACTCGCTCTACACCCCGGTGGGCCAATTCCCCCACGTGGTGGCCGACCTGCTGCTGGGTGCGGGCTTCGGCTCCGGGCGCACCTTCTATCTCTTCATCTTCCTGCTGCTGGTCGCCGCTGCCGCGCCCGCCCTGTGGCTTGCATGGCAATGGCGACGCTCGCCGTTCCTCGTGGTGCCGCTGATCGTGATCGGCGTCGCCGCCGTGCCGGTGATCGCCGTGGTCGACCGGGGCAACAGCGCGGGCTTCGTGATCCCCCTCCTGCTGGGCTTCGCATTGTTCGCGGGCAAGGATCCGCCCTGGATGGCCCCCGGCTTCGTCACCGCCGCCGCGCTGGTGCGCCCGCAGTTCATCCTGCTGGCCCTTGCCCTCGTCGCGCTGCGGCGCTGGCGGCAGGCGGTCGCTGCCGTCGCGGCGTTCGTGGCCATCACCGTGCCGTCGTTCGCCCTGACCGCCGGTGGCCTCACGGCGGGCCTGTCGGCGTGGTGGTCCAACGTGACGGGCTTCCGGGGAGTGGCCGATCTCACCATCGATGTGAACGCCAACATCTCGCTCGCCCGCGGCGTGGTGATCACCGGTAACTGGCTGGCGCAGTGGCCGGGCGCCATCGGGGCCTTCGGGGGCTGGCTCTCGGCCTCCGCGATCACGTACCCGCTCGGCGTGGTGATCATCGCCGCGGTTGCCTTCCTGCTGGTCGTCCTTGCCGCAGGCGCCTCGCTGCCCCGGTCGGTGGCGCTGTTCATCCCCCTGGTCATCGCGGGCACCGCGTCCACCATCTCCCCGTCGTACTACCTCATGTTCGCCCTGGTCATCGCCGCCGTCGTGATGGGGTCGCGCATCGCGGGCAGCCGGGATGAGGGTGCGTTCGATGCGGAGGGCGCCACGGGCTGGCCCGGTGCCACGTGGAGGTGGATGGTGCTCGCGGCGGTCACGCTGTCCCTCGTGCCCATCCCGTGGGGGGGCGGTACGGTGGGCAGCGGCCCGGCGTGGGTGCACTCATGGCTGCTGCGCCACATCGCCGTCGCATGGCTGCTGGTGGTGGCGGCAGGTCTCGCCTGGGCGTTTGCCCGGGCACTTCGCGCCGGGGGTGTGCGCCCGGTGGCCGGACCGCCCGCGGACGTCCCGTAGGGTACGGCCGCCTGCCCGACCGACACCGGCCACCTACCCGGGGGAGTGAGTGACCAGCGCCACGCGACGCCTTTCCGTCGTCATGCCCGCATACGACGAGTTGCCCAACCTGAGGGAACTGCTGCCACGCCTTTTCGGGGTGCTGCAGTCCGAGGAGGGGGTGGACGCCGAGGTGCTGGTGGTGCTTCCCGACTGGGCCCCGAAGGTGGAGCAGGACGAGATCGCCGCGCTCGGTGCCACCCCGGTACTGCGCCAGCCCAGTGATTCCTTCGGCGACGCCCTCAGGTCCGGCTTCGCGGCGGCCCGCGATGACAGCGAGTACGTCGTCACCCTCGACGCCGACGGGTCGCACGACCCTGAGACCATCCGGTCGATGCTGGCCGCCGCCCCCGGCGCGGATGTGGTGATCGGCAGCCGCTACGTGGCGGGTGGGGCCACCGACAACTCACTGCCCCTCCGCCTCATGAGCAAGTCGCTCAACGTCGTGTACGGGAAGGTGCTCGGAATCTCGTGCAAGGACATCTCCACCAACTACAAGCTGTACCGGCGTGAGGACCTGCGGCGCATCACGCTCAAGTGCCGCGACTTCGACGTGGTGGAGGAGATCCTGTTCCGCCTGCGCGACCTGCATGGGCCGGGGTTCCGCGTGGCGGAGGTGCCCGACCACTTCCGCGAGCGCGTGCACGGGGTCACCAAGCGTCGCCTCGGCCCGTTCGTGGTGTCGTACGTGGTCACGTTGGTGCGCCTGCGGTGGCAGGTGGGCCGCCGCACCCGGTGAGGGTGCTGGTGGTGGGCGCTTCGGGATTCCTGGGGCGCCACGTGGTGCCCGAGCTCCGGGCGCGCGGCCATGAGGTGGTATCCGCCTCCCGCAGTGGCGCGGACGGCGAGGCGCTGGACGTGACCGATGCCGGGGCCTGTGCGGACGTGGTCGCGCGGGTGCATCCGGACGTGGTGCTGAACCTTGCGGGCGCGGGGGTGACGGCGGGGTCGGCCGGCGAGGACGAGATGGCCCGCGTCAACCTGGACGGCCCCGGAAATGTCGCCGACGCCGCGACTCGCCACGGCGCATGGCTGGTGCACGTGGCCAGCAGCACCGAGCCGCTCGCAGGTCACCTGCCCGAGTCGGTGTACAGCAGGACCAAGGCCGACGGCACCGCGCGGGTGGTCCGCGCCATGGAGGACGGTGACGGGGGCATCTGCATTGCCCGCGTGCACAACGCCTACGGTGCCGATCAGCCCCGCGGGCGGTTCGTGGGCGATGTCATCCGCCACATGGCGGCAGGAGGCGAGTTCACCGTGCGCTACCCCGGGCGCATCCGCGACTTCTGCCTGGTGGACGATGTCGCCGCGCGGCTGGCGGACCTGGCAGGTGACCCGGATGCGCAGGGTCAGTTCGACATCGGCACGGGCACGGGGGTGTCGCTGCTGCGCGCGGCCACGATGATCCGCGACGGCTTCGGTGCCCCCCGCGCCCAGCTGCACTGGGCGGAGGGGCCCGCGGCCGACCCCGCGCCGTCGTCGGTGGCGGGGGATGCCGGGCTCACGGTGCTCACGTGCCCCACTACGCTGGCGGACGGGCTGGAGCGACTCGGGGGGCGGAACGCATGAGGTGGCTGGTCACGGGTGGCGTGGGGTTCATCGGGACCAACCTGGTCGACCACCTGATGCAGCAGGGGCACGACGTCGTGGTGCTGGATGACATGTCGCGTGGCGGGGTGGAGGCCAACGCGGCGTTCCTGGCCGACCGCCACGGGGTGGAGCCCGCCCTCATCGACGTCGCCGATGGCGCGGCGCTGGAGCGCTTCCTCACCGGCCAGGATCCCTTCGACGCCATCGCGCACCTGGCCGGCCAGGTCTCGCTGATGGCCTCCATCGAGGATCCCATGCGCGACTTCCAGGTGAACGCCCTCGGCACCCTGAACGTCCTGGAGCATGTGCGGCTGCACTCACCCGGCACCGTGGTGATGGGCATGAGCTCCAACAAGCTGTACGGCGATCTCTCGGCCGTGCGGATCGTCGAGGAGCCCACCCGGTACGTGGCTCCCGACTGGCCCCGGGGCTTTGACGAGTCGCTGCCCATGGACTTCCACGGCCCTTACGGGTGCTCGAAGGGCGTGGCCGACCAGTACCTGGGCGACTACGCGCGCACCTACGGGCTGCGGACCGCCAGCCTGCGGCAGTCATCGGTGTACGGCCCGCACCAGCACCCCCGGTCGGATCAGGGCTGGGTGGCCCATCTGTTGGCCGAGGCCGTGGCCGGCAACCCCATCCAGCTGAACGGCGTGGGCAAGCAGGTGCGCGACCTGCTGCATGCCACCGATCTCGCCCGGCTGTTCGAGCGGCTGGCCGAGGCCGCCCAGCCGGGCGCCCCGCTGCAGGTGAACGTGGGCGGCGGGCCGGATCGCACGCTGTCCATCCTCGAGCTCTTCGCCTGGCTGGAGGAGCGCCTGGGGCGGCCGGTGGAGTACGCCACCGGGCCCGAGCGCCCCAGCGACCAGAAGGTCTTCGTGTCCGACAACGTCAGCGTGTCGCGCGCCACCGGCTGGGAGCCCCGGGTGACGGTGGACGAGGGGCTCACGGCCCTGCTCGACGCCGCCGGCGAGGGCACTGCCGGGCGCTAGATGGCACCACCCGCCACGCCGTCGGTCGCTGCCGCGGCCACCACCGACCCGTGGCGCCGGCGGCTGCTCACGCTGCTCATCGGGCTTTTCGCGGTGGGCGTGGTGGTCGGCTGGGCCTCCACCTCGTACTTCGGGCGCAACCCCGCGGCCGTCGAGAGCTTCGCGCCCACCGACGGCTGGTGCGACCCGGCATCCCAGGGGCTGGGCGTGCACTGCTTCGGCGACTTCCAGGTACCGCGCCTCTTCCTCGAGGAGGACTCACCCTATGACGCCATCTACCCGGCCCCGGGTGTCGCGCCGGTTCCCAATCCGTATACCCCCACCTCCATGGCACCGCACGTGTTCGCCGGCGCCGTCGAGTGGGTGGGCTTCGGTCAGCGGACGTCCATGGTGGTCTTCCTCGTTCTGCTGGCCGCCGCGATGCTCGCTCCTGCGCTATGGAGCATTCTCGGGCGCCCCGGCCGGCCGCGTGACTGGCTGCCCCTGCTGCTGATCGGAGTGGCCTCCGGGCCCTTCCTCACCATGATGGATCGCGGCAACAGCGCGGGCTTCGCCGTCCCCTTCATACTCCTCTTCGCCCTGTACGCACGCCGACGGCCCGACTGGGTCGCGCCCGTTGCCCTCGTCGGCGCGGCGCTCATCCGCCCCCAGTTCATACTGCTCGCCCTCGCCTTGCTCGCGTTCGGTCGCATCCGGTCGACCCTGGCCGCCGTGGGGGCATGGTTGGCGGTGTCCATCGCGGCCTTCGTGGTCATTCCGGGCGGGTTCGCCGCAAACCTGAGCGGATGGTGGTCCGACCTCGCCGACTTCCAGGACCAGCTGGACGGCATCGGGGTCCCGCTCGTGGCCTCCACCGAGTTCATCAACATCTCGGCAGCGCATGCCCTCACCGTCATCGACGACTGGTTCACCGGCGCCCCGGGGTTCCTGGGCACGCGGGTGCCCATGCTTACCGACTGGGTGGTCGCGCACCCCGTGGTGCCTGGCGCGGTCCTGGCCCTGGCGGCCCTGGTGACCGTGCTGTTCGCTCCGTCACGCCGCGTCGCCCCGCTCGCGCTCGTCATCGCCGTCATCGTCCCGGTGCTCACCCAGGCACTGTCCTTCGCCTACTACCTGATGGTGGTGCTGGTGCTCTCCGCCCTCATCCTGGGGCCGTCCGCGCGCGTGCTGGATGGCGACGACGGCCCGGGGGCACGGGACGGCATCTTCGCGGGAATTGAACGCGCATCCATGCCCATGCGCGCATGGGCATGGGTGGTGCTGGCAGCCGTGGGGCTGTCCGTGGTGCCCATCCTCATCACGTCCGATGCCACCACCCAGAGCACCCTCAAGGGCCTGCTCGGTGTGCTGTGGCTCGCGGTGGTCATCGCCACCCTGGTGCTCGCGTGGGTGCGCCCCCGCGCGCTGGGGCTACCGGTGGCGCCGGCGCCGGATGACCGCTGAGGCCGACCCCACGGCCACCAGGCCCAGGGCCACCACGCCCATGATCGGTACGGCGGGTGGCATGTCATCGGTGGGGTCTGTGGGCGGCGGCGTTGGCAGGCCGTCTGCCGCCGGCGCGGGCGCGGGTGCGGGCACCGTCACGGGCGGCCCCGGGGCCGGGACCGACGTGGTCTGTCCCCCCGGCTGCTGTGCCTTCAACTGGTCCTCGGCCCCGGCGCTGGTCCCGGCGATCTCCCGCGTGATCTCCTCGGTCACGATGTCGGCGAAGGCCGAGTACTGGGGCCCCGTGCCCACCTTCTCCTGCGCGAACAGCAGTGCCGCGCGCAGGTCCTCCACGCTGTATGCAGCATCCAGCCGGCCGTCGATGAAGTAGTCGGCCACCACCTCGCTGGGCGCGGCCAGAGCGCTTCCCGACCCGAGGGCGACGGGTGCGAGCAGGATGGATGCGAGGAGTACGCGGCGCCGCATGGCCCCAACGCTAGACACCGCGGTCGGGCGGAGCGCTACTCCCAGGTGACCCAGGGACGATCGCCGCTGTCCCAGGCCTCCTGAAGATCGATCTTGTCCTTCAGGGTGTCCATCACCTGCCAGTGGCCCTCGTGCTTGTACGACGACAACTGCCCGTCGGTGGCCAGGGTCCTGAGGGGCTCCTGCTCCCAGATGGTCAGGTCGCCCTCGATGTAGTCGCCCACGCCCGGGTTCAGCAGGAAGAAGCCGCCATTGGTCCACGTGCCGTCGCCCTTCGGCTTCTCCTGGAAGTGCGCCACCAGGCCGTCGTGCACGTCCAGCGCACCCCAGCGGCCGGGGGGCTGGACGGCGGTCACCGTGGCGAGGGTGCCCTGGGCGTCGTGGAATGCCTTGAGCGCCGCGATGTCCACGTCCGACACGCCGTCGCCGTAGGTCATCAGCACGGTGTCGTCGTGTCCGATGTGGTCGAGCGCGCGCTTCAGGCGGCCGCCGGTCATCGAGGCATCACCGGTGTCGAGCAGCGTCACCTTCCACGGCTCGGCACGCGTGGCGTGCACCTCCATGGTCTGGTTGCGCAGGTCCAGGGTGACATCGCTCATGCGCAGGAAGTAGTCGGCGAACCACTCCTTGATGACATCGCCCTTGTAGCCCAGGCACAGCACGAAGTCGTTGATGCCGTGCACCGACAGGTGCTTCATGATGTGCCACACGATCGGCATTCCGCCGATCTCCACCATGGGCTTGGGCCGCACGGCCGTCTCTTCGCTGAGCCGGGTTCCGAAGCCGCCGGCGAGGATGATCGCGTTCACGACGGGCACCGTACCAATCCCGAATGGGGAGGGCGGCTAGGCTGCCTGCGTGTTCCTCGGAATCCCCGTGAGGACGCTCCGCCCCGCGCTGCTGAGCCTCCTCATCACCGTCACCCTGCTGCCCATCATGGGGCTGCCGTACTCGGCGGACGACACCGTCAACCGCAACTGGCCCACGGTGGGCCTGCCCGACGCCATCGATGCCGGCGTCAACATCAGCCGCGAGTGGATGGCCTCGCAGGGTCGGTTCTTCCCGGGCGGGGCGCTCTACGGCATCACCATGTGGAGCCTGCTCGATTCCCGTGCGGCCTACATGACGTACCTGGCGCTGATGGGGATCCTGCTGGTGGCGCTGGTCGCCTACGTGGCGTGGCGCGCCACCCGGTCGGGGCAGGTGGCCGCCCTCACGGCCGTGGCCCTCGGGGCGACCATGCAGGTGCGCCTGGGCGGCGGGTTCGACGGCCTGGCCAGCTTTGGCGGCCTGGTCACGTACACGCTGGTGCTCGTGATCATCGCCGGCTTGCTCGCTGCGCATGTGCTGCGCGGCGGTTCGACGTGGTTCACCATTCCCATGGCCCTGGCGTGGAGCCTGGCGATCACCGCCTACGAGGTGAGCCTGCTCATGCTGCCGGCCATCCTCCTGCTGCTCTACGTGACCGGCCCGTCCCTCCGCCGGTGGGCGCGCTGGGCGTGGGCCACCGTGCCGCTGGTGGTGCCGGCGGCCCTTCAGCTGGGCGTCACCCTCTACCTGCGCCGTGATGTCCCGGTGACCGCGCCGGCGTACCAGGTGGATCTGGACGGTCCCGTGGGCACCACCTTCGGCAAGCAGTTCACCGCCGCGCTCCCCTTTGCCCAGGAGGGCTGGGGCATCGCCCCCATCAACCCCACGCTGTCACTGCTGCTCATCGTGGCCATCGGCATCCCCGTGTTCCTTGCGTGGCGTCCCTGGGCGAACGGGCGCGTGGCCATCCCCGACCGCCTCGCGGTGGGCCTGGTGGCGGCGGGCCTGTGGGCGTGGATCGTGCCCTCCATGCTCGCCGCGGTCACCGTGCGGTGGCAGATGGAGCTGGTGTGGGGGCAGGGGTACGTCTATCTGCCGTACGAGTTCGTGGGCTTCGCCCTGGTGATGACCGGCATCGCCGCGCTGCTGCGTGCCCGTGCCCACGCGCCGTGGGCGCGCGCGGCATTCGTTGTGCTGTTCGCGGTGATGGTGGCGGCGTGTGCGGTCACCGCGGGCATGAACATCTTCGCGGTGGGCACCATCGTGCCCGGTCCGGCGGGTCCGGGCTAGGAGGCCTCGCCGCCGGGCACGCCACGGCGCCAGTCCCACCAGAAGCCCACGGCGAACCCGGCCACGGCCACCACGATGGTGGCGATCAGGCCCGTCAGGTCGTCGCGCTTCAGCGCCAGGAACGCCAGCAGAACGCCGGTCAGCGCCAGGGCGAGCAGCAGGCCGAACAGCCCTCCCGTCAGGGAGCGGGATAGGCGTCGGCGCTCGCCCGCGGTCATCCCGCCACCGCCGTCTCCGCCTGCGCGAAGGTTTCATCGATCAGCAGCGGGTTGATCACCTGCAGGTACAGCGGGCGGGGGTCACCCAGGCCGGGCCCCAGGTCGTTTCCGGTGGTCTCCACCCGCACGTCGATGCCACCCGGCGGCACGGTGATGGGCACCGACACCTTCGGCTCGGCTCCGGCCTTCGGGAATGCGGCTTCGGCCAGCACCTCCCCGTTCACCGAGATCCGCGTGGTGGACCCGATGGCCGATCTCAGCGATGCCGTCCACCGCACCTGCTGCGGTTGGTCGGTGCCATTGCGGATGGTCATCACGGCGTCGTTGGTGGCCCAGCGCCACCGCTCATCCTCGTTCTTCTCCGGTCCGTAGAAGCCGTTGCCGTACACCACCACCACCGGATCGGTGAGGGCGCTCGCGAGCTCCGCCTTCTGCGCCGGGGAGAGGGCGCCATCCACCCGCTCCTGCAGCGGCCGCAGGTCGTAGAAGACCCGGTTGCCATCCGGCGACTCCGCGGTGGGCGCGGTCAGGCCTGTGGCGTTGGCGACCGCAGTCTCCACACCTGTGCCCTGGTCCTCGTAACCCCTGCGATCGATCCACACCCCGCTGAATCCGGCAGCAGCGGCAGCGGTCACCAACTGCCCCGGGGGGAGGTCGGCCGCCACGCGGCTCCAGTCACCCGGGCGCCCCTTCATGGCGCCGTAGCTCCAGCGCAGGCCATCGGCATGCACGTAGCCGGTGAGGTGCTCATAGTCGCCCATCTGCACGATGCCGCCGGCCTCGGGGAACGGCTGCACCGGCAGCTGGAGCACCGAGGAGCCCGGGGGCAGCGTGTCGGTGATGCGATCGACGAACTCCTGGTCGCCGCGCCACTCGGTGATGTTGGCGGCGTGGTTGGGCCGGTTGGCCGGCGAGGTTCCATCCCACAGCGCGAACGCCCCCACCACCAGCGGAAGCGCGGCACTCAGCACCCTGCGCCAGCCGGCGCCGTCGATGCGCCTGCGCACCCAGTCCACGCCCATGGCCAGCACGATCAGGCACAGGAATGCCAGGAACGGCGTGATGCGGGTCCAGGCACGGATCTGCGGCGTGAGGATGACGGCGAACATCGCGCCCAGGCCGCCGGTGGTGCCCAGCAGGAAGCATGTGGCCGCCAGCATGAGGGTGCTGTTCAGCAGCGATCCCCGTGCGCCGGCGCCTCCGCGGCCGCGCACCAGCCACACCGCCACCATCGCCAGCATCACCAGGAAGGTGATGCCCAGCACCAGGCCCAGGATGTCGCCCTCTCCCACGGTCAGGCTGTTGCCGGCGACGTTGTTGCCCAGGTTGGAGAACCGGTCGATGCGGTGACCGGCCACCATGAACACCAGTCGCGTGAGGTCGAACGAGTACAGCCACGATTCGTGCGGGATCCGCTGCGCCAGGTCCGGGTTGGCCCCGTTGGCGATCCTGTAGGTGATGCCCGGCAGCAGGTTGAGGAACAGCACGAACCCCGTGGCCACGATCAGCGCGCCGCCCGGGATGAGGTCGCGCCATCCCCGCGTGGCGATCGCCCGCACCGCGGTGGCGATCACCAGCAGCACCAGGGTGAAGAACGCGTAGTAGATGGTGGAGCCACCGATCGCGATCACCGACAGCGCGGTGCCCACGTTCGTGCCCGTGAACCACGAGCCGATGCCGTCGCCCTCTCCGCGGCGCACCAGGGGGCGCCCGGTCAGCACCCGCAGCGTCAGCCAGATGGCTGCCGGCGCCACGTAGTACATGCCCAGCATCAGGTGGCCCTCGCCACGCGTGAAGTGGAACGACAGGTTGGCGTAGAAGGCCGCGAGCGCCAGCGACGTCACCCGGCGCGTTCCCAGGTCGCGCAGCACCAGATAGGCCACGCCCCCTGCCAGCGCGAAGCCCAGCAGGAAGAATGAGTTCAGCAGCACCACGGGGTCGGTGATCACGAACCCCATCAGCCGCAGGATGACCCAGTTGGCGTTGTCGCCGTTCAGCGCGCCGAAGTCGGAGATCTCTTGGCCCACGGGCGCCCCGAGCGCCGGGTTCACTAGGTACCAGCCGTTCTCCAGCATGCCCTTGATGGCGCTGAGCGCCATCAGCATGTCGCCCTCGGCGGCGTTGATCGGCACCCGGATGCTCGATGCCGTGAGCCCCAGCACCCACGCCGCGGCGATCACGCTCAGGATCATCGTGGCCACCGTCCAGGCGGCCTCCTGCCACCCGTGCGACCTGCGCCACCAGGCGGTCACGCGGTTGCCTGTCGGCGGGGCGGGCTGTGGCGGGGACGGCACGGGAAGAGCGAGGATACCCGCGGCCCGGCTACGGGGCCGGTGGGTCGCTGCGCCGGAACGAGAATCGGTTGTGGGCGATGTAGCTGGCGATCACCGTCACCACCACGAACACCGTCTGGGACACGATCACATTCATTCCGAGCGCCGAGACCATCAGCGGCAGGGCCACGATGTTCAGCGCGAACACGATCCAGTACACCGTGGAGAACCGGAAGAAGTCCAGCCACCAGCTGCCCTGCACCCGGAACACCAGCCACCGGTAGCAGAGGTAGGCGTTGATGATGCTCACCACCTGGGCGATCACCAGCACGGCCATGTAGCCGATGGTGGCGCCCACGGTCAGCTGCAGGGCCACGAACACCGCCCAGCCGAACAGGGTGTTCCAGCCCCCCACCAGCACGTAGCGGACCTCCTTGCGGTTCGCCATGCGCAGTGCCCGGGAGGTCATCTCCCGTGCGCGCCCGCCCTGGGGCGTGGGGGAGTCAGTCCCCCCGGTGTTCGGCATCTTCGCGCACCACCTCGCCCAGGGTGTCCAGGTCCTGCCGCACCGCCTTCACGCCCTGCGCGATCTCGTCCAGCCGCCCGCCCATCTCCACCATGGCGCTCAGGATGCGACGGTCCAGTTCGTCCGCCCCGGCGGTGTACGGCCGCATGGCCTTGCGGATGACGCGGTTCACCGCGCCGTGCGAGGCATCGTGGCGCTGCCGGTCGTATGCCAGGGCGTCATTCAGCTTCAGCGTCAGCCGTGAGTTGGGCCGCGGCCGCATGGTGAGGTCCTCGGCGCGGATCTCGGCGAGGCGGCTGGCGATGAAGGCCGCGAGCCGCTCCTGCGTGCGGGTCTCCGCCAGGTGCTGCCGGGCCCGCGCGCCCATGGCCGCCGCCGCGTCGGGGTGCTCGGCCGCCTGCCGCATGAAGGCGGCGGCGGCGTCCAGGTCGGGATCGGCCCACAGGGAGCCCACGGGGTACGGACCGGCCTGGGCCTCCAGGCGCCACTCGGTCACGGGAACCAGGAACGCCACGTCCTCATTCATGAAGTCCAGGTTGGCCGAGTACGCCGTGGCGATCACCGGCTTCCCCATGGCCATGGCCTCGGCCATGGTCAGGCCGAACCCCTCGCTGCGGTGCAGCGACACGTAGCAGTCGGCCGCACGGGCCCAGGCGTCGCGCTGCTCGGTGGGCAGGAAGCCGTCGTAGATCGTGATGTCATTGCGGTCCGCCGTGATGGCGCGCAGGCGCTCCAGTTCGGGAAGGTGGCGGTGGCCGTTGATGGTCTTGATCACCAGTTGCGGCCCGGCCGGCTGCGGAAACGCCCGGCGGAAGGCCTCGATCACGCCGTCGGGGTTCTTGCGCTCCACCGTGCTGTTGAAGTCGAACGAGAACATGAACAGGTAGCCCTCGGGCAGCCCGGCCGCCGCCCGCCCGGGCGGGTCCATGGGCTCGGGGATGCGCACGGGAAGCGGGAATACCCGGATGGGCTTGTCGGTGTAGGCGGCAAGTGCATCGGCG
>Ga0181588_10001201_pt1 | contig 23279 bp, 17 predicted proteins | sample 071ome_26_FD_148607 | JGI IMG/M metagenome (GOLD analysis project Ga0181588, IMG submission 148607) | Coastal salt marsh microbial communities from the Groves Creek Marsh, Skidaway Island, Georgia - 071409BT metaG (spades assembly) | ecosystem: Environmental > Aquatic > Marine > Intertidal zone...
TCAGCCCCAGCAGTTGATGCCGTGCCTGTATCTCATCAGCGCCGCAGCGGTGACCACCGGTCTTGAAAGCTTCCGATCGATGCCACTCAGAGTGATCTTCCACTGCCATCATGACATCTGCGGTCGTTTCAAGGGACTGCGCAGGAACGCACGTCGCAGTATAAGAGTCCGCCGTCGGGCCACTCGAATTAGGACTGAACGATACCGTCAAACTCCCGTTACCCGGCGTCATCGAGTTCAGCGTCGGGGCTAGGGGTGTCGACGTGTCCTGCGTAAATCGGAATTCAACATCACAGCTTGCTGTGATTACCCCCGTGGTGTAGGTGTTTGCCGTTGGGAAGTCGCCGATGGGACAGCTGCCATCTACACCAAGGAACTCGTATCCCTGATCAGGTAGCGCGGTGAATGTCAGCGTACTACCTTGAGCAACACTCTGCGCCGTGGACGGCGACACACTGCCTCCCGCTGTGACTACGACGGGCGTCACGGTGTAAAAAACCGTGGAACCACCTGTAGTGAAACTCACGGCAGTGGACGGATCGCTGTCTCCAACTGAGTTAGTCGCCACACTCACACACTGGAAAGTGGTGTCGGTCGGTAACCCATTGAAGGTTACCGAAGTGCTTGCAGAGGTCTGCTCCCACTTGAACTGGTCAAAAGAAAACTCAATCGAACAGTTAGCATTGATCGCGCCCGTTGTGTAGGTCGAACCGGACACAGAGCCACTCGGACATGTTCCGCCCACCGCACCGATCGCATAGTTGCTGCTTGGCGTGAGGGTGAAAGAGGCAGTCCCGCCCGCGCTCACGGTTTGCGGCGACCCCGGACTCACGCTGCCCAAACCCGTAATGGTGTACGTCACGCTGTAACCCGACGAGACCGGACTGAAATTAGCCACAACGGTGCAGTTTTGTGTAATAGCCCCAGTTGTGTAAGTTGAGCCGGACAGAGAACCCGAGCAACCTGTCACAGAGCCAATTTCGTATCCCGAGCTTGGCGTGATGGTGAAGCTTGTTGTCGAACCGCTTTGCACCTGCTGAGGCGTCGATGGGCTGATGGTGCCGCCAGCGCCGGCATCCGGCGTCACGGTGTAATAGGTAGTCGTAGAATTGGTGTAGATAGCCTCGTGGTACCCATCGACCTGTGCCACGGCTAGCGCTGCAAACGCTTCGCCAGACTGACCGACGGGAACTCCTATGGGATAGCCTTGGTAACTAAGGTCTGGATTAGATAAATTAGCCAAATAGTAATTCGAGGGCACGTAGGACATGACCGTGCCGAACACGCCATCTACCTTGTATCCGCACGCATAGCTGAGATAAGTCCCACTGCAGCCAGTCGCCCTATCGTGACCCAAACCAAAGTTATGGCCGAGCTCATGAGCCATCACGATGCCCGGACAGGCAAAGCCACTCGGAAGCTCTACTGCACTCACGCTGTAGGTGAGCTCTTTCAGCCAATACGTAAAGTCACTCTCAGCGCTCGGGCGCCATGCGATGCCACAAGTGCCGCCGGTCGTGCCATAGCGCACAATTTGCGTCAACATATCGGCCTTGTATGTATCGCGCCAATTCATGACAGCAGTGTTCACAGTGGACCCAAGACTGCAGGAAGGGGATCCACAACTGATGTCATACAACGTAGCGCCCATATCGCTTTGACTTAGATATGGGTCAAATTGTCCCGAGGCGACCACCTCAAAAACGATATCCACGCCGGAATTCTGATACGACTGGTTGGCAATATCTATGTAGTAATCAAGAAGAGCCTGCTCGTCATAGGCGGCAGCTGTAGCACTATCGTAAAGCACTCCCACAGTGACCACGGTCGGGTTGGCACTGAGTTCCGACCCAGCATTTGATTCAATATTTTGACCAGAGGATAAGTTGTCCGGCATGACCTCATCGTCCATGAACGGGTTGGTTGCCAGCTCCGCCGCATTGCCGTCAAACATGAGCGTCCGGCCTTCAAAAATCATGGACTGGTATTGCTGACCTGGCATCTGGATACTGGAGAAAAAGTGGCCTTCAGAATTAACCACTGCGGTTATTTTGAGATCGTCTGTCTCCGCTCTCAGAATCCGATTACCCCGATCCGTATCCCTCACGGAGGTCACATTGGCCATCAATACCGACCCATTGGGTGCCATAAAGCTCAGCAAATCACCAAATTGAGCACTTCGTAGCTCGGGCGTGGGTCGGTACACCCTGCCCATACCGATACTGTTACCGCTGGCGTCGCGCTTGGCTCCCTCGACGTCGGTCTTCTCACCCAAGGAGAATACTCGGGACGAGGATTGTTGGTCATTCCAGAGGTCGCCCCCGCCAGACTGAATTTCGCAACTGGTCGTGTAGCTCTCGATAGGACTCGAGCCTTGGCCATTAGCGGTGATCTCCAGCGCCACACTCGAGTTCGTAACGCCCGCAAGCGCGAGTGTTGGAGGGGCAGGCACAGATCCGTTGACTGACTGAAAATTTGCGACCACAGAGCAATTGCCACTAATTGCGCCCGTCTCATAACTATTAGCCGGGGAGACCAGGAATCCACCAAAGGGGCAGGTGCCACTCACGTTATCGATTTCGTAGCCGGCATTTGGTGTGAGCGTGAAGGTCAGCGTTCCGCCCGCCTCTACCGACTGACTGCCCGAGGGGCTAATGCTGCCCCCCGCGCCCGCGCTAGAAGTGACCGTGTACTCGGGGGTCCCGATGTTGAAGAGGCTTTGTGAGACATTGATCATTTTCCAGGATCCGCGGCCTAGAGTGCCCGCTACCAACACGTTATCAGTGGCGTCGTAGTCCAGATCCCAAACGGGCACGATTGGCAGATCGGTGCCCAGCTTGGCCCATGAGGCGTAGTTGGTATCGTCGAGAGCTGCGTAGACGCCGTTAATGCCTCCTACCAACAGTGCACCGCGATCGCCGGCGCGAACAAAATCCAAGACGCGGAGATCGGTGGTCGTAAATCCATCAGGCAGATCGCCGGTAATATCAATCCAGTTAGCCCCGGCATCGGTGGACATAAAGACTTGATTACGGTCGATAACAAAAAGCCGGTTCCAGTCCTCAGGATCGGCAGTGACGCCTCGCAGAGAGGTATCGGCTGGCGTTAGGTACTCGGTGAAAGAGCCGCCGGCACTGGTTCTGATGATGACTTTCTTATCGGCATTTGGGTCAGCTTCTGTCCAGGCCAGTGCGGCGAAAATAAAGTCGGGGTTGTCGATGTTATTTCGACGGCCACCGTAAACCATGAGGTTGCCGCCGAGAGAAGACGATATCGTTCCTGACGTACGCTTACTAATCGTGGCGCCTTCGTCTACGGATTCGTAAATCCCATTGCTTGCGCCAAAGATCAAGCGATTGGTTTCTATAGCGTTGATTTCTACCGGATTGACAAAATTAGGGACCATCGCCTCGGCGCCGCCGAGCACGTCGAGAGATGGATTGCCGTCGGCTACCAGCTGGTTGGCACTGTCGTAGACCTGTCGACGGAGTCTCCCGAGATTTTGAAAGCTACTGTACCTGACCGATTGACTGGGGTTGTTGGGGTTCAGACCGATAGCGATATCGCCACCGTCAGCGGTTAGTATGGATACCCATTCGGTTGAGCTGGTGCCGCTTTGCTGGGTGCTGCCGGTATCCTGATTACCGCTCATGATGACGTTGGATATGGGGTCGTAGGCCACATCATGCTGTTCGGTGGTTTGAAGCGTGCCAATTATAGAAACCCAGTCGCCGGTATTGTCACCGGGTGACGTCCTTCGATAGATACCCCCATCGTCTGTCTCAATCAGATCGCCGTTGGCGTCGAAGGCCATTTCGCGCGAGTCAGCATGGGGTGAACTGCTGCTCGCCGTGCCACCCCCAGTCATGCCCCCAGCGCCCTGCGTATGGGTTAAATGTTCCCACTGAGGGGATGGCACAGCACCTGTTGCTGCAATGCCTGCATTTCCCCTGAAGAGACGGCCGCTGTAGTCTAGGGCTCCTAGGCTGTTTGGGAACCCATCTAAGTCTTGATATCCAGCTGGTTGTCGGTCCCCGCCGATATAGACAACCTGGTCATTGGAAGGATCCACGGCGATCGAGAAATGAATGCCACCCTGACCTCCGGGTTCACCATCGTTGGGTTTGAAGCGCGGGTTGGTACCGACGCTGCCGCCGGCCTCGTTTACCAAGACCGTGTCCATCTTCGTGAAACTACCCGCATTACCCGTGGCCGAGTAAAAAATACCCCCATTTCGTAGCTGGCCCGAGTTGATAATGGCGACAAATACTGAGCCACCGTTGCCCACCGCTATTTCAACGTTGTTAGTCCCGCTACCACCGCCGCTGATGATCAAAGCGTCCATTTCAGCAGTGCTGACTTTTGACCAAGTGGCGCCTGTGTCAGAGGATCGGTAGATACCGTTAGTGCCACCGAGGTAGCTGGCAAAATTCATGACGGTATAGATAACCGTCGGAGCGTTTCGGTTCGAAGCGATATCGTAGCTTAAACCGCCGGGCAGTCCGGTACCACCAGAGCCATTCCCTACGGACACCGGGGTAAAGGAGCTGCCGCCATTAGTACTTCTGAACAAACCCATATCGGCAAGGTTGTTTGAGTCTGAGTGGTTAACCGCCGCAAGGATGGTGTCCCCTCGCACGACAAGACCTGAGATATTCTTGCCGTTGAGGCTGCCGCCTCCGTTCACCACAGACCAGTTGCTGCCGGCATCAGTTGTTCTTAAGAGACCTGTTCTAAGCCCCCCCACTCTAGAATAGCTGCTGAAATTGCCAATCCCTGCCCAAACCGTATTGTAGGTGGTATCGGTTGGATCAAAAGCCAAGGCACCAATCGAATTGGAGGGCATGTCATCGGTTAGTGGTGTCCAGGTCGGACTCGCTGTGGTTGCATTGGTGGTCTTCCACACCCCGCCATTGGTGCCCCCTACGTAAAGAATATCGGCGTTAGTAGGGTGAGCAATGACAGCATGCGCCGCACCAGTTACCTCATTTCTGTTGAGACCGGTTACCGAGTCGACCGGCCCAGCGTTCTCGCTCTGACCATTGATAGAGGGACCCGGACCTTGACTTGACCAAGTGCCACTGACGGTATTCAGGGTATTTAGAGGGTAGCGAACATTTGCCCACGGCGGCGTCTCAACGTCAGCCTCCTCGCCAAATTCGAGAACATTAGCCCTAGTATCTTTTTCTTCGTCAGAGGGGCCGTCGGGCTGCCCCAGCGTAACTATCGCAACAACAAAAACTGCAATGAACGCAAACATAGCTCACATCTCCCAGCGCTGGTGGCACGTTACACGCAGTTACCAACCCTATTTTTGATCTGTCCTGCCCATCATGGCGCAAAGCTCCGCTGTACGACAGTGACAACAGTTTCCATGTTGGCCTCAACGCTCGCCTGTGCGGGCCGCATGACGAATGGTGCTCCAGGCTGAGCGAGTCTTGTTGACGTGTCTTCGATAGGTCCAATCCAGTAGAACCCGGGGTCGAGGTTTACCTTGATCGCGCCATCACTGTCAGTCGTAACGACTATTGCACGGGTTAAATCCGGTTGATTCTTCACCATTGGGGCGACCTTCAGTTGTGTCGTCAACGGGGCTCTTCGGGCTTGCGCGCCGTGTAAACCTCCAACCACTTCGTTGAAGCTGGTAATGACAAGGGTTCCGTGACTCGCAATCCCATCAGCTCCCTCGGTCAAAGTCTGGCCTGCTTCCATGCCGGTAGAAAATCCAGTCGCCCCGATGGTCAACGCAAAAGCGAGGAAGTGGCGTAAAAATGGTATTTGGTTTTTCATAACTGATCGGACCCACTACCGGGAGGGTATTGGAAAACTCAATACCGCAACTCTTGGGCGCTGGCTGCAGTATAGGTAGAACCCGCAGGCAAAACCGGCGCTAAGTTGAAGTTACCACAGCAAATCGCAAATCTTAACCCATTATCAGGCAGCACACGTAGTTGACACAGAAGGCGCTGTCACAACATCGTTATCTGTCCAACTTACCGAGCTCGCGTCAGTGCGGGCTGCGGGCGCGTTGTTGCCGGTGTGAAACACACTGTTGTTAATATCTCCTGAAATTTGACCCAAGGGACTATCCGCATATACCGATGCCGCTCCATCTGCATCAATCGACAAAAAGGCGAACGAGCCCCTCACGCCCTCTATTCCACCGCGAAAATACGCCTTTGACCTACCCAGCTCTGAGCCAGTCAGGGCCCGCCCATCCAGCAGCGTACGACGACTTTTTTAAACGGTTGGTAGGGCTTTAGAGACAGCCTGACAGGGCCATCTTGGGGCGTATCTAAAACGAGCTTGACTGTGTAGGGCGGGTATTGGAAAAGATCCTGCATCGCCACCGTCATATCGCGTTCAGGCTCAGCAAAATCAAGTTCCAAAACTCGATTTTCTGCTGATGAATGAACACTAACCCAAAACAAGAGCATAGCGCCAAGCCAATGAATAATTTTGAAATGGCGCACCTCAGGCCCGGTTTTTAATACTCGTTTTTCCATGATCGGCAACTATTCTGCGACTGACTACTCGGGCGCCGCGCCGCGATCGCCACGATGAAACACTACCATGGCGATTAGCAAAGCCTAAATTTTTCCGTTCTCATCCCTTAGCACTAATCCTGTATTTTTCTTCGCGTCCACCGGATACTGCTGACTCCACACGCACCGAAGATCTTGAAACATTGACTATTTACCGCGTTGGCGGCGCTGTCCGAGACACCCTGCTGGGCTACCCGTTTGTTGAAACAGACTGGGTGGTGGTGGGTAGCACCCCTGAGCAAATGCTCGCTGAGGGCTATACGCAAGTGGGCCGCGACTTCCCCGTGTTCTTGCACCCTGACTCCAAAGAAGAATACGCACTCGCACGCACCGAACGAAAATCCGGTCCGGGCTACCACGGCTTTGTGGTCCATGCCGATCCGTCGGTGACGTTGGAGGAAGACCTCGAGCGCCGCGACCTCACGATTAATGCCATGGCGATGAATGCGGCGGGGGAAGTCATCGACCCCTATGGCGGGCAAACGGATCTTGCCCATAAAGTGCTGCGCCATGTGTCGGCGCACTTTGTTGAGGACCCGCTGCGCGTATTGCGCGTGGCACGCTTTGCTGCGCGCTATCACCACCTTGGCTTTACGATTGCGCCCGAGACGCTATCGCTGATGCAAGAGATTGTCGCGGCCGACGAGTTGCCCCATTTATCTATCGAGCGGGTGTGGGTGGAGACGGAGAAGGCGCTCTTGGAGCAGAGCCCCGCGGTGTACTGGCAGGTGCTGGCTGAATGCGGGGCGCTGGCAGTGCTGGCGCCCGAGCTCGCCGTCTCGCAAGGGATAACGGCCTTAACCCGCACCGCGCCACACACGCCGCGCGGGGATTGCCGGTGGGCCGCACTGCTCGCTGACTTACCGGAGACGCGGGCGACTGTGCTGAGCGAACGACTAAAAGCACCCAACGCGTATACGGCGCTCGCAGCACGGGTAAGTAACTGGCGTCCCAAAGTAAAAACCGCGCTTAAAGACGCCGAGACCTGCATGAACTTATTAAAAGCACTCGATGCGCTGCGCCGCGAGGAACCCTTCACCGGCTTTTGCGAGACGCTCAGCGCCCTTGAACAGCAGTCGCCGGAAGCTCAGGCCGCCATAGAGCGCTTGCGAGACGCCCGCGCAGCCGCAGCAGGCATCAAAGCGGCGGACTTTGGCGATCAGGCGCTCGAGGGGCCCGCGTTAGGCGCGGGGATTCAGGCCGCGCAGATCGACGCGATAGCCAAGCTACTCGGTTAGGCGCGCGGGTCAGGTCGGCTATCGGCACTCGCCTCGTTACGCATTTTTCGGGGAAAACGGCGCGACGGTCGGCGGTCAGCGCATCTTAACGAACCAAGATGATCTAGCTGAGCGCCTTTTTTCAGTCGGCGCCTTTGTAGCGCTCAATCACAACACCGACGGCGTCGGCCTCGGCCACCGCGCCGGGTTTGGTGATCGTCAGTCGCACGTGGGCAATGGGGCACTCGGCTAACAATACCCTCGCGAGGTGATCACTGAGCGCTTCGAGCAACTGAAACCGGGATTGGTCACACACCGCGATGACGCGCTCAGAGATCGCGGCGTAATCGAGGGCGTCCTCCAAGGCATCCGTTTGGGCGGCGCGCGCAAAATCGGTGGTGAGCTCAAGATCAATCACCAATGTCTGGCGAATATCACGCTCCCAGTCGTAGCACCCGATCACGGAGGCCGCCTTGAGGCCTTTAACAAAGACGGTGTTCGTCACGCTGCCGCCTCAGGTGCATTGAGCTCGGTCATGGGCCAGCGCGGTCGCACCTCGGCCTCTGACCCATCACGCTCTCCCGCCATCAGCCGGAGTGCCCCAGCGTAGGCAATCATGGCGCCGTTATCTGTGCAAAGCTTGGGCGCGGGGTAGAAGACGTCACGCCCCTCTTTACCCAGCTTCGCCTCCAGCGCGGCTCGCAAGCGGACATTAGCGCTAACGCCTCCGGCCATCACGAGCCGCTTGAGGCCCTCTTGCTTGAGGGCTCGTCGGCACTTGATCACCAAGGTATCCACCACCGCCGCCTCGAAGGCGCAGGCAATGTCTGCTCTGTCGTGATCACTCAGCCCGCCCTCAGCTTCACAGGCTTTTACGGTGGTCAGCGTGTGCGTCTTGAGCCCGGAAAAGCTGAAATCGAGGCCACCCTGTTTGACCATCGGTCTCGGGAAGGTAAACCGTTCGGGATTACCCTGCGCCGCCACGCGTGCCACGTGGGGCCCACCCGGATACGGCAAGCCCAGCATCTTTGCGGTTTTATCAAACGCCTCGCCCGCGGCATCGTCCAGAGATTCGCCCAGCAGGGCGTATTGACCCAGACCATCCACGCGCACCAACTGGGTATGGCCGCCGGATACCAGTAGCGCCACAAAGGGGTATGCCGGTGAGGACTCCCCCAGCAAAGGCGCCAACAGATGGCCTTCCATGTGATGCACGCCCAAACTGGGCACACCCAAGCCCGATGCAATCGCACGCCCTAAGGTGGCGCCCACCATCAGCGCGCCAATGAGCCCGGGGCCAGCGGTATAGGCCACGCCGTCAATATCCGCTCTCGCGATGCCACCCTCGCGCAGCACCTGGTCGATCAGCGGTAGCGTCTTGCGCACATGGTCTCGGCTCGCCAACTCCGGCACCACGCCGCCGTATTCGGCGTGGATGTCGATCTGTGAGTACAGCGCATCCGCCAGCAGGCCCCGCTCGGTGTCATAAAGCGCCACCCCGGTCTCGTCACAGCTGGTTTCGATGCCCAGTACCCGCATGGGTCGCCAATCTCCTGAAATGACAGGGCTTTTGGCCCCGAAAAAGGGGCAAAAACTAACATGTCCCAACGCTTTGCAAAATGGGGGGCTGGCGCCTATACTGCGCGCCCTCAAAACGGGTCCGTGTCGTTTGCGCGGATGTTAAGACCACAGGATAGATGAATGCCTTCAATAAAGGTTAAAGAAAACGAGCCCTTTGACGTTGCCCTGCGTCGCTTTAAGCGCTCCTGCGAGAAAGCCGGCCTCATTGCCGAGGTGCGCAAGCGTGAGCACTACGAGAAGCCCACCACGATTCGCAAGCGCGCGGCCGCTGCCGCAGTCAAGCGACACGCCAAAAAGGTGATGCGCGAGAACCGCAAGCGTCAACGTCTCTACTGATCGCGCGCCCAGCGCCGGTGCTCTGCGCGCCGATACCCCCCCAATGAGCGACAGCCCTTCTCTGGTAGAACAGGTCAAAGCGGCCATGAAAGCCGCGATGAAGGCCCGTGAGAAAGACACCCTCGCCACCATTCGCCTGATTCAGGCGGAGTTCAAACGCGTCGAAGTCGACGAGCGCATCGAGATTGATGACGCCCGCGCGTTGGCGATCATGGACAAAATGGTCAAGCAACGCCGCGACTCTGCCAGCCAATATCGCGATGCCGACCGCCCCGAACTCGCGGAGCGGGAAGAAGCAGAGATTGTCACCATTCAGACCTTTTTGCCGGCGCAGCTCACTGACGCCGAGATCGACGCCATGATCGACGAGGCCCTTGCGGGGATCGACGCCGAGGGCATGGCAGCAATGGGCCCATTAATGGGCAAGCTCAAGCCGCAATTACAGGGCCGCGCCGACATGGGTGAGGTCTCCAAACGCATCAAGGCAAAACTCGGCGCCTGAGTCTCCGTTCGACCCGGCGCCAACCACCACCCAAACTGATCCCCCTGAGTCTCGACTATCGGTTGGTCTGTGCTTGCCCTCTCCCTGAGGGGCGGTCACACTGCGCTCTCTTTTTGATGAATTCGCGCGGGCGCGCAGCAACCATGGCCCGGGCGACGGCGACCCCAACGAACACACCGTGGCAAGACTCCCGCAAGCGCTTTTAGATGACCTGCTCGATCGACTCGATATCGTCGAGGTCATTGATCGGCGCGTGAAGCTTAAAAAAGCGGGCAAAAATTATTCTGCCTGTTGCCCGTTTCACGATGAGCGCACGCCCTCATTCTCGGTGAATCCTGAGCGCCAGTTCTATTACTGCTTTGGCTGCGGCGCCGGGGGTAATGCACTCGGGTTTGTCATGGATTACGAGCGGCTCGACTTTCGCGAGGCCGTGGAGAGCTTGGCACAAAGCGTCGGCCTCGACGTACCCAAAGACGACCCGCGCGGCGGGAGCGAACCCCCCAAAGACCAGAACAAACCGCTCTACGACACGTTGGAGCTCGCCAGCAAATTCTACGAGGGCGCGCTGCGCCAGCACCGGGAGCGGCACAAAGTGGTGAACTACCTCAAGGGTCGCGGGCTGACCGGCGAGATCGCCCGGGACTTTCGCATCGGCTTTGCCCCTCCCGGATGGGACAACCTCTTGCAAGCGCAAGGCGGCAACGACGCAGCGCAGGAGCGACTCATGCGCTCGGGCATGCTGGTTAAGAACGATAAGGGCCGCACCTACGACCGCTTTCGCGACCGGGTGATGTTCCCGATTCAGGATCAACGCGGCCGTGTTATCGCCTTTGGCGGTCGCGTACTCGGCGACGACAAACCCAAGTACCTCAATTCCCCCGAGACCCCGGTGTTTCAGAAATCGCGCGAGCTCTATGGTTTGTGGCAGGCGCGCAAGCACCCGCGCAGACTTGAGCGCATGGTCGTGGTCGAGGGGTATATGGATGTCATCGCGCTGGCCCAGCACGGCATTCCCTATGCGGTGGCCACGCTCGGCACATCGACCAGCGAGACCCACCTCGAGCGACTGTTCCGGATCGTGCCTGAGGTGGTGTTTTGCTTTGATGGTGACGAGGCGGGCCGCAAGGCGGCGTTTCGGGGCCTGGAGGCTACGCTACCGGCAATGCAGGACGGGCGACAGGCGAAGTTCCTGTTTTTGCCCGAGGGCGAGGACCCCGACACTTTGGTGCGCGCCAAAGGCAAGGCCTACCTCGAGAACCTGTTTGACCACGCCGACCCGCTGGAAACCTTTTTGTTCAAGCACCTCGCCGACGGGCTCGACCTCGACAGCATGGACGGCCGGGCACGGTTTTCAAAACTTGCGGCACCCCATTTGCACCGACTCCCAGAGGGCGTATTCAAGACACTGATGTATCAGGCACTCGCAGAGAAAACCGGCATTGATGTTGAGAGCCTCAAACGATTGCAGCCGCCACCCGCACCGCGCCCGGAACCCGCGATACCCAGCGATCAACCTCTGGACGCGCCACCGCCGCGCGACCCTTACGAGCCCCCTCCCGAAGCACTGATGCCCGCGGACGAACCGATCATCGACAGTCTCTCACCGAGCTCGCTGAACCCGCTGCACCGGCTATTAGGTTTACTGGTGTTGAGGCCCGTTTTGGTCAAGCACGTGCCGGAAGCGCTGCTCGCGACCGAGGGCAGTCGGGATACGCGCTTGCTCTCAGAGGTTGTAGCTCACATCCACAAGTACCCCGAGGTCACCACCGCAGCGCTACTCGGTTACTGGTTTGGCACCCCCGAGGGTGATTTTCTGAATGCGCTCGCAGGCCGCGAGACGATCGAAGATGACGCCGGCATGGAAGCTTTGTGTGTGGCGCTCATCGAAAAGCTCAGCCGACACCCGGCGCTGGACGCCGCGCGGCGACAAGTCGAGGCGCTCAAGCGCAAACCCTATGCCGAGCTCACCGCGGAAGAAAAACAGACCTTGCTGGCCCTGACGCAAGAAATACGGAATCTCTCCGGTCGCGGGTAACGCTGCTGAGCGTCTCACACTTACGGGCAAACAACTGACCGCGATGATGACGACAATCATTTGAGTTCCCGCGGCCCTAACGGCCACATGAGCGGAGCAAAGAGCGCTTTTTCAGCGAACCCACACACTCGACGGCCTCATCACGCGGCTGTAGGCACCACTGGGCACCGGGCCATAAATGCGCTGCGGATCCCCCGCCAAACGTCCGTTTTCCTTAAAAAAACCGTGATGAGGAGCGGCCACAAAGGACGGCATTTTCCCGCTCGATCCGATGGTGATTGCATCGCCAAGCCGCTATAATCGCCGGCTATTTTTGTGCCACACCCACGCAGGCCCCCGCATGACCGACCGAGTGCATCAGCAATCCCGACTTAAAGCCTTGATTGCCAAGGGAAAAGAACAAGGGTATCTGACCTACGCTGAAGTCAACGATCACCTCCCCCAGGACATTTCAGACCCCGATCAGGTCGAAGACATCATCCAGATGATCAACGACATGGGTATTCAGGTGTTCGAACAGGCGCCCGATGCCGACGAGCTTTTGATGGCCGAGGGCGATCGCTCTGCGGATGAAATCGCCGCCGCCGAGGCCGCCGCTGCCCTGGCCGCAGTGGAGCAGGAAGCCGGCCGCACCACGGACCCCGTGCGGATGTACATGCGCGAGATGGGCACGGTGGAACTGCTCACCCGTGAAGGCGAGATCATCATCGCCAAGCGCATTGAGGAAGGCATTCGTGAACTCATGGCTGCCCTCGCCCACTACCCCAACGTCGTTCGCCAGCTCTGCAACGAATACGACCTGGTGGCGAAGGAAGAACGCAAGCTGATCGACGTGATGATCGGCTATTTGGACCCGGCAGAACACGTACCCTCAGCCTCCGAGATGGCGGCCGCGGCAGAAGAAGCGGGCACTGATGACGAAGATGACGAAAACGCCAGCGTGGGCCCCGACCCCGTCGAAGCCAAGAAGCGCTTCGCTGCACTGAAGCGCCAGTGCACTAAAACCGAAAAGGCGATCGCCGCAAAAGGCCGCAACCACAAAGAAGCGATTGCCGAGATGAACAAACTCGGCGAGCTGTTCAAGTTCTTCAAATTGACGCCGCGCGTATTTGATCCGCTGATCGACGAGCCGCGCATCGCGTTGGCCGCCGTGCGCGAGCCCGAGCGTGAAATTATGCGCATTGTGGTTCGCGACTGCCGCATGGACCGCAAAGAATTTATCAAGAGCTTCCAGGGCTCTGAGAGCGACAGCCGCTGGGTCGGCCGCGTAGCGCGCAAAAAAGACGTCGGCACCAAGATCAACGCGCACAAAGAGGAAATCCAGCGTCTGCAGCGCCAGATCGCCAACGTGGAGGAAGCCACCGGGCTATCCACGACGGAGATCAAAGAGATCAATCGCCGCATGAGCATGGGCGAAGCCCGCGCCCGGCGCGCGAAGAAAGAAATGGTGGAGGCCAACCTGCGCCTGGTGATCTCGATCGCCAAAAAGTACACCAACCGGGGCCTGCAGTTCCTAGACCTGATTCAGGAAGGCAACATTGGCCTTATGAAAGCGGTCGATAAGTTTGAGTATCGCCGGGGTTACAAGTTCTCGACCTACGCGACCTGGTGGATCCGCCAGGCCATTACGCGATCCATTGCTGACCAGGCGCGCACCATCCGTATCCCGGTGCACATGATCGAGACCATCAACAAGCTGAATCGGATCTCACGGCAGATGTTGCAGGAGATGGGCCGCGAGCCCACGCCGGAAGAGCTCGGCGAGCGCATGGACATGCCCGAGGACAAAGTTCGCAAGGTTCTGAAGATTGCCAAAGAGCCGATCTCGATGGAAACACCCATTGGTGATGATGAAGATTCGCACCTGGGCGACTTCATTGAGGACCTGACAATCGCCTCGCCCGTCGACGCGGCAACGGAAGAAGGCCTCACCGAAGCCACGCGTGAAGTGCTGGGTGGCCTGACCGCGCGTGAAGCCAAAGTGCTGCGCATGCGCTTTGGTATCGACATGAATACCGACCACACGTTGGAAGAAGTCGGCAAGCAGTTCGACGTGACGCGTGAACGTATTCGCCAAATTGAAGCCAAGGCGCTACGGAAACTGCGTCACCCCACTCGCTCAGACTACCTGCGCAGCTTCCTGGACGAGTAAGCCGTGCGCCGATTCGCCACACTGCTCGCCCTGCTGGGGTGCTTGGTCAGTTGTGGCGAGTCCACTACCCCGGGTGTTCAATCCACCCCCATGACCGCATCCCTCTCGGGTGCACCGGCGGCGCAAATCTGGCAAGGCCAGTGTGTCGCGTGTCATGGCAGTTCAGGGGAAGGCAACCCCGCGCTGGGCGCGCCCGCGCTCACGCAACTCTCCGCTGACTATATCAACCGCCAGCTCAGGCACTTTGTTGGGGGTATCCGGGGTGCACACCCCAATGATGCCGCGGGCAAGCGTATGGCGCTGAGCGTGGCGGCACTCACATCCGATGACATCAACGGACTAGCGCAGCACGTTACTTCCGAGCTTCCCGCAGGTCGCCCGGCTGCGACGCTCAAAGGTGACGCCAAACGCGGGGAGGATTACTACATCAACCTCTGCAGTGCTTGCCACGGCGGCAATGCCCAAGGCAACGACCTGCTCGGTGCGCCTGCACTGGCGGGTGTGAGCGACTGGTATCTGCGGTCAGCCTACGCGAGTTTTCTCAAGGGCTATCGCGGCCAACACCCCGAGGATACCTACGGCGCACAAATGGCGCGGCTTGCACCGGCACTCGCCAAAGACGACGATATCGAGGATGTCATCGCCTATATCAATACGCTGCCGCCACGCCGTTCCTGATATCGGTGTTACCCGCATGAGCGCCAGAGGGCCGGTCTTGCTGACGCTGTCTCGCGCGCTGCAGCAACGCAAATGGGCAAGAGCGCTCTTTATGGTGGGCCTATCGGCCCTGTCACCTGCAAGCTGGGCGGCCGCTGATCAGGCCCAGCAGGCTGCGGTGAGCAACTTTGTGCTGAGCACCACCTGCCCCGCCTCTTTTGTGCTCAACGAGACCGGCGGCTGTGAGTTACGTAACCGCTATCGAGAATATCGCTCGCTGCGCGACGCGGGTGTCGGCGGTCTCAAAACGGGGTTGCCGCCGCTGCGCGAAGGTTTTACGCCCAAGCAAATAGACCTCGGCCGATATCTATTTTTTGACCCTGTATTGTCCGCGGATGGCAGCGTCTCCTGCGCCAGCTGTCATAACCCGGCGTTAGGGTTCTCGGATGGCAAGGCTCAAGCAACGGGCATCGCGGGGCAAACGCTCGCGAGGTCTGCCCCCAGCTTATGGAATGTCGGGTTTCTCTCGACACTACTGTGGGATGGCGGCAAATCGACGCTGGAAGAACAAATGCAGGGGCCGCTGTACTCGCCAGTTGAGATGGGCAACACCCCCGCGCAGCTCCTGCAAACGCTAGACGCTAACAGCACCTATCGCGCACTTTTTGCGCAGGCCTTTGGTGAGGCGCCGATATCGCTGAACCACATTTATACCGCGATTGCCGCCTTCGAAAGCTCGCTGATCTCACTGAACAGCCGCTACGACCTCTACGCCCACGGCTATCATCAAGCGCTCAGCGAGGATGAAATCGCCGGGCTCAATGTATTCCGGTCTTTTGTTGCGCGCTGCGCCGAATGCCATACGCCACCGCTGTTCACGAACCAGCAATTAGCCGTGATTGGCGTGGCGGATGCTCCCTGGGAAATACTCGATGCCGGCGCCGAGGCCATCACCGGAGATGCCAGCCAGCGCGGCGCGTTCCGCGTACCCAGCCTGCGCAATATCGCGCGCACAGCGCCTTATATGCACCGCGGTCAAAAAGCGACTCTTGAGGACGCGGCACGTTTTTATAGCGGCGGGCGTGGGCATGAGGTTCCCGAAGGGGAAACGCTCATGATTCATTGGCATATCTGGGAGCCACGGCTGACGGAAACCGAAATCTCATTACTGGCGACGTTTCTCGGTGCGCTCACCGATGAAGCCTTTATGCCGGAGATTCCCAGCGCGGTGCCATCGGGGCTGCCGCTGGCGCCCGCGATTGACACCGCTCAAGTGCCTCAGACAACCACTGACTATTTGGTGCACAATGACGGCACGCTCGCGCAATAACGGACTCGCTACATCTGCGGTAACTGCATAAAACGCGGCAACACACTGAAAAGGCCACCGAGACGGGCCAATCATATACGGGCAATAGCACTGCCCACGGGGGGCACTCGCATGACACATGCAACTACTACACGCAGGAATCCTCGGCGTCGCCGGGCCGCCCTCGGCGCCGCTGGGCTATTGGCACTTGTCGCGTCGTTGGCTGACGCCGCGGTCATTGAAGTCCGCGAGGGCGCTCGTATACAGGACGCGGTAAACCAGGCCTCGCCCGGAGACGAGATTCATGTGTATCCTGGCCTCTATAGCGAAACAGTCTATGTCGACAAAGATGGCATCACCCTGCGCGGCATCGTCGAGGGCGATAACTGGCCGCACCTGGACGGAAAGAAGCAACTCAACGACGCCATCTTGTATTCGGGCAACGGCTTTTCTGTGGAGTGGTTCAAGATCACCCATTACAAAGGCAATGCCATCATGGGGCAGGCGGGCAATAACTTTTCAATCCGCAATAACTGGGTTACCGACTCGGGCGTTTACGGGATCTTCCCGGAGTTTGGCGAAAACGGGCTCATAGAAAACAACATCCTCTCCGGCATTGAAGACGCCGCCATTTATGTTGGCATGAGCGACTACATCGACGTGCGCAACAATCAGGTGTTCGACAACGTTGCCGGTATCGAAATTGAAAACAGCCGACACGTGCTCGTAGAGGGCAACCTCGCCAAAAACAATACCGGCGGGATTCTGGTGTTCATCACGCCGGGGCTACCGATCAAGAGCTCTTACGACGCGATCGTGCGGCGCAACTTTGTGCTCGATAACAACACCCCGAACTTTGGCATTCCCGGATCACTGGTATCGCAGATCCCCGCAGGTAGCGGGATTATCGTGATGTCCGGCGACGAGGTCATCATTGAAGACAACGTCATTACCGGCAATAACAACGCCGGCATCATCATTACCAGCCAGGATTTCGTGACTGAGATTGCGACTGACACCGGCTCTGACCCCAACCCCGACAAGGTGCAGATTCGCGACAATGTGATGTTCAATAACGGTGCGTCACCTGAGGGCGACATGAAACTCCTCATGCTGACCCAGTTCTCCACCACCGGCCCCGATATCTTTGCCTACCAGGGCGCAACCGACGCCGCGCGCGGGAGCTGCATTTCACGGCGCGAGGCCTACCGCACACTGGGAGTCGACGAGTGGGCCGACTGCAACAGCCCGACGATTGGCGCCAAAGATGCCGTCGTGGGGCGAGAACCTGCCGACTCGACGCGAGGCCTGACCACCAAAATGCTGCCAGAGCCTGCCGCGCCGCGGGTGATTGAAGAGGACATCGCCGGCGCTGAGCTGGTGTACCAGGGTATTTGCGCAGGCTGCCACGCCTACAATATTCGCCTCATCGGACCACCGACACTGGCAATCCAGGCACAGTACGGCGCCGACGCTACGGGGATTGCCGCCTACATCGCAAGCCCTGCCAAAAAGCGGCCTGACTTCCCGACCATGCCGCCACAGGATCATTTATCCGAGCCCATGCGGCAATTGGTCGCCGAATACATGCTCGCGCTGACCCAGTAACCCGCGCCGCACGGCTCTCGATAACCCGGGGTAATCACTATGCCAGCAAGCCGACAGTTCGCCGAGGTGCAAGGCAAGCGCATCGCTTATCTCGAAGCCGGGACCGGTGACCCGATCGTCCTGCTCCACGGAAACCCAACGTCCTCTTACCTCTGGCGCAATGTGATTCCAGAGCTGGAGAATTGTGGCCGCGTGATCGTGCCGGATCTGATTGGTCAGGGTGAGTCCGACAAGCTCCCTGCCAGCGAAGGACCTGATCGCTACAGCTTTGAAGTTGCGTTTGATTATCTCGACGGTCTGCTGCGCGCCATCGACGTTGATAGCGACATCACCTGGGTGATACACGATTGGGGCAGCGGGCTCGGATTCCATTGGGCTAAGCACAACCCCGACGCAGTCAAAGGCATTGCCTACATGGAGGCTATTGTCATGCCCATCACTTGGGATGACTGGCCCGAGAGCGCCCGCGGCATTTTTCAGGGATTTCGATCCAGCAAGGGTGAGGATCTCTGCCTCGAGCGCAATCTGTTTATCGAAGCAGTGCTCCCCAGTTCGATCATACGAGAGCTCACCGAAGACGAGATGGCGGCGTATCGGGCGCCGTTTGACACTCCCGAGCACCGGCAGCCCACGCTCAACTGGCCCCGACAAATCCCCATCGACGGAGAGCCCGCACAGATGGTCGAGTTAGTCGAAGCCTACGGCGCCTTTATGGCCGCCAGCGCGATACCCAAGCTATTTATCAATGCCGAACCCGGCTCTATTTTGGTGGGCAAGCAACGTGAGTTCTGTCGCAGCTGGCCCAACCAGACCGAGGTCACGGTAAAAGGCCTGCACTTTGTGCAGGAGGATTCCCCCACAGAAATTGGCCAGGCGATTGCGGCCTGGTATGACAATTTATAAGGAGCGCTCCATGTCTGATGTTCCCGTGTATGTCGTCGCCAACTTCACGGTGCAAGATGCCGCAACGTATCGTGAGTACGAGAAAGGTTTCTTCCCGATTCTCAAACGCCACGAGGGTACTTTTTTTACCTACGACGACAATACCGTGACCTTTGAGGGCGCGAGCCCGCGCGAGGGCCGCGTGGTGATGTTTACCTTCCCCTCCGAAGCGCACGCCGTCGCTTGGTATAACGACCCGGATTATCAGGCGCTGAGTGAGCACCGGCGCGCGGGCACGACGCTGGAATTTCTGACCATGGTCCATGGCCTACCGCCCCGAGGGTAGGGTCTGGCGGTAAATCGCACGCGCGTTCACGGCATCCCGACCCGGACACACCGCTTGCTAAAAGAAATCATGTGGTCGGCCAGAAATGGCTAGAATAAGGCGCCAAGCTGGCACAAGAGATGCACCCCATGGCTGATGATGAGCTCTACCCCACACCCGACGAGTACGACAACTACACCATGAAAGAATCACCGACCTATACCCCACCCAAAGTCTGGCAGTGGAATCAGGATGACGATGGCAATCGCTTTGCGAACATCAATCGACCCATCGCTGGCGCCACGCATGACAAAGACTTACCGCTCGGTGAGCATCCGCTGCAGCTGTATTCACTCGCCACACCCAATGGGGTCAAGGTTACGGTCATGCTCGAGGAACTGCTCGCGCTCGGGATCAATGAGGCCGAGTACGACGCGTGGCTGATCAACATCATGGACGGTGATCAATTCTCCAGCGGGTTCGTAGCCGCCAACCCCAATTCCAAGATCCCGGCGCTGGTGGACCACAGCACGCCCACACCCACGCGGGTGTTCGAGTCTGCGGCTATCGTGATGTACCTGGCCGAGAAGCACGGGCAGTTTTTACCTACCGATCTGAGTGCGCGCGCGGAATGCCTGTCGTGGGTGTTCTGGCAAATGGGCAGTGCGCCATTTTTAGGCGGCGGCTTTGGCCATTTTTATGCCTATGCACCGGAGCGGCTCGAGTACCCCATCAATCGCTTTACGATGGAAGTGAAGCGCCAGCTTGATGTACTGGATCGCAATCTGGCCGAGCGTGAATTCATGTGTGGCGACGACTACACCATTGCCGATATTACGATCCACCCCTGGTACGGTGCGCTCGCCATGGGCATGCTGTATGAGTCCGGTGAATTTCTCGACGTGGGGTCTTACAAAAACGTGCAGCGCTGGACCAAAGCCGTACAGGAACGGCCCGCTGTGAAGCGGGGACAGCGGGTGAATCGCGTCTGGGGGGATGAGGCGAAACGCCTCCCGGAAAGACACAGCGCGGCTGACTTAGACGGCTGAGTGCCGCACTCACTCAGCACAGTGTCTGTTAGACTACGCGCCCTTTTCGGGCCCATAGCTCAGTTGGTTAGAGCAGTCGACTCATAATCGATTGGTCCCAGGTTCAAGTCCTGGTGGGCCCACCATTCTTTCTTGAGCAATCGAGGTATTTTTTTGGTCAGATTAATTGCATCAGCCGCTCTTATCATCAGTTTGGTCGCACCGAGCGCACTGGCAACTTTGTTTTATTTTGCCCCCACTTCTTGGCTAATTACCAATCTCTGCGGCGCCCTAGCCTTCACTTATACCTGCATGCAATCGCCGCCTACGTGGAAAAGCCTCTCTCTATTTACATTGGCCTCGGCCTTGATATTCATCACCAATGCTTTGCTCGCGGTTTCATTTTTTACCCAAGGAACTGGCTTCAACGACCAATTTTTTGAGCATTTGAATATCGGCTCGATCCAAATAGCACTAATCGAATATCGCACTGAGATGGCATTGCTCATTACCGCATGCTTGGTCTCAGCAGGTGCGCCCAAGATATTAAATGCTGGCACACGTCGCCACACTACGAGATCACCAAAACTGGTTACCTTGGCGCTATCAGCCCTAGTCATAAGCTACCCAATACTTAATCTCGCTAATGCACGCCTCTCTTCAACTCAACTACAAGGCTACGAATCACTCCCCCAGCCGAGTCCATCGCCCGAGACGGCTTCTCCGATACGTGACGAAATGGGAGATAAGTTTGCTAGCGCTGACGAGACTATCGCCAAAGCAACGACATTGAGCCCATCGGCGAGCGATCAGTTGGCGGCACCTGAATTGCCCATTACTAAAAATATTATTTTGGTGTATGCCGAGCAGCTAGAGCAGCTGTATTTTGATCTCGACGCGTTCCCGGAAAACCCTCTACCAAAGTTATCGGAGCTATATGCCCAATCGCTTCGTTATCGAAACGTAGTACAGGTCGCCGGAACCTCCTGGACAACTGCCGGAATCATCGCAAGCCAGTGTGGCTTTGGGGTTCGGGGCGGAATACATTTCGGTAATAACTCGAGATTGGCCTCCGTCACTCGGCCATATCCAGACGCCGTGTGCCTAGGCGACTTATTAAAAACAAATAGCTATGAGACGGTGTTTTTTGGTGGAGCTCCGCTGGCATTTGGTGGCAAAGGGCGATTCCTTTCAGCTCATGGCTTCGACCGTGTTTACGGTTGGGATGAGTTACAGCGAAAACTAGAGAACCCTCAGCGGCGCTCGGCTTGGGGGCTCCACGACGACGATCTATTTTCAATGGCTTTGCAGGAGATTCAGGAGTTGGAGGCCGGCGGCTCTCCATACTTTTTGTCGTTATTGACGCTTACAACTCATCACCCGAAAGGCGTGCTCTCACCTGCTTGCACAGCGGGTAGCGAGGGGCAAGCTCCCATGCTAGCCGCCTTGCAGTGTACTGATCTTCTTCTTAGCCAATTCTTGCGAGATGTACGGGCCCAGACCTCCCCAGAAAATACCGTCATCGCAGTTTTTTCCGATCATTTAGCTTTGCGAAACACGCTCACAGACCGGCTGCGGCAAAATGAGGCAAATCGCAGGCTGCTCTTTTTTGTTATGAGCGAGGATGCCGGGGACTATGGGATTGAAATGTCCCACTTTGATGTTGGACCCACATTGCTAGATGCGGCCGGATTTCCTCCTGGCTCAAAAATCGGATTTGGCAGTAGCCATTACAATACCCGCGATAATGCACCGGCGATAACCGACCCGGGTAACGGGCCTCAGCCAAAGCTTTTCAATGCGAATGTTTTTAAGGATGGCATACGCGTTGATCTCCTTCGATCAAGCTTATTGATCGGTGAGACCGCTTTTTCTATCACCTCAGATAATGGCGAGTTTGACGCCGGTTTCTTTATGCTGGTCGTTGAGGAATCAGGCGAATTGTTCGACATCATACATACCTATGATCCAACGGAAATATCGAAGTCACTGGACGGTAAAGCGGCTGTCGTTATCGGCAGACCGTCACCAGATGCTCAAGCGCAGCTTTATGTAGGACGACTTTCTGCGACATCAGTTTTCAAAGGCAGAACCTTTGTAATTCAAGACGCATTAGCTTTTTCTGGCGAGCAGTTATTAGACCTTATCAGCCGCTCTGATTTTCCGGCGTCAGCTCCTGATATCCAGGCTGCAAGAACCTCCTTTATTGCTCATGCTGGCGGCGCGCTTCAGAAGAACACCTATACCAACAGCTTGGAAGCGTTAGAAAGCAACAAGGCTCATTTTGATTTGTTTGAGATGGATCTAATTTTTACCTCAGACAACGAACTCGTGTGCTTACATGACTGGGACGTGAATTTTGAGCGGCTCTTCAGTCGCGAGGTCACGTCCCCTCTGAGGCTTGAAGAATTTCGCGCACTGGTAGCGGGGCTCGAGATCACGCCTTGTGATCTTTCGTCGCTGATGGATTGGTTATCAAAAAATCCTAGCAAGTACATTGTGACGGATATTAAAGAGCGGAATCTTGAAGCACTTGAGCAGATTGCAAAGAAATACCCCGAACTGATGGATCAAATTGTCCCTCAGGTTTATCAGTGGGGCGAATACTCTCAAGTCGCTGAACTTGGCTACGACAAGATTATCTTTACGCTTTACGCTCTCCGAAATCTATCGATACCCCGCCTGTTACAGAACGTCTCTCAAAATGAATACTTTGCAGTTACATTTCCGAAGTCGATAGCCGATGACTTAGGGGAGGTGCTGGCTTCGAGAGGAGTTCGTACCTACGTTCATACTGTCAACAAAATGCAAGAAGCCAACGCTTTAAAAGAGAAAGGAGTTTGGGGTGTCTATACCGACTTCCTTCGTGACTGAGTCCGGTGTACGCGTGAGCACTTGTACGCCAGACACAACCTCTTATCTCGGCGCGAGTTCGGTTTTAGCTTGAGAAAATTGGCGATAACTCTTAGAGTTCCGCCGCCGCGAGCGTTTTCATAGGGCGGGACGGTTCGGAATAGGTTCGGACTGCTTCAAATCGAAAATCAGCACCCAGAAAAATCCTTCCGAGTCTTTACCTTAGGGTGAACGGAGCGGGGTCTCCAG
>Ga0181588_10001204_pt1 | contig 23273 bp, 17 predicted proteins | sample 071ome_26_FD_148607 | JGI IMG/M metagenome (GOLD analysis project Ga0181588, IMG submission 148607) | Coastal salt marsh microbial communities from the Groves Creek Marsh, Skidaway Island, Georgia - 071409BT metaG (spades assembly) | ecosystem: Environmental > Aquatic > Marine > Intertidal zone...
TATCCTTTTATCCTTTTATCCTTTTATCCTTTTATCCTTTTATCCTTTTATCCTTTTATCCTTTTATCCTTTTATCGTTTTATCGTTTTATCGTTTTATCGTTTTTCGAAATGCTCATCGAAGCTGCCGGATGACGGCACTACATGCCTCTTCCGGCCTACAGTTTTTCTAATTAGGTTCCACAAATTCGACCAGCACCGTATCCGGATCCTTCGCAAAAACAAACCGTCCAAACGCCCGCGGAATAGGTTTGTTATCCACGCTGAGAAAGTCATAGCCCCTGGCTGAAGTTTCTGTCAAAAGCGCATCCAGGTTTTTCACTTCCAGCTGGAATTGCGGTGATCCCACATCCTGTAAAGCCCAGTCGTAGGCATAAACCGGCACATCGGCAGGCAGTGAGTATTCAGTAAACAACACGTTGATGTCCGTCCCCCTGATCGTGGCCAGGGTCTCCGTCACTGACCCTTCATTCAATCCGAATACGGCCAACTCGATGCCCTGCGCCTGGCGAGTACTGTCCACCCTGAAACCCAGCATGTCCTGGTAAAAAGCCAGTGTCTGCGCCATATCAGAGACATTGATACGAATAATACTGTTGATCACTGCGCCTTCACCGGCCCCGGCAATGTCTTCATCTGATGCCTGCCTGACCTCGATCAGGTAGCCATCGGGATCACGCACCAGGATGCTTCGGCCTGCTGCACTTGCCGCGGGCACACCATCCAGGGAAACCACCGGGGCACCAAAGGCGCGCAGGCGAGTGACGATGTCATCCAGGTCACGCACTGCAAGAATGAGGGCCGAGCTGCCTGGATCCCAGGGATTGGCCGGGCGGTTGGCGCGGGAAATATCAAAAAATTCTGACAACTCCAGGCCATAAGAAAGATTGTCAGCCTCCATGAATACCGTGCGAAAGCGGGAGCCGTGGGTATTGGTCAGGTCCCAGACCAGGTCATCGGAACCGGCCTGGGCTTCAGGGCGGATTGCCGGTGGCGGTGAATTGGCCGCAGCGGCGCCAGCAAAGGTTGAGTGGGCAAGTTCAATACCAAAGACCTGGTGGTAAAACGCAAAGGCCTGCTCGGCATCACCGGTGCTGTGAATCCAGTTGTACATGCCCGTGGCATAGACTTCGTCCTGGGCCTGTGTAGTCGTGGTTATCAATAGCAGCAAAGCCGGAACGATATAGCCCATTCTGGCCATACAACGGCTTGTGTTGTTGCAGGATTTCATCGACATCATTCAATCCACCCTGTCCATCAGATCAAGCAGCCCGTTAACGATGGCGTTTTCTGCACATCCCGGCTGCAGCCGCGAGGACAACACTTCAAACGTGTTGTAACCAAAGGCACCGTCATGCGGCACATAACCGGAATTGGCGGTGCCGTTGGTCAGGGTTACCATCATGGTGTGCTTGTGGACGGACTCTTCTTTCAGCCGCTGCGCGATCAGGTTGAAAATTTCCGCATTCACCCCGCCCAGGTAGACATCGCCAATGCGCAGAACACTCAGGAGAATATTGACATCATCCCCCGGCACATAGGTACCCGGGTAGCCTTCACGGCCACTGTCCGTGCGCCGCCTGCCGGGACAGGTGACCGTTTCCTGCCGGCCACTGATCACCGCGCTACTCAGAGGCCGTTCCAGGCCAGCGCGCATGACGTGCAGGACTTCCTCACCAAGCATCTGGCCCATGGTATCGAGCATCTGGCGTTGCTGGCCCATCAGTTTTGCCACTTCCGGGTTGTCGCGGTCCAGTCCCATGCCACCGGGCAGCATGGCATTGGAAATATCCTCGCCCCGACTGGCGTAATCCCTGATGCGAATTTCCCGCAGGTCATATGTCTGCTGGAAGAAAATCGGGTTCTGGTCACCGGCAGCACCCAGTGACCACACCGCCACCACGTCATCACCCAGCGACTCCTCGATATAGCGGGAAGATGCACCGGGAATATCGCCGCTGACTTCATCGAGCTGACCGGCGATCACGCCGTGCACGGCATAGTTGTAATACACGGCGATAGGTTCACCGGCGAGTGTTTCAAAATTCACTACGGCCACGGTCTTGTCGGAGGGGCCGTCATAGTTCGGACCCTCATCCCACAAGCCCGTTTCGGGATTGATCATTGTGCGGTTGATGTTGATATAGGACTCGCCTGTACCCCAGGCCATGCGCGCCGGTTGCAGGTCAGCCATCGCTTCACCAATGGCCTGCATCACCAGGTCTGCGAAGCCGTCGGGCTGCTGGCGCGGCACACTGTGGGTATGGGTTGCGGTCAGCAGCAAATGCTCACTGTCGATGCCGAGTTCGGATTCGGCCCGTGCTGAAACGGTCTGCCACAGCGGCGTTGGAATACCGCCCATGTCCAGGGTCACCAGGGCAGCCTTGTCAGCACCGCTTTCTATGACGATGGCACGGGCAAAGACGCGGTCGTTAACACCACGATAGAGGTCCGGCAGGTCGGCCGGTGCCGGCGTGATATCCACTTTGGCCGCCCCCACACGCAGGCCATTGTCAGCAGCCAGCGTGGTACCGGATATTGCCAGGCATACCAGCATGGCCAAAAGGCCCAGGAGTTGTCTTTGCATAAGAATCACCTTTTCCTGAATTGAGTGAAACGGGTTAATTACCCATGGTCGCAAGCTGTGTTTCCAGTAACTGCCGCATGATGACATAACCATCCCGGTTGGGATGCACACCGTCATTACCCAGTTCCTCCCGGAGTTCCCCGTCGGGACCTGCCATGGCAGAAAAGTAATCAATGTAGGCTATCCCGAAATCCTGGGCGTATTGTTGCATCCAGGCATTGAGTTCCCTGATACGCTGTGCCGGCCGCATGTCGGGTGACCAGTAAAAACGCGCTGCCGGGGGAATACTGCCGAGGATGACGTCGATGCCATGGGCACGGGCCAGTTCCACCATGGACATGATGTTGTTTTTGAAATCCTGCGGCCGGCTCGGCCCGGTATTGCCGGCCACGTCATTGGTACCGGCCAGGATATGGACAATCTGCGGATTGAGATCAATCACGTCATTGCGAAAACGCAGCAACATGTGCGGTGTCGTCTGGGCACTGATGCCGCGGTTAACGAAATTGTCATTGAACAGATCCGGATCGCCCAGCAGCCAGTTCTCGGTAATGGAATCCCCCATGAACACAATGCGTGGCGTGATATCGCGTGCCATCAGGTCATCATTGGCAGCACGAAAACGACACAGCCGCGGCCAGTCCTTGTCGGCATTGGCATTCAGATCGGCAATATACTGGCCAAAGGCAGGATTGTCCCCCGGATCGCGGGCAGGTGCCTGCCGTTCTGCACGCGGCACAATCATCATGTTGACCAACTGGTCACGAACACTATCCGGCATGATCACCGGTGGCGGACATGGTTCATCGACGATTCCCCCGGGTGCGGGATTGTCCTGTGCCGTGACACTGTGGGAAAGCAAGAGAAGGATGAGCGCTGAAGCGCGATTACGGATCATGATATTAAGTTCCTGTCCCGGTAGACTGTTGTTATTGCTTTGTAGGACAGCAATGATTCTAACCGTGCTACCGGGGATTGCAAAGCAAGGCGGGGTGGCGGCTCCAGCGCACCGGTATTGCGCCAGCATATTTGCAATCAGTTACCTGGCCCGGTAGTTTGCCTGACAACCTGTACTGCAAGGAGTTTTGACCATGTCGTCCATCCAGTCCCTGACCAGACACTTTTTTTACCTGGTGTTATCTCTCACCTTTTGCATACAGTCTGAAAGCCTCACAGCGCAAGTCCAGGTCGACACAGACGGTACCGTTCACATGCCAGCCCAGGCAGTACCTGTCAGCGAATACCTGAGTCCCGAAGGTCGTGCCTACCTGGTGGAACATTTGCTTGCCCTGAAAAACCCGGAATCGTTTCGCCAGGTGGAGGGTGTCCCGGCCCTGATTGCGGGCTACCTGGAACGCCAGCGTGAGTTGTTCCCGGTCAATAAAACCGACACCACGATCGGCGGGGTACACGCCATTGTTTACGAGCCTGCGCAAGGCATCGCACCGGAGAACCGTGACAGGGTGCTGATCAATCTTCATGGCGGCGGCTTTGCCGGTTGCTGGCTGGGATGCGCTGAACTGGAGTCCCTGCCTGTCGCGGCGCTGGGTCTCATCAAGGTAGTGAGCCTGGATTACCGCCAGGGGCCTGACCATAAATTCCCGGCTGCCAGTGAAGATGTCGCTGCCACCTATGGCGAGTTGCTGGAAAATTATTCCCCGGAAAATATCGGCATTTACGGCAGCTCGGCCGGCGGTATGCTGGCCGCCCAGGCCGTGGCCTGGTTCCAGCAACATGATCTGCCCCGCCCCGGCGCCATTGCCCTGATGAATGCCGGAACAGCACCAACGGCAGCACTGTTCGGCGGTGATGCCGGCTACTACACCCTGCCCCTGGGTGAAGGCCGCGCCATGGCACCCCCGGAATCACCACCCAGCGGTATTGGTGGTGGGGAAAATGGCTACTTCTCCGAAATTGCACTGGATGATCCACTGGTGGCCCCCACCACGGATGCAGATATCCTGTCCGGTTTTCCCCCTACCCTGGTGCTGTCAGGAACACGCAGTTACGACTTGAGTAATGCCGTACATACCCACATGCAACTGGTGAAACAGGATGTACCGGCGGAGCTGTATGTCTGGGAGGGAATGTTCCACGGCTTTTTCTACAATGCCGAAGCACCGGAATCCCGGGAGGCCTTTACCGTGGTGACAGAGTTCTTTTCACGTATGCTGGGGGCAAAATAAAACCGGCTTCACGACAAGGCCATGAAGCCGGTTTTGATTTCGGGTAAAACGACTCAGTCAGTAGCGAAACAGTAGAACAGGCCAGCACCACCGACCTGGATCAGGGCCTGCTGTGTACATCCCGGTGTACCGTGGGATGAGTTCCAGGAAGAACCCGGATCACTGAAGGAATAACGGTCGGCATGACCTACCCAGGCGCTGCCTTCATCATTACTGGTCCAGTTGTTACAGGTGCGGTCCTGGCCATCCGGCATGGCAGTACCATCCATCTGTGAACCCGTGAGCACATCATGCTCGGTAAAGTCAGGGTTGCCATCGATACGTGAAGCAAACTGGTGACCGTTTTCATCGCGGGTGTGCATCCAGTTGAAGTTGGAATTGTCGTAATGCAGGTTTTCCACGCTGGTCGCCATGACAACACCCTTGGCATTGGCCCAGGGACCTTCACCGATGCGATCACGTGCATCAACCCCGTTTGGCCCCTGTGTGCTCAGGTAGGCGCGCCAGGTGTGGTGGCCGGCACCGGCTTCTGTTGCCAGCGCCTGGCAGTGGGCATCGGCACCGGCGAGTCCGCCCAGGTTGCCGCCATCACCCATGGTTCTGCTGGTAATGAAGAAAGTCATTTCGGGACGTTCTGCATTGTCATCAGGCTGGGCGGCAGAAACTGCATAAGGCAATGTACATGCCCCCAGTAAACAAACAGCTGTTACGGTTTTTCTTATCATTTTTCTATACTCCTTTGAACTCATTGAAAGTCCGGACGTGATTTATGTTTCTTGTGTTCGAAATTCTGCTTACGGCGCCAATACCGTATTACTGATTTGTATTTTGGGCTACCTGTCGCTGTTTAATCAACTCCTCGATCAGGGCCGCAGTTTCCGGTTTATCCACAGGTGGATGTGTAGCAAGAAAAACGCCGTGCGCCCAGGTGACAGGATCACGCCCTTCCTTGTCCTTCACATCCAGTTCCGCCCCGTTGGCCGCCAGGTAGCGAATAATACTATCAGAGCCACGATTGGCTGCACCATGGACAGCATTCAGTCCCATGGAGTTACGGGCATTGATATCGTTGCCCAGGCTGTGCGCATATTTCACAGCTTCCAGCAGGGCCTCTTCACCTTCATCGTAAGTCTGGTTCACTACCCAGTTGATACCGGCTGCTGCCATCAGCGGCGTGGTACCGGCAAAAGTACCCAGTGTTGGATCGGCACCATTTTCCACCAGCAATTTCATGACCGTGACATCCCCGGACAGCGCAGCTCTCAGGAACGGGGTCTGGCCGGTAAAGTCGACCCAGGACAGGTCACCAATACGGGTAATGAAACGTTGTGTTGGCGGGACTTCCCTGGTGCGTGCATTGACATCGGCACCGGCGGCGATCAGGTCCTTGATCAGGGCAAGCGCTGCCTCACGGTCAACCTTGTTGTCACGGGTGGCACCGGCAACATTCAGGTTGCGCAGCATGACAGCGGACCACAACGGCGTTTCACCATACCAGTCACTGGCATTGACATCCGCGCCCTGGGAAACCAGGTAACGTGCCGTGGCAATATGCCCGGTGGTTCCGCCACGGCGACTGACAACACTGCCATTGACGATGGCGTTGATCAGCGGGGTCACCCCGTTGGCCTCTGCCTGCTCCAGGTCTGCGCCGGCTTCCACCAGCATGCATGTCAGCTTCAGGTCACCCTGTCGCGTGGCATACATCAATGCCGTTTTGCCACCGGCAACCGGTGCCCGTTCACCGCGTTCGGGAATGCCGCCACGATTGATACCAACACCTTTTGAACCGGCATTTTCACTGGGCAGACGCATGCGTGGCACTTCACCCATGACGGTCTGTGCGTTGACATCCACGTTCGTGTCCAGCAACAGTTCCACCACGGCGGGGGCATCGGCGCGTACCGCGACCATCAACGGTGTCTGGTCGTAATTAGGTTCCCGCTCCTCCGGATCGGCACCGGCATCCAGCAGCATTTGCACGATTTCTGCAGACCCGCTGCGCGCGGCCAGGAACAGCGAGTTTTCACCCGCACGATCAGGAATATTGGGGTCAGCACCTGCGCTCAGCAGCAGTCGTACCATGGCTGCATCCTTGTTCTGGATGGCCAGGTGTAACGGTTGCAGGTCGTAGGCATTGGCCAGGTTCGGGTCGGCACCGGCCTCAAGCAGCATACGGGCTGTGTCCACATCCCTGACACGTATCACCCAATGCAGGGCTGGCGTTTCGTAGGGACCAAGAGCGTTAACATCCGCACCGGTTTCCAGCAGCAAAGTCCTGACCGTGGTCATATCCCTGGCCATGGCGGCTTCAGCCAGGCGGGTATCGGCGGCCTCGTATTCCTGTAACTGGGAGACAATTTCCTGGGCCTGCAATGATATGCCTGGCGACATACCGACCAGGGCAGTCACCATCATCAACAATTTGCAGCATTGCGTTTTCATAATTTGCTCCGCAGCCGACTTACACATTCAGGATGCCGGTGCTGTCACCAAAGTCATCCACCGGCACATTCAGTTTATCCAGGATAGCGTTATGCAGGTTGGCAATCGGCGTACCCAGGCCGGCGCGGATGTGGCGCCCACCTTCGAGTCGTCCTGATGCGCCACCGGCCAGCAACAAGGGCAGCGGGTCATGGTCATGCTGGTTGGAGTTACTCATACCGCTACCGTACAGCACGAGCGAGTGGTCCAGCAGGGAACCATCGCCATCCGGCGTATTGCTCAGCTTCTCCAGGAAATAGCCGATCGTGTTCTGCACGTGAAACGTCTGCAGTATCGCCAGCTTGTCCTTGTTGGCCTGAACCTCGGAATGGTGTGACAGGTTGTGGAAGGGATCATTGACACCACTTTCACTGTAAACACGGTTGCTGATTTCACGTGCCACCATCAGCGTGGACACGCGGGTAATTTCTGCCTGCCAGGCCAGCGCCAACAGGTCAAACATGAGTTTGGACTGCTCAACAAAACTGCTGGGCACACCAACGGGTTTATCCGGCACTTCCATGTCGTTTACCGGTGATGCAGCGACCAGCTCGAGGCGGCGTTCGATTTCCCTGACATCTTCCAGGTAGCGCTCCAGGCGCTGGCGATCTTCTCCAGGCAGCTGACGCTGTAGCGAGGCAACATCGCCAGTGACCGAATCGAGCAGGCTCATTTTCAGGGCCTGGCGCTGGGCGCGTTCCTGTTCCGTACTGCCGTCACCGAACAGGCGTTCAAAAACCACCTGGGGATTGAGCTCCATGGGCAGCGGCGTTTCCGGTGTGCGATAGGAAATGGAACTGCCCTCTTCCAGGGACAATTCCAGCGAAGGCATCGGCGTGTCCTGGCCAATAAATTGTGCAGCTACCTGGTCAACGGAAGTTGGCGAAGGGCCGGTACCCGGTTTGTGACTGGTCAGCCAGACCTGCGAGGAACGGGCATGATTGGCACCCGCCGAGGCATCATCGCCATAGGCGTTGGGCAGGCGCATGTCACTGATGACATTGAGCCTTTCCCGAAACGGCTCCAGGGATTTCAGGATGGGCGTAAATTCGAAACCCTTGCCATCAGTGCCGGGCATCCAGCGATCCATGACTGCACCATGGGCCACATAGATACAGGCCAGGCGTGACTGTGGCGTGCTTGCACTCTGTGCTGCCAGTGAAGCAGCCGGCAACATGGATTCCAGGAATGGCAATGCCAGTGCCGTACCGGCACCGCGCAGTATGTGACGGCGGGACAAATGTTTCTTGGTAATGTATTTCATGACCACTAACTCCCTAGCGTTTCGCTATCGGCTGTTGCGGGTTTTCGATGGCAACCTTGTACTGGAACGGAAAGCTTTCGACGATACCGAGTATGACATCGGAAAAACGATAATCCACCTCGGCTGTGTCATTGATAATTTTCCGGACTGCCGGCATGTCATCCGGCTCAAGCAGTCGTCCCAGGGCATAAGTCATCAGTTTTTCCGTAATTGACGTGGCAATGGTTTCTCCGCGGGTAAGCAGGGCATTGCGAATATCCACCGGACTTTCAATCGGTGTGCCATCAATGAGATTTGAACTGGTATTGATCAGTTGACCTTCATCCCGGTCGCGCCAGCGGCCAATCAGGTCGAAATTTTCCAGGGCCAGGCCCAGGGGATCCATGATCTGGTGACAGGAGGCACAGGTCGGATTGGCGCGATGTATTTCCAGGCGTTCACGCAGGGTATTGGGTACCCGGCCATCTGCCGCCTCTTCCTGGGTCAGGTCGGTTTCCACACCCGGCGGGGGAACAGGTGCCGGCGCACCGAGTATGTTTTCCACGATCCACACACCACGGATTACCGGGGAAGTGCGGTTGGCAACCGAGGTGGCGGTGAGAATACTGCCGTGACCCAACAGGCCGCGGCGTGGACTGCTGGCTGGCAAAGACACCTTGCGCATGTAATCACCTTCAACACCCTCGATGCCGTAGTGCCCGGCCAACTCTTCATTGAGCCAGGTATAGTCGGCTTCCAGCAGGTGCAGCAGGCTGCGGTCTTCCTGGACCATGTCCAGGAACAAGAATTCGGTTTCTTCCCGGAAAGACTGTTTCAGGCTGGCATTGAAGGCACGATCCTGCGGCAGTGCGGCTTCCAGTTCACGCAGCATCAGCCACTGGGCAGCAAAATTTTCCACCAGGGCATTGGCACGCTCATCAGCCAGCATCCGTGCTACCTGTTCTTCCAGCACTGCCGGCTCACTCAGTTGCCCGTTGGCGGCCAGGGAAATCAATTCCTCGTCCGGAATACTGCTCCACAGGAAAAAGGACAGGCGGGAGGCCAGCTCCAGCTGGCTGATGCGGTAGATCTCCCCAGGGGCGACATCATCGGGTTGTACTTCTATCTGGTACAGGAACTGCGGGTCAATCAGCAGGCGGGAAATCGCATACTGGATGCCCATTTCAAAGCCCCCTTCGGTCTTGCCCATGGCAAAAAACTGCATCAGGGTATTGATCTTGTCATCGTCTGCCGACATCGGCTGGCGGAAAGCACGCGAAGCCAGGTCATGCAGGGTCTGACGTGCACAGGCATTGTCTTCACTGGCCGTCTCGGGATAACAGGAGAAAATGGCACGGCGGCTTGGCGTATCACCCGCCCCGGTGACATCAAAGGGGCCGTTGATTTCAATCTGGCGAATGGAGCCGCCCAGGGAATAGTCATCGTAAAATTCGTTCACCCCCGTGCAACGCTTGTCATCCAGAAGCGCAGCACCGATGGTCTGGGGACCTGCGGGTATCCACATCTGGAAACGACCGGGATCTTCCACTTCCAGTGGAATCTCGTTCAGGGTCAGGACAATACTCGGGCCACTGCAAAACGCCTGGTTATTGAAAACACCACCGGCACCCTGTCCGGAAACCCGAATTTCATACTGGGCATCCAGCGGGAAATTGTGGGTCACCAGCATGCCGCCGCGTGTACCCAGCGGCAGGCCTTCGCGGTGACTGGTCTGGCTGCCCGAAGGCGCCGGGTACTGGACCTGGGTCGGAATCATGGCGCGATCACCGACCGCGGCACGGGAGAGTCGCATAGCCACGCTGACATAGGCATCGATCAATGTCGGCGACACGCTCAGGGATTTAGCCAGGTTATCAAAACCTTCATCGGTTTCATCGGCAGGCAGCAAAGTAGTGACGATGTCCGTGGCATCGTATCCCAGCAGGTCCCGTATGACATTGATGTACTCGGACCGGTTGAGTCTCGCCAGGCCTTCATGACCCGGGTTGGGTGTTTGCGCTTGCTGGGCATCCAGCTTGTGTTCCAGGTCGGAGACAAAACTGGCAAATTCAGCGCGCCCCGGACGTGGCTCTCCGGCCGGAGGCATCAGGCCGGTACGAATCCTGCGCACGGCTTTTTCCCAGATTTCATCATCCAGCAGGAGCTCGTCGCGCGGCAATATATCGAAAGCAATGCTGCCCGCCTGGTCATCAAAGTTGTGGCAGTCCAGGCAATAGGTATCCAGCACGTCCCAATCGGGTTCTTCTGCCGTTTGCGCGTAACAGAATGTCCCTGAAACGGCTGCAACTGCTGCAAGGGGCCGGGTCATGTGGCGCATTATCTTGCTACTCATATTCATCCAATGTCAGTTTCTCTTTATCGGGCAGTTCATGCTACCCCAGGCTTAAGAGGGTGAAAGCCAAATCGGGGGAATAATTTCCGGGAGAATTGTCGAAGCTATTATTGCGGAAGATCTGGCACCTGTCCGGCAATGATGCGTGAAATAGCGATTATCTTGATACCACCTGACTTCCCCCTTCATCAGGTCCTGGAATTCCAGGAAAGCACACAAACCCTAAAAGTCTTTTATGAAGACTGATTATCACCCCAATATCAGGCAAAGCGAAGGATAAAAAATGTAGCAAATATGAATTTTATGGCGTGGCTACCTGCTCTCCGCCACAGGACATACCTGATCACTGATCCGGTTTATTCCTGGTCGGCTGAAAAGGCGAAAACAGTCCGGCTGGAATAGGTTTCCCCCGGCATGAGCGTGGTGCGCGGAAAATGGGGCTGGTTCGGGGAGTCCGGAAAATGACCCGTTTCGAGGGCCACTCCCGCCCGCAAGGGATAGGTCACCCCACCCTTCATGGTGCGGCGGGTATCAATAAAATTACCGGTATAAAGAAAAAGTCCCGGCTCACTGGTGAACACCGTCATGGTCCTGCCGGAATCGGGATGATGCAGGATCGCCGCCTCGGCAGTCTGTCCGGCGATAGTCGAGCGGCGCAGGACATAATTCTGGTTGTAGCCACGATTGGCCAGCATCTGCGGATCGTCCGCATCAATATCGCGGCCTATGGTTTTCGCCGTGGTGAAATCAAAGGGTGTGCCTGCAACAGAAACAATTTCCCCGGTCGGAATATTGTCCGGCCGAGCGAAGGTATAAAAGTCGGCATTGATGGTCAGCAGGTGATTCATGATGTCGCCATTGCCGGCACCGGCCAGGTTGAAATAGCTGTGCTGGGTCAGGTTCACCACGGTGGGTTTGGTGGTCGTGGCGGCGTAATCCACGAGCAACCGGTAATCGTCTGTCCAGTGATAGGTGACTGAAACGGTCATTTCACCGGGGAAGCCCTGGTCACCATCCGGACTGACCAGGGTGAATCGAATGCCGGGACCGTCTTCCGTGGTCACTCGCGATGGTGTCCACAGGCGATTGCTGAAGCCGTCGGGGCCGCCATGGAGAATAATGGGATTGGGAGTGCCGTCGCGCCCTACCTGGCTGTCCAGCGTGTAGGTCTGGCCATCCAGGGTGAGCTGCCTGCTGGACAGGCGGCTGGCATAACGGCCAACGGTCAGGCCGAAATAGGCAAAGTTGGCCGACTTGTATTCTTCTGCGGAATCAAAGCCCAGCACCACATCGGCCAGTTCGCCGTCCCGGTCAGGTGCCTGCAGGCTGAGTATCGCGGCACCCTGGGCCATGAAGCTGGCACTGGCACCGGCGGCATTGGTCAGGGTGTAACGGGTGATCGGCGACCCATCAGCCAGTGTCCCGAAGGGCGTCTCGCTGATGCTTGTCTGCGCCTGCAACGACGGCACTGTGCAAATAAGAGGGCAGACAAGGACAACACCAACCAGCAGTCGCATGATCATGGGGCTGACAACTGTCAGGGCAAGGCGTAGGCAATCAGCTCACCGCCGGCATTGGCACCGGAGTGGCTCACTGCCAGCACAATGTACTGCTTGCCATCATGCATGTAAGTCATGGGCGAACCGGTCTGGCGTGCCGGCATTTCCACACGGCCTGGTACATCTTCGCCGGTGGCCTTGTCATAGGCACGCAACAGGGCAACAGTCTCACCATTTTCATTCGTGTGCGTAGCCCCTTCCCCGGCAATGACCAGGCTGCCCGTGGTCAGGGTGCCGATAAATATCCGGCCATAGGACCCCAGTCGATCAATATCCTCCACGCCAGCCAGGGCCGGGTTATTGCGGATAGCATCCTCGGTGGTACCGTGAGCTTTTTGCCAGAGCATCTCGCCCGTGTTCATGTCATAGGCGGTAATGCGGTCATAGGGCGGTTTGATCAGGGGAATGGAGCCCTGCAAAAAGATACCGAAACGTCGTCTCAGGCCACCAGGGGCACCCAGCCCGCCCGGCCGCGGACCAAGACCCGGCGGCGGTGCCGGTGGGCGGTTGGCCATCTCGCCGTCAGGGCCCGGGTTGAAGGGTTCCAGGTCTGCCGGAATATTACGCAGGGTGAACACGGCAGTATGGGAATGGATATACAGGCGATTGGTTTCCGGATCGAAACTGCCACCGGGCCAGTTGGCACCACCCACATCGGCAGGCAGCATCAGCATGCCGATGGGCCCGCCTTCCCTCTCCACGGCAGGTGGCGTAAACAAAGGCCCCATGGCGTACTGCTCAATTACCTGTTCCGCCTCGGCACGCAGGGCCGGGGTCAGGTCGTTGAGATCGTCACGGGACATCCCCTGGCGATCAAAGGGTTCCGGCCAGGTCGGAAACGGCTGGGTCGGACTGGTCAGTTCATAAGGTGATTCGGATTGCGGGACCGGGCGTTCCTCGATGGGCCAGATCGGCTCGCCGGTTTCCCGGTTCAGCACAAACAGGAAAGCCGACTTGGTGGGCTGGGCCAGGGCCTTGATGACCTGGCCGTCCATTTCCATGTCAAACAGGATGGGCGCGCAAGGCAGGTCCCAGTCCCACAGGCCGTGATGAATGGTCTGGTAATGCCAGCGTCGCTCGCCGGTCCTGACATCCACCGCCACCAGGGCCTCCCCGAACAGGCCATCGCCCGGCCGGTTGAAGCCATTGTAGTCAGCCGCCGCCATTTCCACCGGCAGGTAGACCAGCCCCAGTTCGGGATCGGCACTGAGCTGCGACCAGACACCGGCATTGCCATTCTGGTCAGCCGTGCCGTCTTCCCAGGTGTCGTAACCGAATTCACCGGGCAGCGGAATGGTGTGAAATATCCACAGGCGCTCACCCGTTCGAACATCATAGCCACGTACATAGCCCCGGGTGTCCCAGGTGGATTCCATGTTGCCGGCCGGGCGGTGGGCTGCGCCGACCACCACGACATCATTGACAACCAGGGGTGTCGCGTTCAGGCCGATATTGGAGTCGACAAGATCAATGTCCTGGTCAAAATTCAGTTTCAGGTCGACCACACCATTATCCCCAAACGAGGAAACCGGATTGCCTGTTTTGGCATCCAGCGCAATCATGCGGTAGCCAGGTGTCACATAAATTATATATTCCTCACTGCCATCGGTACTGGACCACCAGGACAGTCCGCGACCGGCACCCTGGCGGGCGGCGGATGATCCCCGCTCACCTTCATCCTCCCTGTGCATCCAGAGCAGTTCTCCCGTCGCCGGATCCAGGGCAATAACAGAACGGCGCTGGCCGGCAGTGGTGTAAAGCACACCATTGACGTACAACGGTGTAGACGAATAAAGACCATCGGGACGCGGTCCCAGGAAATCGGTTTTCAGGCTCCAGGCAATTTCCAGGTCCTGGAAATTATCCGCGTTAATCTGGTCAAGAGGTGAATAACGATGACTGGCCAGGTTGCCGCCATAGGTAGTCCATTCCCCCTGCGCCTGTGCTTCAGTCACTTCCCATTGCGCCTGCACTGCAGAGGCAGCCAGCAACGTAATGGCAAGCATGACGAGGCCGTATAACCGCTGGATATTTCCTTCAACTGGAACGTTCAACGCAACTCTCCTTTTATCCTTTATCGCTTTATCGTTTTATCGTTTTCTTACTGACCAAATGCGGGAATCTCAAACTCCATCTCTGCCAGTTTTTTCTGATCCGTGGCAAGCGCTGCATTGCCCAGCGGCAATCCGTTGTACCAGAGTATGTAGGTGAGCACATCAACAGTATCCTGGCGCGACAGGCTGCCCGGCATATTGGGGGGCATCGTATCTATACGCTCTACCATGGCCCAGAGCGACTCACCGTTCCAGACGCCGGTGAACTGCGGTCCCGCCAGCGGTGGCGCCTGGTCAAGACCGTTCATCATCTCACCATGGCAGGCCAGGCATTGTTCGTAATAAACCACCTGGCCACGTATGGCCTGCTCTTCGGTATAGGCACCATCCAGCAAGGAAGGCACATCAGCCTGGGCATTGACCATGGTACAAGTGCTGCCTGCCAGGGAAACAGCGGCAAGGAATGAGAGCGGAAAATTTTTCACAGAATCAGTACTTCGTCGTTTTTCTAATAGTCATATGATTGCGGGAATGTACGACAACACCCCAATGCGGTCAAATGCTGCCCGGGCTACCCGGGCAGCATTGCGTGTTGAATGATCAGCCTTCGGAGGCTTCAGCGATACGTGCTCCCAGTGCACATTCCTCGGCCACCTTCACGTAACGCCACACGGCATCATTACCGATCACGTAGGGATGCGGCATGCCAGGCTGCCTTTCATTGAGTGCCGGGATTTTCACCGTGGAACCATCGTAGGCGGTATGGTTGGACAGGATGACGTCCACACCGGCACCGGCAATAACGCCCTGGAAATAAACTGCTGAGCGGGCATAGTCACGCAGGCGCAAATCGCGCGGATCATTGGGATCATCACGGAAATTAAACAGCGTACCGCCCCACACGGCGGCCAGGTGCTCTTCCCCATTGTCATGCACGGGCAGCAATGTGGAGATGGTGCCGTGAGTATGACCCGGGGTCAGGAAGGTTTGCACGGTGTGATCGCCCAGGGTGAGTTTCATGCCATCGGTGGCGACGATATCACGAGTGGCCTTGACGTCTTCGCGAGCGGTATTTTCGTACAGGTCCCAGTCCGCTTCGGACATGACGACACGGACGCCGTATTTCTGTTGCAGGATGCCGGCACCGCCGGAGTGGTCACCATGGGCATGACTGATGATGACGTATTTGATTTCAGCCGGATCAATGCCCAGCTTTCGCAGGCCTTCAATGGCTGCAGCTTCCACGGAATACTCAAAATTGGAGTCCACCAGGATGATGCCTTCGGAGGTGCGCAATCCCCAGATGGAAAATCCGGTCTGGCCCAGGAAGAACAGGTCATCAAATACCTGGACGGGTTCGGCGTACCAGTCACGTTCGGGATCGGTCGATGGCAGCGCCCTGGGCACTTCACCAGTTACCGGTGAGGCGCCCGAGAATTCAATGGGCCCGGCACATAACTGGCCAAAGACAAAGGCATGGTCGTCCCCGGCTAGTTGCCGGGCACGTTCGACATATTCGAGTACTTCTGCTTGGACATCCTGTCCCAGTGAGACCTGGGAAAAATGGGCTAACTGGCACGCCAGCAGCGTGGTGATCACTGTTTTGAGTTTCATGGGCATCCCCCGAACCTTTATTATTGATTATAGTTTTAATTGTCTGACAATTAATAATGACGGTATTCCTGTTGATCTTCAAGCAGGCATTGTCGTTCAATGGCTACAGTCTTGTTCGGGAACACCTGCCGGACATTCATCATAATAATCTGCGACCTGATACGCAGAAGGGGACTCACATGCTTGCCCGTCACTTTTCCATACCACTAATTGCCGACCTGCCCTTTCCTGTTCCTGCCCTGCCCCTGCTGTTGACCGGACTCCTTGCTGCAACGCCAGTCCTCGCACAGGGTCCCCAGGCGAACACACCCGATTACACACCGCAGCAGACGTTGCCCGGGGAGTTCATCATTGATCCCCCCACCCTGCAGAACCTTGGCTTCGAATGGTTTATCCAGGGCGATGAAAATCGAAATGCCAGTGTCAGTGTGGCCTATCGTGAGCAGGGAGAACGGCAGTGGAATGACGCATTGCCGCTGCTACGCATGGGCGGTGAGCGTATTTACAGCGAGTCCCGGGTCGACCTTGAAGTGCCATCCATGTTTGCCGGCAGCATCCTGGACCTGGAACCTGATACGGCCTACGAGGTCAATTTCATCCTGAGTGATCCTGATGGTGTGGTTGGCCCTGCGACCAAAACCATGGTGGTGCGTACACGTCCGGAACCCGTGCCTTTTGCCGGTGGCCGCGTCTTCCACGTCTATCCCCATGGTTTTGAAGGCGAGAAGATGGAGCCTGCCTTTGAAGGACTCATGTGTGCCTACAGTTTCTGGTGCTCCGGTACTGACTGGGCCACCTCGGGGCGTCCCCGTGTCCGTCCCGGTGACACCATCCTTGTGCACGCCGGTGAGTACAAGTACAACCGCTACGAATACACCAACAATGCCTCGGTGAATCGCACCGTTCCGCTGGATGGCACCTACTACCTGACTGCGGATGGCACGGAAGACATGCCCATTGCCATCAAGGCCGCCGGCGATGGCGAGGTGATTTTTGATGGCGCAGGCAACTTTGCCCTGTTCGATGTCAGGGCGGCGGACTATACCTATTTTGAAGGTATCACCTTCCGTAATGCCGAATATGCCATCCTGGCCGGTACCCAGTTCATCGCCGGCGCCAGGGGGCTGACAGTCAAGAATTCCCGTTTCGAGGACGTCGGCGCCGGCATCTTCACCAACTATTCCGGCTCCAGCAATTTCTATATCGCGGACAATTATTTCTTTGGCCGCAACGATCCTGACCACATGATCGGCTGGGCCGGTGATGCACTATGGGCTCGCTTCGATGGAGTAGACGGCCAGATATTCCCGCCGGCCATGGCCTCCTACGTGGCCGTCAAACTGTACGGCCCGGGACATGTCGTGGCCTACAACTACATCACCGATTTCCATGACGGTATCAATGTGGAAACCTATGGCGCTCCGGACGGCTCGGTAGCCTCAGGCCCCGGCATTATCGAGGGCCCCCATTACCCGCCACGCCAGTACTGGGACCGGCGCCCCGTGGCCATCGACTTCTACAACAACTACATCACCAACAGTCACGACAATCCCATTGAAGCCGACGGCAGCATGCACAACATCCGTGTCCTGCGGAACATGCTGATCAATCATCCCTCCCACGCCCTGTGCAACCAGCCGGCGCTGGGCGGCCCGGTCTACTGGATTCGCAATATCGCCTACAACCTGCCGGGTGGCTCCACGCGCCTGACCGGGGGCTCTGCCGGCGTGCTGTTCTACAACAACACTATCCTGTCAGAAACCACGGGTGACACGCAGAACTCCCATTGGCGCAACAACATCATCCTGGGCCAGAATTCAGGCGGGTTTTTTGGTGGGGGTGAACCGGTGCTGTTTGGTATTACGACCAACACCAATTACACCTCAAGTGACTACAACGGGTTTGGCCCGTTCCCCGGTGCCAGTGTGAACTTTGCCTGGAACTCGCCACCACTGGATGTCATGGCTGACTATCCGGGACCAAACAGGTCTCCCGACCTGGTCGAGCGTGAGTTCAACACCCTTGCTGACTACAGTGCCGCCACCGGCCAGGACACGCACAGTGTGATGCTCGACTACGGAAGCTTTGGCAATGTACCGATGCTGAATGCACGCGACTATGACAACGTACAGAACATCTATGCAGCGGAAGATTTTGATTTCTCCCTGGTGCGCAACTCGCCGGCTGTTGATGCCGGCATGGAACTGCCCAATGTCACTGACGGTTTCAATGGCCGTGCGCCTGATCTCGGCGCACTGGAACGTGGCGAAGACATGCCGCACTACGGGCCAAGAAACCAATAACTTCGCGAGGATACTCGACCTTGAAGGGAGTCCGGTTTAAGCTTTCCCTTTAAGGGAAAACCCATAACAACAATAACCAGTAAGAAGATTTCATGGAAAAGCGCTTTGTCCTGGCCCTGGATCAGGGTACGACCAGCTCGCGGGCCATCCTTTTTGACCATGCAGGCAATATTCATCAAGTCGCCCAGCGGGAATTCAAACAGTATTTTCCCAGGGACGGCTGGGTGGAACACGATGCCCACGAGATCTGGCAAAGCCAGTTCCTGGTGCTTGCCGAAGCGCTGGCCGCCGGTGGCTCAGACGGTGGTGATATCGCCGCCATCGGCATTACCAACCAGCGTGAAACCACCGTGGTCTGGGATCGCGAGACCGGCAAGCCGATCTGCAATGCCATTGTCTGGCAGGACCGACGCACCGCCGATTATTGCGAACAACTCCGCGCCGAAGGCCTGGTCGACACCATTCGGGACAAGACCGGACTGGTCATCGACAGTTATTTTTCCGGGACCAAGCTGAAATGGATCCTGGATAACGTGCCGGATGCCCGGGAAAAAGCTGAACAGGGCAAGCTGGCATTCGGGACCGTTGATTCCTGGCTGGTGTGGAATCTCACCGGTGGCAGTGTGCATGTCACTGATGCCAGCAATGCCTCTCGTACCTTGCTGTACAACATTCGAACGCAGTGCTGGGACCAGGAGCTGCTGCAGTTGATGAATATTCCCGAATCCCTGCTTCCCGAGGTCAGGTCTTCCAGCGAAGTCTATGCCACCGCCTCATTGCCAGGCGTAAAACATCCCATCCCGATTGCCGGCATCGCCGGCGATCAGCAGGCAGCCCTGTTCGGCCAGATGTGCCTGCAGCCGGGCATGCTGAAAAACACTTACGGCACCGGCTCCTTCATCATGTTCAACACGGGTGACCAACCGGTCCAGTCTGCCAACAACCTGCTGACTACAGTCGCCTGGGACATGAACGGCAAATTCACCTTTGCGCTGGAAGGGTCGATCTTCATCGCCGGTGCGATTGTGCAGTGGCTTCGCGATGGCCTGGGCATCATCAAGACATCTGCGGATGTGGAACGCCTGGCCCTGACCGAGCCCGATAATGGCAGCGTCTACCTGGTACCGGCTTTTTCAGGACTGGGAGCGCCACACTGGGACCCTCATGCCCGCGGCTCCCTGTTCGGACTGACCCGGGGAACCACGGCCGGTCATATTGCCAGGGCGGCCCTCGAAGGCATCGCCTTCCAGGTCAGTGATGTGCTGACCGCCATGGCGGCGGATTCCGGGATCCCCATTGCCGAGTTGCGGGTAGACGGCGGCGCCACGGTCAATGACACCCTGATGCAGTTCCAGGCGGATATTCTGCAGATTCCCATCGTGCGCCCGAAAGTGTCGGAAACCACGGCCTTGGGCGCTGCCTACCTGGCCGGACTGGCCACCGGCTTCTGGCCGGACACAAACGCTGTCAGTCAACAATGGCAGGAAGACAAGCGCTTTGAGCCAAGCATGACGGTTGATGAGGCGGCTGAGCGCCTGAACAAATGGCAGAAAGCCGTAGACAAATCAAAAGCCTGGGCCGACTGAAACGGACCGATATTAACTAATTAGAAGCCGGCTGACCGGCGGGGGAATTGTATGCAGGCATTTGCGGGTGAAGTGTTGGGAACATTCCTGCTTATCGTGCTGGGTGCCGGCGTGGTGGCCAACGTAGTGCTCAACAAGACCTATGGGCAGAACAGCGGCTACATCGTCATCACCTGGGGCTGGGGCATCGGGGTATTTGTGGCGGTCTTTGTCACTGCCAACATCAGCGGTGCCCATATCAATCCGGCGGTCACACTTGGCCTGGCCATCGCCGGTAAATTTTCCTGGGCACTGGTTCCACTCTACATGATCGCGCAATTACTGGGCGCTTTCCTGGGCGCTGTCAGCGTCTGGTTTCATTACCGTGACCATTTTGACCAGACCGACGATGTCGCCACCAAGCTGGGTGTATTCAGTACCGCGCCTGCCATCAGGAATGTGGCTAACAATATTTATTCCGAAGTCTTTGGCACCTTCATTCTCGTGCTTGGGGTGTTGCACCTGGCCGAACCGGATGTCGGCCTGGGAGCCATCAGTGCGTTACCTGTTGCCTTGCTCGTCTTTGGCATCGGGATGTCACTGGGTGGTACTACCGGGTATGCAATCAATCCGGCACGTGACCTCGGGCCACGTCTTGCCCATATGCTGCTGCCCATCAAGGGCAAGGGAAGCAGCGACTGGCACTATGCCTGGATTCCCGTGGTAGCACCCCTGGCAGGTGCCACCATCGCCGCGCTGGTCTATCGCTGGCTGCCATTCTGACAAAGCTGGATCAACCAACCATCAACACATCGCGTAATGCAGGGTGAAAGAGCCCCCCTGTGAACCTGGTCGTGCTCGCGCTGATCGCTATGACAACTGTGCGCCAAAGACGCAAAACTCTCCTGGCAGACGCCTAACAAATATGGGCGCCCTGCACCGCCAGGTACAGTGAATACAGGGACTGGCTGCCGGTCATGAACAGGCGGTTGCGTTTCTGTCCACCAAAACAGACATTGGCACATACTTCAGGCAGGCGGATCATGCCGATCTGGTCCCCTTCCGGCGACATCACCTGCACACCCGGTGCGGCGCCGGACCAGATATTGCCCAGGGCATCACAGCGCATACCATCCGGAGCCGAACGGCCGCCACTCGGTGCCACCGTGCGACCCAGGGTGCGACCGTTTCGCAGACGGGTGCCGTCCACGTCAAAGGCGCGGGTTTCACCACGGTCGGCCACGTACAGCAGGGAATAGTCTGGTGAGAAGCACAGGCCGTTGGGCATGGTGGCATCGTCGGTGACCCTGGTGATGCGACCGTTGTCGCCATCGACCCGGTAGATACTCGGCGGGATTTCCGATTCTGCCGGATTGCCTTCATAGGGTGTGCTGATACCGAAAATGGGATCGGTGAACCAGATACTGCCGTCCGGGTGCACCACGATATCATTCGGTGAATTCAGGGGTTTGCCCTCAAAGCTGTCGGCAATCACAGTGACCGTGCCGTCAGGCTCATAGCGGACAACGCGGCGGCCGCCATGTTCGCAGGACAACTGGCGCCCCTGGAAATCAAAGGTGTTGCCATTGCTGTTACCGGACGGTTTGCGAAACACGGTGACCTGGTTGTCATCTTCCAGCCAGCGCATCTGTGCGTTGTTGGGAATATCACTCCACACCATGTACTTGCCCACACCATTCCAGGCTGGCCCTTCGGCCCACAAGGTGCCGGTATACAGGCGCTGGATGGGGGCATTGAACTGCACCAGGCGACGGAAGCGCGGATCCAGGGCAATGACATCGGGATCGGGATAGCGCAGCGGGTTGTTACCGGACCAGTCACGCGGCGTGGCCTGCGGGGAAATATCATCCAGGCTTGGCATGGGTCCGCCAGGTTGGGCCAGCAGACTCCTGGAGGCAAAAGGCAAGACGGTAGCACTCGCCATGGCCGCCAGGATCTTGCGACGACCATTGCCTGGTCTGGTAGTTGTTGTGTTATTGGAATTTTTCATCAGGCCTGTCCTCCGGTTACTGCTGCATCAGCAACGATGTCATTGTCTTCTTTGACCGGTGTCGGTGTATCACCACCGGTTGGCTTGTCGCGCCAGATGGAAGCCAGCGTGGCGCCAGTGATATTCATCAGGGAACCGAACACGGTGGGCACAAGACCCACGGTCGCCATCTTGCCCATTTCCTGGGCAAGACCAGTGGCCAGTCCGGCATTCTGCAGACCCACTTCAAAGGAAATGGTGCGGCAGGATTTTTCATCCAGCCCCATCAGTTTGCAGCTCCAGTAACCCAGCAGGAAACCGGTAATGTTGTGAATCAGGCTGATCAGGATGAGCAGCAGGCCGATTTCCAGCAGGTTGTCGCGACCACCGGCTGTCATGATCATCAGGATCAGTACGATGCCGGCCATGGAGATTTTCGGCATCAGGCGATCAAGCCATTCGGTCTTCCCATGCAGGAAATGGTTGAAGACCAGGCCCGCCACGATGGGAATGATGGTGATTTCGATGATGCTCCACATCATGCCCCAGGTATCGATGGGAATGTACTGTCCGGCCAGCCAACGCATGTAAAACGGTGTCATGAAAGGCGCCAGCAAGGTGGCCACCGTGGTCAGGGTTACCGACAGGGCCAGGTTGGCCTTGCCAATATAAGCCATGACATTGGAGGCCAGTCCGCTGGGTGAGGCGCCGATCAGGATAATGCCCGCCGCCACTTCGGGTTCGAGATTGAAACCCAGTGCCAGCCCCGCGCCGACAAACGGCATGATGGTGAACTGGCAGGCCAGGCCGATAAACACCGCTTTCGGGGATTTCACGATACCGACAAAGTCACCGGCACTCATGGCAGTACCCATGCCGAACATGATGATCTGCAACAGCGGCACGATGAGGGCGCTCATGGCGAAACCACCCAGGTTGACGAAGGGGGCCGGGTAGCACATGACAAAGGTCACGGCGGTGAAAATGATCAGGCTGAAGGACAGTCCCTTGAGTTTTTCACTGCCGCGCACGCCAAAAGCCGCCAGGCCGAAGCCCAGGGTCAATGTCCAACCCGCCAGGGTCGGGTTGACGGCAAAGAGAATGAGGGAAAGGACAAGGACCGCAACCGACAGGCGCAGGGCAAGCTTGTACATGGCGCTGGATTCGTTGCTCATCGCCATTACCACTGCATGTAGGAGCCGTCGGGACGGCGGTTCATCAACATGCCCATGCGGTATTCGTCGTATTCAGCGATCAGCGTCAGTTCATCAAGGTCCACCGTCACACCCAGGCCCGGCCGGTCATTTGGCCAGAACTTGCCGTCGCGGAAGTCGTA
>Ga0181588_10001210_pt1 | contig 23173 bp, 22 predicted proteins | sample 071ome_26_FD_148607 | JGI IMG/M metagenome (GOLD analysis project Ga0181588, IMG submission 148607) | Coastal salt marsh microbial communities from the Groves Creek Marsh, Skidaway Island, Georgia - 071409BT metaG (spades assembly) | ecosystem: Environmental > Aquatic > Marine > Intertidal zone...
TACCCGCTGGCCGCCCAAACAGAGGCAGTTCTAGGGGTTCCGCAAGCCCTTGATTTCACAAGGAGTCCCGATAAAGGACAGCGCTTAGGGAATCACGACGCCATTGTGGCTGGGCTTGCGGGCGAAGACCTTACGCAGCATGGGCTCGAAAAACTCGAGCGGCTTGCTTTCGTAGTCCGGGTCGAAGGCCGGCATGTCCCACTTTTCGCAAAACTCGTGCGCGGCATCGAACCACGGCTTACCGCGGTGACGGTCCCGCATGTTGGGATCGGCGCCGATCTTGTCGAAGAAAAAATATCCCTGAAATTCGGGATGGTAGCGCAGGATGTTGTAGTTCTGCTCCGACACGAAGGGCCGCATGATTTCGCTGACGAAAGCGCCATGGTTATCCGGCGCCAGTTCGTCGCCGATGTCATGGACCAAGGCGCAGACAACCGTTTCCTCGTCCGCCCCATCGGCGTGGGCCCGCGTAGCGGTCTGCAGCGAATGTTCAAGCCGGTCGACCTTGAGGCCCGGACATTGCCCACCGAGTCCGCGCAGCAACGCCAGGACGCGATCGGCGAGTTGCGCATGCTCGGCCGCCATATGGTGGTGCATGATCGTAAAGTCTTCGGCGGTGGCTTCATCGAGACGAGTAAAGCTCACTTGATCGTTCATGGTGTCCTCCTGCTTTGGCTTCAGTACAGCGAAAGGCGGCCACGTTGACAAGACGCGCAAGCGCATGGGTAGATGCGTGCCGCAGGAGCGGGAGGCATTCATGAGCGACAAACCGGCGATCTACCTCGAAAAAGACGGCCCCATCGGCTGGTTGGTTCTCAATCAACCGTCCAAGCGCAATGCGCTGTCCAAAGCCATGTGGGCGGCGATGCCGGACCTTTTGGAGGATGCCGCCAACGATAAGTCCGTTTGTGTCGTGGTGGTGCGGGGTGTCGATGAACGCGCTTTTGCGGCCGGCGCTGACATCAGCGAGTTCGAGGCCGTGCACGCGACGCCTGAGTCCTCGCAGATCTACAACCGAATCGTCCAGTTGGCGGAAAAGCAACTCGCGCGGTTTCCCAAACCGACCATCGCGATGATTCAAGGACCCTGCGTCGGCGGTGGCTGCGGCATCGCCGTCGCGTGCGACCTGCGCTTTGCCGACGAAACAGCCCGTTTCGGCATCCCACCGGCAAAACTCGGCCTAGTTTACAGCCTTGATGACACCAAGCTTGTGGTCGACAAGATCGGCCCGGCGCGCGCGATGGACATGCTCTACACCGGACGTCTCGTCGACGCGCCCGAAGCGTTGCAAATCGGTTTGATCGACCGCCTTTTGACGCCGGCCGAGATCGAAACGACGACTCGAGACTATTGCGCCACCATCGCAGCGGGCAGCCAGTTCACCGTGCGGGCCACCAAGAAGATCGTGCGGATGATCCTCGACGGCACCCCAACCGATACCGACGAGACCTTGAAGATGTTCGACGACGCCTTTCGGGGAGAAGACTATGTCGAGGGGCGCTCGGCTTTCATGGAAAAGCGCAAAGCAAAGTTTACGTATTCCTAAACTCAGCTAGTCGAGCGCCGCGGGCGCATATCGAGATCGGCGGCCAGTTCGTAGGTTCGCGCGTACCGCAAGATTGCCGCTTCGCCAAACGCATGCCCGAGGAACTGGAGGCCCATGGGGAGACCAGCCGGCGAAAAGCCCATCGGCACCGACACGGCGGGGCGATCGGTCAGGTTGGCCAAGGCTGTTAGATCGGCTTGATTGTCCGGCACCGGGGCCGAGAAATCGAAAGCCGTTTGCAGCGCCGTCGGCATCACTAAAGCATCGAGATCCGCGAAGGCTTGGCGAACACGCACTTGTGCGCCGGCAATATCGCGTTGCGCTTTGACGACCCGCGTCGCGGGGAGCGATGCGCCGTAGTTGAGCATCCCCCGAAACGTTTCGGAGAGTTGTTCGGGACGATGAGCTAAATCGTCGGCGTGCACCACCGCGCCCTCGACCTCGGAGATGATCAGACCGGCGCGGCGCAATTCGCTGTAGTCATGACCGTCGAGGCGAACCGACGTGATTTCGGCGCCAAGGTCCGCAAGCAACGCGACAGCACGGCCGAACCCGTCGGCAATCTCGGGCGCGATTCCGGCGTCTTCCAGCCCCTCGAGCCGACCCAGGCGGACGCCAGAGAGTCTCTTCGGATCGCCGGGGTCGAAGTTCTGATCGGGCACCGGCGCGGCCACCGATTCGGCGCATTGCGGATCGAACCCGGCCAAGACATTCATCAACAAACCAAGGTCGCGCACCGACGGTGCCAGCGGCCCGACGTGATCGAACGTCCACGATAGCGGGACCACACCGCGCGGCGAGACGAGGCCGCGTGTCGGCTTGATACCACTGACCCCGCAATAGGCCGCGGGGATGCGCACCGAACCCAACGTATCGGTGCCCAGCGCCGCGAGGCAAAATCCTGCCGCAACCGCGGCGCCCGAACCACCGCTAGATCCGCCCGGCGTGTAGTTCGCCCGGTGCGGATTGAAAGTCTTGCCGTAGAGCGGGTTGTCGTTGGTGGCGCCCAGCGCTGCCTCGTGCATATTGACCTTGCCGAGGATCACCGCACCGGCGTCGCGCAACCGCGTTGTCACCACGGCATCCGCATCGGACACGAGGTGCGCGCGCGAGGCCATGCCCGCGGTTGCCGGCGTCCCGGCGAGATCGACGTTGTCTTTCAACGCGACGGGGATACCGTCGATCGGGCCGATCCTTTTGCCCGCCGCATGGCGTTCGTCTGAGGCCGCCGCCTCCCGGCGTGCGGCTTCGGCGGTGAGGGTTGTCATCACCTTGAGTGTCGCGTCGTGGCGCTCGATTCGCGCAAGACAAGCGTCGGTTAGGGCCGTCGCGGTGATCTCACCTGCCACCAGGGCGTCGGACCACCCGGTGAGGTCACGCGAGAACAGATCGATGTCGGCCACGACCGCGCTTACTTGAAGCGGTTGTCGATCAGGCGCACCGCCTTCTGGCGTTTCTCGACCTGGGTCAGATCGGCCGTTTCGCCACCGGCCGCCAACTCGACGTTGATTCCGATCCCAAGCCGGGTCTTGAGTTCGGCCGCGATTTCATTGCGGACCGTCTCGTCGCTCGGGTCCTTGACCTCGACCGTGATGGTCATTTCGTCGCGCCCCTCGGCATCGCGGTCCGCACGACAGATGTATTCGCCCGTTGTCGCATCATGCTCGTTGGCGATCGCCCCGATCGCGATCGGATAGAGATTGATGCCACGCAGCTTAACCATGTTGTCGCTCCGCCCAAGAAAGCCGCGGATGCGCCTGAAGCTGTAGCCGAGATCTGACGGCTTGGTCTCGAACGCCGTGACGTCTTTGGTGTCGAAACGGATGACCGGATAGATGTCGTCTTTGAACAACACCGTGATGATCATGTTGCCTTCCCGGCCGTCGGGGACGGGCGCGCCGGTATCGGGGTCGGTTAGGTCAAGAAGATAGGCGTCTTCGTGAACATACATGCCTTCGCGGTCGGCGGCCTCGAACGCCACGATGCCAGTATCGCCGACGCCATAGAGGTCGTAAATCTCGGCACCGCCCCAGGCTTCGGAAATCGATTCGCGGCTTTCGCGGCCCATGTGACCGACGATCATGCGCACAGGGATATCCTTGCCTGGGATGAGCCCTTCGTCGCGCGCGACCTGGGCCAGTTTGACGATGTAATCGGCGAAACCGACGATTACCGTGACCCCGAACCGCGCCATGTTCTGAACTTGTTGTACCGACCGCGTTTCGTTGCCGGTGCCGGCCGAGAGGTAGAGCGCCGGGCTGTAGTGAACGAATGTTTCGCGGACGTAGTGACCGCCGTTGATCATGCCGTGGCCGTACACCGAATGCACCACGTCGTCGGGCCCGATGCCTTGCACGTGATAAGCGCGCGCCAACATGACGTTTTGCAGTTCGCGCGACCATGGGCCGAAGAACAGGTTTTGCGGCGTGCCTGTTGTGCCCGAGGTGGTGTGGAAAACCACCGGCGGGCGTTGGTTCTTATCGTAAGTCTCCATGCCGTGGAAATCGCCGAAGGGCGGGAATTCCTCGATGCTCTGCATCAATTCGGCTTTGGAATAGGTTGGGATCTTGTTGCTGTCTTCGAGTTTCTTGATGTCGCCGGGCTCCATTCCGGCGGCCGACCATAGCCGCTTGTAGAACGGGATTTGCCAACCACGATCGATCAGTTTCAGAAGCCGCTTCTCTTGCAACGCATGCAGTTCGTCGCGGCTCATCGACTTCATCAACGCCGCGAAATCATCCCCGATGGGGTATTCACGGACCATGCGCTCGTAGTCGAGCGCCTTGAAATAGCTCGGGTTCGTCATGTTGGTTGGCCTCAGGCGATGGTGAGATCGATTAGGGAGCGGACGTCGTCAACGCCCTCGAGGTTGGTCACGGCGTCGATCATCCGATCGGCGCTTTCCTCGCTCAACGGTTTTGCGGCCGACGCCCAGGCGCGTTTGAATTTTGCGACATTCTGTTTGTGGCTGAGCGGATTTTCCGGGTGGCCGAAGATCTGCGGCATATCGACCTCGAGCTTGCGCCCATCCTTGAGATAGACCTCAAGTTTTTGGGGCGCCACCGCATTGGTGTCGGGGTTGCTGTCTTCGACCGGCTCGACATTGGCGGCGATCTCATGGACCTTGGGGTTGCGCAGCCAGTCGCCTTTGAAGTGGTGCACGTCGACCGTGCCCTCCAGCAACGCCGTCGCCGCAACGAACGGAATGCACAGTTTGGCGTAGTTCGGTTCCGGATCGGGGATGTCGGGGCGACCGGTCAACCGATGGGCCAACGGCGGCACCAACGCAACCATGCGCTCGACCTCTTCGGGCTTGAGATCCTCGCGTTTGCGCAATTGCTGAATGCCGTCGACAACCCCATGGGTGAGGCGGCCCGACGGGAAAGGTTTGTGCGAAACCCGCGTGATCTGCCAGGTCTTGCCGAGCGATTCGAAGGCCGCAACGTGGTCGTAATCGCCCTCGTACATCGGCAGATAGCCGTACATCCCGGTGATCACTTCATGCGGCCCGATCAATCCTGCCTGCGCGAGGTCGCAGGCCGAGATCGCGCCGCGGGCACAGAACCCGATTTGCATACCGAGCACCGGCGAGCCTTCGCGATGCGGCGCAAGCGTGCCGGAAATCTGTCCGTAGGTGGCGCCAAAGGCATTGATCAGCGTGGCTTCGTCGAGGCCCCGCAATTTCGCCACTGCTGCGGTAGCGCCGAACGCACCAGCGGTCGAGGGGCGGAAGAAACGCATCGGCGCACGCGAAGACACCCCCAGCACGCAAGACGCATCGACCCCCAGCGCTACGGCGAGAATAAGGTCCTTGCCGCTGTAGCCCCCGGCGCGATCCGCCTCGGCCGAAACCGCCCCGAGGATCGTCGCCATCGGATGAATCACGGCGTCTTCGTTGACGCAATCGTATTCGAGGCAGTGGATTTGATAGGCGTTGACGATGGCGGCCGACGACGCCGGCAGGCGCACGCCGTGGACAAACACGCGGGACTCGTCGCCGGCGCCCCACTTCCCCACCGTCTCGATCAGTTCGCGCGCCCATGGCCCATCCGAGCCGGCAACCCCGACCCCGATCGAATCGAGAATAAAAGTCTTGGCGGCGTCGACCGCCTCTTGCGGTAGGTCTTCGAAGCGGGTTTGGACGACATGCGCCGCCAATGTTTCGACCGGATTGACCTCGTCGCCAATCTCCTGCGCTGCAGACATCGCGTTCCTCCCCGTATGGACGACCTAGGGCAGAAGCTCGGTGACGGCATCGATCGAGCCGCCACGCCCCAAAGCCAGTGTTTTTTCCACTATGGCCTCTGCCTTAGCTGCGGGCAAACCTGCCACGGTCATCAGCTCGCGGGCCTTGGCAATCACCGTTTCGTCGCCCACCGGGTTGCCCGGATCGCCCAGCGCATCGGTGACCGCCGCCTTTTCGTGCAACCCATCGCGGCCCCAAACCTCGATCTCGGCCCCGTAATGGGCGGGAAACGCGGCGCTGTAATCGGGCGCAGCTTCGACGGTGACTTTTTCTCGAATCGATGCCATATCGGCACGCCCGAAAACCTTGGGCTCGAACGACGGCAGCGTTGGCTTGCCTTGGCGTAACACCACAGCGGCGGCGTGTTGCAGGCTGAACTTGGCGTCGACGATGTTCTTGGGGTCAGGCCGGTCGCAAAAGGCCACCGCATCGTCGTAGGTGCGCACGACAATGCGCTCGATGGCGTCGGGATCGGCGATCCGGTCCCGCAACAGCAATGTCGCGTCGATTGCCGCGTGGGCATGCCGACATGCCGGCCAGGGCTTGAAGCTGGTGTCGTAAACCATCCACGGCGCGTCCGGTTGCGCCGTAAGGACCGCCGGATCGGCGTCCGGACACATCGCCGCATAGAACCCCTGGGGTCCTTCGAGAATCTGGCGCGGGCCCGTTAGGCCGCGTTGGGCGAGGTAAGCGGCAACCAGGCCGGACCGGGCCGCATGGGCATTGTGCAATTGCTTGGACATGACGTCTTCGTTGCGCAGCTGCCAGAGACCGCCTGCGAGCGTACCGGCGTTGCCCAGCGCATCGGCGAGCTGGTCGTCATCGAGGCCCAGCACACTCCCCGCCGCGGCCGCCGTGCCGAAAGGGCCGCAGGTCGCGGTGTTGTGGAAGTACTTGTAATGCCCCAGCCCTACCGAGGCGCCGATCCGCACCACGACCTCGTAGCCGCGGATCAATCCATCGAGGAATACTTGGGTTTCGGCGCCGGACGCTTGGGCCGTGGCCAGCGCCGCCGGGATCACCACCGGGCCGGGGTGCAACACCGAGGTGCGGTGAATGTCGTCCATTTCCAAAACGTTGCCGAAAGCACCATTGACGAAGGCAGCGGTCTCGGCCCGCGTGTCGCCGACGCCAATGGCCTTGCACGACCCGCCCGGTTCGTAGCGGCCGTAATCTTTCATCACTTCGCCGGGCGGTGTGGTGGCGCCGATCACGGCGCACCCGATCCAATCGAGGACGTGCAGCGACGCGCGGTTGCGATCGTCCTGCGTAATGGGGCGGTGGAGCAGCGCGATGAGCTGCTCAGTCAGACTTTGATCACTCATGAAATGGCCCGTGGGTCGGATCGACGTGAGGCACCGGGATGGTAACATAGGGGCTTGCAAACTCAATCGATGCCAGGACCGCATGCCCAAATCACTGTCCCCTGAAGACCTCCCTAGCCTGCTGAAACCCGGAATGTCGGTCTACATGCCGAACTGCGCCGGTGAATCGCTGCTCTTCGCAAAAGTGCTGCAGGAAAATGCTGAGGCCTGTGCGGGCCTTCGCTTCATCGGCGTCTGGATCCCCGGGGTCAACCAGGTCGACTACGCGGCCCTCCACGATGACGCGCGAGCCACCTCGTTCTTCGTCACCCCGGCGTTGCGTAAGTCCTTTGCTGCGGGGAAGGTCGACTTCCTGCCGATGCATTATTCGGACATCACGCCTTACTTGCGCAGTATTCCGCTCGATATTGCGTTGCTGCAGGTCTCGCCGCCGGACGAAAACGGCCAATGCAGCTTCGGGCTTGCCGCGGACTTTCCACCCTCGATCATCGGCTATGCCAAGACACTAGTGGCCCACGTCAACCCGACGATGCCCGCCCCGCCGGGCGCCCCAACCGTCGCCTACGATGCGCTTGATTATGTGGTTGAAGAGCCGTTTGAATTGTTGGAGTACGACCTCGGCGCCGAGAACGACGCCCTGCGCGCCGTCGGTGCGAACGTCGCCAGCTTGATCGGGGACAACGACACCATCCAGATCGGCATAGGCAAAATTCAGGCGACCGTTTTGGAGCCGCTGACCGACCGCAAGAATTTGCGCATGCATGGTGGCATGATCTGCGATCCGTTGATGGCCCTGGCCGAATCCGGCGCTATGGCGAAAACGGGCGGCGTGTATTCGGCGATCCAGACCGGCGTCGCCGTAGGCAGTCAGGCACTCTACGATTTTGCCGCCGACGACCCCCGGGTGACGTTCCATCCCGCGACTTTTACGCACGACATCAACGTGCTGGGCGAGATCGACAACCTTGTGGCGATCAACTCCTCCATCGAACTTGATATCTTGGGCCAAGCCAACGCGGAGATGATCAAGGGCAACCAAGTGAGCGCCGCCGGCGGCCTGGTCGATTTCCTGCGCGGCGCCAAACGTTCGAAGGGCGGTCGCGCCATTGTCGCGCTGGTGTCGACAACGTCGGACGGCAAAACCTCGCGTATCGTGCCGGCGTTGGCACCCGGCACGTCCGTCTCGATTGCGCGCTCGGACGTGGAATTCGTGATCACCGAAAACGGGATCGCGGATTTGCGCAATAAGACGCTGCCCGAAAAAGCCGAGCAGTTGATTGAGATCGCCGCAGCGCCCCAGTTCAGAGACGAACTGCGCGCCGCGCGTGATGAAGTTCCCGCCCTGAGGAAACGCTGATGGCCAAGGCAAAACACCCGATTGCAACCAACCGGATCGACCACGTCGTTCTATTGGTCTCCGACCTCGATCGCGCGACGAAGTTCTATGCCGAGGTTCTCGGCATGTGGGTCGAGCGCACCGTGGATCGCATCAATCTCGTGCAGATGCGCGCCGGCCGCAGCCTCTTGGACTTGCAACTGGCACCAGGACGACGCGTGACGAAGCCGGTCGGCAAGGGCAAGAAAGCGCGCGAATCGGCGATGAAGGGCCGCAACATGCATCACTTCGCGCTGAACCTTGAGGCCTTCAACGAAAAGCGCATTCGCGCCCATATGAAAAAGCACAAGGTGAAGGCGGGCGAGACCCGCAAACTTTACGGCGCGGACGGGAGCGGGAAGGCAATCGATATTATCGATCCGGACGGCAACATCGTGGAGTTGAAAGGACCGATCACGAGCCTAAAAGACAAACGCGAGGCGCAAAAACGTCGCGCGGCGGCCAAACGCAAAGCGTTGGCCGGCTAGCGTGCGGGTCGCGGTCGCAGCGCGTTAACGGTGAACCCGATCCCGATCGCACCGAGCAATCCGACACCGAAGATATAAACGGCCGATAGACCCCAGGCTTGAGCAATGGGTTGGCTGACCAGCGGCGAACAAAAGTGCCCCAGCATCATCGAGGCCGTAAGGCCGCCGATGACACGGCCGCGAATGGGCGCGGGAGTCCCCTCCATCGCCCAGACGATGCCGTTGACGTTGACGACGCCAAAGCCCAGACCGGCGAGCAACAAGCCGGGCATCACCAGCCACAAGGTGTCGCCGAAGGACACGACCCCGAATCCGACGACCACGAGCGCCGCGGCGGGAACGAACGTGCTTGAAGCCGCGCGGACCCGCGAGCGAATGGGGTGGTAGAGCAAAGATCCCAATGCAATGCCCAGCGATGAGGCCGATAATGCGAACCCGCCGATTTGAGCCCCCTCGTAGCCGAGAGATCGGACGTAGAACGGGATCTGCGTCGGCACGAAGAAGAACGCGATATTGACCAAGAACAACATCGCGTAGACCAGTGCGATAAACGCCAACGGCCACTCGCGAAAACGAAGCCGCGGCGCCGCCTTGGCTTCCGCCGTCACCACCGGCTCAGGCAGCGACCTGGCACTGAGCGGCACCAAGATAAGCGCAGCCAAAAAGACAAAGAACGGCACCCGCCAGTCGATCGACGCCAGAAGCCCACCGCTGATGTTGATCGCGATGGCACTGAAATTCACGAAGGCGGTGCGCTGACCCAAGAATTTCTGACGCTCGGGACCGTCGAAATAGTCGCCCATGAGGGTCACGGTGGCCGTCATTGCGCCGCCGGCCGCGAACCCCAAGAGCAAGCGCGTGAAAAGAAGGACTTCGAGGTCGTCTACGAACCCGCCTGATGCGCCCAGAATGGCATAGGCGAAGATCGCGCCAAGGAGGAACCGGCGTCGCCCGAAACGATCGATAACAGCCCCCGCCAAAGGGGCCGAAATCGCGATCCCGATCGACGGCATGACCAGAACAAGACGCGAGAGATAGGCCGCGTTGGGATGGTCGGCAAAATGGGCCAGAAGCTCCGGAATTGCCGGAGAAATCGACGCCGCCTGAAACGGCGCCAGCACGGCAGCAAACAGAAGTGTGGTCTTCCCGAGAGTCCCAACCGTGGACTCTCGGCCTGTCACGCCGCTCTCCTGGGGTGCAGGGTCAGATCGCGCCCGAGTCCTTGAGCGCGGCGACGTCGTCGGCGCTGTAGCCCAAGCCTTCGAGAATCTCGGCCGAGTGCTCGCCATGCTTCGGCAGATCGAAGTTCACCCGACCCGGTTCGTTCTTGAACTTGATGGGAATCCCCATGTGGTCGTTGCCCTGCGGGTCTTTGATCCGCATCTCCCGCTCCCACACATGAGGCGTATCCCACGCCTCTTCGAGATCCATCACCGGCATCCAACAAATGTCGCGACCTTCGAACCACGCTTCCCACTCGGCCCGCGACTTGGTGCGAAACGCCTCGCGCAGGAACTCGATGGCGGGCCAATGACCTTCGCCGGCCGGGCCCGTGACGGGCTCGATGAATTCCGGACGTTCCAATCCGTTGAACAGCTCTTCGACGAACTTATGCTCGCCACCTCCTAGCGCGAGGTAGCTACCGTCATTCAGCTGATAGATATTCAGCATCGCATTGCCGCCGTGCGTGCGTTCTTTGAGGCGCTCGGGCGCCTGCCCACCGGCAAAGACCGGGCCGAGGATGTTTGGTGACGCGTTGAGCATCGATTCGAACATGCTGATGTCGACGTAATCACCCTCGCCGGTCTGCTGGCGCCGATACAGCGCCATCATGATGCCGCCAAACGCCAGGTGCGACGAGAGCATGTCTGAACTAGCGACGCCCAGCATGGCCGGACCGGAGTCTCCTTCGGGCGAACGGCTCAGACTGAGGACGCCCGACGCGGCAACAGCTGCGGTGTCATGGGCCGGACGATCACGCCAGGGGCCGTCTTGGCCGAAGGCCGACATCGAGCAATAGACGATCCCTGGATTGACCGCACGCAGGGTTTCGTAGTCGATCCCCAGCCGTTTCATCACGCCGGGGCGGAATGATTCCAAAAACACGTCGGCTTCTTTGACGAGTTTCATCAGAATCTCTTTGGCCGCGGGATCCTTGAGGTTCAGCGTGAGCCCCTTTTTGCCGCGTTGTGTCGTGCGGAACATGACGGTCCAATCGCCTTGAACCCAGGGAAAGAACTGCTTGAACCGCGTCGGCTCCGGCGCCTTGGGGTTTTCGATCTTGATCACTTCGGCGCCGTGGTCCGCCATCATCAACGAGACCGCAGGCCCCGGCAAAAACAGTGATAGGTCCAGTACTTTGAGCCCTTCGAGTTTCATGTCTCTCCCCTTAACTTTGATATAGCGCGGCTAGACGGCGCCTTTGTCACGAAGTGAAGCAATGTCGTCGTCGCCGTAGCCGATTTCCCGAAGGATATCGTCGGTATTTTCGCCCAAGCCCGGCGCGCGCGTCGTCGGCATGCGGTTGCCGTCGATTTTGATCGGATTGGCCACCACGCGCACCTGACCTTTGACCGGATGGTCGAAGCTGTGGATCATCTCGCGTTCTTTGACGAAATCGTTCTCCACCGCATCGGCAAGGTCATAGACCGGGCCGATCGGGACGAAACCGGCAAAGATATCGACCCATTCCTGCACGTTCTTTTCGGAAAAGACCGCATCGAGAATCTCATTGAGCGCGACCGCGTTCTTTTTGCGCGCCGGGAAATCCACGTAGTCCGCATGATCGAAGAGGTCCATCCGGTTCGTCTTCTCGCAAATGATCTTCCAAAATTTGGGCGTAAGGCCCATCAGGAATATCCAACCGTCCTTAGCTGTGTAGAGCTGACTGGGGACCAACGAGGGATGTGCTGAGCGCGGCAAGCGCGGCGTGACATCGCCTTCGTTCAGATACCAAGTCGCAGGGTAGGTCATTTGATAAAGCGCCGTATCAAACAGCGTGCAATCGATGTCACAACCCTCGCCGGTGTCACGGGCTTTGAGAATGGCCGAAATCAGCGCGAGCACCGTCGTCGTACCCGTCATCCAGTCGACGATCGACAAACCCATGCGGGTCGGCGGGCCCTCGGGCTCGCCGGTGATGGTCATGAACCCTGTCTCGGCTTGCATGAGGTAGTCATAGCCCGGCCATGTCGCGCGTGACCCCTCGCGGCCGTAGGCCGACAAGTGCGCGCAAACCAGCGCCGGATTCACATCTTTCATGTGTTCGTAAGTGATCTTTAGTTTGGCCGGCTGATCCCCGCGTAGGTTGTTCATCATGCCGTCGGCCGTTTTGGCCAACCGGCGCATGATCTCTTGGCCCTCGGGTTGCTTGAGGTCGAGGGTCAAGCTGCGTTTGCTTTGGTTCAGCGTCTGAAAGAATTGGCTATCGTTTTCGCCCAACAGATGCGGCGTCACGTGACGCGACGAATCGCCCTTCGCATGGGGGTTTTCGATTTTGATGATATCGGCACCCATCGCCGCGAGATGGCTGGTACCGAATGGCCCCGCGCCATAATGCTCGACCGTAATGATGCGCACCCCTTCGAGAGGACGACTCATGGTTTACTCCGCAAGACTGAGGAAAAAGAAATGCCCGGCCGAGGCCGGGCATTCAGGACTTAGGCAGGATTACGCGCAATCAGCTGTTTGGCGATGATGATGCGCTGCATCTCGTTGGTGCCCTCGCCGATGGTCATCAGCGGTGCGTCACGATAGTAGCGCTCAACATCGAACTCTTTGGAGTAACCGTACCCACCGTGAATGCGCATGCACTCAAGTGACACCTCGACGGCGGTCTCGGAAGCAAAATACTTCGCCATCCCGGCCTCCATGTCGCAGCGTTCGCCACGGTCGTAGGCCTGGGCCGCATTCTCGACAAGCAACCGAGCCGCTTCGACCTTGGTGGCCATATCGCCGAGCTTAAGCTGGATGGCTTGGTGCTTCGCGATGGGCTTGCCGAAGGTCTCGCGTTCCTGGGCGTAACGCGTCGCGTCTTTGAGGGCAGCACTGGCGAGGCCAACCCCACGTGCGGCGACGTTGATCCGGCCGATCTCTAGACCACCGGCGGCTTGGTAGAAGCCTTGCCCCTCGACGCAGCCAACCAAATTGGACGCCGGGACTTTGAAGTCCTCGAAGACCAACTCGGCGGAGTCGATCGACTTGTACCCGAGTTTTTCGAGACGACGCGACACCGTGAAACCATCGCCCTTTTCGACGATGAAGAAGCTCATTCCCTTGTGGGCCGGCGTGACCTGCGTGTCCGTCTTGGTGAGCAGGGCATAACAGGTACCTTCGATCCCGTTGGTGATCCAGGTCTTGCCGCCGTTGATGATGTAGTTGTCGCCGTCTTTGTCGGCGCGAGTGCGGATCCCCTGAAGGTCTGTCCCGGCGTTCGGTTCGGTAAGGCCGAGGCCCCCGCGCAACTCGCCGGTGGCGAACCGCGGCAAGAAATGTTGCTTTTGCTCCTCGGTCCCGAACCGCTGCACCAGCGTCGCCATGATGAGGTGCGAGTTGAAGATGCCGGTCAGCGCCATCCAGACCTCAGTGATTCTGATGACCACCTTGGTGTAGGTCGAGGCCGACATGCCCAAACCACCGTAGCGCTGCTCGATGATGGCCCCAAAAAGCCCCATCTCTTTCATCTGTTCGACGATCTCGTAGGGATACTCGTCGGCATGATCGAACTTTTTGACCACAGGCCGCACGTCCCGTTCGAGCCATTTGTCGATCGTGTCGAAAATTTGGCTCTCTTCTTCGGCCGTGAGGCCTTCTTCTTCGATTTGTTCAGCAGCGCTCATCTTGATTTCCTCCGTATCTGCATTGGATGGCATGTTATTCGGCTTGACGGTCCTTCTAATCGTCGACCGCGTGGCCCCGCTTGGGGATCAGCATCGAGCGTTCGAAAGAAATGACGACCACGCCGTCCTGATTTTTGCCGATGGTTTTGATGGTGACGATACCTTGATTGGGACGAGACTTCGACTCACGAACCGCAAGGACCTCGGATTCCGAATACATCGTGTCGCCAACGAATAGGGGCGCTGGGAGTTTGATGTCCGACCACCCCAAATTCGCAATGGCCTTGCCCGAGGTGTCGGCGACGCTCTGACCAACGGCGATCCCGACCGTCAGAGGGCTGGCGACGAGGCACCGACCGAACTCGCTATCTTTGGCGAATTCCTTATCGAAATGCATCGGGTGCTGGTTCATGGTCAGGAGCGTGAACCACGTGTTGTCGGACTCCGTAATCGTCCGACCTGGGCGATGTTCGTACACCGCGCCCACTTCAAACTCCTCTAGGTAACGGCCCGCAGATTCGCGATACCGCTTTTCTCCGACTTCTTTGGCAACGACGACCATCAGTTCCTCCCAGAAACAGTGTGTTAGCTGGACAGACTATTGACCTATCCCAGCCCGAAATGCAAGATTTGTTCGAACAAATTTTTGCTGCATGACCGTCATGATCGAAAAAAACCGCCTCAGTAACGCCGAATCATCAGGGAATCCGCCGTTTCCCGTGGACGGATCTGCGGGCGTGACGGCGGCCGATATTGCCGAGCAACTGCAGGCCGCGATTCATCGGGACGACTACCCGGTCGGGGCGGGCCTGCCCACCGAGGCCGCATTGTGCGAGGCCTTTGGCGCCAGCCGCTATACCGTGCGTCAGGCTCTGTGTCGCCTGACCAAACTGGGCATGATCGAACGCCGGCAAGGTTCAGGGTCTGTGGTACGCGCCACCGAACCGCAGGTGTCCTACGCCCAATCGATGGGATCGCTCGACGAATTGATGCAGTACGCCAAGGACACCGTGCTGACGGTCGACCGGGTGCGGCATGAAAAGGCGGGCGCACGAACCGCCCAGATGATCGGCAGCGCTGTTGGCTCGGGGTGGCTCCATGTAAGCGGGCGGCGCCATACGATCGGGCGTCAGACGACCCCCATCGCGTGGACCGATATCTACATTAACCCGCGATTCCGCGCGGTTGAGGATCACCTGGACAACAAGACGGTGCCGGTCTACCGCTTGATCGAAGAGTTGTTCGACCAGACGGTCGACCAAGTCGAACAAGACATCAATGCGACGCTGATCACCGGGCGCATGGCGGAGAAACTCCAAATTGCCGCCGGCCAACCGGGTCTCCGCGTGATCCGGCGATATCTCAGCGGCGATGGATCAGTGCTCGCGGTAGCAGTAAACGTGCACCCAGCGAGCCGCTTTCGCTACTCGATGGTGCTGCACCGTGCGGTTGGACGATAGCGCTCTATGACGCGATGATTTTCGCCAGTTGGTCAGGGCCATCATGGGCATGCCATAACAAGCTGGCGACATCTGCAAAGCGACACATTAATTCAAGATCGACCGGCCGATAGCTATAGCGCGCTTGCGATCCGGCAATCAGCTGGCCGAACATTTCGCCTTGCCAAAACATCGGCACGTATAGCGACGACCCCATGCGCGAAGTTTTGAGGATCTGCTGAAAGTCGGCATGCTCATCGGTGTTGGCGAGCAACAAGGGTTCTTTTTCCCGGACAACGCGGCCGGGATGGCCATGCTCGATGTCGATCTGCATGTGTATCTGTTCCGACGGAAAACCGCTTTGACCCACGAACACATTGTGTTTGCGGTCGGGCGCTATCATCACCGTCGCGGCAACGGTGTATTGGGTTTCCCCTTCTTTGAGCCCACCAGGCTTGAGGTGGGCCGTCTTGTCGCCCAAGAGGTCCGCGACACAGGCCGTCACCACACGAAGGGCTGCTTCGGGTCCCGGCGCGACAAGGCCGTCCGCGAGGACTTTGACGAAGGGATCCCACGCTTGGGCAGCGGTGGTAACCGTTTCGGTGGTCACGCCGAACCGGCGGGGTATTGCTCGGCGAAGGACTGCGCCATCTCTAGCCGGGTGGCGATCCAAACATCCTCGCGCGCACGTACATGTTTCAAAAAGGCCTCGAACGCGCCGATTCGGCCTGGGCGTCCGATGATCCGCAAATGCAGGCCCAACGACATGATCTTGGGTTCGCCCGCGGCACCTTCCTCGTAAAGCCAATCGAAGGTATCCGTCGCATACTTCAACCATTGATCCGGCGTAAGCGCGGGGTCGGTCCAGAACTTCATATCATTCGAGTCGACGGCGTAGGGCATGATGATGAACGGGTTGCCGGCAACATCCTCCCAGAACGGCACGTCGTCCGAAAAATCGTCCATGTGGTAGGTGAAGCCTTCTTCGGCGAGCAGCCGTCGTGTGTTCTCCGTATGCAGGTACCGTGACAACCATCCGTAGGGCCGCGTTCCGGTGGTTTTCTCGATCGACGTCACCGCTTTGCGGATGTAGTCGCGCTCTTGATCTTCGTCCATGCGGTGCTGGGCTTGCCAGCGCCACCCATGCGAACACGCCTCGTGACCGCGGTCGCGAATGTAGTCGCCGATCTGCGGCGCCCGTTCGAGCGCCAGTGCGCAGGTCGTCCAGGTCGCCTTGACGTCGTATTTGTCGAGCAGCTTAGCAACGCGCGGAAACCCCGCCTTGATGCCGAATTGGTAATTCGATTCGTTGCCGAAGTTGCGCAACGGCCCCCGGACGAAGACCCCGAGTTCATCAACCGGTTCCATCCCCTTGTCGCCATCGAGAATGTTGCCTTCGGCTCCTTCTTCGACGTTGACGACGACCGACAAAGCAATCTTGGCATTGCCGGGCCACTTCATGACTTTTGTACTCACGCGTTGCGCTCCCTACTCGCCGGCCACTTGTGCAGCCGCAGTCCAATGTTGTCGGGCATACTGGACCGCGCGCGATAGCGCGCGACGGGCGTCCTCCAGCATGTCGGTGTATTGATGCCAGACGTGGATCATCTCAGGCCACACTTCGAGATCAGCCTCCGCGCCATGGCGTTTGGCTTGACCATAGAGGGCGATGGAATCTCCCATCATCGCCTCGCTGCCGCCGACTTGGATCAGCATCGGCGGCATGCCCGTCAAATCGGCAAAACATGGCGATACCATCGGCGCCCGAAGGTCGCCATCGTCGCCAACGTACAATTTCGCCATCCCCAGCAAGCGTTCGCGCGTCGCGGTGGGATCGACGCCGTCAAGCATGTCGTAGGTATCGAACGAACAACTCAAATCGGTCCACGGCGACTGCAATAACAGCGATGACGGCAACGCCTGGTTGCGTTCGGCCCGGGTCAAGCTGAGAGATAGCGCGAGGCCACCGCCTGCGGAATCGCCACTCACCGCAATAGCTGACGCGGGCAAACCCTCGCTTTCAAGCCAATCGAAAGAGGCCAGCGCGTCATCAAGCGCCGCAGGACAGGGGTGTTTTGGCGCGAGGCGGTAATCGACCATATAGACCGGCACCTTGGCCTCAGCCGCGAGATAGGCCCCGATCGTGCGATGGGTCGTCGGCGAACCGAAAACGTACCCACCCCCGTGCAGATGTACGATCGCGCGACTGGTATCTGCATCGGCCGTCGTCAATCGCTCGGCGGCGACCCCGCCCATATCGATCCTCGCGAAACTGACCCCCTCGGCGATCGGACGGCGGCTCGTCACGTCTTCGCGGAGTCGTCGAATTTCCTCCCGCGTCGCGTCGGCGGGTGGCGCCGTTTGTTTGATGTATTCGCGGACCGCAAGAATTTCGCTCATGGGGCCTCTCTAGTGCATCTCTTGACCACCGGAGACGTCGAGATTCTGTCCGGTGATGTAATCCGCCTCAGACGAACACAGATAGGCGCACGTCGAAGCAATATCGCTGGTCTTGCCAACACGGCCCAAGGGTATTTGCTGGGCACGCGTGGCCAGCAATTCCTCCACCGTGATGCCCAAGGACTTGGCGCGAAACTCGTTCTGGCGCGCGCCGAGCCCTGTCGTGATGTGGTTCGGGCACACCGTATTGACCGTGATGTTGTGGCCGGCGAATTCGAGCGCGGCGGTGCGGGTGAGGCCGACCAAAGCGTGCTTCGAGGAAACATACGCCGCAAGATCGGGAAAGCCGCGTTTTGCCGCTTGGGACGCGATCGAGATGATCCGCCCGCCGGCGCCCTGCGCAATCATCTGCTTAGCCGCGTGTTTGATCCCGAAAAAGGCGCCACGCAAGTTGACCTCTAGCACCGCATCCCAGTCCTCCTGGGTCAGCTTGAGAGTCGAGTTCATGATGTACCCAACGCCCGCGTTGTTCACCATGATGTCCAAGGCGCCGAATTCTTTGACGGCGGTTTCGATCGCGCCCTGCACTTGCGATTCGTCACGGACATCGCATACCGTGGCCATGGCTTGACCGCCACCAGCGTTGATATCGTCGACGATCGACTGGAGTTCGGCCGCGGTGCCAATGTGTTCGGCCCCGAACCGTTCGCCCTTGGGCGCCCCGATATCGGTCAGGACGACCTTGGCGCCCTCGGCGACAAACCGACGCGCCACGGCTTCACCAATCCCGCCATTCCGGCCTGCGCCGGTGACGACCGCCACCTTGCCGTTGAGATCGTACATCCTTAGTGCATCTCCTCGCCGCCGGAGACGTCAAGATTCTGTCCCGTGATATACGGCGCTTGGTCCGAGCACAAAAAGGCCGCCGTCGAGGCGATATCGCTGGTCAGCCCGACCCGACCGAGCGGAATGCGCGATTCCATCGCGGACATGTAATCGTCTTCGCTCTGCCCGCCCGCCGCACTGAAGTGCTCGTTTTGCCAGGCGCCCAGCCCCGTCGTGACGTGGTTGGGACAGATCGAATTGACCCGAATGTTATGGGGACCGAACTCCAGCGCCGCCGTCCTGGTGAGGCCGACGACACCGTGCTTCGACGACACGTAGGCCGCCGCACCGGCAAACCCGCGTTTCGCCGCTTGGGAGGCAATATTGATGATCGAGCCGCCGTTGCCCTGCGCGATCATCTGCTCGGCCGCATGTTTGATGCCAAAGAACACCCCACGCAAATTCACGTTGAGGACAGCATCCCAGTCCTTCTGTTCGAGATTGAGAATGTCGGTCATCAAGTACCCGATGCCGGCATTGTTGATCATGATGTCGAGACTACCGTAGGTATCCACCGCCTTCTTCACGGCGCCGGCCACTTGGTCTTCGTCCAGGACATCGCAAATGTGCGGCGTAGCTTCCCCGCCGGCCTGTTTGATCTCGGCGGCGATTTCGTCCATTTCCGCGGTCGTGCCGATGTGTTCAGCGGCAAACTGTGCGCCTTTCTCGGCACCGATGTCGGTGATCACGACCTTGGCGCCTTCGGTCGCGAGGCGCTTGGCCATCGCTTCGCCCAAGCCGCGGTGACGTCCGGCGCCGGTCACCAGTGCAACTTTGCCGTCAAGTGCGTACATTTTTCGCCTCCCTATTGCTTGTTCACCAAGGCAATTGCCCGCCGTTCATGGCGATGCACTGGCCAGTGATGTATTCCGCATCGTCGCAGGCCAACCACGAAACCGCGGCGGCGACATCTTCAACTTTGCCCCAACGGCCCCAAGGCACTTCGTCCTTGAGCGCCTGATAGGCATCATCCCGGCTCATGTCTTGCGCCCCGGCGATCTTGTCCAGAAGACCGCTCATCATCGGGGTCTCGACATGACCGGGAGTGTAACAATTGACCCGAATGCGATGCGGCGCGAGCTCGCCTGCGGCCGCCTGGCTCATCATGATGATGGCAGCCTTGGTCGCACAGTAGTGGGCAAAATTCGGCACACCCTTGCGACCACCGCCGGAGGAGGCGTTGACGATGATCCCACCCTTGCCTTGGGCAATCATCTGCTGCGCACCCACTTTGGTGCCGAGGAAGATACCGTTGATGTTGACATCCATCATGCGCCGCCAATCGTCCGCCGCCGTCTCGACGATCGGCGAAAACATGATGTAGCCCGCGTTGTTGACCATGATGCCTAGGTCGCCGAATTGCTCGACCGCCTGGGTTACACAAGATGTCAGCGCGGCTTCGTCCCGAACGTCCGTTTCGATGGCCAGTGCATTGGCCCCGAGCGTGTCGGCCAGCGATGCCGCTGCGGACATGTCGATATCGGCGATGACGACGTTGGCGCCATCGGCATGCAGGCGCTCGACAATACCCCGCCCGATACCATTGGCACCGCCGGTGACGACGGCCGTTTTGCCGCGGTGACGATCCGACATTCGCCTAGCCGGCGAATTTTTCGGTCACGATAAAGATCGGGTTGTCGGCGTATTTTTGGAAATCGGCTGCGACCTTCTGCATCCGCGGTTCCTTCCCGATATCACCGACCAGCGCATCCAAGCCGGTCACGTGGAGAATTTCGAAATACTTGTAGGGCGGCTTCTTTTTGGACCCGAAGATGCCTTCCGCGCGGAACACTTTGAAATCCTTCACCGATTTGAGCCCACCGGCAATCGGCACGTCAATTTGTTTCGCCCATCTTTCGTAGGCCGCCGGCTTCACGCCACGACGCAAGTTGAACAGCACGATGAGGGTGCGCGCTTTAGTTGGCGCCGCCTTGCGCCGCGCTTTTTTCGTGGCGGGGCGCCACTTGGCAACCTTCTTCTTGGCCTTTTTCGGCGCAGCTTTACGCGCGGCCTTGACCTTGGGTTTGCGGGCTGCCTTGCGCGCAGGCTTCTTTGTAGCCTTCGACTTCGCTGTTTTCTTTTTCTTGATCGCCATTTAATCTTCCCCAAGACGCCATGCGTCTGACCTTGTTCATCATCGGGTGGTGCTTTGGAACACCTTGCCCGCGATTATAGATGGGACGGGCCGCGTGGCCAGCCTGGGCGCTAGGCGACCGGTCCCGGCTTGCCAAGGATGAGATCGCTGGCCTTCTCACCGATCATGATCGAAGGGGCATTCGTGTTGCCGCCAACTAGCGTGGGCATGATCGATGCATCGGCGACACGCAGCCCCTCGACGCCACGAACTCGGAGTTGAGGATCAACGACCGAAAGATCGTCGGTGCCCATCTTGCAGGTCCCCACGGGGTGGTAGATCGTTTGCGCCGTCTCCCGAATCCACGCGTCGATTTGATCGTCGGTCGTTACATCCGGCCCGGGTGTCTGTTCGTCGCCGCGCAGCGCATCGAATTCCTTTTGGGCGAAAACCTTGCGCAAAATCTTCACGCCATCGCGAATGGTTTGGATGTCGTTGGGCGCCGAGAGGAAATTGGTGTGGATAGCAGGCGGTGCCTTGGGATCCGTGGAGCGGGCACGCACCCAGCCACGGCTTTCGGGACGCAAACAGCAAATGTTGGAAAAGAACCCGTGGGTATGCAGGCCGCCCATATCGGGGCCCAACCCCGGTAGGAAATGGAACTGGATATCCGGCATATCCAGCTCGGGCCGGGTTCTGACAAAACCGCCCGCCTCCAGTGGAAATCCTGCGGCGGGCCCGGTGCCAAACAGCGCCGCCTGGAGCAACGCGAAGGGCGCAACATGGGGCTTGAACATACTGAGGAAGGTAATGGGCTGGGTGCACAAGTGCTGCACATAGACCGCAACATGGTCCTGCAGGTTCTGGCCCACGCCTTTACTCTCTGCCACCACCGGCACGCCAATGTCCGCCAAGTCCTCTGACCGGCCGATGCCGGACAACTGAAGAATAGCGGGCGAATTGATCGCGCCGGCGCTGAGCACGACTTCGCGACACGCCTGGGCCTGAACGCGTTCGCCGGTCCGCTCGTATTCGACGCCGACCGCGCGTCGGCCCTCGAACAAGATCCGGGTCGTGTGCGCGTGGGTGACAATGTCGAGGTTTGGCCGTTTCTTGGCTGGGCGCAGGAATGCAACAGCGGTGCTTTGGCGGCGCCCGTTCGCGATCGTAAAGTCGTAGCGGCCGAAGCCCTCTTGTTCGGCCCCATTGAAATCATCGGTAAAGGGGTAGCCTGCGGCTTGTCCCGCTTCAACGAAGGCGTCGAAAAGCGGATTTTTCATCGTGCCACGGCCGACTCGGACCTCACCGTCATCGCCGTGGAAGTCGTCTTCGCGATCAAGATGCTGCTCAGAACGACGAAAATACGGCAGCACGTCGCCGTAAGACCAGCCTTCGCACCCCGACTGACGCCACAGGTCGTAATCCCGCGCATGGCCGCGAATGTAGACCATGCCGTTAATCGACGACGACCCACCCAAGGTTTTGCCCCGGGGAATGAAAATCTCGCGGTCGTTTAGGTTGGGATCGGGCTCGGAATTGTAGAACCAGTTACTCATCTTCGACGGATAGAGAACGCCGCAGAGCAACGGAATGTGGATCATCGGATTGAGATCGCGCCCGCCCGCCTCAAGAAGGAGAACTCGGTTCCTAGGGTCTTCGGAAAGCCGATTGGCCAGAACGCACCCGGCCGAGCCAGCCCCCACAACGATGAAGTCGTAGGACGTCATGGCGCTTCCGACGTAGCGGTTAGTGGGGGGCAGGTTCGTCGGGCAGATCGCCCTCGGCCACCCGCCAACACCGCAGGCTGCGACCGTCGTCGAGTTTGGTCAACTCCTGCGGCATGTCGCGACACTTGTCCACCTGGGACGGACAACGACCGTAGAGATAGCAGCCTTTCGGCAGATTCTCGGTAATCGGGCTGGGAATTTCACCCTCGAGCGTCTCACGCACCTCGCGGTCGACACGACGATTGGCGGTGTCGGGGAACAGATGCGACGACAGCAACGCACGCGAATAAGGATGGCGCGGGTTGTTGAACACCTGATCCTTGGTGCCTACCTCGACAATCTGACCGAGGTACAAGACGACGACCCGGTGGCAGATGTATTTCACCGTCGTCAGGTCGTGCGAAATGAACAGATAGGCAATGCCCAGTTTGGCCGAAAGATCCATCAGCAACTGGATGATTTCAGCCGTAGTTTCCGGCGTCAGCGCCGACGTCGGTTCATCGAGCACGATAAAGTCTGGGTTGGAAGCGATTGCGCGAGCAATCGACGCACGTTGCTGCCGACCGGCGCTCATTTCGCGCGGCAGCGCGAATCTCATGGAAGGCTCTAACCCGACGAGAGTCAGCAATTCGGTGATGCGCTGCTCTTTTTCCTCGGGCGACAAGTTCGTGTGCAACTTGAGGGGTTCGCTCAACACCTGATGAACGGTCCAACGCGGGTTCAGAGAATCCAACGGATCTTGGAAAACGATCTGAAGATCGCCGCGGAATTTGCGGAATTCGTTGGACCGAATATCGGCGAGGTTTTTCTCTTGGAAGAGAATTTCACCC
>Ga0181588_10001212_pt1 | contig 23168 bp, 20 predicted proteins | sample 071ome_26_FD_148607 | JGI IMG/M metagenome (GOLD analysis project Ga0181588, IMG submission 148607) | Coastal salt marsh microbial communities from the Groves Creek Marsh, Skidaway Island, Georgia - 071409BT metaG (spades assembly) | ecosystem: Environmental > Aquatic > Marine > Intertidal zone...
CCTCTCCCGTGGTGCTCGGCCGCTCGTCCACGACCCGCTCTACACCGCAGCCGAGCTCTCAGCGCACGGACTCGTGTCCCTCGACCCTGACCTGCATCGACCAGTCGGAGCCATCGTCCAGGCCGATCACGACGCCTACCGCCACCTCGACACCGAGCTGTTGGCCGGCGCCTCGCTCGTCGTCGATGGGCGAAACTGGGTCCAAGATCTTCCCGCCGGGGTGCGCCGCATCACCATCGGCCGAGGCGAGCGCGTCGGCTCCGACACCAACGCAGCCGGATCCGTCGGGAGCACCGCATGACCGGGTGGGACGATCGATCCGGAGGCTCCGCCGACATCGACCAACGCGCCGTGATTGGCGACGGCACCTCGGTCTGGCATCTCGCGCAGATCCGAGAGCATGCATCGATTGGAGCCAACTGTGTCATCGGCAGAGGCGCCTACATCGGGCCGGGAGTCGTCGTTGGCGACAATTGCAAAATCCAGAATCTCGGGCTCGTGTATGACCCAGCGGTGCTCGGCGACGGTGTCTTCATCGGCCCCGGCGCAATCCTCACCAACGACATCTACCCGCGAGCCGTCGATCCCGACGGCTCGATCAAGGACGCCTCGGACTGGGACGCCGTGGGGGTCAGCGTGGGGGATGGGGCCGCCATCGGCGCACGGGCAGTGATCCGTGCCGGTGTCACCGTTGGCGCATGGGCGCTCATCGGGGCAGGCGCCGTCGTCGTGAAGGACGTCGCCGCTCACTCGATGGTGCTCGGCAACCCGGCCAGACACGTGGCATGGGTCGGTCGAGCCGGTGTTCGCCTCGAACCCGACGGCGATGATCTCGTCTGCCCAGAGACGAGCGAGCGCTACCGCCTCGTCGCGAACGAGCTCACATTGTTCGACTAAGGCACAGCAACCCCCTATCGTGAGACGATGAACGACGAGGTGCTCTCCGGTTCCGAGGCGCTCACCTTCGACGACGTGCTGGTCGTCCCTGGTTGGAGCGAAGTCCTTCCCACCGAAGTCGACACCTCCACGTCCTTGGCGGGGATCGGGCTAGCCGTGCCGTTGATGTCGGCGGCGATGGATACCGTCACCGAATCCCCGCTGGCGATCGCCATTGCACGAGCCGGCGGAATCGGGGTACTGCACCGCAACCTCACCATCGAGCAGCAGGCCGAAGAGGTCGACCGGGTCAAGCGGGCCCAGGCCGGCATGATCTCGGCGCCGATCAGCCTCCCGCCCACGTCCACGCTCAACGATGCCGAGGCGCTGATGGCCCGGCACAAGATCAGCGGTGTGCCGATCTGTGATCCCGACGGCCGTCTGGTCGGCATCCTCACCAACCGCGATGTGCGATTCTGCACCCCCGACCAGTACTCGCAGCCCGTCACCGATTTCATGACCGCCGACGGTCTCGTCACCGCACCGGTCGGCACCAGCCTCGAAGAAGCGGTCGAGGTGCTCCACGAGCATCGCATCGAAAAGCTGCCGTTGGTCGACGACGCCGGCGTGCTCCAGGGTCTGATCACCGTCAAGGACATCGACAAGCGCATCGAGTACCCCAACGCAACCCTCGATCCGAACGGACGGCTCCGGGTTGCCGCAGCGGTCGGTGTCACCGACGTCGCCGAGCGCACCGAAGCCCTTGAGGCTGCAGGCGTCGACATGATCGTGATCGACACCGCCCACGGCCACACCCAAGGGGTTGTCGACGCGGTCCGCACGATCAAGAAGGGGTGGCCCGATCTCCCGGTCGTCGGCGGCAACGTCGTCACGCGGGAAGGCGTCGAGACCCTCGTCGAAGCTGGCGCCGATGTCATCAAGGTCGGGGTGGGGGCCGGCAGCATCTGCACCACCCGCATCGTCGCCGGTGCGGGCATGCCGCAGATGACCGCCATCCACGAATGCGTCCAGGCCGCCCGTGAACTCGGCGTCCCGATCATTGCCGACGGTGGCATCGTCACCTCCGGCGACATCGTCAAGGCGTTCGTCGCCGGCGCCGACGCCGTCATGCTCGGCAACCTGCTCGCCGGTGTCGATGAGGCACCGGGCGAACTCGAGCTCGTCGACGGCGCAATGTGGAAGACCTACCGGGGCATGGGCTCCTCTGGGGCGATGCGAGGCCGGGCGAGCGATCGCTACGGCACCGGCCAAGCCCCCGGGAAGCACGTCGCCGAAGGCGTCGAGGGTCGTGTCCGGTACGCCGGGCCGATGTCGGAGCTCATGAGCCAGATCGTCGGTGGCCTTCGGTCAGGCATGGGCTACGCCGGCGCCGCCGACCTCGACGACCTGCGCCATCGCACCAGGCTCACCCGCATCACCGGTGCCGGTCTTCGCGAGAGCCATCCCCACGACATCACCGTTCTGCGCGACGAATGAGTGTCCAAGATCGCATCGGCAAGGCCCTCGCCCGAGGGCAACGCCGCCTCCCCAAAGCGGTACTTCGGCGTCGTCATGGCGAGCCCCCCATGATCGATGGGCACACGCTTGATCTTCAGATCCACGCCTACGCCTCGCTCGTCCAGGCCGCCCGCGCCCGCAACGCAGACTCGGAAGTCACCACACAGACGATCCGAGACGGCTTCGACACCATGGCCGAGATCGGCTCGGGAGCCCCCGTCGCTGAGGTTTCCGTGCACGATCGCACGATCCCGGGCCCGGCGGGCAACATTCCCATCCGCCTCTACCACCCGCCCCGCACCTCAGGCCGATCCGACGCGATCGTCTGGTTCCACCAAGGCGGCGGCGTGATCGGCGGTCTCGAAACCGACCACACCCTGTGCACGATGCTTTCCGACGCCTGCCAGGCCGTCGTGATCTCCGTCGACTACCGACTTGCCCCGGAGCATCCGTTCCCGGCCGACGTGGTCGATTCGCTCGCCGCCTACCAGTGGGTCATCGACCATGCCGACGGCCTCGGCGTCGACCCCGCCCGCATCGCCGTCGCCGGCACCTCGCAGGGCGGCAAAATCTCTGCTGTTGTGTGCCAGGAACGTCGTCGGGAAGGTCTTGCGGCACCGGTCGCCCAGATCCTGCTCTATCCAGGCCTCGACGCCACCTGGCAGGGCGGTTCGCGCGACACGATGGCGGCGGCATGGCCGCTGAACGAACTCACCCTGCAGTTCTTCGCCCTCATGGGTGGCATCACCGACGACAACGCCGACGACCGCAGGGCCAGCCCGGGCCTGGAGCCGAACCTCGCCGGGCAGCCACCTGCGCTGATCGTCACCGCTGGCTTCGACCCGCTGCGCTCGGAAGGCGACGCCTACGCGGCGGCGCTCAAGGACGCTGATGTCCGGGTTGTGCACCGCTGCGAAGGCGAGCTCACCCACTCGTTCACGGTGATGGGCGCCATCTCCAAGGCCGCCCAAGAAGCCACCGAGCGGATCGCACGCGACACCGCCGCGCTGCTGGCCACCACCTGATACCCGAGGGCGACACCCTCTTCAACACGGCCCTCACCCTTCGTCCAGCGCTGCTGGGCGAGTCGTTGACCGCCGTGAACATCCGGGCCCGAGGCATGTACCGGCTGCGGGCCGGCAACACGGTCCGATCGGTCGAGGCGGTCGGCAAATTCCTCGAGATCGTGGTCGAACGGGGCCTTGCGCTCCGCACCCACCTCCACATGACTGGCGTCTGGCATCTCTACGAAACCGCCGCCGAGCAGCTCCAGGCCAACCCGGGCCGCTGGAAACGCCAAACCGCAGCCGCCGGCGCGGATTATTCGTGGCTGATCGCGTCGAGGACGTTCAGGCGGGCCGCGCGACGAGCCGGCAGGATCGCCGCCCCGATGCCAGCGAGCCCGGCGATCACCAGATAGACGACCAGGCTGCCGAAGGGGACCGACACCGTGTTGATGAAGGTGTCGGGAATAGCCACAACCGCAGCCACACCGAAGATCACACCCAGGATCAGCCCCAAGATGGCACCGAAGATCGCGATGATCACCGCCTCCCAGCGGATCGCCCGACGCAACTGACGGCGAGTCATGCCGACCGCCCGAAGCAGGCCGATCTCTCGGGTGCGTTCGAAGACCGACAGCGCCAGCGTGTTGGCAATGCCGATCAGGGCGATCACGAGCGACAGCGCCAGCAACACGAAGATCACTGCCAGGAACGAATTGAGCTGATCCTGCTGGCTCTGGCGGAACTCGACCCGGTTCTCGGCCACAACGGTGGGGAACCGGTCGGTGACCGGCTGGATCGCCGCCGCCGCTTCGTCGAGCAGACGGTCCTGCTCGGCTTGGGGCAGGTCGTCGTCGAAGCCAGTGACCGTTGCGCTCGCAAAACCCAGACCCGAACGGTTGAAGTGGTCTTCCCAGACGACGTTGTCGATCAGGTAGTTCCCGAAAATCGACGAGTCGGTGTAGATCGCCACGATGGTGAGCGTGTCGGTCTCGAAGTCGGGGAAGGTCACGTCGACCGTGTCACCGACCGAAAGCCCGAGATCGGTGGCCGGATCCTCGTGAAGGGCGATGCTCGTCGCCGCATCGGCGTCAGTCAGTCCGCCGCTGATGATGTCGGCATCAAGGTGACGCTCAACATCGTTGATGTCGGCCGCGAAGACATCCTTGTTCTCGCCATCGATCTGGATGGAGTCCAGACCGAACCGGTAGCGCACGACCGAGTCGAACTCCGGCAGTGCCGCGACCTCGTCGGCGACCTCCTCGGAGAAGGTGACCGACGGATCGAACCCACCGGCGGTCGACTGAATGAAGTAATCGGCCTCAACGGAATTATCGAGCGTGTCGAGGAAGGTCTTGGTCAACGAGGAGCCAACGACACCGGCCATGCCGACGAGCGCCAGGCCGATCATCAGGGCGCCTGCGGTGGACGCCGTGCGGCGCGGACTGCGGGCCGCGTTGCCCTGGGCAATCTGGCCGGAGACCCCGAAAAGTCGGGCGAAGGGACGCCCGAGCACGGTGGCGACCGGCCGAGCGAACGACGGGCTCAACGTGTTGACACCGATGAACACCAGCACGGCACCGATCGCGACGAAGGTGAGCACGCTGACGGTGGACGACGCCACGAACAGCCCCATGCCCAGCGCGATCGCACCGATCGCAGTCATGGCACCACCGCCGTACAGGCGCCGAGTGAGGCTCGCTCCGGCCAGACGCTGATCGGATTGGATGGCTGCGATCGGGGAGATCGTGCGGGCACGGCGGGCCGGCACGATCGCCGACAACATCGTGACACCGATACCGACCGCGATCGCCCACACAACGGTGCGAGGTTCGAGCACGAGGGGACCAGCGGGCAGCGAGAAGCCGACGGTGTTGAGCAGGCCCCGCAGGCCGGTGCCGAGCAACAGGCCGAGCAGGATGCCCGACACCGTCGAGAAGATGCCGACCAGCAACGCCTCCAGGTACACCGAGCGGCTCACCTGTTGGCCGGTGGCGCCGATCGCGCGCAAGAGTCCGAGCTCCCGGATGCGCTGGGCGACCACGATCTGGAACGTGTTGTTGATGATGAATGTGGCGACGAAGACGATGATGAACGCAAACGCCAACAAGATGTTGTTGAAGATCGAGATGACCTCGTCGAAGCCCTCGGCGTTCTCCTCCTCGAGGACTTCAGAGGTAATGACCTCCACCCCCGACCCGGCGGTGGCCTGGATGTCGGCCTGCACCGACGCGACGTCGGCGCCAGCCTCGACGATCACGTCGATCTGGTCGTAGCCGTCCTCCTTGCCAAAGAAGCGTTGCGCCTCGTCAAGCTCAAAGGCGGCCATGGTCTGGCCGAGGCTCGTGTGTTTGTCGGGTGAACCGAAGCGGAAGATGCCGACCAGCTCGAAGCGTTCCTGCTGCTGGGGACCGTCGATCGCATAGGTCTCACCGATGCGCAGGCCGTTATCGGCCGCTGTGGTCACGTCGGTGGCGAAGACACCGGCGGTCGTGGGCTCCTCACCTTCGATGATGAAGAACTGCAGCGGCGCGAAGCTGAATCCGATCGCCGGTGGTCCTTGCGGCCGAATCGCCTCGCCCTCGCCGTCGATGATGACGACGTCGTTGAACGAGATCACCCCTGGAATCGTGCGGGCCACGCCATCGACGCCCGCGACAACAGCGTCGACCGACTCCGGAACGGTCGGACGGTCGAACTCCTCACCGATCTCCAACGGAGAACGCACGGCGAGTTCGGCCCCAGACGCGATGTCCTCGGCGAGGCCGTTGAAGCTGGCGCGCAGCGAGTCGGTCAACACGAACACGCCAACCACCATCGCCACGCTGACCACCACCGCGATGGTGGTGAGCGCGAACCGGATCTTCTTGTCGAGCAGGTTCTTGATCGTGAGACGGAACATCGATCAGTCGCCCAGGCTCTTCATCATGTCGAGCACGCCGTCCGGCGTCGGCTCGACCAACTCGTCGACGATCTTGCCGTCGACAAGGAAGATGACCCGGTTGGCGTACGACGCAGCGACGGGATCGTGGGTGACCATCACGATGGTCTGACCGAACTCGTCGACCGCGCTGCGCATGAACGACAGGATCTCGTTGCCGGTGGTGGAGTCGAGGTTGCCGGTGGGCTCGTCGGCAAAGATGATCTCCGGCCGTGTCGCCAAGGCCCGGCTCACGGCGACGCGCTGTTGCTGGCCACCCGAGAGCTCGTTGGGACGATGGCTGGTGCGGTTGGCCAACCCGACCGTTTCGATCACCTGATCGACCCAACCCTGATCGGGGGTCTTGCCGGCGAGGTCCATCGGCAGCGTGATGTTTTCGATCGCCGACAGGGTTGGGACGAGGTTGAACGCTTGGAAAATGAAGCCCACGTTGTCGCGTCGCAGCAACGTCAGATCTTTCTCCGAAAGGGTCGACAACGCCGTCTCACCGATGAAGACCTCACCATCAGTCAGGTCGTCGAGCCCCGCCATACAGTGCATGAGGGTCGACTTGCCCGAGCCCGACGGGCCCATGATGGCGGTGAACTCACCCTTGTTGAAGGTCACGTCGACCCCGTCGAGGGCGCGGACTTCGGTGTCGCCGGATCCGTAGATCTTGGTGGCGCCAACCGCGTGCGCGGCAAGGGTGGTGGACGGGGCGTCGGTCATCTCAGGACTCCATGGGGGATGCACTCGCGTTACGGACAACGCTAACGGGATGGATGCCGACTTCGATCGTCGTTTCGCGTGGCCGAAGCGAGCGAAGCCCCGATGATGTCTTCCTGCGTAGATTGGAGCGGTGCAGTGCCCCTCCTGTCAGGCCGAGGTTGTCGACGACGCCCGGTTCTGCAGCGCGTGCGGCCACGAACTCGCCCGCCGGGCCGACGAACGGCGGGTCGTCACCGTGCTCTTCGCCGACATCGTCGGTTTCACCGGCTTGTCGGAGGATCGCGATCCCGAACAGGTCAAGAACCTGGTCGACAGCTGTTTCGCTCGGCTCGCCGACGACATCACCTCGTTCGGTGGACGGGTCGACAAGGTCGTCGGCGATGCGATCGTGGCGCTGTTCGGCGCACCGATCGCCCATGAAGACGACGCCGAGCGGGCGGTGCGTGCGGCGCTGCGCATGCAGGAAACCGTTGGTCGCCTCGATGCCGACAACGGTGTTGGCATCCGGCTCCGCATCGGGATCAACACCGGCGAGGTGCTCGTCGGCGCAATGACGGCCGGCGACGACTACACGGCCATGGGTGATGTCGTGAACACGGCGTCGCGGCTTCAGACCGCGGCCGAGCCGGGCACGGTCCTCGTCGGCCCCATCACCCACGAAGCCACCCAGGAATTCATCCGGTACCGGTCGGTCGGTCAATTACACGCCCGCGGGCGGGAGGCGCCCGTCACCGCGTACCGGGCACTCGCCCCCTACGGCCGTCCCGGCGAACGACGCGCGAGCGCTGATCTGCCCTTCGTGGGGCGCGAACGAGAACTCGATCTCGTCACGCTTGCGATCGCCAGCGCCTACGAAACCCGCCGCGGGCTGCTGCTCGGCATCACCGGAGAGGCGGGGGTGGGGAAGTCCCGTCTTGCCGGCGAGATCGCTGATCTGGCCCGCTTTGACCACGATGCGGTCGTCCTCCATGGCCGGTGTCTGCCCTACGGCGAGACCAATATCTGGTGGCCGATCGCCGAGCTCATCCGATCGGCCATCGCGCTCGACGAGTCAGCCGAGGTCGACGATGCCCGCACGGCGGTCGCCGACATGGTCGAACGCACCCTCGGCGATCGAGCCGAGACGCTCGATGCGCCGCGTGTGGCCGACGGCATCATGCACGTCCTCGGGTACGACACGCACCTGTCTCGGCTCGCGCCCGAACGAGCGATCGCTGAGGTCACCCGCAGCACCCGCATCCTGCTCGGCATGCTCTCGCGCACCACCTCGTTGGTGATCTGGCTCTCCGACCTCGAGTTCGCCGATGACGCACTCCTCGCCCTGCTTGACCACCTCATCGATCGGCTCGGCCGCCGGCCCGTCGTGATGATGGTGACCGGCATGCCGAAGCTGTTCGAACGCTGGTCGCCCGCCAACGGGCGTTTCACCCTCCTCGGCGTGGCCCTCGACGGCCTCGACGAGCAAGCGATGCACCTCCTTGCTGCGGAGGTTGCCGGTTCGCTTGATCCTGCAACCCGGGCCGCACTTGTCGAACGGGCGAGCGGCAATCCCTTGTTCCTCGAAGAGATGGCCCGCACGCTCGCAGCAACCGACGGCACCGACGCCGACAATCTGCCGGCCAACGTGCGCAGCGTGATCGGTGCCCGACTCGACGCGCTCGACGAACTCGCCCGCACCGTCATCGGCAACGCCGCCGTGCTCGGCCGGCGTGGCGACCGTGAATGGCTGCAAACGTTTGCCGACGTCACCATGGGCGGCGTCGACGTCACCGGGGCGGTTGCCGAGCTCAGCCGCGCCGATCTGCTCGAGCTCACCACCAAGACGTGGGAGTTCCACTCCGACCTCGTGCGCGACGTCGTCTACGACCGGCTCACCAAGACTCAGCGGGCCCGGAGCCACGCCGGTATCGCCGAGTGGTTGGCGGGCAGCAGATCCGACGATGTCGACACCGTTGCATGGCACTACCGGCAGGCCGCCTCGCTGCAAGAGGCCGTCGGCGGCGTCGACGTGATCCACCAGGATGTCGCTTCGCTCGCCATCGACTGGACCCTCCGAACCCTCGACGAGCCTCGTGTTCGGTCCAGCGTCGAACGCTCCATCGAACTGCAGACCGAGGCGCTCGCCCTCCTCGAGCCGACCGACCTGCGACGGGCCGATCTGCTGTTGCGCCGGGCCGACGTGCGGCTTCGCGGGCTTGCGCTCGAGGCGGCCCGTGCTGATCTCGACGAGGCGACCGCGTTGCTGGACGACGACGGCGCGCTCGACTTGCGGTTCCGTTGCGAACTGGTTGCTTCCGAACTCGCCCAGTGGTCCGACGATCATGACGAAGCGCTCGCCCGGGCAAGCACGGCGCTCGAACTCGCCCGCGCCGACGGCGATCCGCGCCTGATCGCCGATGCGCTTCGTCGCCGCGGGATGGCCCACATCTTCCAAGGTGAGCACCAAGCCGCCGAGGCGTCGGTCCGCGAGTCGTTCGCGGCCTACGAAGCAGCCGGCGACGAAATCGGGATGGCGTGGGCCCGCCAGAACCTCGCGTGGATTGCGTTCACCGAGGGGCGAATGGTCGACGCCGAGCAACGGCTGCTCGCCGCCTCTGAAGCGTTCGAACGGTCCGGCGATCTCGCCGGCAAAGGATGGTCGACCGGTCTGCTCGCCTATGTCCGCATCTACGACGGCCGCTTCAGCGAGGCCGACGAACTCGCTCGTCGGACGCTCCTCGACGCCCGCGACCAGGGCGACCGCTGGACACAAGGGATGATGAACGTCGCTCTCGGCACCTCAGCGCTCTGGAGCGGCCGGATCGACGACGCGCTCGAACACGCCGAGTCCGCGATGGCGAACTTCCCTGAAGGCGCCGAGGCGGTCGGCGTCGTGCAGGCGCTCGCCACGCGTGGCCGAGCGCTCGTGCGGCGCGGCCGTCTCGACCCGGGTTTTCAGTTGCTCGTCAGCGCCGAGGCAGACCACCCGTTCGGCCCAACCAACGACATGCTGCGCACATCGATCGCCGCTGCGTCGGTCACGGTCGGTGATGCGGCGCGGGCCCAGCAGTACCTCGACGGGTTCGACGAGATCGACACCGACATCGTCGGCGGGTCCGAGCGTCACGTTGCGCTCGGGCTGGCGCGTCTGCAAGAAGGCGACGCCGGTGCCGCCTTCGAGATCCTCGATTCGCTTCCCGGCATCGCCGACGACACCTCATCTCGCTGGGGATGGGCGGTCACGGCGCTCGCCCGGGCCGCCACGGGGCGCTCGGTCGAGGAGTATGCCGATGCGGTGGAGGCGTCGGGCCGCAGCACCTATTCCGACCGGGTGCTTGCTCGTCTCGCCGGCGCGTGTGCCAGCGCCAGAGCGGGCGACGCCGCAGGCGCTGCGGTTGCGCTCGGTCGGGCCCGAGCCGCGGTCCCGGCCGGCGGCGATCAGGTCTTCCCGGCGATCGTCGCTGTCGCCGCGGCGGTCGTGGCCGAGAAGCTTGCCCTCGCCGAGTTGCCGGAGCGTCGAGCAGAAGCCGAGTCGGCACTCACACGGCTCGGTGTGCCTGATTCAGGCTGGTGGGCGGCGCTGCGAGCTGCGGCAGGCGTCGAGCCGGCCCCTACCTGACATCCATCCCGGCTAGAGGCCGATGTCGACGCCGAAAGCGTCGTTGAACGCAGCGACGTAGCCGTCGAGCGACTCGATCGTGCCCAGCATCACCCAGTCCTCATCGCTCATTGCGGCGCGGCCAGCGACCATCTCGGCCCCGCCCCAGCTCACCTGGTAGCGCAGCTTCGGATCGTCGGTCTCGATCGCGTGACGGATCACCTCGCCGACCTCGACCGCCGGCGTGGCGTTGGCGGCACCGGCTGCGTACATCTGCAGCATGCGTTCGTTGGCCGGGCCGTACGCACCGGTTTCGTTCGGCATGTCGACGTTCTTGCCGAAGATCGACGACTGGGTGATCCCTGGCTCGACGATCGCGACGCGCACGCCGAAGCCGGCGACCTCGAGCGCCAGTTGCTCACTCACCCCTTCGAGCGCCCACTTGGCTGCGACATACGGGGCCTGTGCGACCGCAGCGAGACGACCGGCCACCGACGTGATGTTGACGATCGTGCCGCTGCCGCGTTCACGCATCCCCGGCAGCACCGCCTGGATACAGCGAGTCGCGCCACAGAGGTCGATGTTCATGACGTCGAGGTAGCGCTTGGCGCTCGTCTCCTCAACGGCACCGTTGCCGCCGACGCCAGCGTTGTTGATCAGGTGATCGATGCGCCCCGCTCGACCGAGGATGTTCTCGAAGCCCTCGCGGACCGACTCGCCGCTGGCGATATCGAGCTCGGCCAGTTCGATCGTGAGACCACGCGCCTCGGCCTCGGCCAAAAGCTTCCCGGCCCGGTCGATCGACCGGACCGTGCCGTAGACCGCGTAGCCGTGTTCGGCGAGGTGGAGGGCCGTGGCCCGACCGATGCCGCTATTGGCTCCGGTGACGACGGCGACAGGGGCGGGGGAGACTTCGGAGTTCGACATGGCTGCAACCTAGGGGACATCTCAGGGTCGATTCATGTGATGGGCGAACCCCGGCCACCCACGACGTGGGCCTACCATGCTCTTCGTGACGGTGATCTCGGCCGCAGGCCTCACCATGCAGTTCGGCTCGCAGCGAGCCCTCGACTCCCTCGATCTCGAGGTGCCCAAGGGCGTCACCGGGCTGGTCGGTGCCAACGGCGCCGGCAAAACCACCCTGATGTCGATCGCGCTCGGCCTTCGTCCTGCGACCTCGGGCACCATCACGGTGCTCGGCCTCGACCCGACCAAGGACGCGGCCCGGCTTCGCTCAGTTGTCGGCTACGGCCCGGAGCGCAACGTGTTGCCCGAAGACATGCCGGCCTCGGATTTCGTGAAGCACCTCGCCGAGGTGCGAGGCATGCCGAAGAGCGAGGCCCGAAGCCGAGCCAGCGACGCACTGTGGCTCGTCGGCCTCGGCGAAGAGCGCTTTCGGGCGCTCGGCACCATGTCGACCGGTCAGCGCCAGCGGGTGAAGCTCGCCCAGGCGATCGCCGCCGATCCTTCGCTCGTGCTGCTCGACGAACCGACCGACGGTCTCGATCCCGTCCAGCGCGACGAAATGCTGGCCCTGATCCGTCAGATCAGCGCCGATTACGGGATCGATGTTCTTCTCTCGAGTCATCTCCTCGAAGAAGTCGAGCGGATCTGCGACAACATCGTGGCGCTCGATGCGGGACGACTCGTCGCCCAAGGCCCCTTGGCGTCGCTCGTCGGCGACACCACCACGATCACGGCCGAACTCGTCGAGATCGTCGAGCACCCCGGCGCCGTCGATGCGGTCGAGGAGCGGCTCCGCGCTGCGGGGCTCGACGTCCGCCGCGATCTCAACCGGCTCCGCGTCACCGCAGCCGACCAGCAGACCAGCCTCGACGCGATCCGCGACGCTGTCGCCGCCGAGCAGGCGCGCCTCCGGCGAGTCGTCGTCGACCGCACGACACTCGAAGATCTGTTCACGGAGGCACCGGCATGACCGCCGCCGAGATCTTCGACCGCGGGTACCGCACGTTCGACGGCGAGCGGGCCGGTGTCGGCAAAGCCGTCCGCTCGGTTACGTGGCACACGATCCGCAGCATCCTCGGGCTCGGGCGCAAGGGCCGCCACAAGGTCTTCCCGATCATCGTGGCGGTCGTCGCCTTCCTCCCCTCGATCGGCTTTCTCGCCCTGTCCGTACTCATCGGCGACCTGCTCGAGGGGGAACTTCAGCCCGAGTACTGGGAACTCTTCGGCCTTCCGATCGTTGCGGTGATGCTCTTCGCCACACTGGTCGCGCCGGAGGCGATCGTTCGCGATCGCCGCGACGGCATGTTGCGGCTCTATCTCTCCACACCACTCACCGCGCCGACGTACCTGGCCGCCAAATTCGTTGCGGTGATGACCTCGATGGCAATCGTTGTGGCCGGGCCGGCACTGCTCTACCTCGCCGTGTACACGATCCAGGGGCTCGGCCCCGACGGCTTCACCAACTGGCTCGAGGTCGCCGCCAAGCTGCTGTTGTCCTCCGGCATCATCGTGGTGTTCTTCGCTGCCGTCAGTCTCGGTGCCGCCAGCGTCACCGATCGCCGAGCATTCGCCAGCGTCGCCGTGTTGGCCGCACTCTTCGGCGTGTCGATCGTCGTGAACATCTCGGTCGAGTCCATCGGCGCCTCCCGTACCCTGCTCGTCCTCGATCCACTGAGTGTTCCGCTCGAGACGGCTGCCCGGATCTTTGGCGACAACAGCGATGGATTCACCGATGCCGACACCGGCGAGGTCGTCTCCACGGGGCTGGTCTACGGCGGTACCGCCCTGTGGATCGTCGCCGGATTCGGTGTGCTCGCCGACCGCTACCGACGGATCGGCGCAGTCTGATGTCCGACCTGCCACCTCCGCCTCCGCCCCCGACCGGCCCGCCCTCGCAGCCCCCACCACCAACCGGCGAACCGGTCCGGCCTGTCGCCCGCCTCGTCGATGGCGGCGAGGTGATGGTCGAGGCGATCGGCGTGACCAAGTCGTTCGGCGACGTGGTCGCCGTCTCCGACGTCACCTTCCAGATCGGGCCGGGTATCACGGCCATCCTCGGCCCGAACGGCGCCGGAAAGTCCACCCTCTTCCGGATGCTGTGTGGCCTCACCCCGCCGTCACGCGGCACGGTCACCGTGCTCGGCGAAAACCCCCGCACCGATCGCGGGGTCCGCGGTCGCATCGGTCTCGCACCGCAGCAAGACGCCCTCTTCGACCGGCTCTCCGTGCTCGACTTCGTGACCTTTGCCGCCCTCACCCATGGGCTGACGCCCGCCGAGGCCGACACCCGATCCCGGCAAACGATCGCCTGGGTCGATCTCGATCCCGACGACCCAAAACCCGTCGGCTCGTTCTCGAAGGGCATGCGGCAGCGGGCCAAGCTCGCCGCTGCCGTCGTCAACGACCCGGCCGTGCTCGTACTCGACGAGCCGCTCACCGGCCTCGACCCGGTACAGCGACAACGCATGATCACCCTCTTCAACGAACTCGCCGCGCAGGGCACCTGCCTGCTGGTCTCCAGCCACGTACTCGACGAGGTCGCCCGACTCGGATCCAACGTGCTCGTCATCGCCCAAGGCCGGCTCGCAGCGGCCGGCGACTACCACACCCTGCGCGATCAGATGGACGACCGCCCGCACCGGGTCCGGATCGGCACCGATCAGCCCAAGGAGATCGCGGCTGCCCTGATCGAGCGCAGCCTGGCCGAGGGTGTCGCCGTCACCGCCACAGCAGTCGAGGCCAACACCACCGACGTCGACTCGTTCGGCCGGGCGATCGCACCGCTCGCAGTCGAACTCGGCGCCCGTCTCAACGAGGTTGCACCGCTCGACGACGATCTCGAATCCGTCTTCCGTTACCTTGTGGAGCGTCGCCGATGAGTGGTTCGGTTCCGTTCGTTCGCGCTGCGGTGCTCACCCACCGCCTGCTTCTGCGACAGCTCGTCACCCGTGGTCGGATCATCGCGCTGCTTGCGCTCGGCGGGGTCCTGATCCTCGCCGCGGTCGGTGTGGCGGCGAGCGCCGAGATCGACGACCAGGTCGAGGCGATGATCGGCGTCATCGACCGCCTCGGACTTGTGCTGGTCGTTCCGGTGGTGGCTCTGGTCTTCGCATCGGCGTCGCTCGGCGACGGCCGCGAGGACGGCACCCTCGTGTACCTCTGGCTCCGGCCCATGGACCGGCTGCCGGTCGTCATCGGCGCCTTCCTCGCGTCGATCACCGTCAGCCTGCCCCTCACGGTCGTTCCGATGGCGATCGCCGCTGCCGTCGGCGGCACGGGAAGCGACGGCATCAGCGCCACGATCGTGGCGAGTGGTGTTGGTGTGCTCGGTTACTCGGCCCTCTTCATCCTGCTCGGCCTGATGGTGAAGAACGCCATCATCTGGGGCCTTGCGTACGTGCTCCTCTGGGAGGGCTTGTTCACCGAGTTCTCCTCAGCGATCGGGCGAGTGTCGGTGCGCGGCTATCTGCGGGCGATCGTCGACAACATGGCCGGTGTCCGCCTCAATGGAGCGCTCAACGTCTCGACATCGAGCGCCGTGATCGTGTGTCTCGGCATCGTCGTCGCCGGACTCCTGCTCGGTGCACAGCGGCTCCAGCGGATGGAGATCGACTGACCCAACCGGCTGTCGCCGGTCCGTGCTGTCGGTGCCTCGCTAACGGCCGGAGAACGTGGCCTTGCCGGGACCGTTCTCCATGAAGCTCTGCACGCCGGTGCGGCAGTCGTCGGTGGCGAAACAGGCGCCGAATTGTTCAGCCTCGACCTTGACGGCCTCGTCGAGTGGCAGTGCGAGGCCATCGAGGATCGCCCGCTTGGCCATGCGCAACGCGGCCGGGCCGGTGGCGTACTCGGCGGCCTTGGCGATCGCTGCGTCCTGCAACTCGTCGGGATCGTGAATCGACGACACGATCTTGTTGGCGAGGGCCTCCTCGGCACCGACGTGGCGCCCGCTGTACACCATGTCCTTGGCCATGGTGACCCCGGCGAGACGGGCGAGACGCTGGGTGCCGCCGCCGCCCGGAATCAGGCCGAGCTGGATTTCAGGCACGCCCATGCGGCCGTCCTCGGCGATCATGCGGAAGTCGGTCGCAACCGCGACTTCGAGGCCGCCACCGAGCGCAAAGCCGTTGATGGCCGAGATCGTGACCTGCGGAAGGTTCTCCAGGGCGAGAAGCGAGTCGTTGAACATGTTCGAGAACTGCTGCGCCGTCTCGGCCGTGAAGCTCGGGAACTCGGAGATGTCGGCGCCGGCAGCGAAGTTCTTTCGGCCACCGGTGACCACCACGGCCCGGGTGGCGTCGTCGACGGCGAGCTCGTCGCAGATCGCGTGCAGGTCGCGCATCATGTCGCTGCTGAGCGCATTGACCTTCGGACGGTCGAGGCGGATGATGGCGACGCCGTCGGCGACGTTCTTTTCGAGGTGGATGTTCTCTCCCATGCCCGGGAAGCTAGCCCAGGTCGAACCGACTCCTCATGGTGGCGACGCAACCAGAGTTCAGCGGCTGAACTCGCCGCCCGCCACCGAGACCGAGGTGCCGACGAGTTCCTCGGTGACCGCCGCGCGGAGGATTGCCGGATCGGACGAGTTCGCCCACAGCCGCCCGCGCCCGTCCACGAACCGGCAGATCGCCACGGCCCGGGTGGGCCCCGACCGTTCGAACTCGACCGTGATCCCGTCGATCACAGCGTCGCCGGCCGCATCGTCATCAGCACGGAGCTCCTGATCTCCGACAGACTCAGCGGTTCGGGTGAGCACCAGTTCGTCGGGCGGGCTGGTGCTGAACACACCGAGTGCGTGCTTGGTCGCATGCCCGCCGTTGCCCTGCACGAGCCCGAGTTCGCCCGGATGCTCGCGAAGCCGGCGGACCATCGCGATCAAGGCTTGCCCGGCCGCGAAGTTGAGCGGTGCACCCATGAAGCCGAGACCGCCCGCCACGGTCAACTCCCGTCCAGGGTCAAGCCCCATCGCCTCAGCGGTGTAGGCCACCATCGAGGGGAAGCAGCCATACAGGTCGATGTGATCAAGGGTGGCGAGATCCCCCCAGCGCTCCCGGAGCGCAGCGACGGCGTTGTCGAGGCCGGGCACGCGTGCGACATCGGCCCGGGTCAAGAAGGTGTCGGAGTCGGCGGCGGTGACGAGGTCGCGCAGATACACCCGGTGGTCGGCGGGTACGCCGAGCGCCTCGGCCCGTTCGTGGGTCGTGAGGATGAGAGCGCCACCGTGGTCGACAGTGTTGTTGGCGCACATCGCCTTCGTGTACGGCCACGACACCATCCGGTTGGCAGGGGAGGGCTCGCGGATCTCGTCGGCGCTCATCGCCTCGACATCAAGGTCGGGGTTTGCGGCAGCGACTGCGGAATACCCGGCCCAGAGCGTCGCCGCGGCGTTGCGGGCCTCGTCGAGGGTGTGACCAGCCGCGGCACGGCGGGCACTGTCGAAGACGGCGTACGTATTCCGGGGCAGTTCGCCGCCCCGAGCGACGTCGGCGTTGGCGCCCATCGTGAGTGCGGCCCCCCATGACGCCGGCTCCTCGATCGGTGATTCCCGGATCACCGCAGGGCTCGGAAGGCCGGCCTTGCGGAGCGCGGCGCGGGTGAGACCCGTCTCGCCGCCGACCATCACGATCATGTCGGCCTCGCCCCGAGCCAACCGGTCGCCGAGTTCTCCGACGAACGCGATCGGCGTATTGCCTCCCCAGGTGGTGAGCACCGAGGTCGCCGAGGCGGAGATCCCGAGCGCATCGCCGATCGCCCGGCCCGGGTTCGGGTGGCGGAACAAGCCGGCGACGACCCCGACGAGATCAATCGAGGAGGCATCGATACCGGCGTCGGCAACGGCGGCGGCCGCAGCACGGGTCATCAACTGGATCGGGTCGGCGGGGTTGTCGAGATCGGGTTCGGTGTCGACGATCTGGGCGCGACCCACGATGACGGGCGTTCGAGCGGGAACGGGCATTCGCGTAGGGTAGGAGCGTCTGCTCTCCAAGAGGAAGTTCCGTGGCCGTCTCCGCCGACCAGTTGATGCTCACCGACCGAATCGCGGTCGTGACCGGCGCCGCCCAGGGCATCGGCGAGGCAACGGCACTCGCGCTTGCGTCGCTCGGCGCCCACGTTGCGATGTGTGATCGTCAGGCCGATGGGCTCGCCGAAACCGCCGACGCGATCGAAGCGATGGGCCGTCGGGTACTCGCCGACGTGTTCGACGTCCGCGACGCCGATTCGGTCGAGTCGTTCATGGCCCGAGTGGCCGCTGAACTCGGCCCGATCGACATCCTGGTCAACAATGTCGGCGGCGGCTTCCACGCCGAGTTCGCCGAGGTGTCACCAAAGGGCGAGGCGGCGCTCATCGCCGAAAACTTCGGCACGGTCACCAACAGTGTGCGTTCGGCGCTGGACCGTCTGGCCGACGGCGCCGCAATCGTGAACGTCACGTCGGTCGAGGCCTACCACGCCGCCCCCGGCTTCGGGATCTACGCCGCCATGAAGGCCGCAGTCGAGCAGTTCACGAAGACGTTGGCCCTCGAACTCGGCGGCCGCGGCATCCGGGTCAACTGTGTCGCGCCGGACATGATCCCGACGCCCGGCGACGCCGGCCTTGCTGCGGACAGCTCCGCCATGTCGACCGAGCACCACCCGACACCGCTCCGCCGGATGGGGTCGACCGACGAATGCGCAGCGGTGATCGCCTTCCTGGCGTCCGATCTGGCGTCGTTCGTGACGGGCACATCGATCCCTGTCGATGGCGGCACCGTCGCCGGCGCAGCCTGGAAGGTCGGCCACGACGGCACCTTCCGGATGTAGTCGACCCGGCCGTCGCCGAGGTCAGCGCTTCCGGCGATCGCGCACCACGACCGACTGGCTCGCGATCGCCTGGAGATTGCCCTGATCGTCCCAGATCCGGAGCTGACCGTGCCCGAACCCGTTGGCGATCCCGCCGGCCTCAATGTCGAGTAGATACCACTCGCTCGGCCGGACATCGATGATCCGCAGCGTGTTATCGAGGCTGTTCGAGCCGACCGGCTGTGACGCGACGTTGGAGATGCCCATCGGGACGAAGTCGCCGAGCACCGCCAGGGTTGCGGCGCTGTTGCCGACACCGTCGGGCGGCTTGGTCCAGACGCACAGCCGTCCTGGCCCGTGACCGGTCGGGCCGCCCAGCTTCTCGCCGGTGGTCGGTGCGAACCGTTGGTCGAGGTGCTTCCCGAGCGAATCCTGGTCGTAGTCGTACTCTCGGGGCCGACAGGCATCGGGCGAACGGACGTCGGGAGGCGTCGGCCACGTCTCGGTCAGGTCGAGTTCGCGCCTCCCGAGCGCAGCGTTGACCGTGATGATCTCGCGGTCACCGACGTGCCCGATCACGCGAGCCTGGGTGGTGTAACGGCCCGAGACCGAGACATGGACGTCGAGATCCATCGTCTCGCCAACCTTGGCGAAGTCGAGATACTGGGCGGTCGCCCAGACGACCGGCCGGCCAGTGGTCTCCTCAAGCGCAGTGGTGGCCGCAGCGAGGCCAGCCCCGCCAAACAGGAAGATCTCCCGCACGCTCAGCCGAGGAATGACGGGCAAATACCACCGATTCGGATTGTGGGTGGCCTCAAGGCCGAGCCACTCGCGCGGTGTGAGTTCGCTCATCGAAGGTTGGCCCGAATCTCGGTGGCGGCACGCGCCGGATGGGTGAACGGCCCGAAGTGGGTCTCGCCCTCCCAGGTGACGAGGCGAGCCGACTCGATGCCGTCGGCCACCATCGGGGCGATCGTCGCAGGTGGCGCCCCATCGGTCGACGCGATCACGGTGATGTCGGCATCAAGAGCGCCGAGGCGCCCATAGACCTCGTAGTCGACACTTTCGAAGGTGCGGGCCTCACTCTCAGGCGTGCACTTGAGCGTGACCCCCTCCGGCGACGGAGCGAAGCCGTGGCAGACATAGTCGTCGAGCACCGCAGGGTCGACCGCCGAAAACGGTGGGCGGGATCCGTACCGCTCAAGCACAGCCTCGATGGTGTCGAAGCTGGCCCGACGGTTACGGGCAACGTCGGACATGGTGCTCGGGTTGTCGCCCATCGGGGGGAAGACGATCGGCTCGAAGAGCCACGCGGTGCGGATCGTGCCGGGCCGACGGAGCTCGGTGGCGATCACGGTGGCGCCGCCCATCGAGTGACCGACGAAGTCGACCGGCTCGTCGATGCCGAGTGCGTCAAGCACGACGCACAAATCGTCAGCCATGCCGCTCCAGTGGAAACGGTCGTCCGCAGGAATCGTGCTGTCGCCATGGGCCCGAAGGTCCGGTGCCCAACAGTGGCGGATGTCGCCGAGTTGCTCAGCGATCCGGGTGTAGCACCGGCCGTGGAAGCCGGTGGCGTGCACGAAAAGGAGCGGTGGTCCTTCGCCGCCGAGATCGTGGATGGCGAGCTCGACGCTGTCGCTGGAGCTCGCGTGGAGTGTCACCGTTCGCCCTCGTTCACGAAGTAGTGCCCGTCGTCGTCGGCCTCCACACCGAGCACGGTGAAGAAACGGCCATTCCCCAAGGTCATCGCACACAGCGCCGTGAGCTCGATCACCTCGACGTCGGTGAAGAGGTCGCGAAGGTCAGCCATGAACGTGTCGTCGAGTCGGTGATGATCCGACGCGAAACGGTCGGCAAACTCGCCAGCGAGACGTTCACGTTCGTCGAGATCGCCGAGGGTGTGCACGCCGCCGAGATCACAGGCGACAACAGCTTCGACCGTTGCCTCGTCGAAGCCATCCTCCGTCGCACGGGCGGAGCGGGTGTTCAGACAGACGGGACAGCCATTCGCAGCGGCGATGCGAAGCCGCGCCACCTCCCGAACCCGAGGCGGAAGCGACGTCTTCTCGTAAATCGCCGCCGAATAGGCACCCATGCCCATGGCGACGTCGAGCTGCATCATCAGCAGGCGTTCTCGCTCCAGTCCGGAGCCGTCGGGAACATCGATGCGAGCCATCGGGCGAGCCTAGATCGGAGCGCTGTCGCGTCCACGATCGAACACGAGGGCGACCCAGCCATCCTCGCCGAGCCGGTCGGTGGGAACCCGGCCGTGGAGCCGTGCCGTCCGCTCGGCCTGCTCACCATCGAGGATTCCGGCGACGATCAGGAGGGGAACGTCGAGACGTTCGACCGCAGGGGCGACGGATTCGTGGATGTCGATCGTGACGTTGAGCAGAGCGACATCGAAACGCTCGTCGTCGCTCATGTCGCTGATGTTGCCGATACGCACCTCGACGCGTTCACGGACACCGTTGACGATGGCGTTCGCCCGAACAGCTGGCGCCGCCACCGGGTCGAGATCGATCCCGAGCACGTCGGCGCCGAGTCGGGCTGCGGCGATTGCGAGAACACCGCTCCCGGTCCCGAGGTCGACGACGCGGTCGCCGGGCCCGATGTGCTCGGCGAGCGCAGTCAGCATCAGGCGAGTCGTGGGGTGACTGCCGCTGCCAAAGGCATGTCCCGGGTCGATCACCAGATCGATGAACCGGCCGGTGGGATCCGGGCCGATCCAGGGCGGACGAACGTGAAAGCGGCCCGCCCGGTAGTCGGCTGCGTGGTCCCGCCAGCTGTCGAGTCCGGTCGTGTCGGCGACGTCCTCCACCCGTCCGCCGTGCCGAAGGGCCACCGAAGCGGCAGTGTCGGTATCGGTGAACGCAGCCCGGATCGAGCGGTCGATTTCCTCCACGCCGACGGCACCAGCACGCCAGAGTGCGTCGACAAGAAGTTCCGTGGTCGAGTCGTCGCCAGGGCGAACGATCGTGACCAGATGGTGCACCCTCAGTCGTCCTGCTGACGCAGGAAGCGTTCGAACTCGGCGGCAAGATCGTCGGCATTGGGAATGCTCGACTCGGCCCGACGGTCGTAGTGCTCCTCGAGCCGTCGGACGTACGCCGTGACATCGTCGTCGTCGGCCATAGCTTCATCGACTCGGTGCTCCCAAGCGCGAGCTTCATCCTCGAGGTCGGCCCAGGAGGTCGGCAGACCGGTGATGCGTTCGAAGCGCTCGAGGAGAGCCCCGCTGGCCTTGGGGTTCGGAGACCCCGACACATAGTGGGGGACCGACGCCCGGAGCGACACGGCGGAGATACCGGCGCGTTCGAGGCGCTCGTGGAGCACCCCGATGACCCCGGTCGGCCCCTGGTAGCTCGGTTGGTCGAGCCGCATGACGGCCGCGAGGTCAGCGTCGGTGGTCGAACCGGTGATGGTCGGCGGGCGGGTATGGGGCACCTCGGCGATCATGGCGCCGAACGTGACCACCATCGCGGCGTCGACCGCAGTCGCAACCTCGGTGATGGCGTCGCTGAAGGTTCGCCAGAGCAGGTGGGGCTCGACCCCCTCGACCAACACGAGATCGCGCGACTGGTCGGGCAGCGCCAGGACGTGGATCCGGTGATCGGGCCAGTCGATGACACGACGGCCGTCGTCAGCGATGCGAATCTCGGGCCGACGCTCGCTGAAGTCGAAGAAGGGGTCGGCGTCGATGATCCCGACCTCGATCCCCCCGGTGCCCCGCAGGGATTCGATCGCTCCGGTAGCGGCGCCGCCGACATCGAAGAGGCCCTCGAACGCGGTGACAAGGATCGGAGAACGCAGGGATGGCAGATCGGCGGTCCACTGGAGCACGGTCACCAGCCCAGCATGCCCGCACACCATGGCTTCGGCACGGTCGGCCGATGAAACGAGCGCACGCCTGGTGATCGCGACACCGATCAGCGGCCGCGTCAGTCGAGCTTCAGCACCCGACGGGCGTTGTCCCGAAGGAACTTCGGCCAGACGTCGTCCTTGAACGGAACATCGCGAAGCTGCTGGAAGATCTTGTCGAGCGACAGGCCCATCGGGAAATAGCCGGCGTAGATGATCTTGTCGGCACCGCGAGTGTTGGCGTAGTCGATGATCGCCTTCGGGTAGTGCTTCGGCGCGAACGCAGACGTGGAGTAGTGAAGCCCCGGCCACTTGAGCATGAGCTTCACCGCGAGGTCTTCCCACGGCTCGCAACCGTGACGGGTCACGAAGGTGAGCTCCGGGAAGTCGTACATCACCCGATCGATGCGCTCGACGTGCTGGGGCGCAGCAGGCACGCGTGGCCCGGGGATGCCGGCGCAGCAAAAGATCGGGATGTCGAGTTCACAGCACAGGGCGTAGATCGGGTACATCAGCGGCGCGTCGATCGGCACCTGCGGCATCCGGCCCGACGGGAACGCCGTGACCGCCTTGAGACCGAACTCGTCGTGGAGCCGCCGGATCGTGCGGATCGCCTCGACGCCGTCGTTGGGGTCAGGCTCATGGCACGGAATGAAGCGATCGGGATGCTGGGTCACGCACCGAACGCCCTCACCCTCACCGGAGGCCGCAATGCCGACCATCGCGATCTCGACATTGCAGCGATCCATGAACGGCAGCAGCAGATCGGGGCCCTGCGGCGGTTCGTCGAGGTTGCCGTCGGCATCTCGGGCCTGATCGGAGAACGGCACGTCCTTGAACATGTACTGCGCAGGGAAGTTCATGTTGGCCGACTCGGCGTCCTTCAGCGCCCGCTCGAGGAAGGCGTAGCGGTTCTTGCCGGTCGTGCCTGCGG
>Ga0181588_10001214_pt1 | contig 23123 bp, 25 predicted proteins | sample 071ome_26_FD_148607 | JGI IMG/M metagenome (GOLD analysis project Ga0181588, IMG submission 148607) | Coastal salt marsh microbial communities from the Groves Creek Marsh, Skidaway Island, Georgia - 071409BT metaG (spades assembly) | ecosystem: Environmental > Aquatic > Marine > Intertidal zone...
GCGGAGTCCGCGAGCCCGGTTGAGGGCACGAACTCGTGGCAGGTCACGCTGCGGCAGGGGGTCACGTACCACGACGGTTCGGAGATGACCGCCGACGACATGATTGCGGCGTTTGAGGCGCAGCTTGACGATCCGATCATTTCGCTTGCGGTAGCGCCGTCGTTCCCGGCGACGAACCGGGTCGAGAAGATCGACGACTACACGGTGCAGTACAACCTGCTGCGCCCGTCAGCTCACTACCCGGTCAACCTGACCAGCCAGCTCGGCATGATCCCGCCGGCGAGTTATATCGCCGCGGCGGCTGAAGATCCGACGATGGACCAGATGCCGGTCGGGCAGGGTCCGTTCAAGATTGTCAGCCGTACCCAGGACGACAAGACCGTCCTTGAGCGCTTCGACGGCTACTGGCAGGGCACCGACGACATCTACCTCGACGGCATCGAGTTCTCGCCAATCACCGACACCGCCATCGCCGCCGAAAGGGTGGCCGCCGGCGACATCGACCTTCTTGTGACTTCGAGCCCCGACGCGATCCTGACCCTGCGTGATGCCGCAGGTGTCAACACGATCGAGAACCTGTACTCGGGTGAGAACGACATCATGATGAACACCCGGGCGGCGCCGTTCGACGACATCCGTGCTCGTCAGGCGCTGACCTACGCGGCCGATCGCGACAGCTATGCAGCGCTCATCACGCAGGGCACGTCGCCGATGGCTGACTCGATGTTCCACCCGGACCTCGTCTGGAACAATCCTGATGTGGTGCAGGAGGGCAACATGCCCGAGCTGGCCGGCCCCCTGGTGGAGTCGTATTGCGCGGACATGCCGGAGAACTGCACCGACGGCAAGATCAACATGGAGCTCCAGTACTCGGGCCCTTCGGTGACGCAGACCCGTATCGCCGACGTCCTGACCGCCGGTTGGGAGCCGTTCTTCAATGTCACTGAGCAGGAGTTGTTGCAGGACGCCCACATCCTTGAGGTCGCGGTCGGTCAGTTCCAGGTCGTGACGTGGCGCCAGTTCGGTGCGGTCGAGCCTGACAACGAGGTTGTGTGGCTTGAGTGCGCCACCGCTGAGGGCTTCATCACGCTCAACTGGGTGCGTTGGTGCAGCCCGGAGCGCGACGAGTTGCTCTACGCCCAGCGGGCCACCGACGACCTCGACGCTCGCGTCGAGATGTGGCGTGAGATCCAGGCGGAGATGAACGAGTCCTACGCGTACATCTTCACCACCCACGCCAACTGGACCGTCGGCTACGGCGACCAGGTCAACAACCTGTGCGGCCAGACCGGCCCAGGTGGAGAGACCATGTTCTGCAACAACCAGGGACGTATGTTCTTCCACAACGCCTGGCTCAGCGAGAGCTGATCCGAGAAAGCGAACGAAGCGTCACCGACAGCACATCAAGAGCGAAAGGAGTACCCACGTGGCTCGTTTCATCGCACGACGTGTGGTGCAATTGATCTTGGTGTTGTTGTCGGTGACGTTCGTCGCCTTCGGCGCCCTCAACTTTCTCGGTGACCCCCTCGTCAACATCGTCGGTCCACTTGCGGCCATCGACTACTGCGACGAGGTAGAAGCGGGGCTCCGCGAGGACTCCTACACGTCGATCAACAACGCCAAGGGCGACTGCGAGATCATCGGTGAGGCCAAGGCCGATTTTGGTCTGGACAAGCCCGTCGTTCAGCGGTACCTCACGTGGATGGGCAATATCATCACCGGCGATCTCGGAACCTCGTTCCAGACCCAATTGCCGGTCAGTGAGATCATCGCCCAGAAGCTGCCGAAGTCACTGATGCTGATGGTGATGGCCCAGATCATCGCGCTGGGCGTTGCTATTCCCGTCGGTGTGTATTCGGCGTATCGGGCGGGCAGAGCCGTCGACCGAGCGACCTCGGTGGCGTCGTTCGGCCTGCTCTCCATCCCGAACTTCGCGCTGGGCGTTATCGTCTTGCAGTTCTTCGCCCTCCAAAATCAATGGCTTCCCGCGTCCTTCGACGACACCTCCATCGGGACGCGGATCCACTCACTCATCCTGCCCGCGTCCGTCCTCGGTTTCGGCATCGCCGCCACCTACCAGCGGCTCCTTCGCACCGACCTGCTCACCACGTTGCAGGAGGACTTCGTGCACATGGCCCGAGCGAAGGGCATGACCGACCGCCACATCATGACCCGCCATGCGCTGCGCCCCTCGCTGTTCTCACTCATCACGGTGTTCGGTGTGAGCACCGGTGCGCTGATCGGTGGCTCACTCGTGATCGAAAACATCTTCTCAATTCCGGGCATCGGCTCGGAGATCGTCACCGCCGTGATCCGTGACGACTTCCCGATGGTGCTCGGCTCGGTGGTCGTGATCGCAACCGGCTTCGTCGTGATCAACTTCTTCGTCGACCTCCTCTACACCTGGCTCGACCCGCGGGTACGCGCCTCATGACCACCTCCGTTCCCTCAACCACCGTGGTGGACGACATCGCCGACGACGAGACGGTCGACAACGCGGTCAAGAAGCGGCTCGGATTCGGGTTCTGGGTCGCCATCTCCTGGATCGGGCTCGTCTCGCTTGCGGCGCTCCTCGCCCCGTGGCTGCCGATCGCTGATCCGAACGAGATCGCCAACGGTGCGCCACGCGATGGCATCCTCGGCGACAACTTCATGGGCACCGACGCGCTCGGACGCGACGTGTTCGCCCGCACGATCTGGGGTGCTCGGATTTCGCTCGGGGTCGGATTCCTCGGCATCCTTCTCGGCATTGTCGTCGGTGGTGCCCTCGGGATCGCCGCCGGGTACTTCAAGGGCCTCGTCGATCAGGTCATCAGTTTCGTGGTCTTCAGTCTTTTGTCGTTCCCGTCTCTCGTGCTCGCCCTGCTCATCACCGCCTCGCTGAGTCGTAGTTTCCTGACGGTGGCGATGACCCTCGGCATCGTCGGCATCGCCCCGATCAGTCGTCTCGCGCGTGCCACCACGATCCAGTTCGCCGAACGCGAGTTTGTCCAGGCGGCCCGGGTCATTGGCGCCAAGAGCCGACGCATCATCGTGAAGGAATTGCTGCCCAACGTGCTGATTCCGATGGGTGCGCTCACGCTTCTCGGTATGGGCATCTCCATCGTCGCCGAGGGCAGCCTCGCCTTCCTCGGCCTCTCGGTCGAGGGCGAGGCGATCTCGTGGGGCAAGTCGATCGTCGATGGCTCCCAGACCCGTGACCTCAACCAGAACTCGCACGTCGCCTTCGTGCCGATCTTCGCCATGTTCTTGACCGTGATGGCCCTGAACTTCGCTGGCGATCGCATCCGCGAATACACCGATGTCAAGGAGACGGCGTTCTGATGAGTGCTCCGCAGCTCACCGTCGAAGACCTCTATGTTCGTTTCCCGACCTCTCGAGGAACGGTCGAGGCCGTCAACGGCGTCAACTTCACCCTGGAGAAGGGACAGATGCTCGGCATCGTCGGCGAGTCCGGCTCGGGCAAGTCGGTCACCGCCAAGACGCTCATGAACCTCCTGCCTCGCACCGCCGAGGTCGACGGCAACATCATCTTTGAGGGCGACGACGTCCGAGCCATCGCCAAGGAACGCCGCAAGCACTTCTGGGGCGTCAAGATGACGATGGTCTTCCAGGATCCGATGACCTCGCTCAACCCGGTGAAACGCTGCGGTGAGCAGATCACCGAAACGCTCCGCTACCACCTCGGCGACGACAAGGCGACGGCCAAGAAGAAAGCCATCGACCTGCTCGAGCAGGTCGGTGTCCCCGAGCCGTCCAAGCGCGTCGATCAATACCCGCACGAACTCTCCGGCGGCTTGCGTCAGCGGGTCGTGATCGCGATGGCACTTGCCTGCGAGCCGTCACTGCTGATCGCCGACGAACCCACCACTGCCGTCGACGTGACCGTGCAAAAGCGCCTCCTCGATCTGCTCGACGGCCTTCGCCGTGATCGAGGCATGTCGATGATCCTCATCACCCACGACCTCGGTGTCGCCCGGGGCCGCTGCGACGACGTCGCGGTGATGTACGGCGGCCGACTCGTCGAGCGGGCACCAACCGAAACGCTCTTCGCCGACTCCCGGCACCCGTACACCGAGGCGCTGCTGCGAACGATCCCGCGCATTGACCAGCCGAGCCACACTCGACTCGAGCCGATCGCTGGCCGCCCGCCGGAGCTCATCGACCCGGATGAGGAGTGCGCCTTCGCACCTCGCTGCCGTTACGCCCAGCCCGACTGCCTCAAGGCAATCCCACCGGTCGGTGGCGTGAGGGACCAGCACGAATTCGCCTGCTTCCATCCGGCCAACACCGACCGGGGACGACAAGCGCTCGACACGAATCTCGCCGCTGGTCAGACCGTGACCGGATTGCAGATCCAGGCCGATGCAGGAGTGAACTGATGGCCGGTACCGGACACGCTCCGCTGCGTGGCGATCGCAACGTCCTGTTGACAGTCCAGGATCTCGAAGTCGAGTTCCCCGTCGGCCGCAACGAGGTGGTGCACGCCGTGAGCGGCATCAGCTTCGACGTTGCCGAAGGAGAGACCCTCGGCATCGTCGGCGAATCGGGTTGTGGCAAGTCCACCGTTGCCAAGTCGATCATTCGCCTCAACGACATCAAGTCGGGAAGCATCGATTATCGGGGCAACGACCTCGCCCACATGGAAGGCGAGGCGCTCCGACAGATCCGTCCCGATTTGCAGATGATCTTCCAGGATCCGATCTCGTCGCTCAACCCGCGTCGCAAGATCCGCGACGTCATCAGCGAGGGCATCGCCGTGTGGGGCAACACGAAGGGGTCCTGGTCGCAGGAACGGATCGAGGAACTGATGGTCGCGGTCGGGATCGACCCGAAGTTCGGCGAACGCCGCCCTCACCAGTTCTCCGGTGGTCAGTGCCAGCGCATCGGTATCGCTCGTGCGCTCGCCCTCGATCCGAAGGTGTTGATCTGCGACGAGCCGGTGTCTGCGCTCGACGTGTCGGTGCAGGCCCAAGTCCTCAACATTCTGGAGGACATGAAGGCCCGCTACGGCCTCACGTTGCTGTTCATCAGCCACGATCTCTCGGTCGTCAAGAACGTCTCCGATCGCATCATCGTGATGTACCTCGGCAAGGTCTGCGAGATCGGCAATGCCGACGAGCTGTACGAAAACCCGCGACATCCGTACACCCGTGCGCTGCTGGCGTCGATCCCTGAGCCGGCACCGACGGTCGACGTCAGTGAGGGCGATATCGAGGGTGAGCTTCCCTCGCCGATCCACCCACCGGCGGGATGCCGATTCAACACCCGGTGCCAGCACGCCACTGATATTTGTTTCACCGACGAACCGGTGATGCAGCAGGTCGGCGACAGCGATCACTACCTTGCCTGCCACCACCCGGTCGAGGTTGCGGTCTCGGTCGGCTAGGGCTGCCGCCGGGGCTCGTCAGCGACGAACCCAGACCGTCTTCGACGACACGGTCGAGGCACCCTCGATTGCCACCTCGACAGCGTCCTCGTCGTGGAGTTTGCGAAGGTGTGAGAGCACCGAGCGGGCTGCGGGTTTGTGCAGTTCCCTGCGGACATCGGCGTAGAGCACGTCCACGATGTCTCGAGCGGACTTCGGGCCGGTTGCCAGCTGGGCCAGGATGCCGGCCTCGCGAGCGAGGCGATGGTCGAGGAGTGCCGCCACGAACTCATGGTGCTCCTCGACCGGGGCACCGTGGGTGGGGTAGAGCCGCCGATCCTGGGGGCGGTCGAGTAGGACGCGCAACGAGTCGAGATAGGCCCCGACATCGCCGTCGGGTGGTGGAATGATCGTCGTGGACCAGCCCATCACATGGTCACCGGAGAGGACAGCGTGTTCCTCGTGCAATGCGAAGCACAGGTGGTTGCTGATATGTCCGGGGGTGTGCAGCGCCTCGACGGTGTACCCAGGGCCGTCGACGATGTCGCCGTGGGCGAGTGCCGTCTCCGGATCGAAGTCGATGTCGGGTGCGTGCTTCCGCTGGAACTCCGGGTCGTCCTCGATCTGAGGCTCCTGCGTCTCGTCGGTCTCGCCGTCGCGTTCACCCTCATCATCGGTGTCATCGTCGTGGTCCTCGCCCTCGCCGACCGCCGTGTCGGGATGTGGCCCGAACCCGAGCACAGGTGCGCCGGTTGCATCGGACAGTGCCGCTGCGGCGGGCGAATGGTCGCCGTGAGTGTGGGTGATGAGGATGTGACGAACGCGCTCGCCGTCGAGTGCCCGCAACAACGCCTCAACGTGTTGCTCATCTCGTGGGCCCGGATCTACGACAGCGACGTCACCCCGCCCGATCACATAGGTGCCGGTGCCGTGGAAGGTGAATTTTGACGGGTTGCGACAGACCATGCGGCGCAGCAGCGGCGACACATCGACCATCTGGCCGTAGTGCGGCTCGAAGTCGACGATGAACATGGGTCCGGCCATGCTCAGGCTCCCCGGGCGTGGCGGGCCTTGACCGTCTCCCGCCAGATGCGAACGGCGATGAAGGCGAGTCCGGCGAAGATCATGAAGGCCGTGAGCAGTTGGGCATAACCGCCGCGGTCACCCGGATTCTCCGGCTTCGGCCCGGCGGCGGGTGAGCCGATGATGCGCCCGGCGTCGTCGTAGAAGTCGGCATCGCTCGAGTCCTGGGCGAGTTCGATGACCGTCGAGAGCAGGGTCATCGTGGCGCTCATGTCTGGTTGACCTCGCCGGTTGCCGCATCGAGGTAGGCAGCCCCTTCACCACCACCGTCGACGGGGATTGCGCAGCCGCTCATCCATCGGGCGAGCGGTGAGACACAGAACAGCACCACATCGGCCACGTCGGCGGGTTCGCCCATACGGCCGAGCGGCAACATTGCGCCGACCGCATCGATGCCGGCCTGGTCGCCGTAGAAGAGGTGCGCGTCCTCGGTGACGATCATGCCGACAACCGGGGCGATCACCCGGATCTTCGGGCCCCACTCGTGAGCGAGCGTCTCGGTCATATTGATCAGCCCGGCCTTCGCGGCGCCGTAGGCGACACCCTTGGGGTTGGCCCGGGTACCCGAGACCGAGGCGATGTTGACGATGACACCGCCATCGTCCTGGGCCTGCATGATGTCGTGCACCGCTTGGCTGAAGAGCATCGGGGCCAGCAGGTTGAGGGCGACGATCTTCTCGTTGAAGCGAGGCGACACCGTGGCACTCTCGGCCGGTGGGGCGCCGCCGGCGTTGTTGACGAGGATGTCGACCCGACCCGTGCGCTCGATCGCAGTGTCGACCACTGCGGTGACCTGCTCGGCATCTCGAACGTCGGCTGCGACGAAGTGGGCCTCACGTCCGTTGGCGGTCACTGGCGTGTCGGGGGCGTTGCGGGCACAGACGATCACCTCGGCGCCATGCTCGAGAAGGGTCGTCGCAATGACCCGGCCGAGGCCTTTCGTGCCGCCGGTGACGATCGCGGTGCGGCCGGTCAGATCAAGGGGATCGCTCACGTACACACCTCCGTGATGGTCACGATCGCCTCGGTGAACGCATCGTCGCTCAGCGCCGCGGCGCGAGGATCATCGACGGGAAGGTCGCTCACGACGAAGTCGATCTCGAACAGCAATTCCTCGAAACCGGCGTAGGCATCGGCCACGAGCCCGATTGCGTCGTCGGCCTCCTCGGGCGCAAGCACCGCCGCCTGATCGAGAAGATCGACCGCACGACCGAGCACCACAATGAATTCCGCCGACGGCTCTCCGGCCATCGTCGCCAGCATGGTGCGGGCGATGTCGTCGAAGAGCAGGTTGACCTGCTCGACCCCCTCGCAGAATGTTGCCGGTGGTCCGGCTGGTTCAGTGGTGGTGGTCGTGCTCGTCGAGCTCGTCGTCGTGGTGTCGGCCACGTCGACTGCGGGGTCGGCGTCGTCGCCACACGCAACCGCCACGACGGCGATTGCGGCGATCAGGGCGATCAGGGCGAACAAGCGACGCATCGGTGGCGAGACTACCGTTCGTGCCGCTGATCTCGCATGGCGGGCTCCTCCCCGGGTACGGTCAGCAGCGATCTGACGCATCGTCAGAAACGGGCCCGACCAGAAGGGGAACGGCGTGGCCGACAAGCGCATGACCGAGGACGAGGTCGTCGCCGAACTCGAGAGTGGGATGACGATCGGGATCGGCGGCTGGGGATCGAGGCGCAAGCCGATGTCGCTGGTTCGGGCGATCCTCCGGAGCGATCTGACCGACCTCCACATCGTGAGCTACGGCGGCCCCGATGTCGGCATCCTCACCGCCGCCGGCAAGTGTCGCAAGGTCACCTACGGCTTCGTGTCGCTCGACTCGATTCCGCTCGAACCACACTTCCGGGCGGTGCGCCAGGGCGGGCTGCTGCCCGACTTCATGGAACTCGACGAGGGCGCCTTCTATCTCGGCTTGATGGCCGCTGCGCACCGGGTGCCCTTCTACCCGACCCGGGCCGGCCTCGGCTCGGCCATGTTGAGCGAGAACCCCGAACTCCGCACCGTCACCTCCCCCTATGGCGACGGTGAAGAACTTGTCGCCATTCCCGCGTTTGATATGGACGCCGTGATCCTCCACATGAACCGTGCCGATGAAAAGGGCAACGGCCAGTTCCTTGGCCCTGACCTCTACTTCGACGATCTGTTCGCCATGGCCGGCACAAAGACCTACATGTCGGCCGAGAAGATCATCCCCACCGAAGACTTCCTCCTTGAGGGCCCCGTCCACACGTTGAAGATCCCTCGCACACACGTCGACGGCGTCGTCGAGGCTCCGATGGGAGCGCACTTCACCGAGTGCCCGCCCGACTACGGCCGCGATGAGGTGTTCCAGCGCGAGTACGCCGCCACTGCCAAGGATCCCGAGGCGTGGGCGCAGTTCCGGGCCGACTGGCTCGAACTCGAATCGCACGAGGCCTACCGGGCCAAGCTCGAAGAAAGGGGACAGACGTGAGCGACACCACCGAAGCGACGCTCGCCGAGATCTGCATCGTCGCCCTCGCCGAGGCGTTCCGCGGCGACGGTGAGGTGCTGTGCAACCCGATGGGCCCCGTCCCGGTCATTGCCGGTCGTCTCGCCCGGGCCACGTTTGAGCCCGACCTGATGCTCACCGACACGATCGCGTATGCGATCGAGGGAAATCTTCCGCTTGGCGGCGACCCGTCCGACGCGGTCGTCGAGTCGTACATGCCGTTCCGCACGATCTTTGATCAGGTCTGGTCGGGCAAGCGCCACGTCGTCATGGGAGCCCCCCAAATCGACCGCTACGGCAACCAGAATTTCGCAGCCATCGGCGACGACTATCGCAAGCCGAAGGCCCAACTGCTCGGCATGCGCGGCGCGCCTGGCAATCTGATCAACCACGCCACCACCTACTGGATCCCCACACAGGCTCGCTCCTTCGTCGAGTCGGTCGATGTCGTCAGTGGCCCTGGCAACAACACGGTCGCTTCCTTGCCCGAGGCGACCGGACGGTTCCATGAAATTCGCCGGGTTGTCACCGACCTCGGCGCCTACGACTTCGAGACGAGCGACGGCACAATGCGGGTGCGGTCGTTGCACCCGGGGGTCACGCTCGAGCAGGCACAGGAGGCCTCGGCGTTCGAACTCGCCGTGAGCGGTGAGGTGCCCGAGAGCCGACTGCCCACCGACGAGGAACGTCACCTCATCCGTGAGGTCTTCGACCCAAACGGTGTCCGAAACGGCGAGTTCCGCTGATGGATCTCGATCTCGCACCGCAGTACGTCGCCTTCCGCGACGAATGCCGGCAGTGGCTGTCCGACAATCATCCTGGCCGGATCGCGTCGATGGACACGGCCGTCGGCTTCGAAGAACACCGTGCGTGGGAGAAGGTCCTGTTCGACGCCGGCTGGTCGGTGCCGGCCTGGCCTTCGGTCTACGGCGGTCGTGATTGCGACCTGATCGAGTGGCTGATCTACGAAGAGGAGTACTGGCTGTCGGGCGTGCCTGGTCGGGTCAGTGCCAACGGTGTCAGCCTGCTTGCGCCCACGATTTTCAACTTCGGCACCCAGGAACAGCAGGATTTCTTCCTGCCTCGGATGGCGAGTGGTGAACACATCTGGGCCCAGGGCTGGAGCGAGCCGGAAGCGGGCTCCGATCTCGCCGGCATCAAGACCAAGGCGATCCTCGACGGCGACGATTTCATCCTCAACGGACAGAAGACCTGGTGCTCCCGTGGCGCCTTTGCCGACTGGATCTTCTGCATCGTGCGCACCGACCCCGAGGCCGAGCGCCACCAGGGACTCACTTATCTCCTCGTGCCCGCCGAGACGCCGGGGATGGAGCGGCGTCCGATCGGACGCCTCGACGGCGAGCCGGGCTTCGCCGAACTCTTTTTCGACGACGCCCGGGTGAGCGCCGACCATGTGCTCGGCGGTGTCGGTCAGGGGTGGGCTGTCGCGATGGCTGCCGCCGGCTCCGAACGAGGCCTCAGCCTGCGGAGCCCTGGCCGGTTCATGGCGGCTGCGGAACGCCTTCGGGCGCTGGCGGCCGACGTCACCGACCTTGACCCTCGCCTGCGAGACGAAGTGGTCGACGCGTGGATCAAGGCGCAGGCCTATCGATGGAACACCTACCAGATGGCCGCAGATCTCATGGAAGGCGCCGAGATCGGCCCCGAAGCGAGCGAGGGCAAGGTCTTTTGGTCCGAACTCGACCTTGAACTTCATGCGACCGCCCTCCGGCTGATGGGGCCGATGGGTGAAGTCGCCGATGCCGGAAACGACTGGCTCGACGGCTACGTCTTCGCCCTGTCGGGCCCGATCTACGCCGGCACCAACGAGATTCAGCGCAACATCGTTGCCGAGCGGGTGCTCGGCCTTCCGAGGCGGTGACGACATGAAGTTCAGCTTCACTGACGAACAGGACATGTTCCGCGACACGGTTCGCGAACTCTTCGCCGACCGATGCCCACCCGACGCTGTCCGTCAGAGCTGGGACAACGACGACGGTCGAGTCCCCGGCCTGTGGGCGGCGCTCGCCGAGATGGGTGTGCTCGCCGTGCTGGCGCCCGAGGCCGCAGGTGGCCTCGGCATGAACGAGGTCGACCTCGTCCGGATCCTCGAAGAGGCCGGCTACGCAGGTGTTCCCGAACCGCTTGTCGAACACGTTGCCGTTGCCATCCCCGCACTGGCCGAAGCTGGTCACGCTGCCCTCGAGGCGGCAATCGCCGGCGACTCGACCATCACTCTGAACCTTTCGGGTGAGGTCATCGTCGGCGCGGCCGCCGACGCTGTGGTTCACCGAACCGGCGACACGCTCCAGCTCGTCACCGAGTGGCAGGCCGACGAGGCGACGTCGATCGATCAGTCTCGCCGTCTCGGCGTCCTCACCGATATCACCGCTGCCGATCCGCTTGACGGCGCCGACCCCGATCTCGCCTTCGATCGAGCGGCGCTCGGCACGGCCGCCCAGTGCATCGGCGTGGCCCGTCGCCTCCTCGAGGCCACGGTCGAGTACGTCGCCGAGCGACATCAGTTCGGCAAACCGGTCGGTTCGTACCAGGCGGTCAAGCACCATCTCGCCAACGTGAAGATCGCCCTCGACTTTGCGGCCCCGCTCGTCTATCGAGCGGCCTGGTCGGTTGCCCACGTTGACGATCCGGTCGCCCGTGGCCGCGACGTGTCGATGGCGAAGGCCCAGGCGTCCGAGGCGGTTGATCTTGCCGCTCGTCAAGCGCTGCAATGTCACGGTGCCATCGGGTACACGTTCGAGTACGACCTCCAGCTGTGGCTGAAACGAGCGTGGACCCTTGCCGCCGTCCACGGCGACGTGCGGTTCCACCGAGACCGCGTCGCCGCCGCGATCGGCGTCTGAGTTGTGCCGTCAGATGACTGGACACTTCCTCGCCATGAGCGTGCGCGGTGACAGCTGTCGCAAAGCCGCCAGACGACTGCCTAACCTGCCCCGGTGTCCGAGCAACCGCTGGTCGTGATCGTGATGGCCATGGAGGCCGAGGCTGCACCGCTTCGGGCCTCCCTCGGCGCAGCACCTGCGGTGTCACCAGACTGGGCTTCTTCGCTGCCCGTTCGTCTCGCTGTCGCCGATCATGCGGGTGTCGACGTTGTTTTGGTCACCAACGGCACCGACCCTCGCACCGGCGTCGACTGCATTGGCTCGACGGCAGCGGCCCTTGCGACACAAGTTGCCCTTGATCACACCCGAACCGGCCTTGGGCGTCGACCCGATCTCATATTGACCGTCGGTACCGCCGGCGGGTGGAACCGAGCCGGAGCATCGATCGGCGACGTCTACCTCGCCTGGGATCGCTTCGTGTGCCACGACCGCCGCATTGATCTGCCCGGTTTCGACGCCTTCGGTCGAGCCGACCTCCCTGCCGCCGACCTGCGACCTCACGCTGAGGCCCTCGGTTGTCGGCTTGGGGTTGTCACGACCGGTGACAGCCTCGATGAGTCGCCGGAGGATGCAGCCCGAATCCTTGCCTCGGGTGCTGAGGTGAAAGAGATGGAGGCGGCCGCCGTCGCTTGGGTCGGCTCGCTGCACGACGTGCCGGTCGGTGCCGTGAAGGCCATCACGGACCTGGTCGACTCGCCGGTCGCCACCGCCGAACAGTTCAGTGCCAATCTGGTGACGGCCGCTGATTCGTTGCAGCGCACCACCCTGGCTCTCCTCGCCCGTCTCGGCGAAGAGATCGGTGCCGGCGCCTGATGGCCGGTGACGACGCCCTCGCCGACGAGCTCCGTGCGCTCGCACGGACCCTCCACGAGACGGTTGCCGATGACGAGCGTCGAGTCGCCGCCCTCGATCTGCTGCGTGAGGCCAACGCGCTGCTCGCCGACGGCGAACCGCGGCTTCGTTGGTACGAGGTCGAGATCGATGGGGAAGGTCGGCGGGCGCGCACCCGCGAGCTCTCGGCTTTTTCGGGAACGATCAACGCCATCGCCCCGCCGATGCGGATCGAACAGGGGGAGCGAAACGGCGTGCCGTGCATGCTCGGTTATGTCCGCCTCTCGCGCCTGCGCGAGGGGCCTCCCGAAAGCGTCCACGGCGGGGTGATGGCGGGCTTGTTCGACGAACTGATGGGAGCCGCTCAAAGCCTGACCGGTCGCCCCGGTGGGGTGACCGGTCGTTTGACCATCCGCTACCGCAGCCTCACGCCGCTCGACACCGACCTGGTGTTTCGTTGCTGGGTCGAGCGCGATCGAGGGATGCGCGTCGACATGCGAGCCGAGTGCGTGCGTGCCGACACGGTCGACACCGACTCGCCCGTCTGCACCGCCGAGGCCGAGGCGATCTTCGTGAGGCGCCGATGACGGAGCGTCCCATGGTCACCATGGTCTGCACGGGCAATGCCGCCCGGTCCGTGATGGCGGCGTTGTTGCTGCGCGATCGCCTCGGTGATGACGGCCCGATCGAGGTCGCAAGCGCAGGAACCCTCGTGCTGCCTGGCCACCCGATGAGTACCCGCACGCGTGCGGCGCTCGAGCGGCATGGTCTCGCCGACCCCCACCACCGGTCTCGGCAGCTCGAGCTCGTTGACGTGCATCGCAGCTCGCTGCTCCTCGTGATGGAGCCTTCTCACATCCACTGGATGCAACGCCGTCTCCCGGAGGCGTTGCCGATCGCAAGTTCGTTGAAGCGGGCCGTGCAGCAGCTGCCGCTCGTGAGCGGTTCGACGCTCGACGAGCGAGTCGCCGCTCTCGGTCTGGTTTCCCACGAGTTCCAACCATGGGAGGAAGTCATCGACCCGGGCGCAGGAGAGCAGCCGGTGTTCGATGCCTGCATCGACGAGCTCAGCGGGTTGATCGACGAACTCGCAACGATTCTCGTGGGCCTCGCCCGGTGAGCACGCACCGTCGAGAGGGTTTCGTTCTCGCTGCGGCGGTGGGGATCGTCGGGGTGACCTTCGGGGTGCTCGCCGATGCCGCTGGCCTGTCGTTGGCGCAGGTGGTCGTCATGTCGGCGCTGGTCTTTACCGGCGCATCCCAGTTCGCTGCCGTGTCAGTTGTCGACACGGGGGGTTCGGGTGTTGCTGCGGTCGGTTCGGCGTTGCTCCTTGCCGCCCGCAACGCCCTTTACGGCCCGGTCGTTGCTCGCATCTTGCCCGAGGCGTGGATACCGAGAGCGGGCTCGGCGCAGTTCGTGATCGACGAGACGACCGCAATGGCCTCCGTCCAGGAGACCGACGACGACGCTCGCGATGCGTTCTGGTGGACGGCGATCTGGCTGTGGTCGCTTTGGAACGTCGGGTCGATCGGTGGCGCGCTTCTCGGCTCGGTCATCGGAGCACCGGAGACGTGGGGTCTCGATGCCGCGTTCCCGGCGGCCTTCGTCGCCTTGCTTGCGCCGCATGTCCGCCAGCGGCCGGGTCAGGTCGCCGCTGTGGTCGGAGCTGCGCTCGCGGTTGTGTTCACGCCGATCGCCCCCGCCGGTGTGCCACTCCTTGTGGCGGTACTCGCCGTGATCCCGGGCTGGCTGGTCGGGCGACGGGAGGCGGCCGCATGAGCTGGCCTGCGCTGATCGTATTGGTCGTGGGTGCTTACGGCCTGAAGGCGTTCGGTGTGCTCGTGCTCGGGCGACCGGACTCGACCTTCGGTGCCCGGCTCGAACCTCTGACCTCCCTGATTCCTGCCGCACTCTTCGCCGCCCTGATCGCCGTGCAGACGGTCGGTGGTGATGAGACCCTCGTACTCGACGCCCGGGTCTGGGGCGTGGCGGCCGGATCGGTGGCGGTATGGCGGAAGGCTCCATTCGTGGTGGTGGTGCTCATCGCTATGGCTGTGACGGCGTTCGTCCGCTGGCAGACTTAGCGTTGATGGAGTCGATCGAACAGATCCGCGTCCGAGGGGGAGGGCCCCTTGAGGGGACCATTCCCGTTGGCGGTGCCAAGAACTCGGTCCTGAAGTTGATGGCGGCGACCTTGCTCGCCGAAGGCACGTATCACCTGCACAACGTGCCGCGCATCACCGACGTCGACTTGATGTCGGATCTGCTCCGCGCAACCGGCTGCAGTGTCGCCCGCGACGGCACGACCTTGCGCATCGATGTTCCTGCCGAGATCGAACCAGTGGCGCCCTATGAGATCGTCGAGCAGTTCCGTGCGTCGATCGTCGTCATGGGTCCGATGCTCGCCCGTTGTGGTGAGGCTCGGGTGGCCATGCCCGGCGGCGATGATTTCGGTCCCCGACCGATCGACATGCACGTGCGTGGCCTGCAGGAACTCGGTGCCGAGTTCGACACCGCGCACGGCTACATCCACGCCCGTTCCCAGAATCTGCAGGGCGCTCGCGTGCTGCTCGAGTTCCCATCGGTTGGTGCGACCGAAAACCTCGTGATGGCGGCTGTGCGGGCGAAGGGCACGACCGTCATCGACAACGCCGCCCGCGAGCCCGAGATCGCCGACCTGTGCGAGCTGCTCAACAGAATGGGCGCGCAGATCATCGGCGCCGGCTCGTCGACCATCACGATCGATGGGGTCGACTCCCAGGACGCGCTCCACAGCGCAGATCACATCGTCATCCCCGATCGCATCGAGGCCGCCACCTATCTCTGCGCCGTCGGTATCACCGGTGGCGAGATCACCGTCGCCGGCGCCCGTCACGAACACATGTCGATGCTGTGCCAGAAGCTCGGTGAGATGGGAATGCGGATCTCGCATGACCCCGACGGCATCTGGGCGCTCGCCCCGCGTCGCCTGACCTCAGCCGACTGCCAGTCGCTGCCGTATCCCGGCATCGCCACCGACTTCAAGCCGTTTCTCGTGACCCTGCTTGCTGCCGCCGACGGAGTCGGCATTGTCACCGAGAATCTCTTTTCTGGTCGGTTCCGCTACGTCGACGAACTTCGTCGCATGGGCGCCGACATCCGAACCGACTCGCACCACGCTGTCATCCGGGGGGTTGAGAAACTCTCGGGGGCGCCCGTCCGGGCCCATGACATCCGCGCGGGCGCGGCGCTGGTGATTGCCGGCCTCGCCGCCGATGGCGAGACGATCGTGGCCGATGCTGACCACGTCGCCCGCGGCTACGACGACATCGCCGGCAAGCTCCGCGGCGTCGGCGGCGACGTCATCGCCGAATAGCCCCGATGTCGGGACGGCCTCCGCCGCCCCGCCTCAGGCGGTCAGTTCGTGCTGTTCGGGTGGTGAGGCGGCCCGGTATGGCTGCCTTCTTCGGCATCGCTGGGGGTCGCCTCGGGTGCCGCGGTGGGCGTGGCCGTGGCAGGTGTGGCAGAGGAGTTCGAGGTTAGGAAGGTCGGTGCCGCCACCGTCGAGCCATTCGTGGAGGTGGTGGGCTTGGCAGCGGTCGATGGTGGCACCGCAGCGGTTGCAGCCGCGGGTGGCGACGATCAAGGCACGCCATTGGGCTTCGGTGGCGAGCCGCTTCCGGCGTCCTTGCCAGAGGGTGTGTCCGGCGCCGTCGAAGAGGTGTCCGATCACGTCGGCTGAGGGTCCGAGTTGCATGAGGACGGAGTCGGGGAGGGGTGTGCCGTCGAGCCAGGTGGCTGCTGGTTCGTCGAGGTTCCAGACGATGTGGACCTGGTGCTTGGGGTGCACCGGACCGTCCGCCGGCTCTTCGCAGATCAACTCGGCCAAGGCATCTGCTCGGCGTTGGGCATGTGTGGGTGCGTCGTCGGGGGAGCCGTTGCGGCCGCCGTCGTCGTGCCACATGCGGTCGGTGCGTCGTCGCCACGCGGCGAGGACCTGTTCGCCGGTGGCGTTGTCGAACCGTGCCTGGATCTCGACCGAGCCGTCGCCATGGGTCGCGTGCCAGCCCGCTCGACGGGCTCGCTGCTTCGCGTGGCGTTCTTCGGCCTCGGCCGCCGACGTGTGCTTGCCCACGAACTCGCGAGCCTTGCGTGCGAACAGATCGGCCGGCATCGCCTCGGCCGTCTTCACCAACGCCTGTGCGATCTCGGGCGTCACGTGTTCGGCCGCGTCAGCAACGATCGCCGCGTGCTCAACGTTGAGCCGCCCCTCGGCCAAGGCCAGCATCTCGGCCAGCCCTCGAGCGGTGACCGTGTCCTTCTTCGCTTGCCGCTCCGAGCGCCGCCCGACCGAACGGCCCACGACAGCCGAGTCGGCGCCGGCATCGCCGAGCGAATCGAGTGCGGCCTTGGCGGCCATCAACCGCTCGTCAACCCGGGACCGGACCCGTTCGAGATCCGAGATCAGGCTGTACAGCTCGCGGCGCGACAGCGGCCGAGGATCGATCCCCTTCAGCCCTTCGTGCACGCTCGCCAACTCGACCATGTGGCCACGTTACGAAGGGGGTGTGACACTCCCGGCCGGGCCCGACTCGGGCGAGTCGACCGCTTCGGCGTCAGCCAACGTCTGGGCCCGCTTGCGGGCGACGCTCAACAGCCACGCGAAGATCAGCACGGGGCCGGCGACCATGAGGATCTCGTCCCAACCGCCCTGGTGGGCCAACGTGAGGCTGTTCACACCGTGATCGTAGGCGCCGGGAATGCCGTTGCCCGTGTCGGCGTTGGGCCCGACAGGTGCCAGACTTGGGGTGTTCCCCGATCGGAGACGACGTGCTCGAACAGGTCGAAAAAGTCATCAAGGCGATTCGTCCGGCTATTCAGGCCGACGAGGGTGACATCGAACTGGTCTCCGTCGACGAGGCGACCGGCGTCGTCACCGTCGAGTTGATGGGTGCGTGTGTCACCTGCCCGGCGTCGACGCAGACGCTCAAGGCTGGCATCGAACGGATCATGAAGGATCGCGTGGAAGGCGTCACCGAGGTGCTTGAGGTCAACGCTCTCGGTATGTCGGAGAGCCCCGTCCAGCTGTAAGCCGGTCGAGCGCGCCCGATTGTTCGGTATCGCCGTCAGGCGTGGGCGGCGAGGTTCAGGGCGTTCGAGATGAGCCCGAGGTGGGAGTACGCCTGCGGGTGGTTGCCGAGCGCCCGCCCGGTGGCCGGGTCGACCTCTTCGGCGATGAGACCGGTCGGTCCGGCGAGCTCGACGTAGGCACGGAAGAGCTCGCGGGCCGAGCCGAGATCACCGATCTGGATCTTGGCGTCGATCAGCCACGAGGTCATCAGGTTGAAGCCACCCTCTTCGCCGGGCAGGCCGTCCTCGTGCTTATAGCGATAGACGGTGTCGCCGGTTCGCAGCGACGACTCGACGGCGTGGACGGTTGCGATGTAGCGGGGATCATCGTGTTCGAGCATGCCGAACAAGCCGATGGCGAGGACCGAGGCATCGATATCGGTGCCGTCGTACGCCGTGGTGAATGAGCCGACCTCGTCGTTCCAGCCGTTGGCGATGATGTCGTCCTTGATCTCTTCGCGGAGGTTGACCCACTCGGGTCGTTCACGGCCGAACACCTCGTCGGCGATCTGGACGGCCCGGTCGACGGTGACCCAGCACATGACCTTGGAGTTCACGTGATGGCGCGGTGCGGACCGCACCTCCCAGATGCCCTGGTCGGGCTCCGTCCAGCGCTGCTCGACGACGGCGACGAGATCCTCGACAAGGCGCCAGTGGCGCGCCGATAGCGGAGCATCGATCTCGCCGAGTTGATGGATGAGTTCGAGCACCGGGCCGAAAACGTCGAGCTGGACTTGGTGGTCGGCGGCGTTGCCGACGCGCACCGGGCGTGAGCCGGCGTAACCCGGCAGCTCTTCGATGGTGGCCTCGGGCGGCAGCGCTGTGCCGTTGACGGTGTAGAGCGGCGAGAGACGCTCGGGGCCGACCTCGGAGGACTCGATGACCCGGAGGAGCCAGTCGAGGAGATCCATCGCCTCGTCGATCGAGCCAAGTTTCACGAGGGCGCCAGCCGAGAGCGAGGCGTCACGGATCCAGCAATAGCGGTAGTCCCAGTTACGGACGCCGCCGATGAACTCGGGCAGGCTTGTCGTGGCCGCCGCGAGAATCGCACCGGTCGGGCCGTAGCAGAGGGCCTTCAGGGTGAGCGCCGAGCGGCGAATCAGGTCGTGATCGATGTCGACGAGGGTCTCGGGCAGTTCGAGACGGGCAGCCCAGTCGGACCAGAACGAGTCGGTGGCCGCACGGCGGTCGACTTCGGCCGTGCGATCCGGACGCAGTGACGCGGTGCCGCAGCGGAGTTCGAGTGTGACGGGACCGGCGCTGAGGTCGACCTCGGCGATCGCGGTCTGGTGCACACCGGCGTTCTCAATGGTCCACTCGACGCCGGGGGAGCGGAGCACGACGAGGTCGGCGGCATTCGTGATCTCGAGGCCGCCGTCGCGGCGTTCGAGCTGGGTGGGAAAGCGACCGAAGTCGAGGCGGGGCGCGAACTCGATGCGAGCGGTGCCGGTGCCCTCGACCACCCGGATCAGGTCGGTGCGGCCTGCGATGCGCTTCGGGCGCCCTTCGGAGCAGTCGAGATAGTCGGTGACGCTCATCGATGGCCATGACGTGCGAAGGATGAGTGAATCGCCGACATAGGCCTGAGACGGCTTCCCGGCCGCCGCACCGTCGGCGGGACCAATCGAGAAGTGGCCGGCCGCAGGCCCGCCGAGGAGTTCGGCGAAGATCGCACCGGAGTCGATGCGGGGAACGCACAGCCAGGTGATGCGAGCATCGGGGGTGACGATCGCTGCAGTGCGCTGATCCGAGAGCATCGAGTGCTCATCGATGGGCGTGACGCCGGCACCGGCGAGCCAGTCAGCCCGACGGGCGGACAGCGCAGCGAGGAGGATGGCGACCTCCTCGGGTGAGTCGACCCGGAATGGAGCGGCCGTCTCGTCCTCGCCGACCTTCACGCCGGCGTCGGGGCCGTGGAGTGTACGGAACGCGTCTTCGTCGGTGACGTCGTCGCCGAGGAAGAGCACGGCGGTGGCGCCCACGGCGGCGCGTACGGTGCTGAGGGCCTTGCCTTTGTCGGTCGGAATGAGCAGCAGCTCGCAGACCTTCTTGCCGTGACGGATGTCGAGCTGCCCGATCGCAAGGTGGATCCGCTCGATCTCGGCGACGACGGTCTCGCCCTCGTCATCGTCGAGCGCGCGGTAATGAACGGCGACCGACGCCGGTTTCTTCTCGAGCGAGAGCTTGGGATGGTCGGCGACAAGTCGGCCAAGGGCGTCAAGGAGCCTCGATCGGCGTTCCTGAAGTGCCGGGTCGAGGTCGAGCGCGAAATCGATGTCGAACTCGCTCCCGTGGGAGCCGACGAGGTGGATCTCGGCCGGGAGGCGGCTGAGCGCAGCGAGGTCCCGCAGCGAGCGGCCGGAGATCACGGCGACGTCGGTCTGGGCCAGTGCAGCAAGTCCTCGCAGTGCCACCGAGGTCTCGCGCAGCGGTAGCGCGGTCATCGGGTCGTCGACGATTGGCGCAATCGTGCCGTCGTAGTCGCAGGCGATCAGCAGGTGAGGCGCGGCGGCGAGCGCATGGATGCGATCGTCGAGTTCGGGGTCGTCGAGGACGTGACCGGCCATGGGCGCCGACGCTACTCCGACGGGCGACGAAGGCTGCACCGATTCGGGGAACTACGGTCAGCTTCGTGGGCACGTCCGAGGTCACCAACTGCTTCCGCCACGAAGACCGCCGCTCGGGCGTTCTCTGCCAGCGATGCGACCGGCCGATCTGCGGTGCCTGCATGACCCAGGCATCGGTGGGGTTCCACTGTCCGGAGTGCACCGTCTCGGGTCGTCAGCAGGTTCACCGAGGTCCGATCGTCGTCGATCCGGTTGCCACCAAGGCGCTGTTGGTCATCAATGTCGCCATTTCGCTGGCTGTCATCGTCTCCGGTGGCGGCGCGCTTCCAGCCGCAGTCTTGCTCGACTTCGGTCTCGCCGGTCCGCCGCTCGATGTCAACGGTGAGGCGTATCGCATCCTCACCTCGGGGGTGTTGCACGACGGGCTGCTTCATCTCGGCGTCAACATGTATTCGCTCTGGATCGTCGGCCCGTCGGTCGAGCGGGCGCTGGGCGCGCCGCGGTTCATCGCCCTCTACTTCGCGTCGCTCATCGCCGGTTCCTTCGGTGCACTGCTCGTCGATCCGCTGAGCTTCACCGTGGGCGCATCAGGGGCGATCTTCGGGCTGTTTGGCGCTGCCACCGTCATCGCGCTCGCCTCAGGCAACCGTGATATCGGCAACCGCCTCGGCGCGATCGTCGGCATCAACCTGGTGCTGACGTTCGCCGTGCCAGTGCTCTCGATCGGTGGGCACGTTGGCGGTCTGCTCGGCGGTGTCGCGCTCGCCGCCGCGTTCGTGCCCCTGATGCGGGCGAAGCGGCCGGAGTGGGAGTCAGTCGCCGTGGCGATGCTGCTCGTGGCGTTCTTTGCCGGGGGCGCCCTCTGGGCTGGTTCGCAGTGGCCCGACCCGCTCTTGTAGAGGGGGCCGAACCACCGCACTCACAGTTCAGCCGGAAGGGTGCTGATAGACGCTCACGTGAACGTCAGATGACGTGGGCGGATGGCCCGGGCCATTCGGGGGAGAGGGGTTGAACGGGGAGCCGGACCACGTCGCCCACCTGTTTGTCTTTTCGAAACCAACCGCAGCGGCGGATGCATCAAGCTGCTCCGGGGTCAGATAGCGAACGATCCACGGCCGCATCCGGTTGCCATCGGTCCGCATCTCGATGTGATGCCCTCGGATGACCTGCGCGTGAGGGTCGTGTTTGGAGACCGTGAGTACCGCGGCTTCGGAGGTGATGTCGCGCACCGACACCCCGCCGTCGGCCATGCCGTCCTCGGGTGGGACGAACCCCTCGATGACGAGGACGCCGCCTGGCACGAGAAGATCGAACACGCCCTCCAGGCAGCGACGTTGGTCATCGGGCGTAACGAGGTTGAAGAAGGTGTTGAACGCTGCGAACGCAACCGTGTACGGGCCGGCGGCGGCGATCTCCTCGGCACCAGGTCCCTCGGTGAGGCGGGCCATGTCGGCGAGTACCGCCGTGACGGTGTCGGCGCCCGGCTTCTCGGCGAGCAGGCGCAGCATCGACGGCGAGGCATCGACCCCGACGACGCGTACGCCGGTGGCGGCGAGCGGGAGCGCGAGTCGCCCCGTGCCGACACCGAGTTCGAGTACCGGACCGTCGCCGGCGAGCCGAGCGATCGTCGCGACGGTGGCGTCGACGTCGCTGACATCGGCGTACCAGTCGTCGTAGACGTCGGCGAAGCTCTCGCCGTAGGTGTCGGCGCCGTAGCCGTCGTGTCCGGCGAGATCGATCACCGACACAGTGTGCCCGGTCGTAGGCTGATCTCATGGCGACGAGCGTCGACACCGAGGAGGTCGAGGTCTATCTCGACCACGCAGCGAGCACCCCGCTGCGCCCTGAGGCGCAGACGGCCTGGCTCAACGCGTCGGCCCACCATCACGCCAACCCGACCGGTGCCCACCGAGCAGCGCGAGCCGCTCGCCGGGCGCTCGACGACGCTCGTGACGAGATCGCTGCCGCGCTCGCTCGACCGCCGGCCGAAGTCGTGTTCACGTCCGGGGGCAGCGAGGCCGACAACCTCGCCATTCGCGGCGTCCTTCACGCGCAGGGCGGGATCGCTGTCTGCTCGGCCGGTGAACATCACGCCGTGCTCGAACCGGTGGAGCATGCAGGGGGCCTCACGGTCGAACTCGAGGCTGACGGCACCGTCTCACCCGACCGGCTCGCCGCAGTTCTCGACGCCGCCGACCAGCCCGTCTCGGTCGTGTCGATCATGGCCATCAACAACGAGACGGGGGTGGTGAACGACATCCCGGCACTTGTCGAGGTCACCCGACGTCACGCCCCTGGCGCGTGGTTTCACACCGATGCCGTCCAGGCGCTGGCGTGGATCGACCTTGCCGCCCATGTCGAGAGTGCCGACCTGATCTCGATCACGGGTCACAAGTTCGGCGGGCCCGTCGGCACCGGTGCGCTCTTCGTTCGTCACGGGGTCGAACTTGATGCGCAGATCCTCGGCGGCGGCCAGGAGCGAGGCCGACGAGCGGGCACGCCCGACGTCGCCGGGGCGGCAGGCTTCGCGGCGGCGGCCACGGCGACAGTTTCCGCTCGCGACGCCGATGTCGCCCGCCTTGGCGCACTCCGAGATCGCCTCGTGGCGGGTCTCCGTGATCGGCTCGGTGAGGTCGTGACGCCGACCGTGCTCGACGGTGGTGCACCGGTCGCTGCCGGCATCGCTCATGTCGTGCTCGCCGATGTCGAGGCCGAAGCGCTGCTGTTCCTGCTCGATGCCGCCGGCCTGCGGGCGTCGGCAGCCTCGTCGTGCTCCAGCGGTGCGC